>Ga0116149_1000183_pt1 | contig 82096 bp, 71 predicted proteins | sample AD_UKC057_MetaG_FD_89787 | JGI IMG/M metagenome (GOLD analysis project Ga0116149, IMG submission 89787) | Active sludge microbial communities of municipal wastewater-treating anaerobic digesters from USA - AD_UKC057_MetaG | ecosystem: Engineered > Bioreactor > Anaerobic > Digestate | place: USA...
AAAAAAAAATATATCCAGAAAGCAAAATAATAAAAAATTTTGAGCAGTTGGGTGATATCTACCGCAATCTTGTGGAAGCCACCAGCGATTCCATCTATCTGGTCGATAAAAATTGTCGTTACCTTTACGTCAACCCCAAACACTGTTCGCGTATCGGCCTGCGTCAGGAAGAACTGTTCGGCAGAAATTATGCTGAATTTCACTCCGCCGAAGAAACCACCATTTTCGCGGATAATGTCCAAGAGGTCTTTCAAACCGGTCTATCTTTCCAGCGCCAGTATTGCAGCCATCGGGACGGAGGAGAATTTCTGCGCACATTCAGCCCGGTAAGAGCATCTTCCGGAAAAAAACAAATCATCGCCGTGTCCGTGATTTCTAAAAACATCACGGAATGGAAACTTGCCGAGCATCTTTATGCCACATTGGCTGAAAAATCCCCCATCGGCATTTTTATTGTCCAGGATAAAAAGTTTCAGTGGACCAACCAGCAATTTCTTCAAAATACGGGATACACAGCAGAAGCAATAATCGGCGCCGATTCCCTGATCATGGTTCATCCGGACGACCGAGAGCATGTACGAAGAAGCGCCAGGGACATGATGCGCGGCGAACACGTATTTCCCTATGAATACCGCATCCTCACGAAAAAAAATGAAGTCAAATGGTATATGGGAACGGTGACATCTATTGAATACAAGTATCAAAGAGCCGTTTTGGGTTGTCAAATGGATATTTCTCTACAAAAGCATGCGGAAGACGCTCTGAAACAAAGCGAGGAACGATCCCGTACAATCATTGATTCCATCACAGACGCTTACTATGAAGTTGATTTAAAAGGAAACCTCTTGCTGTTTAACGAAGCCTTCCTGGATTTGTTCGGAACCAGGCATCAGGAAATGCTGGGACTCCATTATTCACGATATGTGGATCAAAAACACGCAGACATCGCCTTGCGCACGTTTTCACAGGTTTTTAAAACCGGGAAACCCATCAGCAAAATGGAATGGGAAATCATAAATAAAAACGGTGAAGTACGACAAGTGGAGTTATCTGTCAGCTTAGCCCGGAACGCTCAAGGTCAGCCGAAAGGTTTTCGCGGAATCGTCAGCGATATTACCGCAAGACGCAGAGCGGAGGATGCCATCCGCAAACAGGCGTTCCATGACCCCTTGACCAATCTGGCCAACCGAATTCTCTTTCAAGACCGGGTCAACATGGCCATTAAAAGAGCCAAAAGAGTCGGAAAATCCATGGCTTTTATGATTATTGATTTGGATTTCTTCAAAGATATCAATGATCGATGGGGGCACGCGGCGGGAGATTTTGTCTTGAAAGACGTGGCCCAGCGGTTGTCGGCCAATGTCCGGGACACCGATACCGTCGCCCGTCAAGGCGGAGACGAATTCTCCGTCGCTCTTTCAACCTTGAATAAAAATGAAGAAGCATGCTTGATTGCCGAAAAAATCATGGCTTCCTTGAACAGACCCTTTCGCCTGGATGCCTCCGATGTCACCGTGACAGCCAGTCTGGGCATCGCCATGTATCCCGAACATGGCGAGGACTTCGATACGCTGATGAAAAAAGCGGATCGGGCCATGTATCAGGCCAAAAATCTGGGACGAAACCGTTATTTCCTTTACACTCCCCCCCACTCGGAAGGGGATGGAAACTGATCAATCCATGCGGACAATAAGAGTTTTGCATCATCACAAAAAAGGAAAGCAATGATTCCGGAAGAATTACAACGTTTATTCCTTGAACATGGCAAAGAAATATGTCTGAACAAAGGAGACGTTCTTTTCCGGCAGGGAGAAGAAAGCCAGAATTTGTATTTCGTTTTGAGCGGCAGTTTGACCGTATCGGTTTCCGAAGGGAAAACTTCACCAGTCGCCATCAATCGAATTGAAGCAGGCGAATTGCTGGGCGAATTAGGGGCCATCACCCAACACCCCCGCAGCGCCACGTTGATCGCCGCAACCCCTGTCGTGCTATCCTGTATATCCACAAGCGCCTTCCAGGATCTGCTTGTCCAGAATCCATCGTTTATTGAAGCTATGACGCTAACCAACCGTTCACGACTGACATCTGCGGACATGGCAAGAATTCAGTTTCGCAACATCCATCAGCAAATGCAAAAACACCTGGCGCGCCTGGACAAAGAAAAGGAGCAATTACAGGAGCTTTTGCGTTTACGGGAAGAGTTTGAAGCGCTGGTGGTTCATGACTTGCGTAATCCACTCAATGCCGTCATCATCGCTTTGAATATGCTTGAAAGCGTGGAAGAACAGGTGAAAGACAAGGAAACTTGCCGGCGGGCAATCTCCCTGGCCAGAAATGCCACCCAGCGTATGTCTCGGCTGATTGACACGCTTTTAGATGTCGCCAGGCTGGAAGCCGGAAAACTGGTTTTAAACATCGACGAATTTGACCTGACCAACCTGATTGGCGACGTAATCGAAACAGAAAAAACAAAAGCGGCGGAATCCGTTGAGATTGTCCGGCAAGCTCAACCGGAATTAAAAATGAAAGCGGATTTTGAGCTAATCAGCCGCGTCCTGTCCAATCTTCTGGATAACGCTTTGAAATTTGCGCCTCCCCGAAGCAAAGTCGAAATAACTTCAGAATCTTGCAATGACCGGAGCATCCGCATCAAAGTCACGGACGCCGGACCAGGTGTTCCACATGAAGAACGAGAGCGTATTTTTGATAAATTCGCCCAGGTTCGATATGAAGAATTCGAAAATCGTTGTGGCACCGGTCTTGGACTGACTTTCTGCCGGATGGCGGTCGAAGCGCATGGCGGCTCCATTCATGTGGAAGACGGACCGTTAGGCGTGGGAAGCTGTTTCATCATCGAAATTCCTAAAGAGTAAAACCATCCGGTTTGCTTTTTCACCTTTCACAAACATTTCCAAGTCGCTTTTTACCGGACCGTAATTTCCACCCGTCGGTTTTTGGGTTCCGGCGTATTATCCGGCGTGGCAATCAGCAGATTTCTTTCACCGTGAGAAACGACGGTGATGTGAATGTCTTCCTCTTTCATTTTTCTCTCCTTTTTCAGCTCCCCTCGGATAATGTCGGCAACAGACTGGGCTCGTTCCAATCCAACCCGTTCATTGAAATCATCTTCCCCCATCGTGTCGGTGTGGCCGATAACGGAAATGTCCGGCGCGGGATGCATTCTCAGCATTTTCAGAAGAGCCGGAATTAAAACCCGCGAACTCTCGGTTAGTTCTGTTCCGCCCTGCTTGTAATACAACATCAAGCTTGTCGGAAGCGGAGGCCTTGCCGCCATCGCCTCACCGAAATCCTTCTGAATCTGGCTTTCATCTACGGAAAATGGCACGTCGGAAGAACCGTCCAGATCGATACCGGTTCGAGATTTTGCCAAAAGAACATTTCCTTGGGCACTGCTCACCGCCACTTTTCCTGTGGTTCCATCCGGGCTATCCATCAAAACAACATAGGATTTCGGCGAGCATCCTGTGACAATCATCCAAGCAGTAACGACCACCAACCATAATTGAAAATAGCGAATCATGCTCACCTCCTATGGGACAACTTTAACCAGAAAATGCGTTCCGCGGCATCCAATCATGGCTGACGGTGTCTTGATGTTTACAGCTTGAGGTTTAAGCTTGGCGATTACCCCCGAAATGACCTGAAGAGAGCCTCTTGACATACTTGCGCCAAAGCTAAGCTTTCCGGCTCCCGGCGCATAAACGTATTCATCCACCGTCAGTTCCGTATCGGGCCCAAAAGACATCACGGTATTATCCTTGAAAGTAACCCCCATGGATCCCTTCGGGCCTGTCCTCAAGATATTCCCCATTCTAATCGGTAAGCCCACCCGAGCGGAAATCGTTTTTCCTGAATCAATGATTGAGGCTTCACCAGAAACGGTTTTGACAAATCCGATGGTTTCCCCGGCCCAGGCGACAGATGCCGCCACAAACACCAGAATTCCTGACAGTATAAAGCGCTTCATGATTCATCCCTCCTGATGGGTCTATTTTGCTGGTCTATTTCGTTTTGAAGATGATTATATCACCTTGTTCGCCTGTCCGCAAACGTTCCCGATGAAACAACACCAGCGGATCATGAGGCCTTTCCGCTGCTAACTGCTCGAAAGCAGCCGCAGCACGGGAATCCATTTTTTGCAATAATTCAAACGCATTTTCATAAACCATATCGCGCAGCGGCCCCTTCCGGCCCTCTCCCGATTCCAGAAGGGGCTCGAAAACTTTCAAGGGTTGTGTTTTTCCTTTCAATACCAGAGATCCCACGGGACGAACCACAGCATCCGGACATCCGGAAAGAGTTGCCTCGGATATGCAAATCAGAGTTCCCAACTGCTTGTTCACCGTTTCAAGACGCGCTGCGGTGTTCACGGCATCCCCCAGTGCGCGATAATCAAACATGGTGGATCCGCCGAAATTTCCCACAATCACTTCTCCGGTGTGGATGCCAATGCGAGTCTGGCCGAAAGCGATTTCTCTGGCATTGCACTCCCTGGCGTAATTCATAGCAAAAGCGTGCATTTCGAGTGCACAAGCCCATGCCCGCGTCCGATGATCCGGCTGAATCACCGGCGCGGAAAACATAATCGCGAGAGCGTCTCCAACAATTCTGTCCAGAGTGCCGCCGTTGCGAAACGCAATAGTCAGCATCTGATCCAGATAGGCATTGAGGATTGAAACTGCATCCGCCGGGTCCATCTTTTCCATGAGACTGGTAAAACCGGCAAGGTCGGTAAATACGAAACTGCACTCCTGCCGCCTCCCCCCCAATTCCAGTTGGTCGGGATGTTCCACAAGATACTGGACCCGGTTGGGAGAAACATAGCGCGAAAAAGCTTCTCTGACCCAGCGCTGACGCCGCTCGCTGGACATGTGGTGAACGACGCTGCCCAGAATGAAGATGAAAAGCAGCGCCAATCCCGGTGAAACAAAATCAAGGAGCAGACCATGCCGAACAAACGCAAACACGCCTGCCAGGTTAAGAGATAGAAGAGCCAACACGGTCAAACACGCAGACACGAGAGCCGAAGCGTTCAGGGTAATGAGGCAAAGCAATAGCCCCCCCAAAAAAATGACCACCGTTTCGGCCGTCCCCGCCCAAGTGGGACGAAAGAGATAGGCACCGTTGAAAATCTGCTCCAGTGCCTGAGCATGCGCTTCCACACCGGGCATAATCGTTCCCAGAGGATTAAACCGCAAATCCATGAGTCCCTGCGCCGATGCCCCGATAAGAAGAATACGGCCCTGTATTTTTTCCCGGGGCGCTTTACCGGCCATGACCTTCCATGCCGGGAGATAGCGCTGGGCAACCGGCTTGGTGTAATGCACCCAGATTTCTCCCTGAGGCGTCGTGGGCACCGTTATGTCTCCGATTTGTATTTCACGAACCCCCCTGCCCTTTTGTGCATCAGTCCTGATGATGTAATTTTTTTGTCCCTGAGCCACGCGCAGGGATTCTGAAGCAAGCGAAAAAAAAGGTTGATTTTGCAGACTAATCACCATCGGCACGCGACGGACAACGCCATCCGCATCTGGAATAAAGGTCAGGGATCCGTTTCCCGCCGCCGCATCCGAAAGTTTCGGCAATGGCGCTACTGCGCTTGAAAAGGAGAATAAAAAGGGAAGAGCCGATTCTCCCGAAAAGACGACGCGAAAAGGATGCGCAGGAAGGAGCGAATCCATCTCCTGGCCAAGCGCATAACCAAGCACGACTCCGCCGCCGGTTAATGTTTGCGCAAGCACATCATCATGATCCGGAATATTTTCCAAACGCCTCCGCACATCGGGGGGAAGTTTCCAAATGGCGGACATGGCTTTGGGAGATGTGCGGTCCGGTTCGGCAAAAACAATATCCATGGCAATAGCCGCCGCGCCATCCCTGCGTAAACGCTCAATCAGTTCCGCAATCCGGGTACGCGGCCACGGCCACTGTCCCAACCGGTTGAGACTTTCCTCATCAATGTCAACAATAAGCACAGGAGCAGCCTGATAAGGACGCGGATACCATCTTTGATATTGATCGAAAACAGCGTTTCGCAGCGCCTGCATTGATAACGGATCCAGAAGAAAGACCGTCACACTGAACAGCACAGCTGCAAGGGGCGCAAGCAGCCCTATGCCCGATTTTGAAAATAGCTTCATCTTTTCATCACACCGTCCGAAAACAATAGGAAAAAACGATAGGAAAGAATTTTAAGGCTGTCAATGAAAAATGGCCTTAATGATATTGATTCTTCTGGGATTTTTCTGCTATACGTTAAGCTCTCGTAACATGGTGTGAAATCCGTCATAGGTTAAGCGATATGGGGAGACTTCAGCATGAATAAATCAAAAGGAAATTTGGTTCATTTGACACGCGGAGGCATATTGATTCCTACCTCCGCCGGCAATATGCAGTTGGGAATCCCTCCCGAAACGATCAAAGATACCATGCAGCTTCAAGACGGTGTCCCCGATACTTTTATTATCCCGAGGGATATGTTTGATCTGCAAAACGGTGTCGCACTGGCAGAGATGGAATTTCCCATTTATTTCAATTTTTTCATCAAAAAAGGGAAAGCAAAAATCATCTGCACGGAAATCCAGAAAAAAAGAATCGAAACGGTCATCTCCGAAGCTCTTTTTGGACCAGAAACCATAGATCATCTTCCTGAATTCGCCGACGGGGAAAATACATCCGGTTTTCCGGATCTGAAAGCGGAAATGAATCATTTCAGAAGCACGGCCAAAAATTCACAAGACAGGCTGAATCTGGAAGACATGATTGAATTTCACATTCTGGATGTCCGTAAAAGAGCAACCTGTAATGGAAGGGATATTCGTTTTGATAAAAATTACAATTTAACCGTTTATGAAAAAGGAAAAGAAATCGCCTTTATTGGCCATGATTTGCCTCTTATGCCTGTTAAAAACATCCTCAATGCTTCCCGGCTCAATTTCCGTCCTCCCCTGTTCGGTGTCACCACCCTGGGAGCAGGTCATGGTTTCGACCCCCATGCCGATACTTCGGGTCTGATCATCTGGGTAAACCGGCGAGGTATTATGGTTGATCCGCCAGTAAACGCCAGTGAAAAACTGCTGGCGTTGGGCGTCAGTCCGAAACTGATCGAAAATGTCGTCTTGACACACTGCCACGCCGATCACGATGCAGGAACGCTCCAGAAGATCCTCCAAGAAGGAAGAGTCAACTTGTATACCACAAAAACGATTTACAGAAGTTTCATGAAAAAGGCCGAAGCCCTGACAGGAATCGAGGAGTCGTTACTTTCGGGCCTGGTTCATTTTTATCCTGTTTTCATAGGAAAACCCATGATCATTGACGGGGGCAGATTTCATTTCAATTATACGCTTCATTCCATTCCAACCATCTCCATTCAGGCTTCGCTATCCGGCAAGAGTATGGTTTACAGTTCGGATACGATGAACGATCCGCAATACATCGAACAGTTGTACCAAGAAGGGATTTTGTCGAAAAACCGTCGGGACTTTTTACTCAATTTCGCCTGGGATCACGATGTTATTTTTCATGAAGCAGGCATTCCCCCTATACACACACCGCTTAGCTACCTTTGCAGCCTGCCCGAACAGGTCAGAAAACGAATGTATCTGGTTCATGTAAATCCGGAAACCATTCCGCCGGATAGCGGCATGAAAATTGCGCCAACCGGATTGGCCAATACTATAGAACTGGATATCCGTCCCTTGCCCCATGATGAAGCCATCGAAATGCTGGATGCCTTCTCCCGTGTGGATTTGTTTGAAAAACTTTCACTGGAAAAAGCGAGAGAGTTCTTGCTGGTTGCCAAAGTCGAAAAATATGATGCGTCCGGATTTATTTTCCGCAAGGGAGAAAAGGGTGATAAATTTTACATCGTTGTTCGTGGCGAAGTGGACATTATTCTGAACGGTAAAATTGTCACGACCTATAATGTCGGAGGGTACTTCGGCGAAAAAAGTCTGTTTCTCGATGAAAACCGTACCGCAACGGCAACGGCAAAAACCGACACGGTTCTTTTATCAATCCGCAAAGATGAAATGCTGAGCCTGATACGAGGAACGGCAAGTGAGTTCCTGCTGCGCCAAATTGCGGATTTTCAGAATATTCCTTTAAGAGATACTCTGAAGAAGAATCCGATCCTCGGCAATCTGACAGCGACTCAACAAACGCAGCTTCATGGTTTGATCCGGCCCGTCGATCATTGTTTCCAGCCCGGAGAAATGATTGCCGGCAAAGGCCAGAAAGTCTATATTGTCCGTGAGGGTAAGGTAAGTGTGCAACGCGGACGTGTTCTTGTCGACACGCTTACCAAAGGAGCCATCTTCGGCGTAAGGGCGCTTTTCAAAAACAATATAGCGCTTTCGTTTGCGGCAAAAGACGAAACCAGTCTCTATGATATCGATCGCTCTGATTTTATTAATTATTTGGAATCAAATCCGGGCATTTACGTAAAAATGTATCATCGGCCTTATTAAGTCACACCCCAAACATCCGCTTCATTGTCTCTCTCCTGACAACGGATGTTGCGATTTTTACAATCTTGCTTTTTCAGACCAACCTTGCTATTGGGCTTGAAGATTGAATAGTATCATGTTGGTCATGGTTCCCTCCTACCCCTTTTGTCAAAGCGGAAGGAGAGGAATGATTCAGTTTCAGATGGAATATGGAAATCCGTCATGCAAAATTATCTTCTGATTTTTATCGTCATTCTGGCAATCATCACGGTGATCAGCTTTATATACACGATCTGGCGCGCCCGCAATGATGAACAGATTTTGCGCAATATTATTCAGGGATCTCCCATTCCGACATTCGTCATCTCTACAGACCACAAAATTCTTCACTGGAACAAGGCTCTGGAAGGATTAAACGGTATCAAGGCAAGCCAGGTTCTTGGAACCAATCAGCAATGGCGTGCATTTTACTCCAAGCAGCGCGATTGCATGGCGGATCTGATATTAAACGGCAGAATCACCGAAGCCTCCTCTCTCTATTCGGGAACCGTTAGCGTATCAAAAGTACTGAAAGATGCCTATGAAGTAACGGAATTTTTTCCCGATATTGGAGAAAAGGGAAAATGGTTTCGTATTACCGCGGCAAGCATTCGTGATTCAAGCGGCAGAATCTTCGGCGCCATGGAAACGCTGGAAGACATCACAGAACAAAAAGCAACGGAAGAAGAATTGCTCAAAAGAACCAAGCTTGAATCTTTGGGAACTTTTGCCGACGGTGTGGCCAAGGATTTTGACAGCTTGCTGACCGCCATTTTACGCAATGTTTTTCTTGCAAAAATATCCGCCAACGAGGAAGACAAGATTCTGGAAAACGGACTGGCAATAGCGGAAAGGGCAGGCCTTCAGGCCAAAGAACTGGCCCATCGTCTGATCACTTTTGCCCAGGGCGGGTATCCGGTAAAAAAGATGGAGCAAATCGGTGAATTAATTCGTGAAACCGTTCAAAAAGTATTATCTGGATCCAATATCGCCTGCGAACCGGTAATTGCCGACAATCTCTGGCCCACAGAAATCGACGTCATGCAAATCAAACAGGTTGTTGAAAACATGATCACCAATGCCAAAGAAGCCATGCCGAACGGAGGTGTTGTAGAGGTAATCGCGGAAAACACGACCACCGGCACCAATATACGAACCAGGGGAGGAAGCACCTATGTCCGGATTATGATTCGTGACAGAGGTGTCGGGATCCCCCGTGAAAACCTCTCCAGGATTTTTGATCCTTATTTTACAACAAAAGAAAAGAAAGAACGGGGCGGAATCGGCCTGGGACTTGCCATTTGCGATTCCATCATTAAATACCACAATGGCCTAATTACGGTGGAATCCCAGGTCGGATTCGGCACAACATTTTTCATTTATCTGGCGGCAACCCCCGATAACCCTCCCAAAGGACAGGATTCGCTAAGCTAAACACATGATTCGTGATCTTTCTTGACACAGCTCACCAGGTCCTCAATAATGCGTAAACGCTCCTGAAACGTGGCGATGCCCAAGGCCGACTCCCGAGGATGAAGATTTTCAATCTCGGCAAGCCGGCTTTGCAAATGGAGAATAATTTCCTCCGCCAAACCTAAAAGAAGAGCACGCTCGTACCTTGTCATTGTCTGACACCGTTATCTCATCTTTAAGCCATGCAAAAACATCTAAACCCGCGCAGCCCGCCAGGTCAGAAAAGCCTTTTGAATGGACTCAGCCGCGCTTTCAATCCCCACATGTTCAGTATTCACAATCATATCGTAATGTTTTGGATCGTTGATGTCTTCATTAAAATACTTTCTCACAAAACCGGCCTGATCGGCTTCATAGGTCTGGACATAGGCCAGGGCTTCCGCCTGTTCAATGTGACGATCACGCATAACTCTCTCAACCCGTGCATCCCGGGGCGCGACAATTCGCAGGCGAAATGCCTTCCCTTTCAGAATAAAGCTGCCTCCCCGGCCGATAATAATTACATTGCCATGTTCGGCTGTGGTATGCATGACCATCGACAGATGGCGCAGGTATTCATCAGGCCAGATATGGCGAGCCTCAAAAAATGAATGAATGATGCTATCAAAAAGCGAAATACTTTTTTCATCGAGTGATTTGATGACTTTATCGCTCATATGGGCGCTTTCCGCAACCTTATGGATCAGTTCACTGCCTACAATATCCATTTTCAATTCCGTGGCCAGTATTCGCGCCACCCAACCTCCTCCGGCCCCGGCTTCACTTGACAAAGTGATAACCTGACCGGATTTCTCTTTGGTCTCTTTCTTCCAGCGGCTGACCTGATCTTCGACCAGCTGATCCACATCCTTGTCCTGAAGTTTGATGTCCCTTGTATAGTCGGGACAATTGACATCAAACAAGGCATTGGATCTCATCCGATAACGCTTTGTACAGTTTTCGCGCCATGCGCAGATGACGCAAATTCGTTTTTCTGCTGTTGCTGGCATATTTCCATCCCCCTTTCTGAATAACCGTTACGGTTCTTCTTCCTGCAGCGCTTCAAAGCCGGCGACAATATCAAGAAGCTCTTCGGTAATCGTCATCTGTCTCGTGCGGTGATACTGCACATGAAGCTCCTGCAACTGCTCTTCAATGTTTTTTTCAGCATTTTGCATGGAGGCCAGACGGCTGGCGTTTTCACTGGCAAGGGATTCTGCAAAGGCCCGATACAGAGAGACAAACAGATATTCCCGAATCAGAGAGGAAAATATTCTGTCGCCGTCCATCCGGAAAATCGGCAGCGATCTGGATTCCCATTTCTTCCCGGCAATTTGCATAAGCCAATCCGTACTAACGGGAAGAATTTGCAGCATATGAGGATGGTAGATCGCTCCTGAAACATATTCGTTGTAAAACAGCATAAAATGATCGATATTATTGCGAAAATGCCATTCATCAAGAATCATGATAATTTCCTGCACGCCGGGTGTAATGCCAGCCACGGATCCCGGCGTTGTCAGGACTTCGTCCACCGGCTGCCCCGCATCTTCCACATAATCCGCCACGCGTGCGCCAACGGCCAGAACCTTGCGGTTTTCTTTTTTGACACCGCAGCTTTTCATGTATTCTAAAGCAGATACCGATATTTGTTCATTAAGTTGTCCACAAAGTCCCTGATCCGATCCGAAAACAATCACTCCAAGACGTTTTAATTTATCGTGCTTGCGGCGAGTCATCACCCCCATTCTTTCTCTGAGCACTACCTGCAGACCCATTTCAACCGTCCGGTTATAGTCTCGCAGAGAATAAACCGCCCGCTGATACTGCCGGATGCTTACCGCCGCCAGTGCTTTCATGGTTTTCACGACAGATAAAAGGTCGCCGGCGCTTTTCATTCTTCTTTTCAGTGACTCAGTGGTTTGCATCGGTTTCCTCATGGATTTCAAAAGGTTGCACAGCCTGTTGAAGTATATTCATCATGCGGTCACGATCTGCCAAATCCGTTTTTTTGCCCTCTTCAATTCGGGAGCACAAATCCGGAAGCTTTGTCCTGACCGTTTCCAGAAGACACTCCTCGGCCTCTCGAATCTTTTCTGTAGACACTCTATCCAGAACACCCCCCGTCACGGATAATAAGGAGGCGATTTGTTCAGAGGCGCGAAGCGGCTTGTATTGTCCCTGCTTCAAAATTTCACGAACGCGCCAACCTCGCTCCAAAGTCCGCCTTGTTGCTTCATCCAGCCTTGTGCCAAAACGGGAAAAGGATTCCAATTCCTCAAATTGTGAATACGACAGACGCAAATCTCCTGCCACAGAACGGTATGCTGGTAATTGCGTTTTTCCGCCCACGCGGGAAACGGATTTACCAACATCCACGGCCGGCAGAATCCCCTTATTAAAGAGCACCGGTGATAAGTAAATTTGGCCATCCGTAATGGAAATCAGATTGGTTGGAATATAGGAGGACATATCCTGGGCTTCCGTTTCCGTAATCGGCAAAGACGTCAGCGACCCTCCTCCCAGTTCAGGACGCATATGCGTGGAACGCTCCAGCAAACGCGAGTGAATATAAAAAATATCGCCTGGAAAAGCTTCACGTCCGGGAGGACGCCGCAGAAGCAAGGATACTTCACGATACGCCCGCGCATGTGACGTCAGATCATCGTAAATAATCAGAACATCTCTGCCTTGTTCAACAAAATACTCCCCCATACTTGTGGCGGCGTATGGCGCAATAAACTGCATCCCCGGCGTGTCCTCTCCGGTAGCCACCACCACGACACACGAACCCATTACACCGTGTTCTCGCAGTTCAGCGATGACTTTTGCCACGTCTGCGCTTTTTTTCCCAATAGCGCAGTAAATTGACAGAATACCTGTTTCCTTTTGATTGATAATCGTATCTACGGCAATAGCTGTTTTTCCGGTTTGGCGGTCTCCCAAAATAAGTTCCCTCTGTCCACGGCCGATAGGAATAAGTGCGTCAATCACCTTGATGCCAGTTTGCAGCGGAACCGTCACCGGCGAACGGTCCATTACTGCGGGAGCCGGTCTTTCCACCGGCAAACGCAGAACCGTGTTGACTTCACCCATACCATCCAGAGGGCGGCCGAGAGGATCGACCACCCGTCCCAGAAGCCCATCCCCCACAGGAGTGTCCAGAACCCGTTTGGTGCGTTGAACTTCCGAACCGACTTGCAGACCTTCGCTTGCATCCAGAAGAATCACACCAATCTCTTTGGGATCAATATTGAAAACCAGTCCCATATAATTGCCTGCAAAGCGAACCAGCTCCTCTGCACGGATTTGAGGCAAACCGCTAACCCTGGCAATATCACGGCCGACAAAGCGGACTGTGCCGATCTCATATTGGCGTAGTTCAGGGTTTTGATCGTCCAGGACTTTTTGCATGACATCAAACGTATCGTCCAGAAAGGTCTTTAATTCCTGATTCTCCACCTGGTTCATCTCTGAATTCATCATTTCCTCCTGCCGTAGTCCTCGCTTGAACATTCCATTTTCCGCTTAAACGCCCGCATGAATCCCTCTCATGCTGCATGCGCTTCCTTTTGAAGAGTTTCGGTCAGGCTCTCCACCAGAGTCTCCAGATATTCATTGAAACTCCAAGCGATTTTATGCCCGTTCACACGCATTTCAACGCCTGAAACAATCTCGGGTTCACGCAAATACCGAACTGTAAAACCGTCAGACATCTGTTTTTTCAATACTTCCTCGATCAGGGCCTGTTTCCGGGCCGGAATGTCAAATGCGCTCTGAATCGTCACCTGGTTTCCACCGACGCTGATGGCCTTGCGCATCTGCATGCTTTTTTCCTCATCCAGCAACGTGACGCGCCGCAGAAACTCGTCAATGATCCTCTCTTCCAGGTCGGCATCAGCCAAATCACGAATCGCTTTTCGTGCTGTGCTATACAACTGTGTGGCCGCCCTCTGGCGCAAGTCATAAAAAAAGGCATCCTGTTCCCGGACCAGCATGTCTTGCCAGCGCGTCTTGACTGCTTCAATTTCCACGCGCACCTTTTCCATCAGCTCCTTGCGCTTGGCATCGGCTGCCAGAGTGGCTTCATTGAGCATCTGCTCTTTCTTCTCTTTGAGCGTCTGGTTGCGCTTTTCATATTGCAAAGCTTCTTCCCGGGCTTTGTTTTTCAACTCTTCTGCCTCGGCAAACCGGGCTGCAATTTTCGCTTCCCGCTCATCCATTGCCCGGATAATCCTTCCGTAGAGAAAGCGTTTCAGAAGATACATCAGCAGAAGAAAATTGAAGATTTGCGCTAAAAAAACAAACCAGTCGATATGCATGGATTCCCCCCTTACTTGATCACGTGACTCCAGAAAGGATTGGCAAAAATCAAAATCATGGAAATCACAAAACAGTAGATGGCGATGGATTCAATCATGGCCAATCCGACAAACAAGGTTCTGGTAAGTGAATTCCTCTCATCGGGCTGTTGGGCAATCGCGGCCAGCGCCTGGGCAATGGCCTGTCCCATGCCCAACCCGGGACCGATGGAACCAATCCCCATTGCCAAACCCGCGCCAATAATCGAGGCCATTGCAACAATACTGACACTGTCCATAATCCTCCTCCTTTATTGCTTTTTTTAGGCTGGTGAGCCTTCTTTCTTGACATCTGCTCTTTCTTCTTCCTCGGCGGAAAGTGCCGAAGCGATGTAAACCATCGACAAAATTGCAAAGATATATGCCTGAATGACACCGATCAGCAGTCCGAGAATCTGCATCACCACGGGAAACAGGAAAGGCGTTACCGCCAGCAGGATGCCGATGACTTTTTCATGACTCATAATATTGCCAAAAAGACGGACGGTCAGGGCCAGCGTTCGTGACAATTCCCCCATGACGTGAAAAGGAAAGAAAATAAACGTGGGCTGAAAATACTCTTTGACATAATGAAAAATGCCGTTTCGCGATATGCCATAATAAGGGACGGCAATGAATACGCATGCAGCCAGTGCGGCCGTGGTGGTCATCGACGAGGTCGGCGCAACAAATCCCGGAACAATCACCAGAACATTGGATACACAGATAAACAGGAAAAGTGTTCCGACCAGAGGAACATAATCATCAGCACCTTTTTTGGTCATCTCGCGGATTTCGCCCCTGATTACGGATATGACCACTTCCAGAAAGTGCTGCCAGCGTGATACATGAATTTCTGAAGATATCCGGCGCGTTACAAGCCATGAACCCGTAACCAGGATGGCCATGACCAGCCAGGTATAAAGAATCGTCACATTCAGCGTAATAAATTCCCAGCTCCAGATAACCACCTGATCTGGACTGATTTGATTCAAAGCTACGACTTCCATAGAAACTCCTTGAAGCCTGTTCCATGATGGTTCTTCATTTCACAATCTCTTCGACAGGCTGCTTTGGCGCCACATAATGCGTAATCATAACGCGCATCAGAACAAATCCAAGCATAGCCGCAGCCAGCCTCTCCCAATACCCGGTCTGGATGATGAAGTAAAAGGCGGCCAATGTAATCGTCAGGCGCAACACATACCCTGTAAGCATCAAACGCATGCGGTTTTGCGAACGGGACAATCTGCGCACTGTCTGCCAGAGTGTCATAAAATAGAAAACGCCCAAGACCGACCCGACGGCAAACATCGCCGTCAGCATCCATAAAGATTTCATCATCATTCCTCTTCCACAATTTTGCTGCGAATTTTCCTAACCCAGTAGGCGGCATTGATACAACCGATGATCACGCCAAGAAGCAGAAACATTAAAGCCCATGAATATTGACTGGGCCAGGTGCGGTCAATCCAGAGCCCGATGGCCACACCGATCAGCGTGGGAATAGAAACTGCCCATCCGACAATGCCGAACATACCCAGGCCAAACCAGACCGTTTCTCCCTTATGCCTGATTCCCTTCATGCGCAGCGCCTCTCTTTGAGCAACTTTTTGCGTAAAGCGATCGGCCGCCTGCTTGCGCCTGCTACCGTAAGTACGCCGGATTTCAACCATGCTTTTTGCCCCCTACTTCAATTCCACGAAACGCCTGATCAGTGACGCTTCCAGTTTGGCGGCAGCGGAACGTACGAGCTTTTCACGTTCATCCAACTTGTCGTACTGGTCCACAACCACCTGTTTGAGTTTTCCTAATTCACTCGCTTTTACAGCATTGCGAGTGGATACCAGGACATCCTGGCCTTTCTTTACCAAAGTGCCGACATCCATCGCCAATAATTCCTGGTCTCCTTTTCCCGACTCGTACATAAATATGCCCGGCGCCAGAGTGGCAACAAAATCAATATGGTTTGGCATCAGACAAAAGAAACCGTCTTCCGCTTCCGCGACAATCTTTTTGACCTCCTGCTCCATTAAAACTTCCGCCGGCAATAGAATTTTAAGCAGCATTTTCAATCTTTGCCTCATCAATAGATCCGATCATATACAGCGCTCTTTCCGGAATATCGGCAAATTCATCGTTCAGAATCCTTTCACATCCGTTTAGCGCATCTTCCCGGGAAACCATCTTTCCGGACGATCCGGTAAATTGCTCGGTTACAAAGAAAGGTTGTGTAAAGAAGCGTTCCAAACGACGAGCCCGATAAACCACGCGCTGATCATCGCGGGAGAGCTCAGAAATGCCCAGCATGGCGATGATGTCCTTCAAATCTTCATAAACGGCCAGAGTCTTGCGTATTTCCTGAGCAATTTTGTAGTGACGTTCACCGGCAATGCTTGGCATTAGCATTTTAGAGCCGGATTGCAGTAAATCAATCGCCGGATACAACCCCTCGCTGGCTCGCTTGCGGGACAAGGCAATGGTTGCAGAAAGATGACCAAAGGTATGAACAGCGGAGGGATCCGTAAAATCATCAGCCGGAACATAGACGGCCTGAATGGACGTAATGGCGCCATTTTTGGTATTACAGATCCTCTCTTCAAGTTCAGCGAGTTCAGTGGCCAGCGTCGGTTGATACCCCAGACGCGATGGCAACTGTCCCAGAAGGCCGGACACTTCCATGCCGGCCTGAATGAAACGGAAAATGTTGTCGATCATCAAAAGGACATCCTGCTTGGCATCATCCCGAAAATACTCGGCCATCGTCAGCGCCGCATGACCTACACGAAAACGGGCGCCGGGCGGTTCGTTCATCTGACCGAACATCATCACGGTATTGCCCAAAACACCGCTGTCCTGCATTTCGCGGTAAAGCTCTTCTCCTTCCCGGCATCTCTCTCCAATACCGCAGAAAATGCTCATGCCTTCGTGGCCGCTGACGGTATTGTGAATCATTTCTGTAATGAGAACCGTTTTTCCCACACCGGCCCCTCCAAACAGACCGGCTTTACCACCTCGTTCCAGAGGTGCAAGAACATCAATCGCTTTAATGCCTGTCTCAAATATCTCCGACACGGTTGACTGGTCGCGAAGTGGAATCGGCTCAGAATGGATGGATCGCATTTCGCATCCCTCCAGTTTTTCCTTTTTGTCAATCGTATTGCCAAAAACATTAAATACTCTTCCCATCAACTGCCTGCCTACGGGAACCTCAAAAGGTCTGCCCGAATCGACAACTGCGGCGCCCCGGGCCAGGCCCTGAGTGGGTGTAAGCGCCACGCCCCGAATGGTATTATTGTCAAGCTGCGTGAACACTTCAATAATATATTCTCCCTTTTCCCCGGCAACAAGCACGTTCCGGATCGATGGTGCCACGGGAAAGTGAACATCCACAACACTGCTGCGAACGGATAAAACCCTGCCCTGATTGATTTGCTCGTCCACGGTTCATTCCCCTCAGTTTTTTTACTTCTATCGATTCTTCATCAGCGAGACGTACTTTTCCGTAACGACATAGGTGATGTAATCAAAAATCAGTATCGTTCTCGTCTGGCTGTCCAGCGCCTGCTGCTGCTCGGTAATCGTGATAAAAATGGCTTGAAATTCCGCATAAAGCCAGATGTGCCGACGCATCAGAATAATGGCATAAAGGGCTTCATGCAAAGGTACTCCTTCCTTGAAACGGGTTTCGGCAAATTTGGACATAAATTTTTCAATGGCGGAAAAAGGATTTTTAATCGCATAAACGGAGCTCAAATTTCGATAAAAATCCGCTGCCAAGGGTATCAGATACGATTCATTCAGATGATGATAAAAAGGGGTTTTCGCGTTTTGAATAACATCTTTCGACCAGTTCCTGGCGATAGCCTCCGAATTGTTCGCCATCAGATCCAACAGTTTTAATGATGCCAGCATACGTTTCCTCCTTTCTTTTATGATCGGCGACAACCGATCGGCCTTTGTTCAGCCAATATTGAATTTTTGACTTATTTCCCTTTCCTGACTCTTTATTGTTTCTCACAGCAACAGATATGCCAGGATTATTTATTCTAATTAAATCAAGATATTGCAAGATGATGCCTTTACATCAAATATAAAATTTTTATTGAGAAACGACGCTGATGTCATTCAGAATCACAACCGACAAACCACATCTCCATTAAAATGCTTTAATATCAGCTATATATAACGACGACATTTATGTCATCGCAAACGACGCAAACGTCGCATTATGAATTCTCTTTTCAGTTTATTGCACTTCCGACAGGATAATCCTTTTGCAAGATGATTATTTACAAAAATCATGGATGAAAATCATACCGAATATACCGCAATTTATTTTTATATTCATTCTCCTTGGGAATGTGGTATGAAAGCATCAGATTTCAGATCTTGCTAACCCTTCAGGAGTGGAATATTTCAGATGAAATTCAATGACTGTCACGTAAAATGCTTCTGCCTCTGGATGATTGTTTTACTCTTCCCGATGCTATATCCCGGTTTGGCATGGTCAAAAGACTGGTATGTGCGCGGATCTGTCGGATACGAAAAATCAAGACCGGCTGATTTTTCGGATACGAACTGTTCATCGACCCATCCGCCCGCTCTTTTCGGTTGCGTAAACGGCGCCGATGGCAAACCCATTGGCGCTTATGGAGACTTCGGCCACTTTCCAATGCTGGAAGCAGCCGTCGGGCGGCAATTCCTTCCCTGGCTGCGGGCCGATCTCGCCCTCGCCTACCGATTTCGCATGGACTATCAGGGGAATGCCAATTTTCTTGCTCCTAAAATGAATCCCAGCCCTAATCAGCCCGTTTCCGCCAGCGCCGATTCTTTCAGCGGTATGATCAACCTGTTTATCGATTTCAACGGGTTTCTTGCTGAAAAGAGAATATGGCGTTTCCAACCTTATGCCGGTGGAGGCATCGGTGTAGCCTACAACCGTTTGGACCGGATGACCTATCTGTTTCCTGACAACACAACACATAAAATCAGCGTCACACCATCGGGAAACCGGAAAGATATTGCTTATATGTTGGCTGTCGGCACAGGAATACTTCTGACAAATCATCTCAGCCTAGATATCGCCTACCGTTATTTTGATTTGGGACGGGTTGAAACCGCCTCCGGCAACATGTTTATGAATCATGCACCGGCGGGAATCGCCATCGACAGCACGGAAGCCCCGCTGAGAACGCATGGTCTTTCCATCGGTATGCGCTATCAATTCTGAACGATTTCGACTTTCGCCGGGAAATCGGATGTTCACCTGGTTTTCAAAACAAAAAAGGAAAAAACTGACCCAAGCGCCTTTTCCCCGCACCTGGGAAGGCATCCTCGACCGCAATATGGCCGTTTACCGGAGGCTGAATGATCAGGAACGTCTTCACTTGCGGGGGCTGGTTCAGATATTCATGGCCGAGAAACACTGGGAAGGTTGCGGAGGCATGACACTGACTGACGAAATCAAGGTCACCATTGCGGCTCATGCCTGCCTCTTGATTCTCAACATTCCAGGAAGCTTCTACGATAATGTTGAAACTATTCTTGTCTATCCTTCCGATGTTATTTTACCTGAACAGCGAATCGGTTTTTTTGAAAACGTCCTTGAACCTGTTGACTACGGCTATCCCATTTCGGGGCAGGCAATTCAGCAGGGACCGGTCCTTCTGGTTTGGGACAGAGTGTCGGAAGACATACACCAAGACGGTACTGGTTTTAATGTCGTTTATCACGAATTTGCCCATAAACTGGACATGGAGGATGGAACGGCGGACGGCACGCCCCGTCTTCGAGATCGGGCGGAGTATCGCGACTGGGTTCAGACCTGCACCCGCGAATACTTGCGGCTCCTCAAAGATATTGAAAAAGGGAAAAGATCCTTTCTGGATGAATACGGTGCGACGGATGAAGCGGAATTCTTCGCAGTAGCCACGGAACAATTTTTTGACCGGCCAAGACATCTGTTTGCATCCGCTCCTGAACTCTACCGCGTTTTAAAAAATTTCTATCGCCAGGACCCCGTAAAACGCGAGAAAATATTTTTTTCCAGAAATGATTAAACACCGATTTTCACGTGTGCCGTCATCGTCAATAGGATTTTACTGAAGCCTGGTGCCGGATGGCCCATTGTCGTCAAAAGAACAAGACCATAAATTCAAAGAAATTATCCTACATATCGTCATATTCAGCAATAGCCTCATTCAGATGACATTCCATTTCGTCTATTCATTTCCGGCAGCGCCGGCTCATTTTCTTATTTCCGTTTCTATGCGGTCATAATTAGGGCAGGATTATGAAGAATAAAATATATTAATGACGACTATATCATATGCTGAATATTTATATAAATGGCATTTAGCTGCCATTTATTAGCCTATAACCATCAAAATATGTCTTTATTACTTGATGTAAGCAAATTATTCTCGACTTTATAATAAACACATGATACATAATCACGCATGTATAATCGTCATAATAACACCCTAGAATCCGTCAACCTCGAAAATTACTTCGAGAATCCAAAGTCCAGACGACAAAGACAATACGAAGCCGTTCGAACCATTGTTAAAGACAAAATGGCGATAGAAGAAGCTGCCCGAAAATTCGGTTACACAACAGCAACAGTTTACACTTTGCTGCGAGACGCCAGGGCGGGAAAGATTGATTTGTTTCCGGAAGTCAAGTTAGGCCCCCGAGGAAGACGCGTTGCAGAAGAGATAAGAGACAAGATCATTGCCTTGAGGAAGGATAATCTGTCATCGCCGGACATTTATCAGAAAATATCCGGGGAGGCGTCTATCAGCACCATTGAGAGGATTCTGAAGGAAGCCGGATTTGAGAAGCTCGAACGGCGCAGCAATCGGCAGCGGGGCGTCACCAGAGGAAATAAGATTATTCCCGAACATTCCTGTAGCCTCCATCTTCAAGATATGGAGCCTTTTTCGGTGAGTTGTCCGGTGGTCGGAATATTTTTCTTTATTCCCTATATTGTGGAATCCGGCATTCTTTCCGTTGTTCGTGATTGTTCTCTTCCCGAATCCAGCATCATTGGCGCCGAAGAGGCCGCTTTATCCATGCTACTTTTGAAACTCATCGGCAACGAGCGGCTGTCTCACATGGACAGTTACGATCACGAGCCGGGCTTGGGGTTGTTTGCCGGACTGAACGTTCTGCCCAAGGCAACCTATATGGGAACTTATTCCTGCCGAACTTCGGAAGACATGCTGATGACTTTCCAGAAAAGGCTTATGCAGCGGTTTATCAAAATCTATCCCGATATGTACGGCAATGGATTTATCAATCTGGATTTCCATTCCATCCCTCATTTCGGCGAGTTCTCGGAAATGGAGAAGGTCTGGTGCGGTGCCAGGGGCAAAGCCATGAAGGGCGCCAATACGGTTTTCGTTCAGGACAGTACCAGCAATGTCATTCTCTATACGCGAGCCGACATCCTGAGGCGGGAAGAATCGGAAGAGATTAAAAAGTTTGTCGCTTACTGGCGGGAACAAAAAGGTAAGCTGGATGACACCCTTGTCTTTGACTGTCACTTTACCCGTTATCAGGTCTTGGATGATCTGTCAGGGGATAATGTCCAATTCATTACTCTGCGCAAAAGAAATCCGAAGCTACTGGAAGACACAAAAAACATTCCAGAAAAGGATTGGAAAAAAGTGACACTGCCGATCCCCAAGCGCAAGTATCAGCATGTGTCCGTCTATGAAAGCGAGGTTACGCTAACTGGGTGCAAAAACCAATTCCGCCAGCTGATCGTGAAGGATCACGGCAGAGGTCAACCCACTTTTGTCATAACCAACAACCGGGATTTAACTCTGGATAAGTGCCTTGATGTATATGCCAAGCGGTGGCACATCGAAAATAAACTGGCCGAACTTGTCGCGTTTTTCAATCTCAACGCTCTTTCTTCGCCGCTGATGATCCGTATTCATTTTGATATTCTTTGGACGATGGTTGCCGATACGCTTTACCGGCGTTTCTCACAGGACCTGCGACGATTCGAGCATCAACTGGCGCCAACTATTTTCAAGCGGTTTATTAATATGCCCGGTCAGATTGTTTACAAGAATGGTGAACTTCAACTTAAAATCAGAAAGAGAGCCTACACTCCCATCCTGATGGGCGTCGAAAAACTTGCCAAACCGTTCAATATCCCCTGGCTCAACAATTGCCCACTCAAAATTGTCTGGACTGCCTGATTATTATTCTTCTGACGATTAAACGGCCTGTGAAAATCGGTGTTAAACTGGCTAATGCTTTGAAGATATTGACGGATGATGCGTATTATGACATACAAATTTCCACGTTGCTCCATATCCACAGGAAAAGCACCTTGTGGTTTCCATCTCTGATTCGCAGGAACATTAGGAGAATGATGCATTGCCCGCTGAAAAAATTACGCTTTCACAGCTCGAATCCTTTCTTTTCATTCCTGGACAATGTCGTCCTTGCGGCCCAGCGATCTTGTCACACGGAGCACTTCCTCGGCCGTGGTCATGCCGGCCAAAACCTTTTGAATCCCGTCCTGCTGAAGCGTGATCATGCCCTGCGTAATGGCCAGATCGTTAATTTGATTGGCATCGGAAGTTTTTAAGACCAGACGGCGAATGTTGTCGTCTACCGTCAGAATTTCAAAAATGGCGGAACGTCCCCGAAAACCCGTCTGCATGCAAAGATTGCAACCTTTTTTTCGGTAAAACGTGTTCTTTTGTAAAACGGATGGATGCAGCCCCAGATTAGACAAAGTTTCCTCATCGGGAATATAGATTTCTTTGCAATGAGGACAAAGAACACGCACCAGACGCTGGGCAATAATCGCCACGACCGAAGAGGTAACCAGAAACGGTTCCACTCCCATGTCAATCAGGCGCGTCACGGCGCTGGCGGCATCATTGGTATGCAATGTCGAAAAAACTAGATGACCGGTAAGAGAAGACTGGATGGCGATTTCAGCAGTTTCACGATCACGGATTTCGCCGATCAGAATAACATCCGGGTCCTGCCGGACAATGGAGCGTAACCCGGCCGCAAAAGTCAGGTCGATTTTCGGATTGACCTGAATTTGTCCAACACCGTCCATTTGGTATTCAATCGGGTCTTCAATGGTAATGATGTTGATTTCAGGCCGGTTGATTGTGGACAAAGCCGCATACAAAGTCGTGGTTTTGCCGCTACCGGTCGGTCCGGTCACCAGAATGATACCATAAGGTGATTTAATCAGGCGGTTGAGCATGGTGATGCGATCGTCGTGCATTCCCAAATCCGACAACATCAGAATGTTGGCTGATTTATCGAGCAAACGCAGCACAACGCGTTCGCCGAATGCCGTGGGCAAAACAGAAACGCGGACATCAATCATACGGTCGGCAATTTTCAATTCGATGCGGCCGTCCTGCGGCAGGCGCTTTTCAGCGATATTGAGTTTTGCCATAATCTTCAGCCGGGAGGTCAGCGGTGACTGAATCCGACGAGGTAACCGTAAGATGTCGTATAAAATGCCGTCAATACGATAACGGATGTTCACTTTACCCGAATAAGGCTCCACATGAATATCGCTGGCCCGGTCCTTGATTGCGCCGGCCACCAGAAGATTTACCAGTTTGATAATCGGCGCGTCACTGGTTTCATCAAGAAGATCAGCGGTTTCACTAATTTCTGAAATCAGATCATCGGCTGTCGCCTCATTGATTTCTTCAAAATAATCCTTGGCCGATGAACGGCTCATGTCATAGGCCAGATTAATGGCAGCGTTGATCGCGTCCTGTGTGGACAGAACAATCGGAAGATCAGGCATTTCCAGCAACAAGCGTAAATCATCGGCTGGCTGATAATTGACAGGATCATTCACGGCGATTACACGAACATCGTCGGTAATCACCGGAACCATTTTGTTTTTCTTTAGATAGGCAATGGGAACATGTTGTGTAAAAGAAATGTCGATACTCTCCATGGGCAGCGCCGTCCAGAAAGGCAAACAAAAATGCTCCGACAGAATGCGCAAGAGCTCAATTTCATTGATGGCTTTTTTACGCAGAAGCAGTTCGAGAAAAGCCACGCCGCCTTTTCCTTTGGCGCCATGAGCCTCGACCAGAATTTCAGATGGAATACCCGCAACCAATAATTTTTCATCCAAAGATGAAGGTTTTTTCCCGCCGGACATGGTGAAACCAGAAGTTCCTTCTGACAATACATTTAATGATTTCAAGATAGTAGACATAAGCACAACAGCCTTTGCTGCATTCAGGGACTTGTTTTCGCGGTTTTTCCGGCCGGAGCCTGCAAAACTTCGGAAGTTTGCTCCTGCTTTCTCTCATTCAGTTTAATGATACCTTCCACGACTTCGCCCATGGTGGCTCTCTTTTCATTATAAAGCTTTGCGGCATCCTGTTTGGTACGTACAATCCGCGGCGTCAGAAAAACATAAAGGTTGGTTTTTTCCCGATTGACCGTCTTGGCCTTGAACAGCCAGCCCAGAAATGGAATATCGCCCAGCAGAGGAACTTTATTGGTGCTGTCATCCGTACTGTCGCCGACCAGGCCGCCAATCACAACAGTCTCGTTGTCTTTGACAACCACCGTGGTTTTTGCCGTTCTTTTCAGTGTCGTCGGAATGGATGGCTTGGTGGTATCCGTCGTCACACCTGAGATCACTTTGGTAACCTGCTGAGAAATTTTCAGACGCACATAATTTTCATGATTGATGTGCGGTGTGACATTCAGGATCACGCCGACATCCTTATATTCATAAGTATTGTAATTTACTGGATATTGCGCTGAAGTCGTTGTGGAATCCTGACGGGTAAGATAAGGCACGTTTTCACCGACATTGATTTCGGCCTCCTCGTTGTCCAAAGTCAGAAGCTGCGGGGTGGAAAGAATAGACACGTCGGAATCGTATTTATAGGCCGCAACCATTGCGCCGATATTGGGAAAAATCATGTCACCGATTCTTATTCCTGCGCCGATAATCCCCATGGAAAAACCCGAAGGAAGCGAAAGCAGCGTATCCGTTCCATCTGTTGTCGCCTTGATTCCCGAAAACACTCCCGTGCCGGAACTGACAAAAGATCCAAGAGGTGAACCGTTCACAGAGCCGGTTTCCCGGACGCCACTCCATTCCACGCCAAGCTTGAAGTCCTTATTGGCTTTGACTTCCATGATAAGTGCTTCAATGTAAACCATCGGTCGTGGCACATCGAGCTGCTTGATAATATTTTCCAGAACTTTATAGTCTTCCCGTTCCGCCATAATCACCAGCGTATTCGTAGCCTTATCCGGAACGATCTGTACATTTTTGGAAACGACAGGAGCACTGATCTTCGCTGTTGCGGCGGGACCTGTTGCGGCTGCGCCACCCGTATCTTTAATAATATTATTCAGGACTTTTGCCAAATCTTCCGCAATGCTGTTTTGAAGGCGATACACCTGGATATTGGATTCTCCGCGCGGAACTTCTTTATCCATCATGGCTGCCAGTTTACGCACACTTTCCGTATCCCCGACACTGGCCAGAATAATCATGGAATTGGTTCGGGAATCGGCCACCATTTTGATCGGCATGACGTTTGGCCGGCGCTGCTGGAAAATATTGGTCAGGGATTTCACCACTTCCGTAGCCGAAGCATTCTGAAGAGGGAGATAAGTAATCTGCTCCCCTGCCCCTTCCACGTCCAGCGCTTTGACAATATCTTCCAGTCTCCGAATATTGGACAGATAATCGGTAACAATCAGTATGCCTGACGGAGGATAGGACAGAACCGAACTGGTTCGGGGAATGATCGGGTCCAGAACGCGCTTGACTTCGTCGGGATTGGCCCGTTCCAGCGTGATGATCTGTGTGACCATTCTGTCGTCCAATTCGCTGTCATCCTTCTTGGTTCTTGTTTCCACGCTCTTTTCCCTCGCAGACGCCGAAGGAACGATCTTGACCATTTCACCCACGGGAACCGTAGCAAAGCCATTAATTTCCAGAACCGACAGAAATACTTTATAAACATCGGAAAGCGGTATCTTTCTTGGCGAAAGAATAGTCACTTTTCCTTTGACCTTTTCATCAATGATAAAATTCTTGCCGGTCAGCTCACTGACAAATTTTACAAAAACTTCAATATTGACATTGTCAAAATCCAGCGTGACGTATTTATCAGAGGTTTTTCTCGTTGGGGTTCCGGAAGAAGACGGATGATCCTTTTTATGCAAAGAGTTTTGCTTTTCGGCAGACGGCAGGGATGTTGATGCGTCGTTTTGGGTCTTCAGAGCTTTCTGTAATATCGCTTCCATTTCCGATCGTTTTATTTGCTGATATTTGGCGTCCTTCTTTGATTCCGGACTGATGCTGTCCTTCTTATTCTTTTCTTGAGCTTCCGGATTTTTCTCGGCGGCGGTCTCAACCGGTGCCTGAACCACCGGCATCTTTGTTCCGGTCTGCACAACATCAGACTTTTTACTACCCAATGAAACCGGTATTTCCGTCTGCGCAGCAACCGGCAACGGTTTGGAAGTCCCACCTTCATCAATTCGCGCGGCTCGGCCGGATGAAAGCTCACCCGCCGTGAAAACGACGATCAGAGTCAGACATAATATCCATTTTCCTATATTGTTTTTCATCAATGTCATTTTACTCATTCCTTGCCTGCAAAATATTTTTAAACTCGGGCAGATCGGCGAGAGTTTTCAAATCAGGATCCCGCAGCGCCCATTGCCTGACTTCTGGATTATAATTCACCGCGTTTTTCAGAGATAAGAGGCTCTGACGCGGATCATGTTTTTGCGCGTAAAGACAGGCCAGATTGTAATACGCATCTGCATAATCCTGTTTAACGTGGATGGCTTCCTGAAAACGAACAATGGCCCACTGATAAACTTTCATGTTCATATAAACCACACCCAGATTATTCAAAGCCTGATAATGCCTTGGTCTGGCACGAATCACCTGTTTGTAAAGTTCTTTAGCTTCTTTTAGCCTACCCTGACGCTGTTTTTGAACAGCCTGCATAAATACCGTTTCAGCATCCGGCACATGTGTTGCGGACAAGGCATAGTTCTTTTTTTGCCCGATCACGTCCGGATGCACGGCCCTCGGTTTTTCATCCGCTTCATGCTTTTGAATCGACACGGCCTGCACTTGCTCCTGAGCTTCCGCCACGGTAGCGCCCGCACCGGAAACCGCGGCCATTCTTACTGGCGCTTTTGGAAAAACACGGACGTAGCTCCATACCGCCAAGACCGATACTGTAAGAAAGAACAGGAAAAAACCCGCCATCCATACCCGCCTTCGGGGCCGGGCACGGCCTGGATTTGGAGAGACCGAAATGACGTTCCCGTAAGGCAAGTAGGGAGAATCCTGCTCCTTTTGAACTTTGTGTAAGGCGTCGTTTATGTAACTCATAACTTCCAACCGGTCAAGATATTCTGCGGCGCTCAAGCCGTTAGTCGCATCCACCATTTACTGCGCCAGGAAACATTGTTCCGGAAATACTCTTTGCCGATATCCCGCGCTGCAGCATGGACCACTTTGCGGTCGATCGTCCTGATATTCCCGGCATAGGCAACAAGCAGCGCCCGGTCACAAAGCGCATTGATCCGTCGCGGAATGCCACAGGAATAATTCTGCACCACAGGAAAAGCATCTCTGGCAAAAATCCCTTTCCCCGCGCCACCGGCCACGTTCAGACGGTGCTCGATATAAGCTTCCGCTTCTTTTGTCGAGAAAGGCTTCAGGGAAAAACGCACCGTTATTCTTTCGTTCAGCTGGCGAAGCGCCGGCTTGGCAAGCGTTTCCTGAATTTCCGGCTGTCCTACTAATATAATTTGCAGCAGTTTCTCCTTTTCGGTTTCCAGATTGGACAGCATTCGAACTTGCTCCAAGACGTCGTTAGAAAGATTCTGCGCCTCATCAATCAGTAAAACGGCCGTCTTTCCGGCGGCAGAATTGCGCAAGAGAAACCTGTTCAAAGCATCAATACAGGCCTTTTTTGTTCTGGACTCCCCGGACAATTCAATTCCAAATTCACTGGTAATCTCATCTAAAAGCTCGGCTTCCGATACTTTGGTATTGAAAACCAGAGCCGTTTCTATTGAATTGTCCAGCATATTCAAGAGAGTACGACAAATTGTGGTTTTTCCCGTGCCGATTCCGCCGGAAATCAAGACAAATCCCTTCTTTTCCTGAATACCATAAATCAGGTAATTCAGTGCATCGCGGTGCTGTTCGCTTAAAAACAGATAGCCCGGTTCCGGCGACAGTTTGAATGGATTTTCCTTTAAACCAAAGTAAGCCGCATACATGGCCTAAAAGCCCTCCTGGTCGGCATTTTTTCAGTGAAACGTATAATTCACCGTTTCTTTCTTGCCTTTTCGTATCAAATGGATGGATACACTTTCGCCATCCTGCATGACATTCACTAATTGAAGAATATCATCAGCGCCTTCCAGTTGCTTGTTGTTGACATCGGTCACGACGTCACCGTTTTCCAAACCCATTTTCTGGTAGAGACTTCCCGGAACGATATTGGAGACAACAAAACCCTGTTGCACTCCCTCGCTGAAAAAAGGACGAATAATTGCCTGGCTCATAATGGTCTTCAAATCCCCCAACCCCTGGGTGACGACTTGCCTGCTGATGGAAATATCTTTTCCAAACCGTCCAGCAGCGCCCTGCCCGGTTTCCTTGATTTTCATCACGTATTCATTCAATCCATCTCTCAACACCGCTTCACTTCGGGTAATGCGCACCAGTTTGGCCGAACCAATCATCTCACCCAGTCGATAAAGTTTCTGTTTGCCGGTTCCTTTCTCTTCAACAATCGCATATCCCATCGATGAATCAACAGCAATGGTTCCCCGTAAATCAAAGGCTGTATATTCATCGCGTGCCCCTACAATTCCTCCAGCGTTTTGCTCCGCAATGGCTTTCAATGTTGTCTGGAACAGATTTCGTTCTGTAATGACATGGTAATGTTCTGCAGGATGCCATGTCTCGGGTGCAACAGCGGAGACGGTCTGTATGTTTCCTGATGACGATACATGCCTAATCATCTGAAAGGAAAGAATCTTATAAAAAATATCCACCAGCAGAAAGGAGGCCAACGTTACGGCACACACAACAAGCAATGGCCTGATCCATTGCTCCGGTGCCGAAAAAAAGGCCGAAGGCCACGTGACCCGATCAAGCCTGAACTTCATGCGGTTCAGAATTCTGCTCCATGTCTCTTTCAACATATTTTCCTAATCCTGCGTTAGGCCCTTTCACATATAGCGGAATGACGGATTGGCCAGGGTGCCGCCAACGGTGATATTCATTTTTATCTTGGTTTTGCCGGCAATCTCAAGAACGCCTTTGAGCTGAAGCTGGCTTTCCCCATAACGTGGCGCAAGCTGAATATCTCCTTTTAAAAAGCAATTCATTTTTTCGCCGTAAACATCAAATTTCTGTATTGTCAACTTTCCGCTTTTGAGTTGTGCCTGAAGTTCGCCTCGGTCAAAATCGATTCGGCTAACCCCCAGAAAAGGCTCCGGAAGCGGATAGGAACCTCTTGTCAAATAAAGCGTAAAATTTCCCGCCGGATCATGGTCGGCTTTGTTGTCTGCTTCGTACATCCCCGATCCCTTCGCCCATCCGGTCATGCCCTTTAAAAGGGGAACACCGCTCATGTTGCAGCGCGCAAGGTCGATTTGCTGAAAAGTGATTTTCCATTCCGTCGACTGATATTTCCGGTCCGACAAAATGAAACCGGCACTTCCGTTAAAATCTCCGCCATAGGCCCGCCCATGAAATGAGACTCGTTTACGTTTCTTGAAAAAGCTAAACAGAGATATCTGTACATCCAGAAACTGTCCCTGAAAAATCTCTTCTCCGGGCATTTCCAAAGACTGAATTTTCACATTGGATAACTTCAAGCCCAAAGGCACAGAGGGATGCAAAGCCTCCGCTTCCAGATTCCATCCGGCAGAAACAGCGGCAGATTTCAACCTTTGCAAAACCAGTGTAGAGGGAAAAAGGAGGTACAAAAACACGCCGGTCACAACGATTGCATAAACCACCAGCCAAAGAAACTGATTTTTCAGAAAAGTTGGTGCTTTCATGGAACAACCGCCCCCAAAACGGCAGGCGTATAAGAGGCCACCAGAATCTGAACACTGATATATTCAGGACTTTCCTTCATTTTGGTAATCGTAAGCCTCTTGATTCTAATGAGTTCTGTGGGTGATTCGACCTGGTATAAAAAATCTTCCAGCTGTTTAACGGTAATTTTTTCCAGTTTCAGATCAATCAGTGTTTCATCAAAAAAAGCAGTTTTCCCACCCTGTAAAGAATTCATCTGTTTGATCGCTCCTTTGACATGAGCCGAATACGCTTTTTTTTCCAGATAGGAAAACAAAGTAAAATCGGGACGTCTGGAGGCAATTGCGTTTCGAATACGTGATATTTTTGCGTCCTGGACAGCAAATTCGGCGTCCATTTTGACCATTTCCTCCAGCTTTTTTTCATTGGAGGCTATGTTTTTTTTCAGCTTGGCCTTTGCCTGAAAAAAAGGAAAGACCACAAAATCCAGCAGCAGAGCCAGGACCACAAAAACCGCGCATCCAATGACCAGATAACGCTGTTTAGACTCCAGCTTCGCCCACGAATCACTCATCATCACATATCTATCCTCAAATCAAAATTCACCTTGTCTCCTTCTTTGGAAAGCGCCGTTGAACCAATGGCAACATTTTTGAAATATTTTGATTTCAAAAGCCCATTTTTTACAGAGGTAACATCATCAATTTTTTTCGCTTCGCCCTTGAGGAGCATCTTTCCGCCTTCATAATGGACGGAGGTAATGAGAACATCCAGCCCGGACGGAATGAATCCGGAAAGGTCTTTCAGCGCCTCCAGAGCCGTAACGCCGGAGGTTCCGCTATCCAGGCCATACATTTTCCGGTCGTCCGCAAGCTTTGTCCGCAACTGCTGAACCGGATCTGCCATGATCGCGGCAGACGGATAATGTTTTTTAAAAATGATGCTGATTTGTTTTTTCAAATCGGCGGCCCGGGACGCCTGCCACTGATAAGACAGAAAAATATCTGCGGCAGCCAGAAGCACAAGAATACCGGCGATCATCCCTCCCCGAATCAATAATTTTTTAAAACTGCCGGAAACCGATCGATATGCAAATTCCCCCTGTCTGAAATTAAACGATTTGCGTGAAAGGAAAGCTCTCTTTACTGAAGCCAACGCCGTATTCATTACTGGTGATACATAACGCTCTCTAATCTTTTCCTCCATCTGCATCTGTCCGGATGAGCCCAAATCCAGATCACTCACCGGAATTCCGATTTGCCTTATCAATTCCTCCCGGAGCGGTGAAAAAAGCGAACCGCCCCCGGTAAGCAAAATCCTATCAGGAACGCTTTGGAAAATATCATTGAGCTTCATGTATTCCAATGTGTTGGCAAGCGATAAGCAGAATTTTCGGCAAGCCTCCACCGTCCCCCCGGTTTTTGCCGCATTCGCGTCTGTTATTTTCACTTGCTCCGCATCCTGCAAACTGCAGTGCCGCTCATCGGCCAAAACACGGGTAACGACATCGCCGCCAAAAGAAAAGGAGCGGATCTGAATCAGAGCATTTTTTTCATAAAATACCGCACAGGTAGAAGAAGCACCAATGTCCAGAATCATTCCACATCCGGTCAGTGATTTCTGTTCCAAAAGCGGTAGCGCCAGAACTGAAGCGGCAATATCGATTACCAGAACACTGCCCAAATGGGTTTCCACGGCCGAAATCACTTGCCGTACTCTGTCTTTTGCACAAACCGCCGTGAGCAGACCTTCATCGGGAAGTTGAACGTAATCAGCAACGACTTCCTCAACCGGCACGGGTAAAAGCGGCTCCAGCTCAAAAAAAAGGGTTTTTTTAATTTTGGCGTCATCGCGAAAAGGAAGCCGAACGTGACGAAACATGACTTGCGAGGGAGAAATAGAAACGACACAGCGAAGATGTTCTGGAAGAAGCGGCAAAAGGGTGTCCGCAATCTTTTTTAACGCAGCATCCAATTCCACATTCTCGTCAAACCGGACGGTCTCGGCAGCAAATATACGGGTAACGGTCCTCCCCCGAAGAGCAGCCAGAACTGCTTTGACCGTGTCGGTCCCAACGTCTAGGCCCAGTATGATTTCAGGCATTAATCCTGCCTCCAACTTAAAATCTGGAAAGGAGCTCTTTGCATAACAACATTGATCCGCTGCTCCATTTTACCGGATATGCCGGTTGCCTGAATCAGGAAAAAATTGCTTTTTGCCACTTCAATCAACTCCGGTTTTATGGTGATTTCCCCCATTCCGGAAACTTTTTTATACCATTCGGCCGAGGACAGATCCGTGCCGCTTTGTTTGCGATATTCATCCATTTTATCCGCCATTTCAACGGAAATATCGGGGGCTAATGCACGCAAAACCATTTTGGGCGCAGTATTGATACTGATGGCTCCTGTGCCGTAAATGGTCAAATATTTCCCCAAACCGGGTTTTTCCGACGTTCCGGAAAATAGTTCAGAGGTGATGCCCTTTATCATAAGCAATTCTTCAATGCAATCCAGCTGCGCGTTTTTCGCTGTATAAGATGGATTGAGTGATGCATAGTAGGAGCTTTCCGCCCCCTTGCCCGTAATCTCTTCATTGTCATCCATCCAGTCGATCATCGCATCTACAATTTCCTCCGCTCTGCTGTCCTCCAGTTTGAATTCCGGCAGTTTGAGCAGTCTAAGCAGAATTTCTTTAATATTCTCATCCACCACACTGCCATTGACAAGCTTGTTGACCGGAATTTTTCCTTTTTCATCATCAATCTTCACAAGAAAATGTCCATGATCAAAATAGTTTTTGGACCGGGCAGAGACAACTTCCGTTTGCGCCCAATCATCACGCAGCGTTTCATAATCTTGTTTTGCGTCCACAAGCAAAGCCGCTGCCGCATAAAATCCCGATTTCGCTATATAATTAAGCTGCAATCCTTCGCTGATGTTAAATGCGGCACTGACATCACTGCGTGATGAACGGTTCAATTCCAGGGAGGCCGCCACCAGAATACTGATGATCAGAATCACCGTGATCAAAGCAACACCGGTCTTTCTACCCAATATATTATTGATTTTATTCATTTTTTCACCGGAAGAAACAACCGGGTATCAAAACGGTGAGGCTTTTGGATATCCCGCATATTGACCAAAAGCAGTGCAATGTGCACTCGCACGGGCGGCTTTCCTTTTTGGCCCTCCGACTGGCCCATGGTGTCCCAGGATGACGATTCCCGGCCACTTTCATCAAAGAAGGTAAACTGTAAAGACTGAATGTCTTCACAAATAATGATGCCGCCGTCGGCATTCTTCTCCGCAGAAGGCCCAGCCTGCAAAACGTCGGAACGCCAAAGCGAAAAAGTGCCATTTTTATTTTCCTTCACGACATAGGAAATGGATGCAGGAGCTCCGGAAAACTCATCCTCGCGAAACGCCAGATGCGCAGCCGACCAGAAAGACAATGAGTGAAATGTATGGCTGCCGATGGTCTTGCTGTCTGATTTCAGAATAAAATCATCTCCATGACGTTGCAGAGAAGATAAGTCCCTGTTCATACGGTCAAGAGTTGTGCGCGCCATGGCATACACCCGGGAATCATCATCCAGATCCCTGATAATGGTCAGCGATCCGCTGTAGGCAGCATAAACCGTTGAAAGAATGATGCTCAAAATGGCGATGGCGATAAGAATCTCCAGAAGCGTAAATCCGCGAGAATGATCACAAGAAAAGGACAGCCTTTCAAACATGAATCATATACCCATCATTTTATAGAGGACCAGACGATAGCTGCTTTCCTTGGAAGATGCTTTATGAAAGACCTTGACCTCAATTCTCTTGAGTTTGGCAATTTGAGTGTCCGTTACCTGAGCTGTCCATGCATATTCGGAATGATCAGGCGAAAAATCACCTTTAGTATTTTCCATGGACAGTGTTTCAGTAGCTTCAAGATCAGCCATTTTCATCTGTGCCAGAAGAACCGCCTTTGTCTTGAAACGCGCTTCGCCGGCCATGGAAAGGCTTTGCGATTGCAACTGGAAAACCGCCAGCAAAGCAATCGCCAGCAAAGCCATGGCAATCATGACCTCCAGAAGCGTAAAACCGGATTTACGGATTGCGGATAGTGAGGAGTGAAGCGTGAATGGTGAATGATCGATAGTGGATGGTGGATGGTGGATGGATATCGCCCATCTCCTCTCGCCCATCGTCTCTCGCCGATCACTCATTGCCCTATTTTGCCGCATCTTTTCCCAATCCGTCCGTTGTCGATATGTCAACGTAACGATTCTGGACAGCTGTCACGCCTAAAAAAGGATTGAAAACCAGGGTCATACGTTCTTCTTCTTCCCGCAGATGAATCACCAGCGGCCGACCAATGCTGTTCTTACCGAAGGTAACTTTCACCACCCCATCCTTTACCTTTTCGTTTTTCTCGTTGACAATGTCGGCAATCGTCACACCTTCGGGCAACTTTTTTGCATTTTTCCGAAGATGATCAATCTTTTCCGGCGTCATCCCTGTTTCTGTCACATAGTAGCTTGAACCGGGAATATCCAGATGGAGAATGTAATCCACCTGATTTTGCATTGCTTCCGTACGCAGACTTCTCTCCAGACCGATAAGCTGACGGGAAGCCTTCTTCAGGGTATTGACGGTTAAAGCATCCCTTGTGGTTGGCGCAGCCAGCCCCAGCATCACACCAATCAGCGCAATCACCACAATCAGTTCAACCAGCGTGAAACCCTGCTTATTCAACTTCCCAATTATGGATATCTTTATTGGCGCCGTCTCCGCCCGGTTCACCATCCGCCCCCTGACTGGTCAAATCAAAATCTCCGTGGCTGCCCGGACTGACATACAAAAATTCATTGCCCCAGGGATCCTTGGGTACCTTGCCTTTTTCCAGATACCCCCCCTGCCGCCAGTTTCTGGGCACATTGCCGACGGTAGGAGCTTCCACCAACGCTTTGAGTCCCTGTTCTGTTGTCGGATAGACGCTATTGTCCAACTTGTAGAGTTTCAGAGCCGATTCCATGCTCTCCATCTGCATTTTCGCCTTGGCCTGACGCGCTTCATCGGGACGCCCCATTACACGGGGAATGATCAATCCGGCCAATACGCCCAGAATGATAATTACCACCATCAACTCAATAAGCGTAAACCCCCCTTGTCGTTTTTTCACTTCTTTCCATTTTTTCATGAATAACCCCTTTATACGATTATCTGACCAATTGATTCATTTCAAAGATCGGCAATAGAATCGAAACCACAATAAAGCCTACAGCCAATCCCATCACCAGAATCATCAACGGTTCCAAAAGAGACGTCATGATCATCACGTCGGATTGCGCTTCCGTTTCGTAGGCTATAGCAATACGATTGAGCATTTTTTCCAGCGCCCCGCTTTGCTCTCCGACAGCAATCATCTCCGTCACCATGGGCGGAAACAGACCACTAGCCGCCAGAGGTGAGGCAAGACTTTGCCCCTCTTCAACATCTTTCGCCGCCCTGGCAATGGTTTCGCCAATATAAACATTATTGACCACATTGCGGACGATCTCCATGGCCGCCAAAAGGGGAACTCCGCTTTGCAAAAGCGTCGCCAGTGTGCGCGAAAACCGGGCAATGGCGATTTTAAGGTTTACTGCTCCCCAAACAGGCGCTTTCAGCCGGACGCCATCCCAAAAACGGTGGCCTGCCTCAGTTCCTGCCGTAAGATATTTGAACATAGCGATTCCAGCAATCATCAGAAGAAAAATCAGCCACCAGAAAGATTTCAGAAAATTGCTGACAGCAATGAGCACAACCGTAATCAACGGCAAAGTTTGCTCCATATCTGCAAAAATCCCGGTAATCTTGGGAACGACAAAGGTCATCAGTAAAATAATCACCAAAGAACCCACAAGCAGCATGATGAACGGATAAGCCAGAGCCGAACGAATTTTACTGAGAAGTTCCTGCTGGTTCTCACTGAAATCAGCCAAACGTTCCAAAACCAGGTTTATCGTTCCGGACGCCTCTCCAGCCTTGATCATATTGATATAAAAAGGGGGGAAAATGCGTGGAAAATTTTCCATACTGGCAGTCAAGCTTTTGCCCTCATTCAGATCGGCTCGAATTTGCGCAAGAATTTTCTGCAAGAGGGGATTTTTCGTCTGAGCCAGCAAAACAGAAAAAGACGGCACCAGAGGAATGCCAGCCCCCAGCAGAGTGGAAAGCTGGCGGGTAAAAATCGACACTTCCTTGGCGGAAACCTTTTGAAAAAAACTGATTTCGAGTGCGCCGGCCATGGCAGAGCTTTTCTTTTCCCTGGCCTGGGCAATCCGAACAGGATAAATCCCTTCATCCCGAAGTTGCTGTCTGGCCGCCGCAACACCGGATGCATCCACAAAACCTTTTCGTTCGTGCCCTTTTTCGTCTAAAGCCACGTATTCATAAACACTCATCCAACCCGCTCTCCGTCGTATATAAAAAAACCATTAGATTCATATATCAGAAGCGTTTAGCATACTTTTTACAATCCTTCAAATAGCATATCTTTTCTTCTTTCCTGTGCATCGGCAATAATTTTATCGAAAAGCGATTGAAAACCTATTGACAGGCTCGAAAGTTCTTTTTATACTTCCGCCACCGAACATTCTTCAGGTTCGAACCATCACAAAAAGGAGCAAGCACATGGAAATTGTTGTTGCACAAGATACAGACATATCCGTCTTTGAGATTCGGGGCAGACTGGACGCCGTATCCGTCCCGCAGCTGGAGGAGAAACTCAACTCTTGGTTTGAAAATCCGGGAACAAAGCTGATTTTTGATTTAGACGGACTTGATTACATCAGTAGCGCCGGTTTGAGAATATTTCTCACGACAGCCAAAAAAATGAAGGCGCGAGACGGAAAGCTTTGCATGGCCAGACTGCGTGAAAACGTTAAGGACGTGTTCACGATTTCAGGATTTATCGCCCTGATTCCCGCGTGCGATACACTGGAAGCAGCAAAAACCGCCGTGCAGTAGAGGGCTATCTTACAATCTGCACGAGGGTCGATTCTACGAAGACAGAATCATCGATCGACATATCTGCAAAGAGGGTGAGTTTAAGTCAATCAGGCAAAACTCATCCGCTGGTCGGGCAGCTGGAGAAGTAATTAATGAAAATAGCAATTTTGACCGGCGGTGGTGACTGTCCGGGACTGAACGGCGCCATTAAATGGGTAACCAAAACGGCTCTTGACCCCCGCCTTGAAGAAAGGCGTTCCATAAAGTTCGATGTTCTCGGCATCAAGGACGGATGGAAAGGTCTTGTTGAGGTTGATCCTCAAAATCAGGATAGTCTAGCTCATCATACATTAAGACTGGATGAAGAGCTTGTACGCACTTGGGACCGCTTTGGCGGAACCAACCTGGGAACGTCCCGAACCAACCCGTTCAATCCTAAAAATGACCGATCAGACAAAATGATTGATAATATTAAACAACTTGGCATTGATGTCGTTGTGGCCATCGGAGGCGAAGACACCCTCGGCGTGGCGGCCAAACTCTACCGGCGCGGCATTAAAACCATCGGCATTCCCAAAACCATCGACGGAGATCTGGTAGGTACAGATTATTCACTTGGCTTTGACTCGGCAGTCAATATCATTATGGAGGAAATTGATCGCCTCCGAACAACCGCTGGCTCCCACAATCGGATCTTTGTAGTGGAAACCATGGGCCGGCACGCGGGATGGCTCGCCCTGCAAGGCGGTGAATGCAGCGGCGCATACATCATTCTGATTCCTGAACATCCTTTTGACATGGACCGTGTTTGCTCCCTGCTCGAAGAACGTCGCGGCCGTGAGGTACAGTACAGCATTATTGCGGTATCCGAAGGCGCGGTCATGACCTCATGCGAGGAATTTTGCAAGGATGAAAAACTGGATCAGTTCGGCCACCGGTCACTCGGAGGAATCGCTGCATTTATCGCCCAGGAAATTGAGCGGAAAACAGGATTGGAAACCCGCCATGTCGTTTTAAGCCATTTACAGCGAGGCGGGGCACCTTCTGCCAGGGATCGTTTGATGGCGCGCTGGTTTGGCATTGCCGCCGTGGATATGATCGTAAATGAAGACTTCGGTCGAATGGTCAGTTATCGCCACGGTGAAATTACATCTGTCCCAATGAAAGACGTCACAAATCAACTCCACTTGGTTGACGTGGCCAAATATTATGACACCGAACGGTATAACGGAAAACGCTCAATTCTCTAATGGTATCCAATGAAGTGAGATGAAATCAGCGTCCTCTTCTGTTATTACCGCCAATCCAGCCGGTTCAGAAAAACCGAAGATTCTTGCTGCACTTCACGGGAAATATCTCCTCGGACAATCCCATGCAGATGGAAAGAAATCTCTCGGTATTTCTTCTGGGTAGAAGAAATCCGGGAATAGATCTTTCTGCCGCTTTCCGGAGCCACCTTGGGATCACGATCAGCCTGAATAATCAGAGCAGGCATCGTAAGAGTCTTTAAGGCTCTGGATACTTTTCTCATCATCGCCTTGACCTGAACAATACTCCGGACAGGACATCGCAAATAGTTAATGTGCGGATTGTCCGGATCATTAGCGACAAAATCCCTGCGCAAGCGCCTGATTCCCAAAGCTCGAAGAATGACATTCCACCGGTCCAGAGATTCTGCAAAAACAGAAGAAGAGCTTTCAAACTTGTAGGGTGCGCTAACCGAAATCACAGCCATAAAATCATGCGGCCTGGTAACAGCTGAATACAAAGCAAGCCCGCCCCCCGTAGAAAAACCAGCCACAACGATCTGATCACAACATTTTTTTAAAATTCTATAACCTCTGTTGACAGAATTCACCCAATCCTCATAGCTGCGCGTCGCCAGATCCAGCGCAGACGTTCCATGTCCCGCAAGCCTTGGCGCATAAACACTATAGCCCTCTGCATGAAGGGCCTCCGCCCACTCGCGAACTTCTTCCGGCGCGGCCAAAAGGCCATGGATCAAAAGTATGCCGCGGGTCGTTCCGAAATGATGCAACAGATAGGGTTCTCCGATAGAACGGGGCTTGCTTTCCCCTTCGAGGTAATACTGATGATAATCGTTTTTATAAAGCCGAGACTCTTCCTGCAGAAGACGCTGACACTCGCTGGATATACCCATCATTGAAGATGCTATAGTTTAGAGGAAATGATATGGTTAATAAAAACTCTACTACCTTTACCTTTACACAATGGCTTTTTCGACATACACAATATAAATCATTGCATAATGAAGAACGCCACCGATCAGAACCATAATATGAAATAGTTCATGAAAACCAAATATTCCGGGCAATAGTCTTGGCCTTTTGGTTGCATAGATAATTCCCCCCAAAGTAAAAAAAACCCCACCGGCAAACAACAAAAACCCCTGAACAAAAGTCATGTAAGACAGAATCTGCTTGATGGGAATAATCGCGAGTGCACCCATAATAAAATAAATCAACGCATAAAGCGCCCGGGGCGCTCTGGGAAAGAAAAGTTGAGAAATCAGACCAAATCCCACAAGTCCCCATTGGATGGCGATCATGCACCAACGCCAGTACCCATCGAGAAACATATAACAAACTGGAGTATAAGTTCCCGCAATCATACAAAATATTGCAAAACGATCCATTTTACGCCAGAAGGAGAGTTCATTTTCCTCTTTTTTGAAGGCATGATAAAGAGAACTGGCTAAAAAAAGGAATACAACGGATATGCCGTAGATGAGAGACGTCACTAAGGCCGCTGATGAATAACAGGCCACCAGTGCAAGAAAAACCGTGCCGATAATTGCAGCAACAACACCCGAGAGATGTGAATAAAAATTAAATGATTCCTGTGTCTTGATGGCCATACTGTTTTCCTCCGTTCTTACCTGTACATGTATTGATGTCAAAATCAAGACATATTATTCAGACACCGGAAATCTTTTGCGATTGACATTCGCCGCACATGTTTTTATAGTCCAACCCGTCATCGATTATTTCAACACATATCTACAAAGGAGAACCCACACATGAACACTCCGTTGATCATTGCAATATCTCAAGGAAAGGAAATTGTTCTTCTGCCCAATATGGCCAACCGTCATGGTCTGATAACGGGCGCCACCGGCACGGGAAAAACGGTGACTTTGCAAAAGCTAGCCGAATCATTCGCCTACATCGGCGTCCCGGTATTTATGGCCGATGTCAAGGGAGACCTCTCCGGCGTAGGTGCTGCAGGCGTCGCATCGGAAAAAATGCTCAAACGTCTGGAATCCATGGGCATTCATGATTTTCAGCCGCGAGCCAATACAGCCGTTTTCTGGGATGTTTTCGGCGAATCCGGCCATCCTGTGCGAGCCACCATTTCCGACATGGGGCCTCTTTTGCTATCCCGACTTCTGAATCTCAACGAAACTCAGTCAGGTGTAATGACCCTCGTCTTTAAAATCGCTGATGACAACGGTCTGCTGTTACTGGACTTGAAAGACCTGCGCGCCATTCTTCAGTTTGTTGGCGACAACGCCAAGCAGTTCACTACAGAATACGGTAATATTTCTGCGGCTTCCATTGGTGCAATTCAACGTGGTCTTCTGCATATCGAACAACAGGGCGGCGACAAGTTCTTTGGCGAGCCAATGCTGAATATGGACGACCTGATACAGACTGACGCGAATGGACGAGGAGTAATTAATGTTCTTGCCGCTGATAAACTTTATAACAATCCCAAACTCTACTCCACTTTCCTTTTATGGATGATGTCAGAACTTTTCGAGCATCTTCCTGAAATTGGAGATTCAGAAAAACCAAAACTCGTCTTTTTCTTCGACGAAGCGCACCTGCTATTCACTGATGCGCCGAAAGCTCTTCTGGAAAAAATCGAACAGGTAGTTCGCCTGATCCGATCCAAAGGCATAGGCGTCTATTTCGTCACACAAAATCCGCTGGATATTCCGGAAACCGTTCTGGCCCAATTGGGAAATCGCGTTCAGCACGCCCTTCGCGCCTTCACTCCCAGGGATCAGAAAGCAGTCAAAACTGCGGCGGAAACCATGCGTCCCAATCCTGCCTTCCAAACGGTCGATGTCATTACGGAACTGGGCGTGGGCGAAGCGCTGATTTCTTTTCTGGATGAAAAAGGACGTCCGAATCCAGTGGAACGTTCATTTGTCATCGCACCTGGCTCTCGACTTGGTGTATTGAGCAAAGAAGAACGAGCGGAAGCCATTCAACATTCCGCAATCTTTGGACATTATGAAAAAGTCCTGGATCGCGAATCCGCATATGAAAAATTACGTAAAACTGTTCAGAACGAGCCGGCATCAACGGTCAGTCAACCAACAAAACCGACGACAGACACATTGAAAGCAACAGAAAGCGGCAGTGGAATTACTGGGGCCGTCAGTGATCTCCTTTTTGGAAAAACAGGACCACGTGGCGGGAAAACCGACGGATTGGTTCAGACATCTGTAAAGAGCCTGGCCCGGACCATTGGCTCATCCGTTGGACGCCAGATTGTTCGCGGCATTCTGGGGTCTCTGCTGGGGGGAAAGAAATAGAGATCGGGTGACGCTATTGAAGAATTCTCCTTGAAAATACGCTTAATCAAACGGCAGCGGCTGCTGAATAAGCTTTGCAAAACAGCGACGACAAGGAACTTTCCGGTAAGATCGCTCTTCACAAGCGTCCAGATCGATAAAGTAACCAAACTTTTCACACCACACATGTTTCCGGATATTTTTCTGTTCCGGAAACGGATGATCCATCATCCCGCCATTTTGACATGTTTTTTTCTTCATGAAAAAGTCACGACACAAAAAATCGATGAAGAAGAACGATCGGAAGCTTCAAAAGAATCCTCAAGCTCCTCCTGCCGGGGCTTGAGGATTCTTCTTTTTGGTTCAGCAAAAAAAGAAAGCATTACTTCTTTCCTGCTTTTTTTTCGGCCGTCGGCTTCTTAAGAGCAGTTTTCGCAACAGACTTTTGGACAACTGTTTTTTTGATGTCCGGCTTTACCGCAACCTTTTCTTTTATCGTCTGTGTCTCTTTTTTCTCCATTGTCTTTTTCTTTGGCTCGGAAACGGCCTTTTTCGGCACCTTGGGACCTTTGTTTTTCATCGGCTCCTCACAACATACCAGTTCCGCCATCGCGCATCCACATTCCTCGTCAACGATCAATGTAAGTCCGCATACTTCACAGTTGAGAACATCTCCAGGTTTTACTTTTGACATTTTCATTCCCTCCAAATGATTTCTTAATGATTTCAACTACCGCCACCTGTAGAAGACATTACTATCCTAATTCAAAACTTTTTTTCTTTCAAGTCTTGTTTGGATTTTTCATTTTATCTTTACGCATTCAGCAAATTCCGCTAGACTGACAACAAAAACTGTGAATGGTCAAAAACACTAAACAAGGACATCTTGACTTTGCACGGCGCTTTGGTATGATTTTTGACCGGAGGAATAACCTATCATGAATCAAAAAATTAAAACAATTTTGCAGATCACACCCCTCAAAATTACCATTTTTCTCATTATGACAGCGCTAGTGCTCTTTTTGTTCGACTTTCAGGTCTTACGGATGGTCGAATTAAAATCATTGGATTTCCGGATTGTTTCACGAGGCCATCTTACGCCGGGCAATGAAACGGTCATCGCCGTCATTGATGAAAAAAGTGTATCTGAATTAGGAAGATGGCCCTGGCCCCGAACAACCATTGCCAAGATGATCAATGCTTTAAAAGCCGGAGGCGCCAAAGCGGTCGGTTTCGATATTATCTTTTCAGAGCCGGACATCAATACCAACCTGAAAACCATTGACGAACTTGCGGCGGAAATGAAAAAAAACAAAATCTCCGATCCTGAAGTCAACGCCATGCTGAAGCAAAAAAGAGAAGTTGCAGACACGGATGCCATTCTGTCTGACACCATTCAAAAAGCTGGCAATATTACACTGGGATATTTCTTCCACATCGCCATTAAAGGGAATGAAAAGGAGCTTGAGCACATTACGCCCGAAATCATTGCAGAAAATGCAAAACGGATCGAAAATGCCCGCTACACGATGATCAACTCCACGTCCGACAATCCCAGCGATATTTATCTTCCCCATCCTTTCGCGCCGGAAGCCAATATTCCCATCATCAGCAAGGCCGCCCGAAACAGTGGTTATTTTAATATGCTTCCAGACCGAGACGGCGCGTATCGCTGGACGCCTCTGGTCATGGCTTTTGACAATAATTATTACTCTTCACTGGCTGTTTCGCTGCTGCAGGCTTATCTGGATTTTCCACCCCTGTCTTTGCACCTGGAGCCTTATGGAGCAAAAGCCATCGCTATCGGTGATTATATTGTTCCCACCGATGAATCGGGACAACTCCTAATCAACTATCTGGGTCCCCCCCGCACATTCCCGCACTATTCCATTGCCGATATCGTTTCCGGCAGAATTCCCCCGGAAACTTTTCGTAATAAAATTGTTCTCGTTGGCGCAACGGCCACCGGCATATTCGACCTCCGCGTCACTCCCTTTTCAGCCACCTATCCCGGAGTGGAAATTCATGCCACCGTAATTGATAACATTTTACATAGAAATTTTCTGACTCATTCATCCCTGACTCTCTTTTTTGATATTTGCTCTATCATTATTTTCGGCTTATTAATGGGATTTTTAACCCCCCGTCTACGGCCAGTCACAGGAATGATTGTTTTTGTTTCGCTGATTGTCGTCTTCGTGGCCATCAATTTTTTTGTTTTTTTTCAATTCAACGTCTGGATGAATCTGATTTATCCGTTTTTGACCATGTGTACCATCTATCTGGGCATCACCATTTATCATTACTTCACGGAAGAACGTGAAAAGAAAAAAATCCGGGGTGCATTCCAATACTATCTGACCGCTTCCGTCATCAATGAAATGCTCAAGGATCCGGAAAAGCTTAAACTTGGAGGTGACAAAAAAGATTTATCCGTTCTGTTTTCTGATATCCGCGGTTTCACAACCATGTCTGAAAAAATGACGCCAGAGGCTCTGGTTTCGCTGCTGAACGAGTATCTTACCTCTATGACCAACCAGGTGTTTGTACAGGAAGGCCTGCTGGATAAATACATGGGAGACGCTATTATGGCGGTCTTCGGTGCACCGCTCGATCAACCAGACCATGCACGCAGAGCCTGCCTGACCGCTCTAGCCATGATGCGGGAATTGCGCGTTTTACAGGAAAAGTGGAAAAGGGAAGGAAACCCTGTTTTTGACATCGGCATCGGCATTAACTCCGGGGATATGGTCGTAGGAAACATGGGTTCGCAAATGCGTTTCGATTACACCGTCATGGGCGACATGGTAAATCTCGGATCAAGACTTGAAGGTACCAACAAGGAATACGGCACCAATATCATCATTAGTGAGTTTACCTACGAAGTGGTCAAAGACAGCATGTGCTGCCGTGAACTGGACGGTGTGCGCGTCAAGGGAAAAGTCAAACCTGTTAAAATTTTCGAATTGCTGGGAGAAAGGAAAGACGAAACCCGTTTCAAACCCCTGATTGACTCTTTTTCCAAAGCGCTGACGCTGTACCGGGAAAGCAAATGGGACGAAGCCATTACTGCTTTTCAGCATGTTTTGCAAATCCGGCCCGGCGATTATCCCTCGACCATGTATATTGAACGGTGTAAAAACTTGAAAGAGCATCCGCCGGCACAGCCCTGGGACGGCGTATTTGTGATGACAAAAAAATAATGCTCACACATGCCTCCACATACCGAAGCTGGGTGGAAGTGGATTTGGATCATTTTGCATCCAATCTAGCCGAAATCAAAAGGCTTTTAGGAAATCAAACGGATATTCTGCAGACTGTAAAAGCGGATGCTTACGGCCATGGCGCCATTGAAATCTCCCATGCAGCCCTGCGTGCGGGCGCCCGCATGCTGGGCGTGGCCAACGCAGATGAAGGCGTTCAACTGCGCATCAGCGGCATAGAAGCACCCATTGTTATTCTTGGCCCTTCCACCCTGCCGGAAATCCCCGATATCATCAAATACCACCTGACACCATCCGTTTCTGATACAGGTTTCGCCAACGCTCTGGAATCACAACTGGCCCGCGTTCCGCGCACATCCGCCATCCATGTAGAAGTAGATACCGGCATGGGGCGCGGAGGAACCATGCATAGCGAGTTGCTCGATTTAATCGAACATATTCAAACACTACCTCACATCCAGCTGGAAGGCCTGTTCAGTCACTACGCATCAAGTGAAATGCAAACCTTTTACAATCATCAGCAGTGGCAATTGTTTTCCGCACTTCTTGCAGAACTTCACAAAAGAGGGATCAACATTCCCCTGAAGCACATGGAAAACAGCGGCGCGATTTTGAATTATCCGGAGCTAAAGCTGGAAATGGCACGCCCCGGCATCATGACCTACGGCATATATCCTTCAGAAGAAACCAGAGCCAAAGCAGTACTCAAACCGGTCATGTCCTTTAAAACCACCATCGTTTTACTCAAGGAATTCCCCCAAGGATACGGCATCGGATACAACCGCACCTATGTCACACGAGACAAAACCAACGTAGCAACAATTCCGGTAGGTTACGGCGACGGCTATCCGTTCATTCTCTCCAACACCGGTGAAGCGCTGATCCGCGGCATACGTGCGCCGATTATTGGACGCGTATCTATGGACATGTGTACTCTGGACGTAACCCACATCCCGGACTGCGCGGTGGGTGATGAAGTGGTTTTGCTGGGCAAACAGGGAAACGAATATATCAGCGCCAATGAAATCGCCGGCAAGGCACGCACCATTAGCTATGAGATTCTCTGTGCCCTGGGAAAACGTGCGCCCCGTGTCTTCTTGCATAAAGGAAAAACCGACGCGGTGGAGCCCAGACTCCGCCGGATTTATCTGCCCGGTGAGGAAAAATCCATTGGCCGCATTGACAGCATCATCCGCCATTGTTTTCAGGCCCGTGCCAGAAGCGAAGAACTCGGCAACGCCATCTACTACGAAATGTTTGAAACACTGTTCGGCAAAAAAAACCGGCAGCTCGAACTTCGTTCATGCTTCAGATACGACATTGCCATTGCACCATTGCCAAAAGCCGATGAACAAAGAAACTACAACGATTCCTATTTTAAATTGAAAACCCATGTTGAATACAAAAAGACGATTCGCCGTAATCTTTTTATGATCGGCTGTGCGTCCGATCAGGCACAGCTTGCGGCATTAATTGAAGATGAACATTGCGAGTATCGATGGATTCTTGGCGGCGGAGAAGACATCCTCTCTGAACGGGATTTCACCGTGGAAACCATGCGCATCGACGGCGAACCCATTCCAATTATCGAAACCAAGAAAACTCACAGGGGTTACGAAATCTGGTGCGGCAGCAACCAGCTTCAATCCAAAATGAATCAGGAAGTGAAAATCGAACTCGATATTCTTACCATGAAAGCCAAACAAAACAGAACCTTCCCTGTATATTTGCTTTATCCGACACGAGGCTTGGAAATCAACTTCGGCTATGAAGACGCACATCTGAAAAATGTCCGGGTCGAAAGCTTTTTTTCCGGACGAAATCCGCAAGCCATCATCACCGCCAAAAAAGACAGATCGATCAACATTAGGATTTCCGGAACGGAATGGATATTTCCGACCAGCGGTGTAATTTTCTTTTGGGACATTTAGCGTCTATTGTAGCAAAATTTCGTAATCACAAAAGAATATTTATTTCTTCATCAACTTTTCAGAAAGATTTGCCAGCCCGCCCAAAGCGACCCGGGAATCAGATCCAGCGCACCAGACGCCTCGGCAACCGGTGTGAATCCGCAGGCGTCACAATTGATCCTGCCTCTTGTCTTCACATAACATCCCTGACTGACGGTCCCGTCCGGATCCACGTTGATCAGCACGTCATCATGACAACGCCAGCGATTTTCTGCCATAGCCCTCAAACATCGTTGAGAATTCAGAATCGGCAAACCCCTTCTTTTCAGCGAAATCAGTTTCGCGATAGCGGTACGGCGCTCATCTGGCAAAAGTGCGATATTTTCCTCACCCTGACCATAGGGATAAAAGAACTGGACGGTCATCCCCTTTACGGACGGAATACTTTTTACCCATAGCGCCAAACTTTCCACTCCGCGCCAGTTGCGGCGGTTCAATGTGCAGTGAATAAAAACCCGCGGGTGACCGGTGTCCTTCAAATTGGCATAAATAAGATCAAAGGAATTGGATCTGAGTTCATCATGCACCTCTTTCAGCCCATCCAGACTAACCCAAAGTACATCGGCGGGAATATCCAAGGGAAAAGTTCCATTGGTGGTTACTGCCACGCGTAGAAATCGCTCCCGGGCATACCGGACCAGATCATGAAAGCGGCGCTCTTGATCACGCCATAAAAGTGGCTCACCACCCTCAAAAACAATCATCCGAACCCCCAAAGACCGAAGGAACTCCATGGCCGTACAGGCCTTTTCCCAAGAAAGATCATTTTTTTTATAATCCGGTTGCCGGTGAAAAGGACAGGCAAGGCAGGACAAATTACAGCGGTAGGTAACCTTAAAGCTTGCCAGAAGAGGAACACTCTGACCCATCACTTTCCTCATCCAGAAAAAACGAGTCAAATCCAAAGGCCAGGGAAGACGAGCGATTTTCATATTTTATCCGGATTCATATCATCATTTCCAGAAAAGCACCAATTCTTGTGACAATCGGTCCGGTTAAGGCGGGAAAACAGGCATCAATAAAAAAAGTAGGATTTCATGACCTTGTCGGCAATGGCATTATTTTACGAAAACATTGATTTCCATGCTGAATTCACTCTCCAGGCCGCTACGGTTGACGGCCGTCACTGCATAGATTTTACTTTTTCCCGGATTAACAGATGGATCAGAATACTCAGCCTTTTGCACTTGAGCGATTTTCCCCATCCCTGTAAATGTTTTTTCGTAAACAACATAATGAGAAATATCCGTTTCATGACTAGGCAGCCAAGACAAAATCACCTTCCCGGATTCATATTTTCCCTGCACATTTTCAGGACGCTTTGGTTTTGCCTTCGTTGTCGCCAAGGCTGTCGCCTGCTTGCTCTGCGCATCGACTTTATTATAAGCCGTCAACATGTAATAATAGGTCCTTCCATCTTCCAACGGATCAAATCCCCTGGAATCGTCCAGATAACGGCCGTTCTCACGGCCGCTGATTTTTTTAAGCAACTGATACTGCCCCTCTTTACTTAGCGACCAGTAGAGATAATATCCCAACACTTCTTCGTGTTTGGCCGCCTCCCAGGTCAATTCAACTTTTTTGACCAATCCGCTGCTGGCAGAAAAGTTTTGGGGTTGAGGGGGAATATCTCTGGTAATGGCTTCCGCAACCGGGGACGGGCCGGTTTCCACACCCAGATCATCTTCTATCGTTACGAAATAATAGTATTTTACATGGTCCAGCAAATCCTGAACATCTGAATACTGGCAACGGGGATCTTCAGTCGTTTTTATTCTGGCAATACGCACAAATCCATCATTATTTTTCATGCTGCGATAAATGTTATACGCAGCGGCAAACGGGGATTGCACTCCAGTCCAATTCAAGATGACTTCGCGAATCAGATGATTGGTTACATGAACCGATGCAATTTTCGGCAATGTTACCCCCTTGATAGGATTGCACAACTCGCTTTCAATGCCTTTTTCATTAAAAGCGGAAATACGATAAAAAAAGGCCTGGCCATCCGGCAACGCCGTCACCCGATATAATATTTTTCCCTCATCATTACTGGAAAGTTCATTCAATGACAGTTTGCTGACCTCCTGATATGATCCATGCTCCTCTTCAGAGCGGTACACTTTGTACCCGGCCAATCTGGAAGGATCTTCGCTTTTGATAGGGCTGGGAACCCAGACGATTAATAGGCTTTTAGAACGCCCTTCGGTCTTTAAGATAATGGGCGGATTGGGTGCAAAATCTGTTCGGGCAGAAATCACGGACGTAAAATCACTGAAACGGCTTGATTTATCGTAGGCCCTGACCTTGTAATAATAATCGATTCTGCTTTCAACGTCTAAATCGTGATATTCAGTCTTGTCAGTTTGCCCCAGCATGGCAAACGGCCCATTGGCATTGAGCGCTCTGTAAACTTCATACCCCGTAACAGAGCTCCCCTGCGCAATCTGCCAGCGTAGAATGATTTTTCTGTTTCCTGGATATTTTTGAAAATGATGAGGTGATATTAATACAGCTTTCGGCTCCACATCCGATGTCGCACCTCCGGTTCTGGCCGGATCATTTTTTTTGAGCACGGCAATTAACGAAGAACCTAACTTAGTAATCTCCGAAGTCAATGCAGCTTCGCCGAATGCACGAACACTGGTTCGATACGCTTCTTTTTTCTTATCGATCTGAATCAGGCTGCATTTTACGGTAATGGAGGATCCTCTTTTTGCGACAGACCCAACCACAATGTAATCAAGCCCCAGTCTTGAACCGATATTTACAACATTGTCCAGTTGATCGTTTTGTTGGAGATCGTTAAGATTCAGAAATGTTTCCAAGTCTTTTCGGTCAAGAATAGATACGGGAGAATCCGTTTTCAGCACGCTGATCAGCGTATTAGCTACACTTGTTCCCAGCCCCGAGGATTCCAGATCCATCGTAACAAAATTAAAAACGGAGAGTTTATATTCACTAGCAAAAGCTCCACCCGCTTGCACCAATAAAACCAGAATGGCGATCAGAGCGTTCAGAATTTTTTTCTTCAGCATCTGCAGATTTCCGCCTCCGAAACCCATCAATTTCATTAATAATATTTAGTAATCATATCGATGAGTTCCAACGATTTCTTGGATATGGGCGTGGAAATGCCCTTTAGCTTTTCATCATAAACAGCATCAACATATTTTTCAAGAGCCGCTTCATAATTCCGGCGTTTTTGCAAGTCCTGCCCCTTGTTGAAATATTCCACTTCGAGGCTCTGATAATGTTTCAAAACATGTCTCCCCATTTCAGAAATTTTCTCATTCGTTAACTCATCAAGCACTTCTGCTTCAGTCGGCAACTCCAGAGGATCCTGGACAATTTTGGCCAGCGGCAACCCCTCCTGGTATTTATCTTCCTTAATTAACTTTCCGGAAACTGTATTGGCAATAATTTCACCGGTTTGCGTATCCACCAGTTTAAAGGAGATTTCCAACATGGCCGTAATTTTAGCTACCCCCTGTTTATTGGGTATCAGTTGATAATTCTTTTTCTTGATCGTCCGGGGCGGAGCATTTTTCATATCATCTTCCGATGGTTTGGGATTGAGAATCAGCCAGTCGGAAAAATCCGGATTGCGAACTTCTTCTTCATCGACCATGACCTTAACCTGATTTACACTGGGATTATCGGTATATTTATGCGTGTACTGCAAGACATCGCCCATAATGAAGGTATCGATACCACGCATCTTCCCGACACTTTGAGCGGTTTTGATGTCCACCAAACCTGTTTGACTGAGCTGCATTTCTCTTAAAATTGACTGCAGATTTTCTCTTTCAATGATTCGTAAATCAACACTGGCATTTTTATGCAGAAATGCGATCAATTTATTTGCGGCTATTTTTCCCGCGTCTTTTTCCGTACTGGGTGCACCAAAATCAAAAACCGCAATGGACTTGCGGACCCGCCTGGTGATCGGATCCTTCACATCATTCATTTTTTGAAATAATTCCGGATAATCCGGATTGAATGATTCTACTTTCTGAAGCCAGATGAGTGCATTTCCCCACATTTCTTTTTCAATATACTTTTCCGCTCTTTTCATCAAAGCAGCAAAGAGACGGGATGTATGTTCAGGATATTGCGGATTTTCCTGAATGGAAGCAGAATATTTTCTGGCCAGCTCGATTTTTTTATGAGCACCGTACAGCTTTTCCTCTTTGAGAAGAGCAATGGATTCCTCAAAATAAATATTGCTGGCTTTCAGTTTCAGTTCTTCCAGTTTCTTGCCTATTCCTGGATCAGCCTGCGGATAATCCAGGGCTTTTTCATAAAGCAACAGGGCGCGGTCCCATTTTTTGGCTGCCTCGGCTTTGGCCGCTTCCGCCACATAATATTTGGAATTATCTTTTTGAAGAGCTGCCTGATATTGCTTGGAAACGTCCAGATAAGCAGGATTGAGTTCCATCGCCTGTTTGAAGGTTTCCGAAGCGGCTTTCCAATCTTCTTCCTTACCGAAGTTAATGGCCTGTTGATATAGGGACCTTGCACCCTCCGACTGGCAGCGCTTCAGACGATTTGCCGTGTCTTCGTAATTTGGAAAAACCTCATTCACCCTCTTGAGTTTATTCATGGCCGCCAACCAGTCTTCTCTCTGCATATCCTTTTCCGCTTCCTGATAAAGACCGATCAAATTCGATTTCATACCATTGATTTTGCCGTTGACTGTTGCATGAAAAGATTTGATCTCGGAATCATTCGGATCCATCGCGAGCAAAGTATCCGCTTCCTTGGCCAATCTTTCCAAAGACACAAAGTTTTCCCCGGCTGACGCGTAGGATTGTTTGGCTCTGGCTAGGCGCCCCCTGGCGACCTGATGTTTGGCGCCGGCCAGAGCGTCTTTGTATTGCTGGTTATCCGGTTCTTCGCTGACCGCCTTTTGAAAATACTGGACAGCTTCCTCCCACCGGTTTTGATTTGCAAAATCCTGCCCCTGTTTGAAGCTTTCATTCACTCCGACACAGGACACCAGAAAAAACAGAATTATGATGGACGTCATTAAAAAATGGGGCTTTATATTCTTCATCACGGCCTCCTCGAATATTTTTTCCACTCTCTTTGAGCTAACGCTGTAAAACGGCATCAACCCGATTTTGACTTCTTGATTTGATTTTAATCTTTCTTTTGTTCAAGACAATTTTCTTAAGATCGTGAGCAACACCTTTTGCATCGCCTTCAACTTCCAGATCAAATTCGGCGCGCCCTTCCGTAAATAGTCGTTCATTCACATCTTTAACCCCTTTGATGTGCTCATGCAAAGCCAATTTGAAGTCGTCCAGAAGATCATCTTCAAGTCCGGTCACAATAAGTTTGACAGTAACGGTATTCGACAATTCTTTCGACCAGTTCTCCAGCACATCATCCACCAGCTTTGAAATTACCTTACTGGATGTTTCTTCTATTAACGACTTGTAATCCCCTTTCATTTTGTTGTCGGATTTCGATTCGCTGGCCGTCGTAACAATTTCACCTGTATCGCCGTTAATCACCTTTCCGGTAACAACAACCGTGTTTTTGTTCATTTCTACATTATAAATGGTCGAAGACTTACTGTCAGCGGAAACGGTTCCGACAATCAACACCTCGGCGCCAAACCGCTCGGCCATTCCCCGCAAAACCTTCGCATCCGAAACCTCCGTCAAAGGCTCCATACTCATGGCTTTGCCGGATATTTTTTTGTCAACCAATTTAAAATTGTGCTGAATTAAATATTTTGCCATTGCCGCCTCGGCAATGGCATCGTGCAGAACCAACATTACCCTTGGTTTAGCTTTGCGTGCCATAATCAGATTGATGGCCATCATTTTGTCTTTTAATTTTCCGACACTGACATCCGCTTCAATCTCCACCTCGCAGTCCGCTTTGAACTTCTTTTCTGAAATGATTTTATAACGATTAATAAATCCCTTGGACTCCGAAAGGATGCGATCCATCTTCACCTGATAATTCTCCACATCGGTTGTGCTGGTAATCATTACTCCCGTCGCCTGTTCCACGGCATTTCGCTGGGCCTCGTCAAGGGCTCGGGCACAAGCGATGTCCAGATTATGTTGATTCGTCGCCCTGCCCTTTGCAATAATGGTGTTCTGGGCATAGGCGGGAAAAAAACAAGCCATTGAAAGACCGATCAAAAAAGCAAGCAGATTTTTTTTCATAAAGCATTCCTGGCAATTATGCAGTAATTTCAAGTTCTATCCATACTGGATAAAACATACTTAATTTACATTCCGGTGTCAAGACGAAACGGGTTCTAACTCTTCTGATCAGAAATTAATGATTCGTCCGGAATTCGATGATCACATTCCCGGGGTTGGACCCATTATAACTATAATTATCGCATCGCTTCCAGACACCGAGATCATACCAGAAGCCCAGCTTGTAATTTTTAGATTTTATGGTCTTGCCATTTCCCTTTAAAGCCGTGTAATAGCAATACTCTCCGTAATCATAGGCACCTTGTCGGTGCTTTCGCCCCTGCCTTTTTCATCGATAAGCGTACCGGAATATTTTTTCATCAATTTGGTTAAAACACTCCCTAAAATGTTATAGTAAGTATGCTCTGCGCTCATATCGCCAGTATTAAACTGCTTTTGCGCATGCAAAGACTTGATCACACCGCCTTTGGTCCGGCAGATAATCTTAAAACCATCCAGATAGCCTTCATAGGCATACCCGTAGTTGTCGTCACTTCCCGTTCTTAAAAAATCCTCAGGAATAACCGATGCCTGACCTCCCGGACTGGCTTTGATAATGAAATCAATAATTTTCTCATCGGCCCAAACCGTTTTATTCACGGTTGGAAGAAACATGACCGCTCCACATATTGCAAACACCATTAAATATCTTATATATTTCATTTTTCACCTCATAGACTTCATTTCTCGTTTTTGTAAAACCGGCTCTTCACAAAGTCAAGATAAATCATCTTTAACAGGACAATTCCACTATTACACATTTTTTTTCGATTGCCGAAGAAAGAGAAGATGGCTCAGATAGCCAAACTCCTCGACGGAAAGAGTCTCGGCCCTTCTTCTACCGTCAATACCCGCATCCTCCAACGCTTCCTTGATATCGAATTCAGAGTATTCTTCTAAAAGCCCTGAGCCTTTTAAACTGTTGAAAAGCATCTTCCGCCTTCTGGCAAAGGCTGATTTCACCAAACGGCTAAACAAGTTTTCATCACCTGCGTCAACGAGTGGCTTTTTCCGAATCATTCCCCGTATAACAGAGGATTCCACTTTCGGACGCGGGTAAAAACAATTTGCAGAAACATCAAAAAGCCGCTCCACATGCGCATACATCTGGAGCAAAACGGAAGGAACACCATAGGACTTGTTGTCCGGTGGTGATACCAGACGCTCTACCACTTCCTTCTGCAGCATTAGTGTAAAGCCGCGGATCACAGATCGGTAGGATAACAACTGAAAAATTACGGGACTCGATATGGAGTAAGGAACATTGCCAACGACATGTAACTTGGAACCATACTGGCTTGATATTGAAGATAAATTCAATTTTAATATATCACCGGAGATCATCTCGACATGGGAACATCCGGCAAACGAATCTTTGAGAATCTCCATCAGCCGAATATCGATTTCCACGGCAATCACCTGCCTAGCATTTTTGGCAAGTTCGTCTGTTAAAACTCCGATTCCCGATCCGATTTCAACCACAACATCTTCAGATGAAACTTGCGCAGCATCGGCGATCTTTTTGATGATATTATTATCCATTAAAAAAGACTGACTAAGTCCTTTTCGCGGCACAATGCCGTACCGATGAAGAATGTCTCCTGGTCTCATCATGTTTTTCCCGCACGGGCTGCCAGAGGCCATCGTGATACAGCATTTAAATCCAGTGCATCCGACTTCCCGTTTCTTAGCAGAATTTCTCCCAGAGCGGCAATCATGGCGGCATTATCCGTACACAAAACCATCGGCGGAATAAACAATTCCATACCGGCTCTTACCGCCGCCTCGGAAAATTTTTGCCTTAACCGGCTGTTTGCGGCCACGCCGCCGCAGACAACAATTTGAGTAAGTTGATGATCACCTGCCGCTCGAATCGTTTTATCAACCAGCACCTCCACGATGGCTTCCTGATAACTTGCCACAACATCCATAAGTTCTTGATCTGTAAACTTCCCTTCCCTTTTTTTGAACAGAGTTAACAGCGATGTTTTCAAGCCGCTGAAGCTGAAATCCGGAGAATCCTTCATGGCGCGCGGAAATTCAAAGGCTTTGGGATTTCCTGCTTTTGCCATCCGGTCAATCACCACACCTCCCGGATAGCCCAGATTCAAAAGTTTGGCCGCTTTGTCAAAGGCTTCACCCGCGGCATCGTCGCGCGTTTGGCTCAATAATTGAAATTCATTATATTTTTCAACAAGATAAACATTGGTGTGCCCTCCGGAAACCACCAGCGCAGCAAAAGGATATTTTGGTTTTTTTTCAGAAAGCAGGGATGCGGAAATATGCCCTTCCAGATGATTGACGCCGATAAACGGAACAGATATTCCATATGCCAGCGCCTTAGCGGCAGACATTCCTACCAAAAGTGAACCGATCAGGCCAGGTCCGCGTGTGAAAGCAATTCCCTCAAGATCTTTCAAGTTTAGTCCTGCATCCGCTATAGCCTGACGAATGACGGGCAGGATGGCTTCCACATGCTTGCGCGAAGCAAGTTCCGGCACCACGCCTCCAAAAGCGCAATGATCGACAATCTGCGAAGCGATGACATTGGAAAGCATTCTCCCGTCTTTCACGACGGCCGCCGCTGTTTCGTCACATGACGATTCGATTCCTAAAACAATCAATTTTCAATTCTTCTCCAACAATTTTCTTTACAAAACACAAGAAAGCCTTATATAAAAGCACCCGCTATTTGTAAATAAACTTTTCTAAAATCGTTAAGATCGGCGGATAATCATCCATGGAAATTTCAACTGACTTTTTAATTATCGGTAGCGGCATTGCAGGTTTAAGTCTGGCCATCAAACTGGCACAGCTGGGAGACGTGGCCATCGTCACTAAAAAAGAAAAATCAGAATCCAACACGAATTATGCCCAGGGCGGCATCGCTGCGGTAACAGACAAGACAGACAGTTTTGAAGAGCACATCGACGACACGCTGGTTTGCGGCGCAGGACTTTGCAATAAAGAGGTTGTTGACTTTGTTGTTCGCGAAGCTCCTCCTCGTATTCAGGAATTAGTCGAGTGGGGCGTTAATTTCACAAAATCGGAAGAACCTCCCAACCTTTATGATTTGGGGCAGGAGGGAGGCCATCATCGCCGAAGGGTTCTGCACGCCAAGGATCTGACCGGGCGTGAAATTGAACGGGCGTTGCACGAAAAAGTAGCCGGTTTACAGCAGGTTCGCATTTATGAAAATCATATCGGCATTGACCTTATTCTCCAAAAGGATACCTCAGGCCGAACGATCAACTGCCTAGGCGCTTACGTACTCGATATCCACAATAACTCCATATCCACCTACCGGGCCAAATATACCATCCTCTGCACCGGAGGCGCGGGCAAGGTTTATCTGATTACCACCAACCCCGACATTGCCACGGGAGACGGAATCGCCATGGCATACCGGGCTGGCGCAAAAGTCGCCAACATGGAATTTATCCAGTTTCATCCCACCTGCCTTTTTCACCCGGAAGCCAAGGCATTTCTTATCAGCGAAGCCGTACGCGGCGAGGGTGGAGTCCTCAAATTAAAAAACGGCGATACGTTTATGGAAAAGTATCACCCGATGAAGAGTCTCGCGCCGCGTGATGTGGTGGCCAAAGCAATCGACAACGAAATCAAGCAGTCCGGCAACGAATATGTTCTGCTGGATATCACCCATCACACCCGTGCTTACCTGATGAATCGTTTTCCCAATATTTACAACAAATGTATGGAATACGGTATCGATATGGCCGTGCAGCCGATTCCCATTGCTCCGGCGGCCCATTACATTTGTGGCGGTGTGGCAGTTGATCACTGCGGCAAAACCTCTATTGACAACCTGTTTGCCTGCGGCGAAGTTTCCTGCACCGGCCTGCACGGCGCCAACCGGCTGGCCAGCAATTCCCTTCTGGAAGCTTTGGTTTACGCCCATCGGGTTTATACGAAAATCTCGAAGTCTTTCCGCCTGACGGAACTGAATAAAATGCCAATCCGGCCATGGGATCCGGGAGATGCTTCTGAAAGTGACGAAAGCATCGTCGTCACCAACAACTGGGATGAAATCCGCCGTTGTATGTGGAATTACGTGGGAATCGTCCGTTCGGACAAAAGACTGGCACGCGCCTTGCGTCGCATCGAGATGATTCAGAAAGAAATCGACGAGTACTACTGGAATTACCGGGTAACAAAGGACTTGATCGAATTGCGGAACATCACGACGGTCGCCAAGCTGATTGTCCAAAGCGCCCTTGCCAGAAAAGAAAGCCGTGGACTACACTACACCATTGATTATCCGGAAACGAATGACGCTTTTCTGAAAGATACGGTTTTGGTGAAATAAGCAAAGGGATTGAACCGACAGAATAAATTCGTTTCAATCCCTGAAATTTCATTAGGCGGCGCCAAAAACACGCTTAAAAATAAAATCCAAATTTTTCAAGAAGTTATTCATATTAAAGATACGCTCCAGATCTTTTTCATCCAGATATTGCCGAACGATTTCATCGCTGGAAAGAAGGTCTTTAAATTCCAACCCTTCATGCCATGATTTCATGGCGTTTTTCTGGACAATCGCATACGCATCTTCACGTGTTGTCCCTTGTTCAATCAGGTTCAAAAGCACCATTTGTGAAAAAATGACGCCGTGCGTCATCTTCAGATTGGCCATCATCCGATCCGGATAAACCACTAGCTTATCCATCAGGCCGGTAAACCGGCCCAGCATAAAATCCAAAACAATGGTCGCGTCCGGACCGATTACGCGCTCCACGGAGGAATGACTGATGTCGCGCTCGTGCCACAGGGCAACATCTTCCAATGCCGCCACTGCATAAGAGCGCACCAGCCTGGCCAGACCGGAAATATTTTCCGAAAGAACAGGATTGCGCTTGTGTGGCATCGCCGATGATCCTTTTTGTCCCGGAGAAAAATATTCTTCTGCTTCCCGGACTTCCGTCCTTTGTAACAGACGGATTTCCTGGGCAAATTTATCCAGCGAGGATGCAATGATCGCCAGGACGGAGAAAAACTCGGCATGGCGATCCCGCTGCACGATTTGTGAAGAAATTGGTGCTGGTTTCAAACCCATTTTTTCACATACATACTCCTCAACAAATGGATCGATAAATGAAAAAGTGCCTACCGCCCCGGAGATTTTCCCGTAGCTTATGGATTCCCTTGCGCAAAACAGGCGTTGACGGTTGCGCCCCATTTCCTGATGCCAAAGAGCCATCTTCATGCCGAACGTAATCGGCTCGGCATGAATGCCGTGTGAACGGCCAATCATTAACGTATTTTTATGATCAAAAGCTTTCTTTTTTAAAACATCCAAAAGCTGATCCAGATCATCCAGTAAAACCCCAGCCGCTTCCTTTAACTGCGCTGCTAGGGCCGTATCCAGAACATCGGATGAGGTCAGCCCCATATGGATAAATCGACCGTCCTCCCCGATTTTTTCCGTCAAAGAGGATACAAAAGCGATCACATCATGCTTGGTAGTTTTTTCAATTTCATCAATCCGGGCAACATCGATTGACGCCCTGGATCGAATATGGTCAAGTGCCTCGGGAGGAACTTTTCCCAACTTGACCATTGCTTCACAAGCCGCCACTTCCACGTCCAGCCACTTTTGGTACTTGTTTTCCTGGCTCCAGATCGCGGCCATCTTTTCTCGCGAATATCTTGGAATCAAAATCTTCTCCTAATGATTCTTCTTCTGACAAACTTCCCAGAAATTAGTTATTCGGAAATCACCACCCGTGGCGTGATCCGCTATTTTGCAGCTTTTTGCAGAGTCTTGGCCATATCCGTTTTTTCCCACGGATAATCATCCATAAAAAAGGTGCGGGGAATTTTCCGGTAAATGTCCCCATTGAGCAAATCAAATTTCTCAATCATACCTTCCGGCGTCAAATCAAAATGGTTTTCAATCAGATGGCCCAATTTTTCATCGGCTATTTTGCCCGTTCCGAAAGTATTTACATAAATCGAGAAGGGCTTGGCAATGCCGATAGCGTAGGCTAGTTGAACGGAACATTTGGCGGCAAGTCCCGCTGCGACGATATTTTTGGCGACATAGCGTGCGCCGAATGCCGCCGAACAATCCACTTTCTCCGGCGTTTTATTGACCACAGCTCCGCCTCCCAGCTGGGCTCCAGGAAAACCGCCGTAAAACTGGACAACCAGTTTTCTTCCCGTTACGCCAGAATCCGCCGCGCTGCAGGAATTGATGGCATTCCATTCCCCCGTTGGGTTGAACAAAAACTCCGTTTTTTTATCCACACAATCTTTCAGAGAATCAAAGGCAATTTTTTTTGCGCGATCTCGAATTTTCAGACGATCCCCTTTGACAAACCGGTAATCAACGGCATTGGACATCAGAATCTTGGCCACGCGCAGCGGTTTGCCGGTTTTGGTGTCATAATCAACCGATACCTGCCCCTTGCCGTCCGGCGCAAAAATCGGGTCTTGACAAAACTCAAAAGCCCTCATCAATTTATTCACCAGAACATAAGGCAAGGGAAGCATTTCCGGCGTTTCATCCGTGGCATACCCATACATGATCCCCTGATCGCCGGCGCCTATTTCACGATCTTTGTTCAAAAGGCAACTGGTTCCCTGATTAATGTCCGGTGACTGGGGAATAATGGCATTTAAAACACCCATTAAATGTCCGTTCAAACCGACAGCCGCATGATTATATCCGAGTTCGATCACAGAATCCCTGGCAATTTTGTCTATATCCACAGATACTCTTGATCTGACTTCACCTCCGACCATACATATTCCCTTGCCCAGAAAGACCTCAATTCCGCAGTGCGGCATGTTGGCCAGGGTAAGCTTCTGCTTCTTTTCTTCATCCAGAATGGCGGCAATCACATTAGCGGCAATAATATCCGCCACCAGATCAGGATGACCCACTTTGACACTTTCCGATGAAATCTGCATTTTTCTATTCTCCTTATATTAATTTTTATTCCTGCTTATCGTAAAAGCAAAAAACCCGCGCCAAAGCACGGGTTCAATTTCTTGATTGTTTTCAGTGCTTTAGCACATTTATAGAGCGGAGCAATTTACAATTAAATCACCGCTACGAAAGCCTCATATCACACAAACAGGCAAAATCAAGAAAAATATTTTTCTTATATTTTCTTCCACCACCTATCGTCCATCGCCATTTACATATCAATCTGCTGCGAATCCAGTTCCCGCCGGGCATATTCAATATAAATCCGCTCCTTGATAAAAAGCTCATATAAATCCGGATCGATATGCTGATCCTTGACCATGAAACTCATAATTTTTAATGCTTCGCTCAACGTCTTTCCTTTCTTGTAAGGCCGATCCTTCGCGGTCAGCGCCTCAAAAACATCCGCCAGGGCGATAATACGCGCCTGCAAGGGAAACTGATCGCCTTTTAAACCTCTTGGATAACCGGTGCCGTTAATTTTCTCATGATGCGCAGCGGCATATTCGGCAACTTTTTGCATTTTCTTCGGAAAAGGCAGTTGGGACAACATTCGGTGCGTAACTGTTGCATGATTATTGATGATATCTCTTTCCTCGTCATTGAGCGTTCCGCGGCGAATGCTCAAATTATAAATTTCATCTTCGGTAAGAAGCGGCAGGGTTTGTGAACTTGTGCAAAGTTGTCTTTTGGCGATTTGATGGATACGCTCGATCATTTGATCCTGAGTAAATTCGCTGCCACTATTCATTTGTTCAAGAAACCGGTACTCATCATCCAGTTGCTTCAACTCTTTTTCGGCTTCATCAGACAAATGTCCTTCCAGGGCATTCTGAGCATATTGAATTGCCAATTGATATTCCCGCTTCAGTAATTCAAAACGAATTTTAACACCTTCAATCCGGTCACAAACCGTCTCCAGTTTTGTCGCTTTATCGACCACATGTTCAGGCGTGGTAATTTTCCCGACGTCATGAAGCCAGGCCGCCGTTCGCAATTCCTGCATCTCGTCATCGGAAAAGCATGTCTTTGCAAAATGTCCTTCCTGCGCTTTGTTGATCTTTTTCGCAATGGCCATCGTCAGTTCCGCCACACGCCGCACATGCCCGCCAGTGTAGGGCGACTTTTCGTCGATTGCCACGGCAATCGTTTTGATGAAAGCATCCAGCAGATTTTCCAGCTCGATAATCAACAACTTGTTGGTCAACGCCACCGCCGCTTGAGATGCCAGTGACCAGGCCAGTTCCTGCGCCCTCTCGGAAAAGGGAATCACCTGGCCCGTATCCGAATCTGTCGCGTTGAGCAGCTGCAAAACGCCGATAATATCTCCCTCATGATCACGCATCGGCACTACCAGCATGGATTGTGTCCGATAACCCGTTTTTCTGTCAAAGGCTTTCGGTCCCTCAAAATTAAAACCGGATTCAGAATAAACATCAGAAATATTGACGGGTTGCCCGGTAACGGCTACATACGCAGATACATTTTCATGATTCAATACACCGTTTGCATCTGTCAACAAGATGGGCGGCCAGGTGATTTTCTCTCCCGCTCCACCCATCGTGATCCCCAGAGAAGCGTTCTGAACAAAAGAAAATTCAAGCTCTCGGCCGTTGCTGGACATCAGGTAAAGGGTTCCTCCGTCTGCCGAAGTAATCGCACGCGCTTCAATCAGAATTTTTTCCAGAAGACGATTGATATCTTTTTCGGCGGAAAGAGCCAAACCGATTTGCGTCAGCCTTCTTAAATGATCCGCATCAATGGTGCTGGCGTTTCTATTTTGCTTTTGGGTCATTTTTTTCGCCTTCCGCAATCAAAATTACTTGCCCCATCATTTCCATTGCCAACGGCCCATCCTTACGTAAAACCAGTTCGTCGCCAGCAACCCTCATTGGGTTAATAAAATATTACAACAGCAATAACCCTATGGCAAGGTAAAATGAATCTTACGGACGGGAAATTTTGCTCATGTTTGAGTTGCAATTTCTCTGAGAGAAGTTTATGGAAAGACATTAATTTCAAGGATGGTTTGTTTTGCAAATTGATTTCGTTAATGTCTCAAAAGTAAAAGGTTTTTTGGATGAAGAGGAAGCTTTGCGCCTTTACGAAACCGCGCTGGAAGCTTCAAAATCCGCCCCCTGTCTGGAAATCGGAAGCTATTGCGGCAAATCCGCCATTTTTTTGGGCTCTGCCTGCCGGGAAAACAAGGCGATTTTATTTTCCGTTGACCATCACACCGGCTCGGAAGAACAGCAACCCGGCCAGGAATATTTTGATCCGGATTTACTGGACCCTCAAACGGGAAAAATCGACACACTGCGCCTTTTTCGGAAAACCCTTTTTGATTTTCAACTGGAAAATAGTGTCATTCCGGTAATTGGAAAATCGGAAATCATTGGCCATGCTTGGAAAACCCCGCTGGGGCTTCTCTTCATCGACGGAAGCCACGCCTATGAATCCGTCCTGAATGACTATGAAATCTGGTCAAAGCACATTATTCCCGGCGGATATCTGGCTTTTCACGATATATTTCCCAATCCTACCGAGGGAGGGCAAGCCCCTTATCTGGTCTATCAGCAGGCAGTCGCGTCAGAATTATATGAAGTAAGACCTCTTTTTAAGTCGCTGGGCATATTGAGAAAAAAATGAAATCAGGATTTAACAGCCGGAGAAAAACCGTTTTTCCCTGGAAGCCATTTAAGCCGTGGATATTTACCTTATCCCTTCTTTTGATCTTCGCTTGCTCATCAAGAGCTCATGTTCAGCAGCCGCAAAAATCCGCCGGGCAGGCCATTCTGGAAGCCATTCGTATCACCGAACCGCTGAATTTTTGCGGAGAACCAGTACCGCTTTCCTCTCCCGACGTTCGTGAACGCCTGGAAAGAGAACTGCTTTTATCCCTAGACAACAGTGATGACATAATTTTATGGCTGAAACGGGCCAACCGTTATTTTCCTGAAATAGAAAAAGTTTTGAAAGCCCATGCTCTTCCGGATGACCTCAAATATATTGCCATTGCGGAAAGTTCTTTAAAGCCGCTGGCCTTCTCCAATAAAGGCGCAGCCGGATACTGGCAGTTTATTGAAAGCACAGCCACAAAATATGGTTTGGAAATCAATAGCGATATTGATGAAAGAAGAAATTTTTCCTCGGCCACTTTGGCGGCAACCAAATATCTCAAAGAGCTGCATAGGTTATTTGGATCCTGGACGCTTGCCGCAGCGGCATACAACATGGGAGAAGACGGACTGAAATCAGAAATATTTGTCCAGAAAGTCAATAATTATTATCAACTTTACCTGAATCAGGAAACTCAGCGGTATGTTTTCCGGATTTTGGCGGCAAAAATCATCATGTCAAATCCGGAAAAATTTGGTTATCGTCTCACAAAAGAGGACCTCTACTTACCCGAACAGTTTGACACAGTAGAAATCAAAGCCCTTCAACCGATTCCCCTGCATGTCATTGCACAGGCTGCCGATACCTATTTCAAAATCATTAAAGACCTGAATCCGCAGATCAAATATTATTCCCTGCCCGCCGGAACATTTCAGATCCATATTCCTCGGGGAAAGGCAGACGGCTTTCAGAAACGTTATGAAAAACTGATGTCTGCAGAAACGGCGTTGAAAAACGCTTCTGTTTATACCGTGCGGAAAGGAGACACCCTTTACGGCATCTCCAATCGCTTTCAAGTGCCTTATAAGGCTTTGACTATCTGGAATTCTTTGGATAAAAGCGGAAAAATTTCACCCGGCGACAAACTTTACATTTTCAAAGAGCATCTGAATTTAGAAGAAGGAAAAACCGAAAAAACCGATCAAGAGACACCATGAGACAGAAATCTTTAAAAAAAACAATTCTTTCCTCCTGTAAACTGCGGGCATCCGGCCCCTATTCTCAAGCCGTAGAGGCAAACGGTCTGATTTTTCTTTCCGGTCAATTGCCGATTCACCCGGAGACGCTCGAAATCATTACGGACATTAAGCCGGCTGCCTTTCAGGTACTCACCAATCTTCAGACCATTCTGGAAGAAAACGGCCTATCCCTCAAAAACATCGTCAAAACGACCATCTTCTTAAAAAACATGGCGGATTTTTCCGTTGTCAACTCAATCTATGCGGATTTTTTTCCTGATGCACCACCTGCCCGATCAACAGTGGAAGTCTCGAATCTTCCTAAAGGAGCGCCCCTGGAAATCGACGCTATCGCCTTACAATCATTATGATTTATTCCGCGACGAGGCGATCATATCCTGAAGGGTAATTTCGGGATGGTGATAGCGCTTTTTTGGGGATGTGCCCTTCCCGTATTGAATGGCCTCCTGGGGACACCACTGAATACAGGCAAAACACTGTTCACAAGCATGCTGCCATGTGGGTTTGCCTTGAATAATCCGGATATTTTCAGCCGGACAGATTTTTTCGCAAATTCCGCATTTGTTGCATTTTTCATCGGCAAGAAATGACTTGTCCATTCCCGCCACATGCGGACGCGACATGCGATAAATCCATGTAAATAGGATATTTTGCCAGAATGGTCCCTTATCCGGCAGCAATTCTTGGCGGTTTTGAACGACTTGGCCGATCCACTCCATTTTATGGAGTGCGGCGGCAAATTTTTTCTGCTGCTTTTCTTGCGTAATCGCCCCGCCCCACGGAATGTAATTGCTGGGCAAATCAAGAGAAAATCCAGAAGAAAGACGAAGACGCCGGGAAAGAAGCAGTTTTTCAAGCTGAAGCAGTGTTGCCGCAACCTGCCCCGCATTGACGGCTACAGCAAATATATAGGCCTGTGAGTCGAACTTGCCATGTTCGATAAAATCCACGACAGGAGGCGGCACACCCCAAATATGAACGGGAAAAACCAGTCCGATCGTCGGCGCATCAAAGGCAGGATTTTGCATCCGGACACGACAGATGGATGTCAGTTGAGAATCGGGAAGCCTCTGGGCAATTTTACGAGCCGTCCAGAGAGCATTCCCCGTTCCCGTATAATAAAAGATGTTTGTGGTCATTTAAGTATCGACGCCTTCAGTGCACGTTCATAAACAGTTTCAGAAAAGCCGTATATTTGACTTCTGTTAATAATCGCAAACGGAGCATCGCTGCCATCGTCAATTTCTTTTCTTTTGGCCGCTGCTTTTTCATCTTGATCCGTATTGTATTCCGTAAAAGTCAATTCTCTGGAATTCAAAAATGCCCTTGCCTTGTCACAGTCCGGACAATTGTTTTTTGTATAGAGCGAAATTTCCGGGTTTTTTTCTTTTTGAGGTGCAGGCTTGATCGCCGGTTTGCCGCTTCCCTCGAAATCCCTGATTTTTAAATTTTTAGGCGGAGGATAATCGGTTATATGCGCCACGCCGGATTCATCTTCCCAATGATAAAAATCGGCGTTTGCCGTTACGGCAAACATCATGATCACAAACAAAAGACAAAACCAGCAATTTTTCATCACTCTTCCCCCTTTTTTTCAGCGCTTTAAACGCATCTCCGGCATTTTCAAATCAAATTCCCGCCAGGTTTCTCTTATGCCGCTCCAATAATAAATAAACGGATGGAGATGAATCTTTACAACTTTGACGCCGGACGGAATGTTCTTAAAAAGAAACTCCATCGTAACCGAAGTTTGGGGCTGAATTTCCACTCCACGTCCCCGCCGGTCAATCTCAAGCATTCTTTTTTTATGACTTCCCTGAATCACATAAACCTGTGCAACATAATAAGCGTTATCCGCTTCATCAAACAGTTTGGATTTCGTCCATCCTCCAAATTGATCATCGTAAAAGGCGACTTTGCGCAAGTCCTTGTCCAGATTGATCACTTCCGCCAGCACACTGATGCCTTCCTTTGTATGATTTACGTTTCGCAGTTCAAACAGACACCCCATCGCATCCTTTGACGCCAGCGGGCGGTATGTTCGCTTGAACGCCACCTGGGGAATTTTCTTTGGCTGCTGATCATCGCCTGAAGGTTGATCCTCTTTGTCTTTGTCGGCCTTTTTTCCAAAAATCCTATCCCAGTAGGACTCTTTTGGAGGTTCTTCAGAAACTTTCGGCTGCGGAGGATCCGTTTGCTTCACGATTGCCGGTTCATCCGGCGAAACTTCGGGTTCCGGCTGCTTTTCGGCAGGCGTCTGTTCATCCAAAACCGTGCGTACGCGAAAAGCGATCTTCACCCGAACACTTTCTCCTTCATTGACAAAAGATATCAAACGGATTGCTGTAATTCTCGCTTCCGTAATCGATTGCGTGGCCGTTTCGGAAGTAACCTTGAAATTGGTCACCTCGGTTGTCGAACTGGAATGCTGCGTCTTAGCGTCATTTTTTATCTCGGCCAGTTCATCCAGAATGACTTCCGTCGAGGCTTCGGCGGGTGTCTCTGAACCTTTGGTGGTAGCCAGAGCGCTTTTGATGATGATCGATTCATGAACGCGTTTTTTATCATGCAGCAACTTCTCGGCCTGCTGAAATGACTTTTCCGCCGCATCCTTCTTTTGCCGGATAGAGGCAACATCGCCGCTTAGTTTTGCAAAATCCGTTTCGCGCCGTTTCAGCAGATTTTTTTGTATTTCCCTTTCGGATTTAACCGTTCTGATTTTCCCCTGCAGATTTCGAATTCTCTCTTCAAAATTCTTTACCTGTTCGTTTAAGCTTTCTTCGGCCAGAGCATTGTTTTGAACAGTAGCTTCTATGAGTCTGCCTGCCTGGTCAAGTTCATCGTTATCCGGTGAAAAAGAATTGGTCTTTAAAAACGTGTCCAAATCCTTACGAGATTTGATCAATGCTACTTTATAAGCATCCCCGGAAGACGCCTGCACCTTGCCGGTTTTATTGTCTTGAAAGGGAAATAGTTCGTAACGCTTCAACCTCAGGTAGGTGGTTCCTCTGCTGTTTTTCTCCAGTTCGATTCTAAACGGCTCTTCATTATTCCATTTGGCGGTGCCTTCTGCCGTTGAGCGAATAAAGTCAACTGCCGTAACGCTGTTGATCACTTGAGTAAAAGACTGAATGTGGCTTCCCATATATGCGGCAATCAATGGAGCGGAAGCCACGTCCGCTTTTCTTTCCAGCGCATGGGCGCTGTCACGGAAACCGCGCGTATAAATCACCGCGACCAGCGCTTCACCCTGTTTTTCCGTCTGCAGCCATCGCTTGAGGGATTCCTGTTGCGTTTTGATATCCTGTTCATAGCGGCTGATTTGACCGTCAAAATTTTCTATGGTCGTCCTGATATTCTTGATCCCTTTGGTAAACTCATCGAGATCCGTAGATAGCATGTGAAATTGGGAGGTAAGCTCATCACGTTTCTTTTTGGCCCGGACAAACTCTCCGTTGGCGGCAACAATACCTTTTTTATACGCCGTGTCTTCTTTTTCCTTCTCATCTTCCACAATCTTAAGATTGGCTTTTTCTTCATGCCTGGTGGAAAAAGATTCGCGCTTATCCAGCTCAAAACGAATAATCTGACGCACCTTGTCACGGGAATCCGTCGCAAGAGAAACCCATTTCAAGGATTCTTGGGAAGGCTGCTTTATCCCCTGCTGCTTCGGTTTATGTTGCGCCCCCTGCGCAATCGGTGAAACCGCAGATATCATGAACACAATAAACAGCAAAAAGCTTTTGTATTTCAACATAAATACCTTCACAAGAATTTGAGAAAGATTCTATTGATTACGAATTTACTAGAAAACAATGGCGGATGTCAAATTGTTTATAATTTGCTTGACAGCAACATCAGCTCTCGTGTATAAAGTCAAACAAAAAATGAATGAATATTCATTCATTCTATCGCTCTTGAGGAAAGTAATTGAACTTCATGGACAAACGCGGAGAAATTATGCAAGCAGCGTTGGAACTGATTGCCGAACAGGGTTTTCACGACGCTCCCATGTCCGAAATCGCAAAAAAAGCGGGAGTGGCGGCCGGCACGATTTATCGGTATTTCGAGAACAAGGAAGTGCTGATCAATGAGCTTTTTCAGGAAATTGAAGACAAGATCAGTAAAGCCATTCTCGATGGTTATGTCATCGAGAAACCGGTCCGGGAAAAGTTCTTTTTCATTTTTATTGGCAGTTTCCGTTATTTCTTAGCCAATCCCCTTCATTTCCGCTATATGGAGCAATATATCAATTCTCCGTATGGTATCTCGAAGCGCAGGGATGTGTTTCTGGAAAAAAAGACCAATCATCACGGCCATGAAACGCTACGGGTCATTTTTGAAGAGGGGATCTCCCAGCAGATTTTAAAAAATATCCCCGTTCTGGTGCTTTTTTCCCTGTTTATCGGTCCCATGCTTTATCTGATCCGTGACCATATCCTCGGTTTTATTGTCTTGGATGAACCGCTGATTCAGCAAATCGCTGAAGCCTGCTGGGACAGCATCAAGAGGTGAAAGGCATGTTGAAAGGAAATTACTAAAATATCAGAGGTGTCAGATGAATCAATACAACAAAATCAGATGGAAGCTCGCCTTTGGCGTGCTCACCTTATGCCTGAGCCTGGGGAGCTGCGGCGAAAAACAAAAACAGCAGCAACCTGTTCCTGAAGTTTCCTATGTAACTGTCCGGACAACATCGGTGGCCACTACCACGGAACTTTCCGGTCGAACTTCCCCAAGTCTCATCGCTGAAGTGCGCCCCCAGGTGGGAGGCATTATTCTGAAGCGACTCTTTAATGAAGGCACAGATGTCAGAGCGGGTCAGGCCCTCTTCCAAATCGATCCAGACCTTTATCAGGCGGCAATCGATAACGCCAGGGCCGCGTTGGCACGCTCTGAAGCCAATCTCGCCGCAACGAAGCTGAAGGCGGATCGTATGCGAGAGCTTTTGACGGATCAAGCCGTCAGCCGGCAGGATTACGACAATGCCGACGCCGCCTTGAAACAGGTCCAGGCAGATATTCAATATGGAAAAGCAACCCTGGAAACGGCGCAAATAAATCTGAAATTCACGGTAATCAAGGCTCCCATATCCGGCCGGATTGGACGCTCCAACGTCACCGTAGGCGCCTTGGTCACGGCCCACCAGCCTCTGGCCCTGGCCACGATTCAGCAAATGGACCCCATGTATGTGGATGTTACACAATCCACCGCTGAAATTCTCAAACTGCGCAGACAACTTTCGGAAGGACGTCTGGATTCCAACGGCAAGAATATGAAAAACGTCCGGCTGTATCTGGAAGACAGCACGGAGTATCCCTTAAAGGGCGACATTCAGTTTCAGGATGTCTCTGTGGATCCCAGCACAGGCTCGGTCATTCTGCGGATGCTGTTTCCCAATCCAAAAACCATATTGCTTCCGGGAATGTTCGTCCGCGCCATTATCCAGGAAGGGGTGCGTAAAAATGTCATTCTGATTCCCCAGCAGGCCGTTTCCCGCGATCCCAAAGGCAACCCCTTGATTTTTGTTGTGGACAACCAGGGAAAAGCCCGTTTACGGCCGGTCCTGCTTGAACGCGCTGTTGGCGATGCCTGGATGGTCATCTCCGGGGTTGCACCTGGCGAAAAGGTCATTGTGGAAGGCATGCTCATGCTGAAGCCCGATATGCCCGTCAAGGCCATTCCTTTTGAAAACGGAAAGACAAACGGCGGGAAAAATTCAAACGCGGCTCCGCCTGCGAAAACTCATTAGCGGAGGCATTTTCATGTTATCTAAATTTTTTCTGGAACGGCCCGTTTTTGCCTGGGTGATCGCCATCATCATCATGGCAGGCGGCGCGCTGGCCATCCATCATCTGCCGATTTCCCAGTATCCAACCATTGCACCTCCCTCCATCGCCATTCAATCCAGCTACCCCGGCGCTTCCGCGGAAACAGTTGAAAACAGCATTACACAGGTCATCGAGGAAAAGATGACCGGTTTTGAAAATCTCCTGTATATGTCCGCCATAAGCGATTCGGCCGGCGGTTCCCGCATTGAGCTGACCTTTGATCCGGGCACCGATCCGGACTTTGCCTGGTCTCAAGTGCAAAACAAGCTTCAAACCGCCCTGCCCAGTCTGCCGGATGATGTGAAGAACCGCGGCGTCCAGGTCAGAAAATCCACCCGGAATTATTTGATGGTGGTGGGCCTGGTTTCCGAGAATGATCGCATGGATCGGGAGGATTTAATTGACTTTGCCAAATCCACTCTGGAAAGCGCCGTTTCCCGCGTTCCGGGCGTAGGAGAAGTGGAAATCTTCGGCGCCGGGTATGCCATGCGCATCTGGCTCAACCCCGATCGACTGACAGACTTCCGCCTGACTGTGGAAGATATTCTCGCCGCGCTACGGGCCTACAATGTGGAAGTTTCAGCCGGTCAGTTTGGCGGCGCACCTGCAAAAGAAGGCCAGCGTCTGAACGCCTCCATCGTTGTCCAGAACATGCTTCGCACACCGGAGGAATTCGGCGCGATTCCCATTCGCGTCAGTCCGGACGGCTCCGTCGTTCGCATAAAAGATGTGGCTCGAACCGAGCTGGGCGCGGAGCTTTATGATATTTTGCCTTCCTACAACGGCAGACCGATCGGCGGCCTTGCCATCCGCCAGGCTGCAGGCGCCAACGCACTGGAAACGGCGGATGCCGTCAGGGCCAAGATGGTGGAAATGGAACGTTTCTTTCCGGAGGGCGTCAAAGTGGTCTATCCCCATGATACGACTCCCTTTATCCGGGTGGCGATCAACGAAGTGGTCAAGACTCTTTTCATCGCGATTTTCCTGGTTTTTCTGGTGATGTGGCTATTCATGGGTAATATGCGCGCCACGCTGATTCCAACCATTGCCGTACCGGTGGTTCTTCTGGGAACCTTCGGCGTAATTGCGCTTGCCGGTTATTCCATCAACATGCTGACGATGTTTGCCATGGTACTGGCCATCGGACTTCTGGTGGATGATGCGATTGTGGTAGTGGAAAATGTGGAACGCATCATGGCCGAGGAAGGGCTTCCCCCCAAAGAAGCGACGGCGAAATCCATGGAGCAGATCACCAGCGCGCTGGTCGGCATCGGATTGGTGCTTTCCGCTGTGTTCGGGCCAATGGCTTTCTTTCCCGGATCAACCGGTGTCATTTATCGCCAGTTTTCTGTAACGATTATGGCCTCCATGCTTCTGTCTGTGGTGGTGGCGCTGATTCTGACGCCGGTTTTGTGCGCCACGCTCCTTAAGCCGGTCAAGGCGGGACATGAACCGGCGGAAAACGCCCATCCGCTGCTGCGTCCCTTCTTTCTCTGGTTTGACCGTATGTTTTTTGGCCTGCGGGACCGCTACGTGAAAGTGGTCGATCATTCCATGACGCGAAAAAAACGCTATATTCTTGTTTTTCTGGTTATTATTGCAATACTGGTCGTTTTGTTCCTGCGCATGCCCAAAGCTTATCTTCCGGATGAAGACCAGGGCATGCTGATGGCCCAGATTATTCTGCCTTCCGGTTCAACGATTGAGCAAACCCGCGAGGTCTCCAGGCAAGTGGAACGCTATTTCATGGAACATGAAAAAGATGCGGTGGCAACCACGCTGACGATTACCGGTACAGGTTTTTCCGGCCGCGCACAAAACAACGGGATGGTGATGATCAAACTGAAAGACTGGAATTTGCGCAGCCGCAAGGACCTGAAAGCTCAGGCCACTGCTCAACGGTCCACCTACGCCCTTTCGAAAATCCGCAATGCCAGAATTTTTGCTTTCGCTCCGCCGCCGGTGGTCGAATTGGGCATGGCTATTGGCTTTGACTTTCAACTTCTGGACCGGGGCGGCCTGGGACACCAGGCTTTAATGGCGGCACAAAACCAGCTTTTGGGAATCATCTCGAAAGATTCCCGGGTGGTGAAAGCCCGCCCCAACAGCATGGCGGATGTCCCCCAGTACCGTGTCGATGTGGATTGGAACCGGGCAGGCGCCCTGGGAATTCCAATATCTTCCATTCACCGGACCATCTCCGCATCCTTCGGTAGCGCGTATGCTAACGATTTTATGCAGGGCGGGCGCGTCAAACGGGTTTATATTCAGGCGGACGCTCCCTATCGCATGTTGCCCCAGGATTTAAACAAACTCTATGTCCGCAACACTCAAGGGAAAATGGTTCCGTTTTCCTCCTTTGCCACCGGTCGCTGGATTACTGGCTCTCCGCAACTGGCGCGATTCAATGGATTCCCCAGTATCAATATCTGGGGCGAGCCCGCGCCGGGAAAAAGCTCGGGTGAAGCCATGCTGGCTATGGAGGAAGCAATGGGGAAATTGCCCAAGGGTTTCGGCTTTGACTGGAACGGTCTTTCTTATCAGGAGCAAATGTCCAGTTCGCAGGCGCCTCTTCTTTACGCCTTTTCCATTTTTGTTATTTTTCTTTGCCTGGCCGCCCTTTATGAAAGTTGGACCATTCCCATCGCTGTTTTGCTGGTTCTTCCGCTCGGTGTCATCGGCGGCATTATTGCCTCCAGCCTCCGGGGATTGGCCAACGACGTCTATTTTCAAATCGCCCTGCTCACCACACTGGGACTGACCACCAAAAACGCCATTCTAATTGTGCAGTTTGCCAAAAATGGGCTGGAACAGGGAATGGAACTGATCGAAGCCACCTTGCAGGGAGTGAAACTGCGGTTTCGGCCGATCATGATGACCTCCCTGGCCTTCGGCTTCGGCGTCCTTCCGCTGGTGATGACCACCGGCGCGGGAGCGGGCGCGCAAAACGCCATTGGTACAGGCGTGCTGGGCGGTATGGTGACGGCCACGGTTTTAGTGCTGATTTTTGTTCCTCTCTTCTATGTGGTGGTTGAAAAGATTTTCGGCAAAAAAGGAAAAAAGCTTCCGGATAGCGCAAAGCTTTCAGAGGTTAAGGCTCATGAATAAAACAAAGTTTTTGATCCTGGGAATTTTGGTTGTTCTTATATCCGGCTGTACCATGGCACCCAAATACGAACGACCGGAGAATGCGGCGCCCGGAGAATGGCCGAAAGGCGCGGCTTATACGAAAAATCAACCGGAAGATACCGCACTGCCGGCATCCTCCCTTTCCTGGCAAAGCTTTATTACGGACGTGCGCCTGCAAAAAATTCTTGAAACCGCTCTTGCCAACAACCGGGATTTACGGATTACCGCTCTGAATGTGGAAAGAGCCGGCGCCATGTATGGCATCAACAGGGCCTCGCTTCTTCCGTCGGTCAACGTAGCCGGAAGCTGGTATAAAGGCGCGGACCTTTCCTCATCCGGTACTTCGGCAACCGCCGAACGATATGACATCAGCCTTGGCGCAGCCTCCTGGGAAATTGATTTTTTCGGCCGGATCCGCAGTCTGAAAGACAAGGCGCTGGAAGAATACCTGGCCACCCAACAGGGCCTGCAAGCATCTCAGATTCTTTTGGTTTCTTCTGTGGCGCAAGCGTATCTGACATTGGCCGCTGATCGGGAAGCCCTGAAACTCGTGTCGAAAACGCTTGCCACCCAGGAAGCATCTTATCAACTGATTCAAAAGCATTTTCATGTTGGTCTGATCTCCGATCTGGACATTCAACGCGCCAAAAGCCAGGTGGACATGGCCAGAGGGGGAGTCGCCCGCTACACACACCTGGTCGCACAGGATGAGAACGCTTTGAATCTGCTGGTTGGCTCTCCCGTCAAAATGGAATTGCTTCCGCAAGACCTTTCCGACGTCCGTCCACCCAGAGATATTTCTCCGGGGCTTTCATCCGAACCGCTTTTCAACAGACCAGACATTCTGGCGGCGGAACACCGTCTCCGCGCGGCAAACGCCAATATTGGCGCGGCCCGCGCGGCTATCTTTCCCCGAATTTCCCTGACAACTTCTGTGGGTACGGCCAGTACGGAACTATCGGGGCTTTTCAAATCTGGATCGGGCGTATGGGCATTTGCGCCGCAAATCGTCGCACCGATTTTTGACCCCCGCATCTGGTATGCCTATGACGTTACGAAGATTGAAAAAGAAATGGCTGTCGCCCAGTATGAAAAAACCGTTCAGACGGCCTTTCGTGAAGTAGCTGACGCTCTGGCCGTGAAAGGCACCATTGATGATCAAATTAACGCTCAACAGGCCCTTGTGGAAGACTATTCGGCAACGTATCGCCTCTCCGTCAAGCGATATGAGAAAGGAATCGACAGTTATCTCGCCGTCTTGGACGCACAGCGATCGCAATATGCCGCCGAACTGGCTCTGATCATGCTGCGACTGGCGCGTAGCAACAATTTGATTACTCTCTACCGAACCCTGGGGGGAAACACCGTAGGAAAAGACAATGTTTCTTCCAGACCGGATTCAATGAATCCCTTGCCAAACGTTCAAGTTGACAAGCAAGAAAAGTTTAATTAAAGTAAACACAAAGGCAGGGTTAGAAACGATGGTCAACATTCTCGACAATCTGAAAGCCATTTTCAATGCGAGGCGGGAACAGCGTTACTTCGTTGAGAACGGCACGTTTGTGGTCATATCAAACAGTGTCGGCGCCGGAAGTAAGGAACGGAAAGTTGAACTCATTGACATCAGCCACGGAGGTATGGCCTTCATCTACAAAGGCTCCCCCGCGGACCTTGAGAAATCTGGAATCATGAAAGTTATTAATGAAGGCTCGCATAAAACGGAACATATTTCTTTCGAGACCATTTCCGACATTCCCATTGAAGGCAACGAACCGCACAAAGAACAAATTCGGAGACGTGGCGTCAAATTTACCTGGATGGGATTTTGCGAAGGCTCGGGTCTGGGACTGCGGGATCTGATCAATAAAATTAAACTCTGTGAAAAATAATCCTTAAAAAAACGGCCATTTTTCAACTTTGGGCAGAGTCTTCAGCATCCAGATGACCTTACTTTTCGCCCGCTCGATCATTTTTTCATAACAGGCATTGGTTCGCTGAAGATAGTAGTGAACCTGCGTATGATCGGAAACGGTGCCCGCCTCTTCGAAATACGCTTTCATCTGTTCTATGCTGGAAAATCTAAGCGCAAATAATTCTTCCCAGTTGTTTTTGTAAATCACACAAAAATCATTGATCTCCGCATTCACCAGCAGATTTTCAAAGCTGAAAATAAACAGAATTTTTGATATTTTCTCCTCCTCCAGAAAGTTGCTGAAGTGCACGCCTGTCACATTGTGTGATCCGAAAATTTCCCGGATTTTCCTGCAGAGATTTTGAATTTCCTGAAGCGTAACTTGTGTCTGATTCGGAAGCATGCGGATATGCGCCGCATCATAAATACCGTTCCACACGATATAGGCAAGAGCATAAACAAGATTATCACTGACCACAAACGATGACGAAGGATCCTCTGATGAAGATATTCTCCATGCTTTCCTGTCGATCACAATGGTCAGCGTTGGCTGTTGGACCGTATCAACGGACAAATGCATCACGGAAACTTTACCCTTTTTATGCACCAGAGAGGAAGACAATTTGCGGCCAAGGATGGTCAGATCCTGCGGGGCGACTTTTCCGGTTTTGCCTTCCTGAATCCGCACAATGTCCTTATAGATGTCCAGCAGAAATTTGAACATGAATTTCCCCATCTTAATATGCTGCTGAAGCGACCAGGAATCAAAATGATTCAAAATATATACTTCACCGGATGGAATAAGGTGTTTCTCGAAAACCGGAGTCGCCATTTTTTCTTTCAGCGTCTCTTTCCCGCTCATCAGCTTTACATCAAAACGCAAATAAAACAGCTTCTTCATGTATTCATAATATTGGGGGCTTTTATTGTGATAATAGTCCAGTACGGAATCCATTGCGAAGATGCTGGGATCTGGAAAATCTTCCTCGTCGTTTCCTGACAAAACCGCCTGACGTAACTTGTGACACAACAGTTCTTCGTTCGGGGATTCAAGAAACATCTTGAGCTGCAACATTTTAATAATGGATTTCAAGGGATGTGTCAGGGATTTATTGAATTGCCATATGGAAGCGCCGAAATATTCATCCGGACCAACGCTTTGCAGATCCCCCAAATCAAGATACTCCTGCGCACCTCCGCGAGACAGCAAGGCACATTCCCTGTCGTAATCCATTTTTGCGCCGTTATGGTAACAAACCCACCAGAAAGGGATTTTTCCGGCAATGCGAATGGAGGTCCGGTAAAACTCTTCTTTCAATACATTTTTTTGCGTTGATCCGCTGCTTTCGTAATCCAGGGCTCCGAAATTACAGTTCCGGATATCGGCAACGTCCGAGAGGAAAAAATAAACAGGAATTCTAATTTGCGTGTCCAGCCAATCCCTGAGCAGGTTGATTTTTTCATTCAACTGCTGAAGCGCTTTTCCACGAAAATCATTTTTATCGATACAGATCCAGAGGTCACAATCCGAATGAGAGGTCTGACTGATGGTTCCTACGGAGCCGATCGTGTAAATTCCCTGTATCTGCGGACCGTCATCTGCCGGGTCCCAAAGCGGTTCATCATCCTGAATATGGAAAACTTTTCTAAAAAACGGTTCCTGTTTGGCAAATTCCCTGTCGCTTTCCATGCCAAATACTCTGAACGGTTTCTTCATTTCCTGAATATAACCGGGAAGAGTCGGCCGATTAACGCTTAAAAGCCATGGCATTACATAAAGAATGATCCGGCTGTCCTTCGGCAAGTTGGCTGAAAATATTTTTTTCCGGAAATGTGTATAGGCCAGATAACGCTTCTTATTTCTTTGTAGTATGTCGGAATTCAGCATCCAATACTTCCCATGTACAAGAAATGTTCGTCTCCCGAAGTATAGGGCACTCATTAGCGAAAATTGTCTTTCGCGTCAAATACAAAGATCGCAACGGGCAGCATTCGTTCAAAAAAATCATTGACATACAAAGCGGCGTTCCCTATGATTCCGCTGTTAGATCAATGAGAAATCAATGGGATCAAAGTGAGAGTTCTATTGACCATACAAATTTTCAAAAAGAAAAAAAAAGCGGATCTACAAGGTTTTTTCACCTTCCGTTTTCTTCTCCAGTCCCAGTTGCTCTTTCTTTTTAGCTTTTTGTTATTGCTGACCTTTTCATCCCCCGTACGTTCTTCAGCCGCAGAATTGTCCAATCATCAATTCAAAGAGCAGATTCAGGAAACTCCTCGGGATGATCAGGAAACATCCGCCATGGAAACCATGGCCTGTTATTACGCAAAACGATTTCAGGGCAAAAGAACCGCGTCAGGCCAACGGTATCATCCGAATATGATGACAGCCGCCCATCCCACCCTTCCTCTTGGCACACAGGTAATGGTCACCAATCCCATAAATAACCGGTCTGTCACGGTAACAGTCAATGATCGCTGTCGCAGGCGCAGCCGTCCCTTTATTGATTTGTCATGGGAAGCTGCCCGCCAGCTCGGCATCCTGCGCCAGGGTCAGGTTAGAGTAAAAGTGTTCGTCATGACAGAGGATAACGATTCAGGGAGCGAATGATCTGATCTCGTAATGTCCGCCCAATTATTATTGGATATTAAAAACACGAACGTTCATGTTGCATGGATAATCTTAAGTATAATTTTAAGCACAACAGCTTTGGCCGGTTAAAAAATATTCTGATGTCAGGACGAGTCTTTTCGACTTGGCCATGTCATTTTCTTCATAAGCGATCATACGGATTGCTTTGTAATTTTTCAGTTTAACCCTCATCAATGCTTAATTTCCGTTATTCATCATCGGTTGTTCGTCGGCCTCGTCCAAAAGACTCGACCAAACGGGTTCCCACATCAACCAATCACTGAAGACCCTTCTGCGTGACTCAAAAAAAAGCCCGGAATATTTCCGGGCTTTTTCGTTACATATTGTTAATTTCTATCAAGCGGAATGTCCGTGGACATCCGATTTCTTTTCTTCACCATAGACAATCAGCTTGCCTTCATGCTCCATCTCTTTAAGCCAGCCGGGATGCTGCTTCTTCAAAACCGCCCGATCCATCCAACCCGTCAGCATCGCCGGTACCGTGCCGGGATTGCCTATCGTCCCCAAGTACAGGTGAACAAAAAAGAAGGCAAAGATCGCCACAAATCCCAACGCATGCAAAGGATACATCCAGCGCACTAACCCCACCGGCAAACCTGTCGGAAACCAAATAATCAAGCCGGTGACCACCATCATGATCCCAGCCGCCACTACCGTCAAAAAGAACAGCTTCTGCCCCGGATTGTATTTCCCCGTCTCGGGCACCTTATCCACATGCCACAAATAACCGCCCGCAACCTTAATCCATTCCAAATCCTCAGGAAATACAAACACTCCCGCTTCCTTCCACCACATCCGAACCACCAAGGCCAAGGAAATCGCAAAGAATAACCCTGTAAAATTGTGTACCAGCTTCAAATTCTTCAAGCCGCCGAAAAACGCACCAATGAAATTGAAGGTCTGAAACATCATTCCCAATCCCGTAACACATAAAAGCAGGCAGGAAAAAGCCAGCATCCAGTGCAAAATTCTTTCATAACTGTCCGTTACTTGTACATAACCCTTCTGCATGGTTATTTCCCTCCTTCCGTATGTTCATCCCCGGGCAGGTCCGGATACTTCGGCCCGTGAATCATGTAATGCAAAAAAGCGCCACCCAATACCCCTCCGCCAGCCAGCAAACTCAAAGGCTTTAAAAAACTCTTCCAGAGAGTGACAGACCAAGGCACACCCGGATTTTGATGTATATCCGCATAAACTTCGGGTTTCTCCTTCAACACATACATAAAGTGCGTGCCGCCGCAATACTTGTCGCCATAGGTCGTAGCGTCGCCGCCAATCTCTTTTGCGCGCTTCTCGGCTTTTTTCAAGATCTTATTCTTATCGCCCCAGGACAATGCACCGGTGGGACATGCCTTCACGCAGGCCGGTTCCATATTACTGGTAATTCGGCTTTCGCACATGTCGCATTTGTAAACCTTATCCGTTTTGGCGTCCCAGCGGGGAATTTCGAACGGACACGCGGCGACACACTCCTTACAGCCTATGCACTTGTCGTGATCCAGACCAACGGTTTTGGTCTCTTTGTTATAATGCAGGGCGCCGCTGGGACAAACCGTCACACAGGCGGCGTCGGTGCAGTGCATGCAGGCTTCCTTACGAAACAACCATTTGACATTGCCCGTCTTCTTATCCACATAGTCCTGAAAGTGGATCAGCATGAAAGTGTTAGGCGCAAGAGATGGCGGGTTCTGGTAAGTGCCCCGATTTTCCGTCTGAGAGGCGGCTAGCGCATTCCACTGTTTACAGGCAAGCTGGCAGCCGCGGCAGGCGGTGCATTTGGAATCATCGTATAATTTTATTTTCTCGTTCATCTTACCTTCCTCCCTTCTTCACAACATTCGCCATGAAAGCTTTGCTCTCCGGAATCATGGTGTTGGCGTCTCCGATGGTCGGAACCAGCAGGTTGGCCGCATCGCCATGCGTGAAGACTTCTGCCTTCTTGTCGCCGGGATCATACTTCCGGTCTTTGGTGGTAATCCATCCAAAGTGCCAGGGAATGCCGATTTCGTGAATCGTATTGCCGTCAATATTGAAGGGTTTGAATCGCGGCGTGACGATGGCTGAACACTCGACTTCACCGCGGGCGGAACTGACGATACAGCGATCACCCGTTTGAATGCCTTTATCCTTCGCCAGCTCCTGACTGATTTCCACAAACATGCCGGGCTGCATTTCCGCCAGCCACGGGCACCAGCGCGTTAAAACGCCTGTCTGCCAGTGTTCGCTCACCCGGTAGGTCGAACAGATAAACGGGAAGCGCGGATCACAGGTTCCAACATTGGAATAAACATCCAGATCGGAGCCCACGCCCTTCTTGTCGAAGCGCTTGATCGCCGGATTGTTTTTCTGCGGAGACAGCAGGTTTTTCTCCACCGGGCATTCCAGCGGTTCGTAATGCTCAGGGAAAGGACCGTCGGCCAAACCCGGTCCATAGAGACTGGCTACGCCGTCCGGCTTCATGATAAACGGCGGCCGACCAGAACCGGGATCGCCTACACCATCCGGAACATCGCCAACCCACTTTTCGCCGTTCCAGGTAATGACAGCACGTTTCGGATCCCAGGGTTTTCCGTTAAGATCGACAGAGGCACCGTTGTAAATAATTCGACGGTTGACCGGCCACGACCAGGCCCATCCCGGAGTCAGTCCCAGACCGGTGGGATCGGCCGTGTCACGGCGCATGGGCAAAATGCCTTTGTCCGGCGTGACCGAAGCGCAGTAAACCCAGCACCCCGACGAAGTGGATCCGTCGTCCTGAAGCCAGGCAAAGGTCGGCACCAGATCGCCCTTCTTGAATTCCCGGAATTCGCCTTTCTTCGTGGGATTTTCCACTTTCTTGTCTTCCAGGAAGAAGCCGTTGATTTCGGCCGCCACTTTGCGCGGTTCATAATGGAAATGTTTGCCCGCCATTTTTCCGTAGGGCCAGGTGAGCTTGGTGATGGCTTCTTTGAGCGGACCGTCGTGTTTTTCGTAAAGCTCCTTCACTTTGAAGAAGATTTCACTCATGATGTCGCCGTCCGGCAGAGAATCGCCAACCGGCTCAACTGCCTTGTAGCGCCACTGCTGGAGACGTCCGCTGTTGGCGATGCTGCCTTCTTTTTCAATCGAGGAGGCACAGGGCAGCATGAAGACTTCCGTCTTGATTTTGGTCGCATCCATGCCGGGGCCACGCCAGAAAGAACCGGTTTCATTGTCAAACAGGTTGACATTCACCAGCCAGTCCACCTTGCCCAGCGCCTGACGCACTTTGTTGGAATGAGCGCCGGAACAGGCCGGATTCATGCCCCAGGCGAAGAATCCGGTAAACTTGCCTTTGTACATGTCGTCAAAAATCTGCAGCCACGAATAATTGGCGCCGTCATCGAGTTTGGGCATGATTTTGTAGGCATCTTCAATGCTCATCCCCGTGCCGTACATGGAGCGCAGGAAGCTGGCCGAATACTTCGGGAAGTTTTTCCACCAGTTGAGGGATTTCTCTTCCTTGGTTTTCGGTGTGCGCTTTTCGTTGTACGCCTCTAGCGTTGCCAGAGATGCCGTGGGGGCTCCCAGATAGCCGGGCCAGATGTGGAACAGCAGGCCGTGGTCGGTGGAACCCTGAACGTTGGATTCGCCGCGCATGGCCGCGACGCCGCCGCCCGCGATACCCATATTGCCCAGCAGAAGCTGGATAATGCACATCGTGCGGATATTCTGCGTCCCGACGGTATGCTGCGTCCAGCCCATGGCGTAAAGATCAACGCCTGCCTTATCCGGTTTGCCGGTAGAACCGTAAAGTTTGTACACTTCAATCAGCTTTTCAACCGGCGTGCCGCAGATTTTGCTGACCACTTCCGGCGTGTAACGGGAATAATGTTTTTTCAAAAGCTGGAAGACGCAGTTGGGATCGGACAAAGTCGGATCTTTCTTGATGACGTCGCCAGCCCCCGTCTGATAAGACCAGGTGTCCTTCTCATACTTGCTGCCCACCAGACCGGAAAACACGCCGTTGTTGTCTCCCGGCAATTTTAAATTCGGATTCACCAGGAAAGAGGCATTGGTGTAGTTTTTAACATACTCTTCAAAATACAGCTTGTTGTCGATGATGTATTTGATCATCCCACCCAGAAAAGCAATGTCCGTTCCCGAACGAAGGGGCGCGTAAAGATGCGCCTTGGAAGCGGACTGCGTGATGCGGGGATCAACGCAGATGATCTTTGCGCCGCGATTATCGACGGCATGCTGTATCCATTTCCAGGAAACAGGATGGTTGGAAGCGGGATTGCTTCCCATAATTAAAAACACATCACTGTTTTTAAAATCGACCCAGTGATTGGTCATTGCGCCGCGTCCGAACGACTCTGCCAGAGCCGGTACAGTCGGGCTGTGTCAGATACGGGCCTGATGTTCGATGTAAACCAGGCCCAAC
>Ga0116149_1000203_pt1 | contig 78704 bp, 60 predicted proteins | sample AD_UKC057_MetaG_FD_89787 | JGI IMG/M metagenome (GOLD analysis project Ga0116149, IMG submission 89787) | Active sludge microbial communities of municipal wastewater-treating anaerobic digesters from USA - AD_UKC057_MetaG | ecosystem: Engineered > Bioreactor > Anaerobic > Digestate | place: USA...
ATAGGCAGCGGCAAGACAACCGTATGCAGGATCTTCAGGGTTCTCGGGATTCCTGTGTTCGTTGCTGACAATGTTGCGAGGGATGTGATGGAAAATGAGCCTGACATCCGCGCAGCCATAAACCTGATAACCGGCAAGGATCTGTATACTCACGGAAACCTTGACCGCAAGGAGCTTGCCCGGATCATCTTCAACAGGCCTGATCTTCTCCGCAAGGTGAATGCCGCAGTGCATCCTGAGGTGCTTGAGCGGTTCAACCGGTGGGCTTCGGCTTCAGATTCCCCTTATGTTATAATGGAGGCTGCCATTCTCTTTGAAGCTGGAGCTGATTCTCTGGTAGACAGGGTGGTTACAATTTCCGCACCTGTCGAGGAACGCATTTCCCGGGTGATGGGAAGAAATGAGCTTACCCGTGAAGAGGTGATCCGCAGGATCAATAACCAGCTCGGGGATGAGGAAAGAGAGGAACAGTCGTACTATGTCATCAACAACTCTGACAACGAAATGATCATACCGGAGATCCTCAAGATCCATGAGGATATGCTCCGTCTTGCAGAAAAGGAGAGGTGATGGGTAAGTTTGCCAAGTGGATAGGCGGAGGACTCGGATTTGCCATAGGCGGACCGCTGGGAGGGTTACTGGGATTTTTCATCGGTTCCGTTTTTGACGGAACCACAATCACATATCAGCAGACCGGAACCGGACGAAGGATCAACCGTACAACCCCCGGTGATTTCGGGATGAGTCTCCTGGTGCTGATCGCTGCCGTGATGAAGGCTGACGGAAAGGTTCTGAAGTCAGAACTTGATTATGTCAAAAGGTTCTTCATCTCACAGTTCGGACCGGAAACGGCCCAGGAAGCGCTTCAGATACTCCGTGACCTGCTGAAGCAGGAAATACCCGTCAGGGACGTATGCATGCAGATACGGAGCAACATGGACTATCCATCGAGGCTTCAGCTGATACATATCCTCTATAACATCTCCGCCGCTGACAGCCGGTTCGAGCCTAAGGAGGTCAGTGTCATAAAGTCAATTGCTGACATGCTCGGTATAAGCTCTACCGATTACGACTCGATACGCAACATGTTCATTCCGGCCACTGACTCAGCTTACCGGATTCTTGAGGTTGAGCGGACAGCCACTGACGAGGAGCTGAAGACTGCCTACAGAAAAATGGCCCTGAAATATCATCCTGACAAAGTCAGCCATCTCGGAGAGGATTTCAGGAAGACGGCCGAAGAGAAATTCAAGGCTGTGAACGAAGCGTGGGAAAAAATCAAGAAAGAACGAAATATTGTCTGATAAAAGATTGAAATACAGTTATTAACATTAATCATTCCGAATATGAACCTGAAAGATATTCTGGCTATTTCCGGTGAAGGTACCCTCTTCAAATTCATTGCCCAGGGTAAGAATGCAGTCATTGTTGAGAACCTTGAGACGGGAAAACGGTCAAGTGCCGGTACGACGGCCAAGGTAAGCGCACTGGATGAGATTTCTATTTACACAACCGGCGAGGATATACCACTCGCAAAGGTTATGGACATGATCTGGGAAAAGGAGAATGGCGGACCGGCCCTGTCTCACAGGCAGCCTGACGCCGAGCTTAAGAAATACTTCGCGGAGGCGCTCCCGGAGTATGACCGCGAAAGGGTCTATACCTCGGACATCAGGAAGGTGCTTCACTGGTATAACATACTTCAGGGGCTGAATCTCCTGGTAAAAGAGGAGGAGAAGCCTGCCGAGAAGGAAGAAGGGGAAGGTCAGTCCGTAAGTGAAGAGACGGCAGGTAATGGCACCACCGCCAAACCCAAAAAGGAAAAAGGTGCCGAAGCAGGCAAGACAGCAAAAGCCGAAGCAGGCAAGACAGCAAAAGCCGAAACAGGCAAGGCAGCTAAAGCCGGAGCAGGTGAGAAAACCTCTCCAAAAAGCCGCAAGGCCCCTGCTGCAAAGGGAGATAAACCAAAGGCCTCAGGGGAGTAGCACAATGGCAGTGACAAACTTCGGAGGCGAAGAGGTCATATACAGTTATGATGAGTCGAAGATCATAATAGTTCCTGTGCCATATGACGCCACCAGCACATATATCAGGGGTGCCGACAGGGGGCCTGCTGCCATTCTTGAAGCTTCGCCGGCGCTGGAGTTTTATGATATTGAAACCGGAACCGAGGTACACAGGTACGGAATCCATACCCTGGCCCCGCTTCTTACAGGTGATGATCCGGAAGAGGTCACCGGAGAGGTTTACCGCACCGTCTCGCGCCTGTTCAGAGAGAATCGTTTCCCGGTGGTTATCGGCGGCAACCATACCGTCAGTATCGGAGCTTTCCGTGCCGCGTCTGAAGCCTTCACAGACCTGGCAATCCTGCAGCTTGATGCTCATTCTGACCTCAGACCTTCTTATGAAGGATCACACCTGAATCATGCCTGTGCTGCTGCAAGGGCGAAGGAGCATGCACCGCTGGTGCAGGTTGGCATCAGAAGCATGTCAGCAGAGGAACTCCCTTTTGCAGACAGGAAGAGCATCTTCTTCGCCCATGAACTTTACAGCGATAAGACTCTTTACCACAAGGCGCTGGATCTGCTGCCGGGGAATGTATACATAACTGTCGACCTCGATGTGTTCGATCCTTCGGTGATGCCGTCGACAGGCACTCCGGAGCCTGGCGGTCCTGACTACCGTGAGCTGATGTTCTTCCTGCGTGATGTGTTCAGCAAACGTAATGTGGTCGGATTCGATGTTGTGGAACTCTGTCCTTCGGAATCAAACAAGGCCCCTGATTTCATGGCTGCGAAGGTGATCTACCAGATGCTGAGCTACAGGTTCAGCGCGCAGCTTTTCAGCAGCTAAAGAGGTTTATCAAACTGTTTGGCCTCCTCCCAGATTTCATTCATCTCATCAAGGGTAAGGTCGCGCAGCGAGAGACCTTTTGCCAGTGTCTTCTGTTCCAGATAGTTGAATCTTTTCATAAACCTCCTGTTGGTTTTCTCGAGGGCTGATTCAGGGTCTATCTCGTATAGTCTTGCAGCATTTATAAGGGAGAAGAACAGGTCGCCAAGCTCAGACTCTATATCCACTTTTCTTCCGGAAGCAATTTCCTGTTTGAGTTCATCAAGCTCCTCCGTCACCTTGTCCCATATCTGTTCGCGCGAGTCCCAGTCGAATCCCACACCTCTCACCTTTTCCTGGATCCGGTTGGCTTTTACGGTTGCCGGCAGCGATGCGGGCACACCAGAAAGTACGGGTTTGTATTCAGCGTGCTCCGTCATCTTCAGTTTTTCCCAGTTCTCCTCGACTTCGCGAGCTCCCCGTGTGACATTCACATCTCCGAAGACATGAGGATGGCGGTATACCAGTTTGTTGTTGATGCTTTCAAGCACATCGCCCATGTCAAAGAGTCCTTTCTCCGATCCGATCTTTGCATAGAATGTCACATGGAGCATCATGTCGCCAAGCTCTTTTTTGATTGCATCATTGTCGTCCTGCAGTATGGCATCTGCCAGCTCATATGTTTCCTCTATCGTCAGTTTCCTGAGTGTCTGGTTGGTCTGTTTCATGTCCCACGGGCACTTCGTCCGCAGCTCATCCATGATATCGAGCAGCCTGGTGAATTCCCTGATAGTTTTTTCTCTCATTTATTAAAGGTTTTAAAAGAGGCCGTTTGTTTCACGGCCCTGGTTTCTTGCTTCAACCCTTACGGCGTCACCGGTATCGACGGAAAAAAGCTGGCACAGGTTTGCCCCGTTGATAGAAAGTTCGAGCAGGTCGAGTGAGTTGAAGCGGGTCACGATCTCCCCGACAGGTTCTTCGCGGTAGAACCTGCTTATTTTCTCGGTAAAGTAGTTGTTGCTCTTGATCAGAATCCTGTAGTCCCTTCCCTCGAAGACTCTGGCGAAGATCTCCCGGGTGATGTTGGTGATTGCGTTGCCGTATGAGTCAATGAAGATAACGCTGCCGATAATCACATTGCGGTCTATTGTTGCTCTCAGCGGCACCTTTTCGGAGACGGATGAAATACTTTCCCCGAGGCTCTCCGGTGGTTGCCCTTTGGCTATTGCCGCGGCGGTGACGGCAAAGAGTGTGATCTCGTCTGCCCCGGCATCATTCCTGAGGCTGATGATCAGGTCAGGTTCGGAATTGAGAATCAGGTTGAACATCCCGTTGTTTGCACCCACAAACCAGTGGTTGTGTGCTTTGACCAGAAGGTGGGGGTGTTCTGCAGGTCCCTCGCTGCTGACGAATACCAGGTGGATGGAGCCTTCGGGATAATGGCTGAAGGTGTTTCTTATGACGAATGCGCCGTGCATTATGTTCAGTGGAGGGATTCCGCCGGCGTTGTTCACAATTACAGCACCCGGACAGGCGGAGGCAAGTTTCCCCCTGAGTATCCCGTTGAAGAAATCATCCTCCCTCCACTCGGTGGTTAGCGTGATAAGCGGCATCCTAAAATTGTTACAGCAAAGATAATCTTCTGCAAAAAATAAACTTACTTTGCGGTAGAACGGATGCACAAAAACGATCACGGACATAAGAAGCTTAAGGAGAATTCTTTAGAAAGAGCTGGAGAAGAGAGGCAGATGACGGAACAGGTAATTTTGCTTGACGGTATTGATCCGATGGTTATGCTGGGGCCTGGCAACAGGCTGCTTGATCAGATTCAGGGTTATTTTCCGAAAGTCAGGCTGATAGCCAGGGGAAATGAGATCAAATGTGTGGGTGAGGCTGAGGAGGTTTCCGTTTTCGTCTCACGCATGAATGAACTCATTGATTATTACAGGCGTTACAACCGGCTTGATGAGGGTGATCTCGAGCGTCTGATCCTTGATGACGAACACATGCGGTCAGCCTCCAGCGGCGATTTCGAGGATGCTCTTGTATTCGGCACCAGCGGACGGCCTATCAGGGCACGCACTGTCAACCAGCTTCAGCTTGTGAAAGAGTATTCCGGCAATGATCTTATCATTGCCGAAGGTCCGGCCGGCACCGGGAAAACATATACTGCCATCGCTCTGGCTGTCAGGGCTCTGAAGAACCACGAGGTTAAGAAGATCGTGCTCACCCGCCCTGCCGTCGAGGCAGGAGAACGGCTGGGCTTCCTGCCCGGGGACATGAAGGACAAACTTGATCCCTATCTCCAGCCTCTCTATGATGCCCTGCATGACATGATCCCGTTCCGCAAGCTGGAGCAGTGGATAGAGGATGGAACGGTGCAGATTGCCCCTCTGGCGTTCATGAGGGGAAGGACTCTCGAGAGCTGCTTCGTCATACTTGACGAAGCCCAGAATGCAACCATGAGCCAGCTCAAGATGTTCCTCACAAGAATGGGCGTGAGCTCCAAGTTCATCCTGACAGGCGATACCACGCAGGTAGACCTCCCGAAACGGAGCGAGTCGGGATTGCTCCGGGCAATGCACCTCCTGGAAGGAATTGAAGGGATTTCCATTATCCGTTTTGATGAGAGGGATATAGTAAGGCATCGGCTTGTCAAGCATATAGTAAGGGCTTATGACAGCGATGAGAAAAACAGAAAGGAAGAATCACAGCAATAATTCGCAGATCCATGGCAAAGTCTATTACCGGAACAGATTTCAATTTCCCGCGGCAGAAGGGAGTATACCGGGGAAAAGTTCGCGACGTCTATAACATTGATGACAAATACCTCCTGATGGTAGCCACTGACCGTATCTCGGCATTTGACGTTGTGCTGCCTGAGGGGATTCCATACAAGGGACAGGTTCTCAATCAGATAGCGACCATGTTCCTTGAAATGGTGAGTGATATCGTTCCGGTATGGAACATCGCATCTCCGGATCCCAATGTTACCGTCGGGGTCAGGTGCCAGACATATCCCGTTGAGATGATAGTCAGGGGTTACCTGACAGGAAGTTCCTGGAGACTATACAAAGCAGGCGGACGGGAGATATGCGGAATACCTCTTCCGGAAGGGATGAGAGAGCACCAGAAATTCGCGAAGCCTCTCATTACACCGACCACCAAGGCAGAACAGGGGATGCATGACCAGGATATCTCTGCAGAGGCGATCATCAGCAGCGGTCTGGTTTCAGAGGAGGAATACCGGAAGCTTGAGGACTATTCCATGAAGTTGTTCATGAGAGGCTCGGAAATAGCCGCGAAGCAGGGACTGATACTTGTCGATACCAAGTATGAGTTCGGGAAACGGGACGGGAAAATTTATCTAATTGATGAGATCCATACCCCTGACAGTTCAAGGTACTTTTATTCAGATGGTTACGAGGACAGATTCGCCCGTGGCGAACAGCAGAGGCAGCTATCAAAAGAGTTTGTGCGTGAGTGGCTTATGGCAAACGGCTTCCAGGGAAGAAGCGGTGAAAAGGTGCCGCAGATGACACCTGAAATAGTCAGGGAGATATCAGACCGTTACATTGAGCTCTATGAACACATTACCGGCAGGGAATTTGTAAAGGCTGATACGGAAGATCCCCTGGGAAGGATAGAGCGGAACGTCAACAGCTATCTTAAACAGCTGTAAGTGAGATAATACAGGGGGTTGACAGTAATACGAATGAATCAATTGATGGAAGAAAAAATGAGATTTTTCTCCTGGTGGCGGACGGCTTCGCTGCTGCTTCTTGCAGTGCTGCTGATGCCTGCGTCGCTTAAATCCCAGACACAGACCCCGGTTCCGGTTCCCGTTACTCTCTCCGGTGAGAAGATAGTAGTGGAGGGCAGGGTTTATTACATGCACCAGGTAATGAAGGGGCAGACGCTCTATTCAATAGCCAGGGCTTACAGCGTGAGTGTTGACATGGTGGCCCGCGAAAACGGATTGGTTGACAATGCCATAAAGGATGGCCAGGTGCTGAGGATACCTGCTGCGGCAGTGGACCAGGGCCAGGCTGCAATGAAGAACCACCCGGCCGGTACGCAGACCGGTACGGCAGGGCAAACCGGGCAGGCACAACAGGCAGCCCAGTCCGGTCAGCCCGGCCAGGGTAAGCCGGCTGTCGCCGGTGCAGGCGCCCAGGTGCCACAGAAGCAGTCTTCCCAGGATGATCGGTTTATCTATCACATGGTAAGAAGAGGAGAGACACTGGGAACAATTGCCAATGATTACGGCATCACGGTGAGAGACCTGAAAAGGGCAAACAGGGGACTGCTCTTCCCGCACGAGGGTGATTACCTCCTTATACCCAAAAACAAGGCTTCCTACAGGAGCCAGGATCAAAGAGCGGGACGGGAGCAGGTGCCCGCCGGAATACCTGCTGATACAGCAATAGCAGACACCATGGCCGTCATTGATGAACAGGAGACTTTTACCATGCCTGGTGAAAAAAACAGGATTGACAGACTGGACGGAACCGTAAGGGTGGCAGTGCTGTTTCCCTTCTTCGTGAGGGAAAACACTGCCAGAGCCTATGCAGATACCACAGAGAGGGTGAGGACTGGCTCTCAGATTTATGACGGTAGCCTCCCCTTCCTGGAGGCTTACGAAGGCGTGCTGATAGCCGCTGACAGCCTGCGGTCACTTGGTCTGACCGTTGAGATGAAGGTTTATGATACCGGGGCTGACTCTGCGGAAATCAAAAGACTTTTACGGACAGGAGAACTGGATGATGTTGACCTGATAATCGGACCTGTGTTCTCCTATAATCTGCAACAGATTGCCGGCTGGGCCGCCGAACGGGATATTCCTGTTGTATCACCGGTGCCGCTTCGCGACAGTCACATACATGAGAACAAGCCTTCGCTGTACAGGGTTTTCCCAAGCCAGGAAGTGGTGCAGGATTTAATTGCCGATGAAGTTGCGTCACGCCAGGGAAGCAGGGTCATCTTCCTCTATTCCGATACGGCTATGTATGACCCGGCAACTGCCAGCCTGTGGCAGAAGGTGAAACAGGCGACCGGTGATTCTGCCATCTCAGGCGGTGGGAGAGTTGTGCCATACTTCTATACCGGGGTGACGGAAAAGCGAAATGTTTACAGCACCGTTGCCTCATTTGAAAGCCAGCTTGATCATGCACGGAAGAACATAATAGTGCTGGCCACAACCAGTACACCTGTGGTCAGTTCAGCGTTCTCCGCACTCCACAGCCTGACAAAGAGGTATGATATAATGGTGATCGGGTATCCTGAAATACGCGGCCTTGAAACAGTTGACCTGAAGTATTATTATGATCTTGAGCTGCATATACCGTCAGAAAGCTATGTCGACTATGAGGCACCCGGGGTAAAATCATTTTCAGCCATGTATATGAAGAAATTCAGGACCGAGCCCATGGCTGAAAGCTTCGCATGGCGCGGTTTTGACATCGCATGGTACTTTATCGGAGGTATAGCCTCCGGCGGGAAGAGTTTCCTGAAGGATCCCGGCACCTTTAATCCTGAACTTCTGTGCCTGGAGCCTGACTTCAGCCGCAGCAGCCGTAACAACGGCTACGAGAACAGGGGGATGTTCATTCTTCACTACCGCAAGGACATGACCATAGAAGTACTGAGACCCAGGCACCAGCCTCTTAAAGGCGGGAATGACCAGGGAGAAGAGGTCAGTTCTCCTTTTTCAGGTTCATCAGAACGTAATCGAGCAGGATGGGCAGGTCGTCAGGATTGACGCCATTTGCCGCCAGTACAGGAATATCATCATTAAACGCTGACAGGAAGCTCTCTGCAGACATTTCTCCTCCGGTCATGGCACTTAAATAATGTTCGGCAGCTATCCTCGTGCTTCCCTGGCATAGGGCAAGGTGCCCCATGTTTATTTTGTCATAGGGCGTCAGGCCGGTCCCGGCAAGCCTCTCGAAGTACTTCTCCGCTTCGGTATACCTGCCTGTGACCAGGTAACACCACGCTATTGGTCTCAGCACCTTTGAATTTCCAGGGCTTTCATATTCCACCCTGAAGTAGTGTTTCAGCGCCTCATCGTAATTGGCGGTGTCAAGGCAACAGTGGGCAACCATAAGGACAGTGTTCAGGTCGTCAGGTTCATTCTGCAGTGCCCTGCGATACGCCTCCAGGGCCTCAGCCGGCCTGCCAAGCCTTCGAAGGCACCAGCCTGTCTTGCGAAGCGTCCATGTATGAGGTTCGATAATAGTGGCCATTGAGTACTTCTCCAGTGCTTTCCCGTATTCTCCAGCCTTCTGGTAGCAATAACCTGCCTTTTCGTACAGTTCCGCATCATCGGTGACGCCCTTCAGAATGGTCAGATAGAGAGCCAGTGCATCCTCATAGTACTCCTTGCTGAAGAAATAGTCAGCCAGTGACCTGTCGTCAGTAACTGAGCCACAGGTTTCCCTGTAAAAAAGGGAGTTGTACAGATCAAGCCTTCCTGTGAAAAAATCGTCAAACTCATGCCTGAAATCAGAGAGCTTGAAGAACCGGTAGAGATCCTGAACATACTGGGTCACCGTAGTCCTGAAAACTGCAGCAGGATCAGTGAGTTCATTGTCATATTTCATCTGTTCCAGTCCCTCAAGTTCCATCCTGAACACCTTGAGCATCATGCTCTTCTGTTCGGATGGCAGGTATTTCATATTAAGGATGAGAGAAAATTTGTCGGAGTTGCAGATGAATGGGGTTTTGTACAGCGCCTCGGCCAGCTCGTTTATGCCGGGACCGAGGATTTCATCCCTGAAGATAGAGTCTACTGCCTCATGATCAGGGTAGAAGGGGATGAACCAGTTGCGCAGTTCCCTGAAGAAGTCGAACTTCTTCAATCCTGCAAACGCTGACATATAAACATCAGATCCTTCCATCTGGAGGTTAGTCAGTTCCTCCATGGTTTTAAACATTTCCTCTGACCCCCGGAACATTTCTGACCAGTCAGGATTCTGGCCCTCTTCGGGATTTTCGCCCAGAATTTTGTCAAGGTCCAGTTTTTCTTCGATCCGGGGTTTAAGTTTGACGACTTTCGGCAATATCTCCTCGTTCATCCTCCGGCTAAGCTGTTCTGTATAGCGTGATCTGATAGCCTGGAGCACCACTATGCGGCATCTTTCCCTGAAGTTCTTCACCTTTGCCAGGTCTCTGACTGTCTGAATAACCTCAGGATAGAGGTTCAGGCGGTCATCATAATAATGAAGGCTGAAGACCAGCCCTGTGACTGCTCTTTCAGCCACCTGTGGTGTAAGGTCAGCAGTCAGCCTGGCCAGCAGCCTGATTTTGGCCGGATCCCAGACCCGGAGACTGCTCAATGTCACAGCACTGACGAATGTTGCTATCTCATGCCACTCAAACCGGGCCGATCCTATAAGGAGATCCATAAGACTCTCCTCAGCTTCACCGTAATAATCGGTCAGCCAGAGATGGTTGAATATTATCCCTGAGAGGCGTTCAACCTCCATTGCTGCCTCACTGCGGGGGCCGGTCCGGCCTATCTCAGCAGAGGCAAGGAGATCATCAAGGCGTGATTTGAATACAAGGTCATCCACACTCTGGATGATATTCCCTCCCCTGAGTCTTTCTTCCTTCTGCTCACCGGCCCTGACAGAATAAGTGTACCACCCTGAATAACGTGCCAAAATGTCCTGTTTGATTCTGTCGTTGAGCCTGAGTATATTTTGCAGGAGCCGGTTGTAAACCTTCTGCCTTTCGGGGTCATGTATGCCCTCAACAGTGTACCGGAGAATATTCCTGTAAGTCATCTGCAGCTCAGAGAAATGATCCCTGAGATCGCTAACAGACACATTATCAAGCATGTCTGACATGATCTCAAAGCTCTGGCGCACCTTTCTCTGAACGATGAGGTTGCAGACGCTCCTGTGCTTCAGTATGACTGTATTGATATTCATAATCTGTGTTGTGCTGACCGCCCCTGGTAATAAGACAACAATCAGGCCACATCCGGGGTTCAGAAGTTGAATCCAAGGCTTACGTATCCCTTGAAAGCCCTGTACAGTACCTGCCGGTCATACAGGCCGTGCATGATTCCGATCCGGACAGGTCCGGCAACTGTCATATAGCCTGCGCCGATTGCGTAACCCCCCATAATGGTGAAGCCGGCCTCGCGGTAGGGCTCTTTCAGGGCAAACAGGTTGAGATCAAAGGTGAGGTGAAAGTCCTTGGTTATTTCTATGTCAGTGCCGAGGCGCAATCCTCCCACATTTCTGACAGTAATCTGGTTAGGGTGGAATCCGACAGCAGTGATGGAGCGGTCAGACAGGGGGTCAGTTCCGCCAAGGAGCCAGAAGTCATTTCCGGAAGTTACGGAATCTGTACCTGTGGTAAACAACACATCGCCACCCAGCATTAATGTCACTTTCTCTGAAACAGGTGAATAGGAATTAATCCATGCCCTTGCCGAATAGTTGCGGTCAAAGCTGAATGGTGAATCTTCGTCGTCCGGGAAGTACACTGAACTTCTAGATCCGGTTCTGACGGCACCTCTGATCATTCTGAGTGCTGACAGGGAGATCCCGGAAGTGATGCCCTGCTGAGGGAAGTGTTTCCTGTCAAGGGTGTTGGCCTGGTAGCTGTAGTTCAGCCTGAGGTAGTCATAAGACAACCTGGTGATCAGGGTTGATGTAAGGAAGTCAGGGACAAGGTGCTGGTTCTCAAACGAGGCTGTCAGGGTCATCAGGTGATTCAGACTCAGGCGTTTGCTCAGGCTCAATGAAGTATTGAAATTATGGTTGAGCATCGGTCCTGTCTCATTTTTCAGTTTAATCAGCGGCAACCGGGTATTGTCAGCGAAGAATGAGAATTCAACCCCGAATTTCTGGCTTTTGTCTACGAACTGAGTCGCGCTCAGCCTGACCCGGTAGAATTGACCAATATACGAATCAAGGTTAATGACAGACCTTGGAGTGATCAGGTCTCTCACCGAGAGGCTTACCACCGCACCTGCACTGAGAGCCGGGTCATAATGCAGTGACCCGTACAGCATTGCCCTGGGACGTTCAATGCATTCGATTTCCAGTGTCAGCTCTTCTTCTCCGGGAACGATCCTGTACCGGACCTTTTCAAACCAGTTTTTTCCGTACAGCAATTCAATTCTCTCCTCCAGGAGATCCCTGTCAACGTTTTCTCCCGGCCTTACGTCGAGAACGCCAATTATCTGGTCATCACTGATTATTTCGTTACCTGTGACCATGATAGAGTCAAAAATATAATACCGGACGTCGGGCAGCGCCTTTACAGGTTCACGCGGACAGATGGCGTCAAGGGAGTCGGCCAGCCTTTTAAAGACATCCCTGTATTTGAGGGCCTCACGGTAGCCCCTGGAAATTATGGTATCTACGTTATTGAATGAAAGGGTACCCACTTCTCCCAGCTCCGGCTCAATCATGATATCGGTCTGCCGCTTCTGCTCTTCATAGTCAGCCAGGCTGCTGAGGAATCCGATCTGCTTCAGTATTCCGTAGGCGGTTCCCAGGTCTTTCTCCTTGTATCCCCTGAAGCTCACATATGAACCTATTACTATATCTGCTCCCATCTCACGCAGTTCGGTTGCAGCATAATTGCGTACCACGCCTCCGTCAACAAGGACTGCCGTATCTGTTCTGACGGGTGTGAATACCGAGGGGATGGCCATGCTTGCCCGTATGGCATCCGGGAGGTAGCCACTGCGGAAAACCACCTTTTTGCTGGTTACCACATCAGTTGCGAGGCAGAGGAAGGGGATAGGGAGTTTGGAAAAATCGGTGATTGTGGCTGCAGGCCAGAAATAATGGTTCAGTCCGCTCTCTATCTGCTGGCCGCTGATCAGTCCAGACGGGATCTTGATTGCTTCACGGGTGATCGGCAAAGCAATAAGGCTGTTATGAAAGTGTCTCTTTTCAAGAAAGATGATCTTGTCTTCAGGGATCATGTCTGACATGGCATATTCCCAGTCGAACATTCTGAACATCCGGGCTATGCTGTCAGGTGTGTATCCCATGGCATACATTCCCCCGACAATGCTTCCCATGCTTACTCCGGTGACATAGTCAGGTTTCAGGCCTGCTTCTTCCATCACCTTCATCACTCCCAGGTGAGCAAGGCCCTTCGCGCCTCCGCCGCTGAGAGCCAGTCCCACGCTGGGCCTGGCGTTATTTTGCTGGGCAGGAAGCGGAGCCGGATTTCCGCATAACGCAATAATCAACAGCAAGAAACATAATGCCGTACCTCTCAATCTATTGAATTGTCCGTACATTGACCTGATAATTGACGCTGACAGATGAAGGTAAGACTTTTCTGTTACAATTGGGAGCAATTTATCCATTATATGTAACTTGGGCGGGTGAAAAACAGGGAAAATAGTGCGATGATCTGGTTTCCCACTTCGAAGAAGGAGATGGAGGCAGCGGGGTGGGAGAGGCCTGATGTCATACTGTTTACCGGCGATGCTTATATTGACCACCCTTCTTTCGGGGCAGCCGTAATTGCCCGCGTTCTTGAGTCAGCCGGCATGAAGGTTGCCGTGGTACCCCAGCCCAACTGGAGGGATGACCTTCGTGATTTCACCAAGCTGGGTGAGCCCCGGTATTTCTTTGCAGTCACTGCGGGCAACATGGACTCGATGGTCAACCATTACACTGCAGCCCGCAGGCTGAGATCAGATGATGCATATACTCCCGGAGGAATGGCAGGATTCAGGCCTGACTACGCGACTGTTGTTTATACTCAGATACTTAAGAAGCTGTTTCCTTCCTCCCCGGTGCTGATAGGGGGCATTGAAGCATCGATGCGCCGCCTGATGCATTATGACTACTGGAGTGACAGGCTGGAGCCTTCGATACTAATCTCCAGCGGCGCTGACCTGCTCATTTTTGGCATGGCCGAAAGGGCGGTGGCACAACTTGCCGGGAGGCTTCTGGCCGGGGAGAAGATGAAGGAGATACATGATCTGCCCCAGTCGGCCTTCACAGTATCATCGGGTACGGTGATGCCACCTCTTCCGGGAATCAGGGACAGGGCGCTGAGGCCGTGTTATGAGGCTCTGGCTTCCAGGAAGGTCTATGCCGAGAACTTTGTCCTGTTCGAGAAGACAAGCAACAGTATGAAGCCTGTCAGGCTCACCGAGCAGTGCGGCGATGTTACAGTGGTTGTCAACCCGCCTCTTCCGCCCGCAACAGAGGCTGAAACGGATGCTGTTTATGACCTGCCGTTCAATTACGCTCCTCATCCCAGGTATGAAAAGAAGGGGGCCATCCCTGCATGGGAGATGATAAAGTTCTCAGTCAACATCCACCGTGGCTGTTTCGGCGGATGCAGCTTCTGCGCCATCGCCGCCCACCAGGGCAAGTTCATCAGCAGCCGTTCGGAAGCCTCGGTAATGAGGGAGGTTGAGAAGATAAGCCGGATGGATGGATTTAAAGGTTATCTGTCAGACCTGGGCGGACCTTCGGCCAACATGTACAGGATGGCCGGGAGGGACAGGGAGAGATGCATGAAATGCGGGCGCCCGTCATGCATCTGGCCCTCTGTGTGTGACAACCTGGAGACTTCCCACAGGGAACTTACCTTGCTTTACAAAAAAGTCAACAGCCTGCCATATATCAGGAAAGCATTCATCGGCAGCGGGGTAAGATATGACCTGCTCATGAAGGATTACAACAAAGCTGCCGGCAATGAAGAAGAACAGTACCTGCGGGAGCTGGTGGTGAACCACACAAGCGGCAGGCTCAAGGTGGCCCCTGAACATACGGATGACGAGGTGCTTTACCTGATGAGAAAGAGTTCTTTCAGGCACTTCCGGAAGCTCCGGGAAAGGTTCATGTCAATAATCAGGGCTGGCGGGCTCAGGTATGAGCTCATCCCTTACTTTATCTCAGCCCATCCCGGCACCAGCATGAAGAAAATGGAGGCGCTGGCACGTGAGCTCTCTGACCTGGGGATGCATCCGGAGCAGGTGCAGGATTTTACCCCGACTCCCATGACACTCTCCACAGCCATGTTCTACCTCGGGTTTGATCCCTATACGGGGAAAAAGGTCTTTGTCGAGCGTGACATTGCCGAGAAGAGAAAGCAGAAGGGGTACTTTTTCAAAGGCAAAATAGGCAATAGGCAATAGTGTGACAATGAATCATCACTGACTGCCTGTTATCCTGAAAGTGCCACTCCTGCCTACTGTCCAATGGCTATTGCCTGAAAAAAAAGGCCGGTACTGCCGGCCTCTTTTTTACTACTCGTATTCTTTCAGTATCGCTTTCACATCATCGGGGGCGACCCTTCCGTAGGTTTTGTCACCGACGAGCACCACCGGTGCCAGTCCGCATGCGCCCACGCAGCGAAGGCTTGAGAGAGAGAATTTCCCGTCAGGGGTTGTTTGTCCAACCTGGAGGGCCAGCTCTTTCTTGAACTCATCGAGGACCTTTTCTGCACCTCTGACGTAACAGGCAGTACCCATGCATATGCTTATCGGGTGCTTGCCCTTCGGGGTCATGGTAAAGAATGAATAGAAGGTCACCACGCCGTAAACCTGTGCTGTGGATATATTCAGTTTATCGGCAATAGCTTCCTGCACCTCGGCAGGCAGGTAGCCGAAATGTTCCTGTGTCCTGTGAAGGACGTTTATCAGCTCCAGCGGTTCATTGTTGAAAGAATCGCAGATCTCATGGATCTTGTTCAGATCTTCCTGTCTCAGTTCTATCTTTATACTTGACATCTCTTTGATTTTTAATGTTAATTACCGCGGTATCACTGTTTGACGACGATCTTCGCCTTTCTGTCGAAATAGTGTGTATGCAGCAGGTGGTGAGCCTTTTCGCTGTTGGGCTCGCCAAGATACTCCTTGTAGAGCTGGAGAATGTACGGGTTTTCGTGAGACACCCTGATTGGCTTGTTACGGTCTTCCTCATAGATTGCCATTGCTCTTGCCTTGAGTATTGACGAGTCACCGTGATGCAGTGGCTGGCCGCCTCCGCCGATACAACCGCCGGGGCATGCCATTACCTCAATGGCATGGAAATTTGAGCGACCTGCCTTCACCTCGTCGAGGAGCTTGCGGGCGTTGCCCAGGCCGTGAGCGATACCGATATTGAGCGGGAAGCCGTCAAAATCGATGGTAGCCTGGCGCACTCCTTCCATTCCTCTCAGTTCAGTGAAATCAAGGCGGTTGAGTTTCTTGCCGGTGTAAAGTTCGTAGGCTGTACGGACGGCAGCTTCAATGACGCCCCCGGTGTTCCCGAAGATGACAGCTGCGCCGGTCGATTCGCCGAGCGGTCTGTCAAAGTCAGATTCAGGGAGGTTCACAAAGTCGATGTTTGCCTGACGGATGAAGTTTGCCAGCTCACGCGTTGAGATTGAGAAGTCAACATCCGGGTTGCCATCGACGGAAAACTCAGGTCTCTGACTCTCGTACTTCTTGGCGAGGCAAGGCATAATGGAGACCACCACCATATCCTTACGGTTGATATTGATCTTATCTGCGAAGTAAGACTTGGCAATTGCGCCGAACATCTGCTGCGGAGATTTGGCCGTTGATGGCACGTCCTTCAGGTCGGGATAGTTGTGTTCGAAGAAGTTGACCCAACCCGGGCAGCATGAAGTAAGAATCGGAATATTTGCGTTCTTGTCACCGTTCAGGAATTTTTTAAGTCTGGTGAGGAATTCCGTACCCTCTTCCATGATGGTGAGGTCAGCAGCAAAGTCGGTATCAAACACATAGTCGAATCCGAGTTCCCTGAGTGCAGTCACCAGTTTGCCGGTGACGAGAGTTCCGGGTTTCATGCCGAATTCTTCGCCGAGGGCGGCGCGCACTGCCGGGGCTGTCTGTACGACCACCGTCTTGGCGGGGTCGACGATGGCGCGGAGCACATCGCGTGTATGGTCCACCTCAGTCAGGGCGCCGGTGGGGCACACTGCCACGCACTGGCCGCAATAGGTACAGGGTGAGTACTCGAGGTTCTGTTCGTAAGCCGGGCCCACGGCAGCCATGAAGCCCCTGTTGAAGGCTCCTATTGCACCAACGGTCTGGACGTCATTGCACATCATCTCGCAACGGCGGCACATGATGCACTTGTCAAGCTCGCGGATGATTGACGGGGAGGTGTCTTTCCTGTAGGTTGACATCTCTGCAATCTCCTGGCCGGGGATCTCCCTGATGCCAAGACGGTGAGCCATATTCTGCAGATCACAGGTGCCTGACTTCGGGCATATGAGACAATCCTTCGGGTGATCCGAGAGGATGAATTCCATCACGGTCCTGCGGGCATTCATCACCCTCGGGGTGTGAGTGCGTATAACAGAGCCGTTATCACATTTTGTAATACATGCTGGAGAGAGGTTCTTGCGTCCCTGGACTTCCACAACGCATATCCTGCATCCGCCGGGTTTGTTTTCAATGTTCAGGTCGTCAAGCCTCATGTGGCAGAGGGTGGGAATTTCGATCCCCATCTTCCTTGCAGCATCGAGGATGGTAGTTCCCTTCTCGACTTCAACCTGTTTGTTGTCTATTGTAATTTTTATTGTTTCCATCGTAACTCTTCCTGGTATTAGTTGATTAGCACAGCACCAAATTTGCATTTCTCGAAGCAGGCTCCGCATTTGATGCATTTCTCCTGGTCAATGAAGTGCGGTCCCTTGCGTTCACCGCTGATGGCGTTGACAGGGCATCCCCTGGCGCAGGCGGTACAGCCGACGCATTTGTCAACGATGATTGAGTACTTCATGAGTTCACGGCATGAACCGGCCGGGCACCTCTTTTCGGTGACGTGAGCCACATACTCATCCATGAAGTTGTTCAGTGTTGAGAGTACAGGGTTCGGAGAGGTCTGGCCAAGTCCGCACAGTGAAGTGTCTTTGATGACATTGCACATGTTCTTCAGGCGGTCAAGGTCAGCCATTGTGCCGTTGCCCTTGGTGATATGGGTGAGGAGCTCATGGAGTCTCTTGTTGCCAATACGGCAGGGAGCGCACTTGCCGCATGACTCTTCCACAGTAAATTCAAGGAAGAATTTTGCGATTGAAACCATGCAGTCATCCTCGTCCATGACGATCATCCCGCCTGATCCCATCATTGATCCTGCAGCCACGAGGTTATCAAAGTCGATCGGTGTATCAAGGTGTTTCTCGGTGAGACAGCCGCCGGAAGGTCCGCCGGTCTGGACAGCCTTGAACTTTTTGCCGTTCTTTATTCCGCCGCCGATCTCGAAGATGATTTCGCGGAGGGTTGTGCCCATGGGTACTTCAATGAGCCCCACGTTGTTTATCTTGCCTGCAAGGGCGAATACCTTCGTTCCCTTGGATTTTTCAGTTCCGATTGATGAGAACCATTCCCATCCCTTGGAAATGATCACGGGGACGCTGGCGAAAGTCTCGACGTTATTTACGTTTGAGGGTTTGCCAAGGAATCCGCTTTCTGCCGGGAACGGGGGTTTGTTGGTGGGTTCGCCGCGCATTCCTTCCATTGAATGGATCAGCGCTGTCTCCTCACCGCAGACGAATGCTCCGGCGCCATAGCGCAGTTCAATGTCGAAGCTGAAGTCACTGCCGAAAATGTTTTTCCCGAGGAGGCCGTATTCCCGTGCCTGACCAAGGGCTATTTTAAGACGCTGAATTGCCAGCGGGTATTCGGCCCTGATGTAGATGAGGCCTTTTGATGCGCCGATGGCATAACCACAGATGGCCATTGCCTCAAGGATGGAGTGGGGGTCGCCTTCAAGAACCGAACGGTCCATGAATGCACCCGGGTCACCCTCGTCAGCGTTGCAGACCACGTACTTCTGGTCAGCCTTGTTCTTTGAAGCGATCTCCCACTTGAGCCCGGTCGGGAATCCGGCACCGCCACGTCCGCGGAGGCCTGATTTCTTTATTGAGTCAATGACATCGGCGGGGGTGAGTTCACTGATGCACTTGCCAAGGGCAGCATACCCTTCACGTGCGATGTATTCATCTATGTTTTCCGGGTTGATGAAACCGCAGTTACGCAGGGCTATGCGGATCTGCTTCCGGTAGAAACCCATGTGCTTTGAATCGGGCACATGTTCCTTGCTCTTCGGATCAACGTACAGCAGGCGCTGTACCGGTCTTCCTTTAATAACATGCTCGGCAACAATAACTGCTGCATCCTCAGGCTTGACCTGCACATAGAAGGTGTTGTCAGGCATAACCTTGACAACGGGTCCTTTCTCGCAGAAGCCGAAACAGCCGGTCATTATAACCTGTACCTCATTACCGAGGCCTTTTTCTTCAAGTTCCCTCTTCAGACTCTCAAGGATGAGACTGCTTTCTGCGGCGCGACAACCGGTCCCGCCACAGACAAGAAGGTGCATTCTGAATTTTGACATTATATATTTCCTCCCTGTTATTAGTCTATTTTTTCATAGTTAACCGGTATGATACCTTCAACCAGTTCACCGTTCTTGATGTATTTCTCAATGATCTCATCAGCTTTTTTCCTGTCAACGTAGCCGAAAACGACAGGTTCCTGGCCGGGGAGCTGAACCTCAACCGTAGGTTCGGCATAGCAATAGCCCATGCATCCCGTCTGGGTTACAACGGCGCCAATGCCTCTCTTATCAAGCTCATCAACAAAGAAATCCATTATCGGCTTTGCACCTGATGCGATCCCGCAGGTAGCCATGGCAACCTTGACCTGGACGAGTCCTTCGGGATTGTCTCCCCTGACCCTCAGTTCAAGCTTAACCTTTGCTTCCTCACGGATCCTCTTTAAGTCTGCAAGTGATTTGAGTTTTTCCATTTCAAATGTTTTTATTCTGAGTAATTTGTATCTTCTGATCGATCGGCAAAACTAACCTCAATAAGTTACTAAATACCTAATATTTGTCATATCCCGGTTGAAAATTTCTGATCTCAGCCACATTCTCATTTATGATTTCCCTGATCTGCCTGACAATGGTCAGGTCTGTGACAGCCTCCTCACCGAGGGCCTCCTTTATCTCACTGGTGGAGATGCTCCATACCGTTCCTTCACAGATATGGGAATACACGATGTTTATGGATGGGTTTGACAGAATCATCAGAGCAATTGTTCCGCTCACGTCGCCCAGCGGGGGCCTGTCCACATGGGTGTACCGGAAGGATGCGGTGACGGTGGTACCTGTGCCGGGAGAGGAATCTATTGTCACCCCTCCACCGGAGAGGCTTGCATTCATCTGGAGCAGAGGCAGACCCAGTCCCACCTTACGGGTTGTCCGTGAGGTAAACCAGGGATCGGTAGCCTTTCGGAGGGTCTCCTCATCCATCCCCTTGCCGTTGTCGGCAACTGTAAGTATCAGTGTGTCATCTGTGACGGATTCGTTCAGCGTAACTGTGATCTCGCCGGCTCCGGCCCTGATGGAGTTCTGAACAATGTCCATAATGTGCAGACCTATCTCCTTCATGCGTCAGCAAGTATTATGTGCCTGCCGCTCTCTCCCCTCATCGCCATGGCCAGTTCCCCGAATGAGGGGCTTTCCATCATATAGTCGGTATAGCGTCTCCCTATGTGTTCAGGGATGTGGGCATCTGAATTGCGGATGACGGGATAGAGTATTTCCGGAGTACGGCCCACCACCTCGACGGCATCGATGTACAGGTCATCGGGGATGAAGCCAAGCTGGCTGGTTATGCTCATGGAGGGGCGGTCAATATGGGCCGGGATAAAGAGTGCTCCGTGCCTGTGAGCGGCAGCTTCAACCTCGTCGATCGAGGCTTTCAGGGCTGCAGTGAGAAAGTACTTTATCTCTGCAATGATGTTCTCATTTTCATCAATGACCACCTGGTCGCCGAATATATCCGGGTTGTGAGGGATTTTCTCACTGCGGCTGTCGAGCCACTGCTGAAAGGAAGCGCGTGCCGCCTCGTCAGGGAGGATTACAAGTGAGTGAACATCCTCGGCGCTTGTCACTTCGGCTGCACGGAGGACGGTTATGCCGGCTTTTGCCCCGAGAGCTACGGTCAGTTCACAGTGCAGGGTGCTGTTATGATCAGAGATGGCAATCATATCGAGTCCCCTGGCCTTTGCCCTGGCTATTATTTCACGTGGAGTCATCTCCAGTGAGCCGCATGGCGAAAGGAGGGTATGGATATGGAGGTCAGCCCTGATCTGTCTCATTGTCAGCGGAGTATTGCGTGAAGCCTGCCTGCAAGCTCAAAGGTTGACAGATCAGTGCCCAGCACCGGGATGGCCTCCTCGTTGCTCTGTGTCATTGTATCGTCACCCGGTTTCTCACCGCAGGTGATGATTACGGCAGAGAGATCCCTGAGTGAGGCTATCGCCATCACATTGCGGTGAGTCTGTATTGTGACCCACACCGCACCTGCCTCGGCATGACCCATGACATCACTGAGAAGGTCAGAGGCATATCCGCCTGTTATCTCAGCTCCGAGCCCCTCATGCCCTGAGAAAACCTTCAGGTTCAGTTTTTCAACGATATCAGTTACTTTCATTTTCAGCTCCTTTCTTATTGCAGTTCTTTTCAAAATTATTGTCGCCCCAGATCCTTCTCATGATACCGGCAGCCCTTTCAGGGTCCATCAGTTCCTTTTCGAGGTTTGATTCCCGGATGAAAACGCACTGTGATATGTCTCCGCGGTGGCGGACGATGTCTTCAGCCAGTGCCTGGCATGAAGGTGCACCGCAAAGTCCGCAGTCGGTTCCCGGCAGCCAGCACATCAGCCGGCGTGACCGTTTCATCATTCGCATTGCCTCGTCACGGTCACCCGAGAGACGGTACATTGACCTTGGCTTTATCTCATCGGTGATGCGCACCTTGTTCATCAGGTATGCGGTATAAGCTTCTATGTCAGGTATTTCCCTGTCTTCAGCGGGCCTGTTACCCGGCTGAAGGTTACGTGCCTTGTTGCGGAGCCGCTCCGCCACCAGGAAACGGTTGGAGGAGAGAAGCACTCCTCCGGCACAACCTTCATCGCATGCTCTCAGCTCCAGGTAATCAACTCCTGATATCTCATCGTTCTCCAGCTGTTCAAGGAATTCGGTCACGTTACTCATGCCGTCAATGGCAAGGGTGCGTCCGTTGACACAAGAGGCCTCTCCGTTGGTCAGGCTCCAGACGAGGGTGTCAGGGTCGACGGAATAGGCGTGATCATCGCTGTGCGGCAGTTCTCCCTTGTTCCTGAGGGTGCGGTTTATCTTATTGTATATGAAGTCCATGTTGATCACCCCGCTTATGGGAGTCGATTCTTCTCCGACGGGTGATTTGACAGCTGCTATCTTGGCTGCACAAGGGGTGACGTAGAACACGCCGATTTCGGCATTATGGGCGCCTCTGTCACGCAGCACCCTGCGGCAGTAGAAGGCTGCCATCTCGAGCGGGGCTTTGACCGTTGCCAGGTTTCTGATCAGAGCGGGGAAGCGCACCTGTATGAGTCGTACAACGGCAGGACAGTAGCTTGATATGAGAGGGCGGGGGAGAGTCCGGACGTTCATCAGTTCATCTATTGCCGGCTTCAGTATTTCCGCTCCGTGCTCCACCTCATATACCCATGTGAATCCCAGGCTTTTAAGTACGGCGCTTATTTCTGACATTGATACTTCGTGGCGGAACTGGCCGTGAAGCACTGCCGGTACCAGGGCTACGCGGTGTTTGTAATCGAAAATACGGCTGAAGTCGTCCTGTTCGATGATGATTGCGTGTACGGGGCAGGCCCTGAAGCACTCGCCGCAGTCGACACACCTGTCTTCTATCAGTCTTGCCTTTCCTTCACGGATACGGAGTGCTTCAGTAGGGCAGACCCTCATGCAGAGGGAGCATCCGGTGCATATATCCTCGCGGATCGTAAGTGCGTGATGAAAGAATGCTTTTCCCATAATTGTCAGACAGCAGGGCTGTTCAGGTTAATTGTTATCTGAAGGGTGGTGCCGACTCCCGGTTCGCTGCTGATCAGGAACCGGTCAGCGTTGGCGCTGATGTTTGGCAGCCCCATTCCTGCGCCGAATCCCATCTCCCGCACCTCGGGAGAAGCAGTTGAGAATCCTTTCTGCATTGCCTGTTCAATATCGGCAATGCCAGGACCGTTGTCAGTCAGTTTCATGAAGATAGTGTCGGTATCGAGCTCAACGTTTATTATTCCGTCCCAGGCATGTGCAACGATGTTCACTTCGGCTTCATAGAGGCATACCACCACCCTTTTGATGACGATACTGTCCACACCGAGCTGCTTCAGCATCTTCTTGACCTGGCTGGAGGCATAACCCGCGTGGGTGAAATCGCCTCCCGTGACCCTATACTCGAAGCTCATTGCCACGGTTTGTCAGAATAACGGTTTCATCCCTGCCCTGTAAAGCTCCCCGGATGCCCTGAACATTGTTGAGGGGCAGGTTATCAGAGCCATTCCGAGCTCTTCGGCAAGCGTTTTCATCTCCGGTGTGACAGACTTGTTTCTTACAAACAGGATGCAGTCTATGTCGGACATCTCGGCCGTACGTATGGTCTGCAGATTGGCAAGCCCGGTGATCAGCAGCAGATTGCTGCAGGTTACAGTCAGCACATCACTCATCAGATCAGATGCAAATGCGTGAGTCACTTCACGCTGACTTTTGTCACTGCCGCAGACCAGCTCGCCGTTCAATACGGAACATATCTCTTCAACTTTCATGTTACCAGTCTTTCAAATACACTTTATTATAAATGGCAGTGCAAAGATAAATATTATTTGTGAATAAATTCACAGTGTTACAAAAATAACAGAAAAGTATTAAAGATATTGTCTCATTGTTTGTTATTGTCTGTATGATAGTCTTTTACCTTACAATGGCGAACTCGGAGCCGGGCTTCCACTGAGGCCTGATATCGCTTGTGACGATCCTGCAGGCTACGTTGAACACGGCCCTGGCATCTTCCTCTATCCCGTCGAAGTTCATTTCGGGGTAGTAGTTATCGGCAGGTTTGTGGTATTTATTGGTTATGTATTCCTTTTCACGATCGGCAGCCCATTCAATGCCGTATTCCCTGCTGTCACAGTTGCCCCGGGCGAACATCGAGGGGATGCCTGCCTTGGCGAACGGGAAGTGGTCAGAACGGAAGTACATGCCTGTTTCGGGATTGGGATCGGGCATAAGGTATCTTCCCTGGCGGCTGGCGGCTCCTGCCAGCATGTCATCCAGGTCCGACTGTCCGTAACCGGTTACCATCATGTCTTTCATCCTCCCAATGGGGAGGAGAAGGTCATTATTGAAGCATGCTATCAGGTTCTCCTGCCTGACAGGAGGGTTGGCCACAAACCAGGATGAGCCGAGTAATCCCTGTTCCTCTGCCGTGGGAAAGAAAAGGATCACGGATCTTTCCGGTCTCTTTTTCATGGAAGAGAAAGCTTCGCCGATCTCAAGGGCCCATGCCATCGATGTGCCATTGTCAACCGCACCGTTGTATATCGAATCGCCGTTCTCTTTCTCTCCGATGCCAAAGTGATCCCAGTGGGCTGAAATCACTACAGCCTCTTCGGGGCGGGTTGTGCCCCTGAGGATTCCTGCCACGTTCATTGAGCTGTTCCTGAGGTGGGTGTTGATGAGGCGCAGTGAGATTGACGCGCCCATTTCAAAGCCGCTGAAGCCTCTGATGCAGGCATCACTTCGCAGCTGCTCAACATCATGGCCCTGGGCTCCGAACAGCACTGATGCTGCTTCGGCGCTGAGCCAGCCTGTGACCGGACATGGTTCCGGATCACCGGCAACAGGCTCCTGGTAAAGGCCGGGTGAGATTGAACTTTTGCGGGGTATCGAGAAGTCATAGCCTGCGTCCACAGTCTCATGGATGATCAGAATTGCCGTCGCCCCCTGCCTGGCCGCCTCCTCGTACTTGTATGTCCACCTTCCGTAGTATGTCATTGTCCTTCCCTTGAACAGGGCGGAGTCGCCGGTATAGAGTCCCGGGTCATTCACGAGAACCACTGCGCATTTGCCTCTGACATCAACTGCCGAGAAATCATTCCAGCCGTATTCCGGGGCCACAATGCCGAAGCCGCAGAAGACCATCGGTATGTCAACCAGTTCAACATACTCTTTCATTGAAGGCGATTCCACTGCGATATCATCAGGTGCTGAGAGCTCCAGTTTCCTGCCGCCGGCAGTGATCAAAACCGGGCTTTGCACCTTTGTGGTGATCTCCACCATAGGAACTTCCTGAAACCAGCTGTCGCCGAAAGCAGGAGCGAATCCTATTCTTTCGAGCTCTCGGGCAAGATAGTTTACGGCAATTGTCTCACCGGGGGTAAAGGGTTTGCGTCCCATCATGCTGTCAGCACCCAGAATCCGGGTATATTCCCTCAGTTCAGCGGGGGTGATGGTTTCAGAGGCTTTTCCGAGCGGACTGTCTCCTGCGCATGACGCTGCTACCAGGGCTATCAGAGCCACAGGAAGGATTATTGTCTTCATTCCGGTGATTTGTTTCGTGAAGTGATGAGATTTATTATTACCTCCACGGCTTTTTCCATTGACTGAAGCGGGATATATTCAAACCGTCCGTGGTAGTTATGTCCGCCGGTGAAGAGGTTGGGGCATGGCAGGCCCATGAATGAAAGCCTGGCACCGTCGGTTCCGCCCCTGACAGGTTTGATGACCGGTTCTATCCCGGCCTGCCGGTAGGCTTCGATGGCAGCCTCAATGATGTGATAGTTGGCTTCAATTATTTCTTTCATATTGAAGTACTGGTCGCGCATGACAATGTTCACTTCAGCTCCCGGATACCTTTTATGTGTTGCTTCCGCGACATTATCCAGCATTTTCTTCCTCGCGGCAAATTTAACCGGGTCATGATCCCTGACAATGTACTTCATGACAGTTTCTTCAACAGAACCGTGGATGTCATAGAGGTGAAAAAATCCCTCGTAACCGGCAGTATGTTCCGGTCTCTCATTCGTTGGCAGGAGGCTGTCGAAGACGCCGGCCACCATAACCGAGTTGATCATTGTATCCTTTGCCGTCCCGGGGTGCACGCTGCGTCCCTTTACAGTAACCGTTGCCGCGGCAGCATTGAAGTTTTCATATTCCAGTTCCCCTATGCCTCCTCCGTCGAGGGTATAGGCATAATCAGCCCCGAACCGTTTCATGTCGAAATTGTCAGCTCCTCTTCCGATCTCCTCATCGGGTGTAAAGGCAATCCTGATCTTTCCGTGTTTGAGTGAAGGGTTTGCAATGAGATACTCGCATGCGGTGACTATCTCAGCGATACCGGCCTTGTCATCAGCCCCGAGAAGCGTGGTTCCGTCAGTGGTTATCAGTGTCTGTCCGACATATTTCTTCAGTTCCGGGAACTCAGCGGGGGACAGGATGATTCTTCTTTCCGGGTTAAGCATCAGATCATTTCCGTCATAGCCGGGATGCACCAGGGGATTAATGTTTGCCGAGGGGGCTTCCGGACTGGTGTCCATATGTGCAATAAAGCCGGTAACAGTGCCCCGGGAGCCGTTGTTTGCCGGGAGTGTGGCCATCACGTATCCGTTGCCGTCGAGTGTCACTTCTGACAGCCCTGTCTTTTCCAGCTCATCAGCCAGCCGTTCGGCAAAAATCATCTGGCTTACCGATGAGGGTGAGGAGGGGTTTGAATCATCAGGTCTTGTCTCAAATCTGACATACCCGAGAAATCTTTCAAGGAGACTCTGCATCCGTGTTTATTTGGTTAAGCTGTTAAATTTAGTCATTAAAACTGAAGGTACGGCATCCATTCACCGTCATCATTCCGGTGACCAGGTATCGTTTCATCAGGGAGCCGGAAAATCAAAGATATTTCAGATATGGAACAGGCGGCCAAGGCTTCTGCCTCTCTTCATCCTGTAATGGATGAAGATAAAGAACATTGCGATAATCACCAGTGATGCTGCTGTAATCACTGACCATTGCGGCCTGTAGGCCGAAGAGAGAAGGCGGTCTGTGAGGCACTCCGTGACGAGGGCGAATAGTGCCAGGGCGATAAGTATTGTTGCCAGGAGGTTCAGTCCCCTGTACCTGCTGAGGGAGTTCAGGAAGAGGACTGCTGCTGTAAGAAGGGCAGCAGCCACTGTCAGCGGGCTGGCGATGGAACGGAACCAGCCTGTATGACCGGTGAGCTGGTCAAGGAGCCACAGGAATACCAGGGTTGCCACGGTAGCCAGCGTGATGACGAGGTAAGGTCTGCGTCTGAGCAGGTAAATGGCAGAAAGGAATGCCAGCAAGTATCCTATGCATGTGGTTGTTATCAGTGACCAGTTTATTCCCCTGGTAAAGACCGCATCAATGGCCAGTGTTATTATCACGCCTGCTACCAGGAGGAGCATTGTAATCTCATACAGGTGCCGTGTGTTCTCTATCCTTGAGAGCCTGAACAGGTCAGCAGCGGTCACAATCTTTCCGGACCGGCTTTCAGAGGGTTCACAGAGCGGGCATTTCTCATTGCCCTCTCCAAGGTCCACCCCACAGTTTTTACATATTGCCATGGCTTTTTTGCTGTAATTTGGTCAGGATTCTTACCGGCAGTCCGGCTGAGGTGAGACTCTTCACAAAGCCCTTCTCAAGGTCGGTGTTGCCGGTCAGTGATCCGAAGGTAATAATTGTCTCAGCGCCGAGTGAGATAAGTCCGGCGGTGATCTTGATATCCTTATGAGGGGGAGGGGGGGGTGACTGACATTGCCTGCATCAGCCGTTCAGCGGGGCCTGTCGGGGTTACCCTTCCCATGTTGGTGACTATCGATGTGAACTGGCTCGGGCCGAACCGGTTGTAGGCAATCCGCAGAACAGGACTCTTGATGAACAGAGGAATAATGCGGATAAGAGGATTCTTTTCCTTTGACACGTTTCTGCTGATGACCTGTCTGATTCTCTTTTCGTCAGTCATCAGCTGCATTGTGATTTTCACCTCGCGCAGGATCTCGTCGAAAGAGTAATGGCCCATCCTGACATCGATTGCCGGCATTGCGAAGAGTGAGAAGTTACGCAGGGTTTCTGCCTCGTATCTCCTGCGCAGATCGAACGGGACCTGTACCCGTATATGTGGTGAGCCGTTTCCTTCGCTTATCCTTATTTCCTGGAGTACGAAGAGCATTGTGGCTGCAAGGTACTCGGTCACGGTGCTACCTGCCTCTCTTGCCAGCAGTACCAGTCTGTCAGCCGGTACGCCGAATTCCGTTACCCTGAACCTGGGGGCCTCCCGCAGCCTGAACGGCAGGTGCCATGCGCGGGGAAGAACGGCAGGCCGGGGCATCCCTTTCCCGTAATGTCTGGAAAAGAGATCCTCGCTGCAACCCGGACGAGGGCCGTCCTTGACTTCCGGGAACGGCATCTCTGAAATACCTTCTGCATGAAGGAAGTAATGGTTGAGGAGTGTCTTGAGGAAGAAAATGGCGCCACCACCATCGGTCAGGATGTGAAAGAACTCCACCGAGATAGTATTGCCACGGACAAGGACACGGTAAAGAAGCTCACCGTTCATGGTTCGAGGAAAGGGCTGGCAGCGCGGACCGCTGTCAGGCATCACCCTCGGCGCTTTGCCATTGTACTCAAGGAAATACCAGAAGAAACCCCTGCACAGTTCCACACTGAACAGCGGAAACATCCCTGAAGCTTCTTCAGATGCCTTTAAAAGCGCAGGCAGCACAACAGGTGCAGTAAGATGCACGCTTATCCGGAATACCCCGGTCAGTTCCGAACCCGTGATTGCCGGATAGATCTTGGCTGCGTTGTCAAGCTTCATCCATTCCCCACGTCCTGAGATTTCTCCTTTTGGACCCATTTTCCTCTATTCCGACGTAAAGATAAACATATATGCTCCCGTTTGTAATTTGTGTTCTCCGGCATCTTACACACCGGCGGGATTTAAGTTTATTATATTTGTTAGCTCAGGAGAACGATACGAACTCAAATTCCTATACCATGAAACAGTTTTGCATCTTTTTACAAATCACCCTGTTGGTGGCTATTTCTGCTTCAGCCGCAGGCCAGAGGTCCGGCGCAGGTGATTCGCAGCCGACGCTTGTCAAATGGATTGATGACACCCACTTTCTGATGAGGAGCATGGGTGAAGACAGAAAGCCGGTTTACTCGCAGTATGACTGCAAGACCGGCAAATCCGTCTCTGTCACTGACTACAGGAGCGAGATGGAAAAGCTCAGGGACCTTCTTCCGGAAGGGATTCAGCCAGGTCCTGACATGGTTTCTTCCTCAGATATGCAGGCTGTTGTGATTGTCCGCGACAATGACCTCTGGTATTATTCTTCAAGAATCCGTGAAGGGAAAAAGCTGACTTCCGACCCCGACAGGGAGATGAATGCCAGGTTTGCCCCCGGCGACCGCAAACTGGCCTACACGAAGAACAAGGAACTTTACGTATATGATCTTGACCTGGGAAGGGAAACAAGGCTCACCTTTGATGCAACCGAAAAAATCTACAACGGCTGGGCATCATGGGTTTATATGGAGGAGATTCTCGGCAGAGGCACGAGGTATGCTGCATTCTGGTGGTCTCCTGACGCAGGTAAACTGGCCTACCTCCATACCGATGACAACCCGGTTCCTCTCTATTATCTGAATGCCCTTGAAAATACTGACGGCGTTCACGGCAGGCTCGAGATAACTCCTTATCCCAAGCCCGGAGACCCTAACCCAAAGGTTAAAATGGGGGTGGTTGATCTCACAACCGGTAAAACAACATGGGTCAGGACTGATGAGAATACTGACCAGTATATAGCATGGCCATCATGGACCCCTGACAGCAAAAAGCTTATGGTTCAGGTCCTCAACCGCGATCAGAATGACATGAGGTTCATCCTGGCCGACGTGAACAGCGGGGATTTTACCGAAGTATACCACGAAACCAGGCCCACCTGGATTGATTTCTTCGAGGATATTTATGTAATGAAGGACGGCAGCGGATTCATCGTAAGGAGTTGCCGCAATGACTGGTACAATCTGTATTATTACGGATGGGATGGTAACCTTAAATCGCAGATAACCAACTTCCAGTGGAAAGTGACTGATATCGTCAGGGTTGATGAAGCCAAAAAGGAAATATACTTCAACGGCACCGGTCCTGATCTGCTTGGCGGTCATCTGTTCCGTGCAAGGCTTGACGGATCAAAATTGCTGCAGGTCACTTCAGGAGAGGGGCATCACACTGCATCGGTCTCTCCCGCCGGATCATATTTCTTTGAAACCTGGAGCAGCATCAGTGACCCCGGTGGTATTAACCTGGTTGATAAAAAGGGGAAAGTGGTACGCAGCATCCATCGTGAAAAGGTACCCGTCTATGATGCTTCGGAACAGCAGAAGGTTGAGCTTGTGAAGATCAGGACATCCGATGGTCTGTTTGACATGCCTGCACTGATAACTTATCCGGTGAATTTCGATCCGGCAAAAAAATATCCGGTTGTGTTCACCATTTACGGCGGTCCGGATGCCGGCAGCATCAGGAACAGGTGGCAGGGAGTTCAGCCCCGCTGGTATGCCGAGAACGGGATCGTAACCATCAATGTTGATCACCGGGGTTCAGGTGTCTTCGGCAAGAAGGGACTCGACTACATGCATCGCTCACTGGGGAAATGGGAGATCTCGGACTATTCAGATGCGGTGAAATGGCTTAGGCAGCAACCGTGGGCTGACGGTTCCAGGATGGGCATTACCGGCGGTTCTTACGGCGGGTATGTCACATGCATGGCCCTGACGGCAGGCGCAGACTACTGGACTCACGGCATCGCAGACTATTCAGTCACCGACTGGCGTCTTTATGACAATGTATATACCGAACGATTCATGGATACCCCGGAGGACAATCCGGAAGGGTATAAGCAGGGCTCAGCCCTGACATATGCGGAATCACTGAAGGGAAAGCTTCTCATCCGCCATGGCGATATGGATGACAACGTCCATCTGCAGAACTCCATCTGGCTGATCACCACGCTCCAGGATCTCAACAAACCTTTTGAGATGATGATATATCCGGGTGAACGTCACGGCTGGGGAGGACCCAAGAGAACCTTCCAGACCAATGAGACCAACGGATTCTGGATGAAATCGTTCTTTGGGAAGTAAATACACATAATAAGGGATATGGCTGCGAGTGTATACATGAAGAGGCTTGCCGCAGTGCGGGCCCTGATGAGGAAAAAGAAGCTGGATGCACTAATAATACCCTCCTCCGATCCGCACCTTGGCGAATACGTGCCTGATCACTGGAGGGTTATCAGGTGGCTGACCGGCTTCACCGGCTCTGCCGGGAACGTTGTCATTACCAGAACTTTCGCCGGTCTGTGGACTGACAGCCGGTACTTCATTCAGGCTGAAGAACAGCTGGCCGGTTCGGGATTTGAGCTTGTGCGGCTGAAGATTCCGCATACCCCGGAGCATATCGACTGGCTGAAGGAAAAGGCCCGCAAGGGGTGGAAGGTAGGCGTTGACGGCCGCCTGATCTCAGCAGTTATAATGAAGCTGCTGGTGTCATCCCTTAATGTCTCCGGTGCCAGGCCCGACCTGAAAGCCGACCTGATCACTCCTGTCTGGAAGGATCGCCCTGAGCTGCCCGGTGACAGTGCTTTTGAACTTGATGTAAAGTATGCCGGGCTGACCAGGCTTGAGAAGCTTGAAAAAGTCAGGGAGGTGATGAAGGTAATGAAGGTTGATTATCAGCTGCTTACAGCAACAGATGATATCATGTGGCTGTTGAATCTCAGGGGCAACGATGTGAAGTACTGTCCGCTGCTGCTTTCTTTTGCTGTGGTGAGCCTCAGCCAGGTCATCTTCTTTGCTGATGAGGAGAAAATTCCGCATGCTGTAAAGGCCTCACTTGACAGAGACGGTGTTGTTCTGCTGCCGTATGACACAGTGACCTCCGTCCTCTCTCACCTGGATGAGGGATCAGTCGTTCTGCTTTCACCCCCGGCAACCCCGGCTGCACTGTACAGATCTATTCCCCGCAGCGTGAATATCACAGAGGACCTGAGTATCCCCACGCGGATGAAAGCGGTAAAAAATGACGTTGAGCTGAAGAACCTGAGAAAGGTGATGGTTGATGACGGTGTAGTCCTGACCCGCTTTTTTCACTGGCTTGAAAAGGCAGTCGGAAGGGAAGCGATAACCGAGCTGAGTGCTGCCGCGAAAATTGATGAGATGCGCTCGGCGCAGGCTGGATGTACGGGTCCTGCCTTCAGTACCATTGCTGCATATAATGAACATGCAGCACTTCCGCACTATGTCCCTGACAGGAAAACCGACGTCAGGCTGAAGAAGAAAGGTATTTTCCTGCTTGATTCAGGCGGACAGTATTACGGGGGGACCACCGATATCACAAGGACGGTTGCTCTCGGAAAGCCCGATGCTCAGATGAGGAGGGAATTCACCCTTGCCCTGAGAGGAACCATTGACCTTGCCATGGCCAGGTTTCCGCGTGGCACAAGGGGATACCAGCTTGATATTCTCGCCCGCAAACCTTTGTGGGATAATTACATGACTTACGGGCATGGCACCGGCCACGGTGTCGGGAGCTTCCTGAACGTGCATGAAGGACCGCAGACGATAGGCTCAGGTGCCACCGGTGATATGAAAACCAGTATGGAGCCGGGCATGGTGACTTCAGATGAGCCCGCTTTTTACCGTCCGGGGCTCTATGGTTTCAGGACCGAAAACCTTCTGGTATGCCGCTCCGACAAGGAGAGCGAATTCGGCAGTTTCCTGTCGTTTGAGACTGTAACACTCTGTTATATTGATAGTGAACTTATTGACATCTCCGTCCTTGATGACAGAGAACTTCAGTGGCTGAACGGGTACCATGAACGGGTTTACCAGTCACTGCACAGGCACCTTGAGCCGGAACTGCAGGCCTGGCTGAGAGCCAGGACAATGCCGCTCAGCCGCAAAAAAAAGAAAATCTAAAATTATTATTCACATGTTCAGACTTAACCTTTTTGTTTTAATGGTTGCAGCCATCCTCGCCACCGGATGCTCAGACAAGATCATGACCCTGGAGGAGCGACTGGCAAGCCTCCCGGCAGATACACTGTTCAGGATAAAGGCTGACACTTCATTCAGCGAGGCATGGGAGATACGCCTCAGGCAACCGGTTGACCACCGTAATCCTGACGGTCCCCGGTTTACCCAGCAGATATTTCTTTATTATGCCGGCGCTGACAGGCCCGTGGTGGTTGAGACCGAGGGATATGGCGCCAGGGGAGGCCGGAATGAGCTTTCTTCCATCCTGCATGCCAACCTGATCAGGATTGAGCACAGGTATTTCGAGGAGTCGACACCAGATTCAGTCGACTGGAAATATCTGACCACCTGGCAGGCAGCCACTGATCATCACCGGATTATTGAGCTGTTTAAACCCGTCTTCAGTGGCAAGTGGGCAACCACCGGAATAAGCAAGGGAGGACAGACCGTGATGTTCCACCGCTACTATTACCCTGATGATGTGGATGTAAGTGTCCCATACGTGGCACCGCTCAACTTCGGGCCCGAAGACCCGAGGATGGAGCCGTTCCTTGAGAACGTGGGCACAGCTGAATGTCGTGACCGGATCTTCCGGTTCCAGAAACTGGTCCTTGAAAAATATGATACCCTTTTCCCAATGTTCATTGACATGGCTGACAAGCGCGGATGGACATTCACGAGGGTGGGAGGGCCCGAAACCGCATATGAGATGACAGTGCTTGAATATGAGTTTGCGTTCTGGCAATGGGGAAGGATTTCCTGTGACTCCATACCACTTGAAGGCAACAATGAACAGGTTTTCAGGCACCTGACAGCAGTGGGCGATCCCCGATATTTTGCTGATCAGGGGCTGGCATATTTCGAACCCTTCTTTTACCAGGCTATGACTGAGATAGGCTATTACGGTTATGACTTTGACAAGTTCGGGGATCTTATGAAGCATGCTCATAACGCGGAAAAACCTGAATTTCAGTTTTCTGCTCCCCTGGGGCCTGAGTACGTGTATGATTATGAATTCGGGAAAAAAGTCAGTGAGTTCATTAAACATGATGCTGAAAATTTCATATTCCTTTACGGCGAAAATGATCCCTGGTCAGCTTCAGCGGCTGATCCGGGAGAAAACAAAAAATGCCTGAAGATCGTAAACAAGGGAGGCGCACACGGTACCCGCATCGGTATCCTTCCTGATGAACAGAAGGACCTGATCATGACTAAACTTCAGGAATGGATGGACGTTCCTGCAGACCTCTGACCGATTGTTTTAGCAGATTTTATTTCAGCCTGTTAACTTCAATTTTTCAAATAAATTTGGAATTGTTAAAATTATTTAAATACCTTTGTGTCAGCTGACTTTTTATTGTGTGGAGATGGTTTAGTGTCTCCCTCATTTTCAGTCAGTTAATTTAAATCTTAATTAACAGTTTAATTTATTTTCAAATGAACATTTTTGTAGCCAAGCTGAGTTCTGTAACCAAAGCAGAAGACCTTCAGGAACTTTTCAGCAAATTTGGGGAAGTAATCTCCGCCAAAGTTATTATGGACCGTGAAACCGGCTTTTCAAAGCGTTACGGTTTCGTTGAGATGGCCGATGACCGTGCCGGTTATGAAGCTATCGAAAAGCTTAACAACTCAGAGCTCGATGGCAGTCAGATCATCGTAAAGAGGTCTGAGCCAAAGGCAGAGAAGAAGCCTTTCAGACCCCGCCGTGATTTCCGCGACAGGGACCGTGAACCGAAATATTAGGAAATAGAACAGAAGAGGCTGTCCGGTGAGGGCAGCCTTTTTTAGTCATTCAATAAAGGCAGGGGAACTCTGCCTTTATTTATATAAGGTCAGCGAAAGCCTTAAAAAAAAATCAGGAAGATTTCATTTTGCAGGTTAAAATATCTATAATTTCGCCCTGACAAATTTATTCCATCCTATCCAACCTCATCAACAAATTCCCTTAACTGTTTAACGATGAAAAACCTGATTCTTACCCTGACCGGAGGTAACAGGAAAAGGCTGATTCTTTTCCTGCCTGTCCTCCTTCTTCCGGTAACTATTTTCGCATCAGATGGTTCTGTGCCCAAGATAGGCCCGATACGCGTTGAGTTCATAATTTTCGGCCTGATCCTTCTCGGGGTGGCGCTTTTTCACAAGCAGACATTCTGGGTTGCGGTCACAGGCCTTACAGTTCTGATGATCTTCAAGTTTGCATTTGATCCGGCCTTCAGGCTGGGCGAACACATGTTCGGCACCACACCCTTTATTGAGCAGATCATGGATAAGGATCTGAGACAGGGCGAGTGGGGGATCATTCTGAATCTTCTCGGATTGCTGCTTGGCTTTGCGGTCCTCTCAAAGATATTTGAAGAATCAAGAGTCCCTGACATCCTTCCAAGGTACCTCCCGGACGACTGGAAGGGTCCCTTCCTTCTGTTAATATTCGTCTTTATCCTTTCATCATTCCTGGATAATATTGCCGCTGCTCTCATTGGAGGGACGATAGCACTTGTTGTATTCAAAAAAAAGGTGCACATCGGGTATATTGCCGCCATTGTTGCTGCAAGCAATGCAGGAGGGAGCGGAAGTGTAGTGGGCGATACAACCACTACCATGATGTGGATTGACGGTGTTTCTGCCTTTAACGTTTTACATGCATACGTGGCTGCCTTCGTCGCCCTGCTGTTCTTCGCGTGGTTTGCATCTCATCAGCAGGACAGGCATCAGAGGATACAAAAGGACGCGGATACCAATGTCAGGATTGACTGGGTCAAGATAGTATCTGTCATCCTCATCCTGGCAGGTGCAATAATCTCCAACATTCTCTATGACATGCCTGCCCTTGGCGTCTGGATAGCCATTGTTCTTGGCGCCTTCCTGAGACCGGTTCCATGGAAGGAGGTTCCGGGTTCACTCAAGGGGACAATATTCCTGTTGTGTCTGGTGATGTGCGCATCGATGATGCCGGTTGAAGAACTTCCCGATGCCTCATGGGTGACTGCGTTTGCACTTGGTGCCCTTTCAGCAGTGTTTGACAATATCCCGCTCACAAAGCTCTGTCTTGATCAGGGGCACTATGACTGGGGGATGCTGGCCTACGCCGTAGGGTTCGGGGGCTCGATGATATGGTTCGGTTCATCTGCCGGGGTTGCTATCACCAACAAGTTTCACGAGGCACGCAATGTGGTTCTCTGGTTAAGAAAGGGGTGGCATGTGGCTGTTGCCTATGTCCTGGGGTTCTTTGCCCTTTACCTGCTTCTGGGATGGGAGCCGGCAGACACCAAGGAGCATAAGGTCATCAACTGTCCTGTGCCCGGATGCCCGATGGCAGGTCAGGGTGAGGCTGCGGAGGGAGCAGTCAGCTACCTCGACCTGATCAACAAATAAAAAGGAATCATTCTTCCTGCCATAAATGAAAAAGGCACCCTTCCAGGGGTGCCATTTTCATTTTTATTATGATTCGCTGTCGGGGCAAAATCCGATTGTACTATAACCTCACGCCAGGACCTGTGCCTGAAGCCAGTATACTCCGGCGCCGGCAAGATAGCCTACAAGTGCAAGCCATGAAATCTTCTTCATGTACCAGATGAAGTCGATTCTCTCGAGACCCATTGCGGCCACACCGGCTGCTGAACCGATGATCAGCATACTGCCACCTGTTCCGGCGCAGTAAGCGAGGAATTCCCAGAAGAGGCCGTCCTGCACGAAGAAGCCTGCATAAGCCGGATCCGCAGCCATGCGGAGCATGTCGGGAGTGACTACCTCGTACATCCCCATTGCTCCCGCCACCAGCGGAACATTGTCAACAACTGCTGAAATGGCGCCGATCGCCAGGTTGATCAGGTAGATATCACCAAGCTTCTCGTCGAGCCAACCGGCCAGCAGGCTCAGGTGACCGGCACTCTGAAGGGCGGCCACTGCTGCCAGTATCCCCAGGAAGAAGAAGATGGTGGGGGTATCAACCTTCTTTACAATGTTGTATATGGTAAGTTTCTTCCGTATTTCATCCTCCTTGTCACGGTGCATGATTTCTGAGACAAGCCACAGCACTCCCAGTCCGAAGATCATACCTACCCATGGCGGGAGGTGAGTTACGGTTTTGAACACGGGAACGAAGAGCAGCATGGAGACGCCGAGAATAAGGATGAAGGTCCGTTCAAACGGCGTGGTGATCTCATCTGAGCCATGTGCTTTCTCGGGCCGCTTTACATCTCCCTTGACCATGAAGGACAGTATGGCAAGTGGCACAATCATGTTAACGAGGCTCGGCAGGATTACCTTGATGATGATGTTCACCGTTGTGATCTGTCCGCCAATCCAGAGCATAATCGTTGTCACGTCGCCGATGGGTGACCATGCCCCGCCCGCATTGGCGGCTATCACTATCATGCTGGCAAAGATCCAGCGCGTGGGTTTGTCTGAGATAAGCTTCCTCAGTAATGCTATCATTACGATAGTGGTTGTCAGGTTGTCAAGTACAGCTGACATGAAGAATGTGATGAAACCGATGATCCAGATAAGCCTTACCTTGCTCTTTGTGGCGATCCTGTTGGTGATGACGGTAAATCCCTGGTGCTGGTCAATTACCTCCACTATTGTCATAGCGCCAAAAAGGAAGAAAAGAATTTCTGCAATGTCAACAAGGTGATGGGCAAGCTCGTGCTTCACGAAAGTGCTGGAATGACCTGCCAGCTCAACCGTTTCACGAAACGGAGAGGTGGCAAACTGGTCAGGTGTCATCGCGGGGGCGATGTTGTTCAGAATCTGCTGTCCCATGAGCTTCAGTTCCTCCCAGGAGGGAGAAAAGCCCATCGCAAGGACCTGTTCACTGGAGAGGGCATAAAGGGCCCACAGGATTGAACCCAGCAAAAGGGCGCTGGCAGCCTTCTCTACTTTAATAGGATGCTCAAGTGCTATCGCCAGGTATCCCAGCAGGAAAAGCACAACCATTAATATAAACATACTTCAGATTTTTTTTTGTGCAAAAATAGGATTTGAGGCCGACATTCAAACAAATGTTGTAATTATCAGATTGAGTATGACATACCCTGTGCCGGAATTTCTATGTTCCCGAAGCCTTTTGACTCAAGGTATGAGCTGTACCTGACCTGTGTCTCATACTCTCCGTGAACCAGAAAAATTTTCTTCAGCTTACCCTGATCCTGGCAGGAGAGATAATCGGCCATCTCACTGTAGTCTCCATGCCCGGAGTATGATTCTATCTTTTCGATATCCGCCCTTACAGGGTATTTGGTTCCGTGGATCGAGACTTCAGTCTCACCTCTGACAATTCTGGCTCCGAGGGTGGAAGGCGCGCAATAGCCTACGACCAGTACCGTATTGGCGGGGTTGCTGATGCTGTTTGCCAGGTGGTGTTTGACACGGCCCGCTTCCATCATTCCGGATGAGGAGATTATTATTACCGGGCCCCTGATCTCGTTAAGGCTTTTGGAACCTTCAACCGAGGTGTTGTAGAACAATGAGTTAAAGCCGAAGGGATCAGGATCAGATAGCATTTGCTCCCTTACATTTTCATTGAAACAGTCGGGGTGCATCCGGAAGATGTTCGTTGCGTTGACCGAGAGGGGGCTGTCAACGTAGATGTCGACCTTTGGCAGGCGACCGGCATTGTAAAGATTGTTGAGTGAATAGACTATCTCCTGTGTCCGCCCCACGCTGAAGGCAGGAATGATGAGTTTGCCCCGTTTCTCAACGCAGGTATGTTGAACTACTCGGAAAAGTTCCTCGTCTGACTCGGCCAGTGAGGGATGCAGCCTGTCGCCGTATGTTGATTCGGTAATAAGGAAGTCAGCCTGCGGGAATGGTTCCGGGCTTTTAAGTATCCTGTTTACCGGCCTGCCGATGTCACCTGTGAATGCAAGTCGTTTGATACCCTCTTTTTCCTTCAGTTCCAGTGTGACCACTCCGCTTCCCAGCATATGCCCGGTATTTGTGAATTTCACGGTGGTGAAATCGTCTATCCGGAACTTGCGGTCATAGGCCACGCTGATGAAGAGCTTCATTGCAGCCACGGCATCTGCCTGGGTATAGAGAGGCTCCACCGGCGGAAGCCCTTTCTTCGCCCTCTTCTTGTTGAATGTAATGGTATCATTTTCCTGTATCTTGCCTGAGTCAGCAAGCATTATTGAGCACAGGTCGCGCGTTGCGGTAGTACATACAACCGAGCCTGTAAACCCGTTCCGGGAAAGAAATGGGATTAGTCCCGAATGGTCTATATGGGCGTGTGACAGAATAATATGGTCAATTGAGGCAGGAGCGAAGGCCAGCGCCCTGTTCATCTCCTCTGTTTCAAGTCCTTTGCCCTGGAACTGGCCGCAATCAAGCAAAAGGTTCTTGCCATGCTCCGTTTCAATAAGTATCTTGCTGCCTGTCACCTCCCTGGCAGCCCCGTAAAATGTAAGCTTCATGCCGTATGATTGATTTTTATGATTTGCTAATATAGCTAAAGTTGCCAGAATCTCCCCTAAATTATTCTTTAACATTTAATGAACAATATTTCAAAACTCCTTTAATTAGTGAAGTCATTGATATACTTTTGGCGGGTGGTAACATTTCTTACACTGACTCATGAAACTCGACAAGATCTTTTCGTACCTGGCCCCCAAGGAGGGCAAGTTCTATCCCCTATTCAAGGATGCATCGGCCAACCTTATAATTGGGGCAGAGCTGCTTGTGGAGTTCATGAATGAGCCGTCACCGGAGAAGAGAGAGATTCTTGGCCATAAAATAAAGGAGACGGAGCTTGTTGGAGACCAGATAGCCAAAAACCTTTACAAGGCCCTGAGCGGAACCTTTATCACACCTTTTGACAGGGAGGATATTTTTGAGCTGATCCATGCCACCGATTCTGTGCTTGATCTGATCCACGGTGCATCGAAGGAAACTCACCTGTACAAGCTCAGGGAAATACCGTCAGAGTTCAGGGAGATGGCTGACGTCATCAGGAAGGCCTCCATTGAGATCAACACTGCTTTCAACGGATTGCGTGATGTGCTCAACCTTTCAAAATATAAAGACAACTGCCACAGGATCGGGGAGCTTGAGGAGCAGGCCGATGACATCAACCACCGATACCTGGCGAAACTGTTCCAGGAAGAGCAGGATGCGATTGAACTGATAAAAAAGAAGGATATCCTGGCGGCACTTGAAAAGGCTGTCGACCGTTGCGACGACGTGTCCGACATTCTTTCATCCGTAATTATCAAGATCGCGTAACCGGCCTGCAGATGGATCTTTCACTTCTTATCGTCATTATCGTTCTTGCGTTCGCATTTGACCTGATAAACGGGTTTCACGACGCAGCGAACTCAATAGCTACGATTGTTTCGACCAAGGTGCTCACACCTTTCCAGGCGGTGTTATGGGCTGCATCATTCAACTGGCTCGCATACCTTGTTTTTGAACTTAATGTGGCTGACACCATTGCAAAGTCTGTAGACACCTCGGCCATTACCCTTATGGTCATATTGTCAGGCATTCTGGCTGCCATCATCTGGAACCTTACGACCTGGCTTCTCGGCATACCGTCCAGCTCGTCACACACCCTTGTGGGAGGCTTTTCCGGTGCTGCAATTGCATATGCAGGATGGGATGTGGTACATACAGGTGTGATTTTGAAGATAGGGGCCTTCATTTTCCTGGCTCCGCTTATCGGGATGTTGTTCGCATATATCATTTCCATTTCACTTCTCTGGCTGTTCCGTCGTGCGAATCCGTTCAGGCTGGAAAAGAAGCTCAAGGTGGGACAGCTCTTTTCATCGGCCCTTTTCAGCCTCGGTCACGGTGGAAATGATGCACAGAAGGTTATGGGTATCATTGCCGCTGCTCTTATGGTCTACTTCCATGGAGTTGATGCATCATCCGTTCCTCACTGGGCGAGGATCGAGATGGTTGATGGCAGGATGCATGCAATACCCCACTGGATAGTGCTGGGTTGCTACACGGCAATCTCCCTTGGAACGCTTATGGGCGGCTGGAGGATAGTCAAGACCATGGGAACCAAGATAACGAAGATCACCCCGTTCGAAGGTGTTGCAGCCGAATCAGCCGGAGCCATGTTGCTGTTCGGAACCGAAGCCTTCGGGATACCTGTTAGTACAACTCACACAATTACGGGTGCTATCATGGGGGTAGGCCTGACAAAAAGGATGACGGCTGTGAGATGGGGTGTAACTGTCAACCTGCTTTATGCCTGGATACTTACGATTCCTGTATCGATGGCAATTGCAGCTGGGGTGTACTTCCTGTTGTCAGCAATAACGGGTCTGCACTGACCTGGTATCAGTTCATGGTATGGAATCCCCTTACCGGCCCGGGTGTGGTCTTGTGAAGATCAAACACTATTATTTCGTTTTCCCCGTTCCTGAGCCATGAAGCCGGACAGTAGAGCCGTGTCTGCGGACCGATCTCCCAGTATCTTCCCAGGTTATGTCCGTTGACCCATACAAATCCCTTTACAAAATTGGTCATGTCAATAAAGGTGTCTGCTGTCTGATCGAGCTTCAGGGTGCCCCTGAAGAATACTCCGGGCCTGGTCATTTCAGCTCCGGCGGCCTCCAGCGATTCAACATAGCCGTCACTCATCGGGAAACCGCGCACCTCCCAGTTCATCAGCGTCATCCCGTTCAGTATCACACGGTCGGTTATTCCCTTGCGGTCAATCATTGAATGGGCAAAGTTGATTCTCCCCATCCCTTCGGTAAATATTTCCAGGAGCGGAAAATCTGAATCTGCCTGAGGCAGCTCAATTGAATTGATTCCAAGTCGCCTGTCAAGTGTCCCGATGTATTTTCCGTCAAGAAAGACGGTGGCGTAGTCATGCAGGTCAATTACTGTCATTTTGCCTCTCTTGTGGCCCGTCAGCCTGGTGCTGTAAAGCATGAATCCGTAATCCTGCCCGTATGCTTCAAACGGTTTTGGCTGAACTGACAATACCGGTTCCGGCATGTTGTTCCATACAGAGGTGAATGGCACCAGATCAGTTTCCGGGAAAGACATTGCCGGTACCGGATCCGGTATTGCCGGCAGTTTTACTTTTTTAGGAAGGTATGAGCCGATCAGCTTTCTGAGGGCCATGTATTTCGGGGTTGCTCTTCCCTGCTCGTCTATTGGTGCATCATAGTCATAGCTGGTGAGGTCAGGCTCGTATCCCTTTCCTCCTGAGTTGGCCCCTGCCGTGAACCCGAAGTTTGTTCCTCCGTGTATGACATAAAAATTGAATGATTTCCGGTTATCCATGAGAAATCTGACTTCGCGCAGCAGATCTGCAGTGTCGGGCCTTGCCCAGTCCTCTCCCCAGTGGGTCAGCCATCCGGGGTATGTTTCGCTGGAGAAGACCGGGACTCCCGGATTCATTTTACGGGCCAGTTCAAAATCCTTCTCCGAGCTCCCGGAGTCGAGTCCCACGGCACAACCCGGAAGTGTTCCTGCCTCGAGCATGTATGTTGTGGGCCCGTCACCTGTGAAAAACGGGACGTCAATACCGCTCCGTTCCCATATCGCCTTCAGGGCGAAGAGGTAATTGCGGTCATTGCCGTAGCTTCCGTATTCATTTTCAATCTGGATCATCAGCACCGGACCTCCGCGTGTCACCAGGTAAGGGCGAAGCACATCAGCCAGCCGTGAGATGTATCTTTCTGCTGCTCTCATATAGACCGGATCCATGCAGCGTACTTTTATGCCCGGAGTGCGAAGCAGGTAAGGAGGTATGCCCCCGAACTCCCATTCGGCGCAGACATATGGCCCGGGCCTGATGATGACCCACATTCCTTCATCGGCTGCTGTTGTGATGAACCTCGGGATATCACGATTGCCTGTACGGAAGTCATAAATGCCCTCTTCGCTTTCATGGTGGTTCCAGAAGAGGTATGCGGAGATGGTGTTGCACCCCATTGCCTTTGCCATCCTGATCCTGTGTCTCCAGTATTCCTCAGGCACCCTTCCCGGGTGTATCTCACCGCTGATGATCCGGAACGGTTTCCCGTCAAGGAAGAACTCCTCGTTTCCCTGTGTAAAGGTATGCCCTGTCCCGCGTGGCTGCGCACTCAGCATGGCAGTCAGCATGAAGAATGCCAGAGCAAGTGCTGTACGACAAATCGCATGCTTGTCATTCATGACCTGTAAGATATTTGTTTACAAAATGAAATGCTTCTCAGACTGCGCTCCTGTCCCACGTCGGGAGGATCTGGCTTTTAAAGGTCTCCTTTTCCTTTATGAGCGCATCCATGTCAAGGCCGATGGCTTTCTGTGCTCCGGCTTTGGATGATATATCCGGTACGATGACTTTATTGACACCCTTTGAAGCAAGGACCTTTGCCAGTTCAATCCTGGCTTCCAGTCCTTTCATGATACCGTTGCTGAGTATCGAGGCCACCTCAATGGGGGCATGGAAGGAGCCGCCGTGACTTGCTGCGCAGAAGTCCCATCTCCACTGCGATTGCCTGATCAGCGAGAGAACGGGTTTCATTGCAGCCTCATCTGCTCCCGCATCCCATGCTGCCTTTGCCTCATAATGGGCTGATACGAGTATCTCCTCAAGGTAGTTTCTCAGGCTGGCTATTTTATCCTGCCTTTCATAGACATTGTTCATCAGTTCTTCCTCGCTCTGCCTGTGGCATACAGCGCAGGTTGACGAGATCATGTTGAGCGGGCTCTGCACGTGATGGCTGGTGTATTTCACACCGCCCTCGGCGACGAAAGGCATGTGACAGTCTGCGCAGGCGACTCCGCGCTGGCCGTGGATGCCCATTCTGAACAGTTCATAGTCAGGGTGCTGAGCCTTCAGCATCGGGGCCTTGCTGATGGAGTGGGTCCAGTCAGCGAACTGGTAGCTGTCATAATAACTTTCGATTTCGTCAACGGTCATTCCCTTGTCCCAGGGGAAAGTCAGGTATTTTCCCTCACCCTTGAAGTAATATTCCACATGGCACTGGGCGCAGACGAGGCTGCGCATCTCCTGGTGGCCTGCCTCCTCAATCTTTTTGCCCTGCCTTTCGAAAGCCTCCCTGAGTGCCGGGCGGGTTATTGTCAGGGTCATGTTTTCCGGGTTGTGGCAGTCGGCACAACCTATTGAGTTCGTTATCTCCGGACCCAGAGAGGCCCAGGTGGCCTTGTAGAAGCTCTCTACGCCCATTTTTTCGATCATTCTGGGTACGTCAGGGCTTTTGCATGCCCAGCATGTTCCGGGCTGGGGGCCGGCATCAGGAGTCATGGGTGCCCCGGTGCGCAGTGTATTACGTATATCCTCCACAGCCCAGTAGTGGCCCCTTGCCTGGGAATAGTCCTTTGAGAATGCATACCCTGCCCAGAGCACCGCAAGCTCGGGGTCAGTGGCCAGCACATCCAGAGGTTTGCTGCCGGCATGCTTGCTCCGGAACGAGGTGTCAGAGGTCATGAGCCATGACTTGTATTCCCTGGGATAGAACTTGCCCCATACGGTGTTGTCTGACTCGAAAGGCTGAAGGTCAGTGGGCGGCCTGTATGCATATTTTGCTTCCGACCGTCGTTCAACGATGGAGGAGGCCAGCATGCCCAGGAGGAACACGACAAGAGCGGTGGCGAGAAACAGGAGCCATCCTGCCCATGGCTTTTTGGATATGAATTCCGTGATTGACATAGGTTAGGTATTAATAATTGTTACAGGTTGTCTTTCAGGGTTGGTGTTATGGCAAACTGCGTTGATGAGATGCTGTTGACCCTGTCATGCGGAGTATTGCGGTGACAGTCGAGACAGTGCCTGTCGCGTCTTCCCTCCATTGCTTCAGGAGGTCTTCCGGGACCGTCACTGAAGAGAGACTCATGGCACCTGAGGCAGTTTTCCTGAACCACGCGTTTCCCGGGTTCCCTGATATAAATGGATTGCGGTTCGTTGCGCAGGGTAAAGATTGTAGCATGCCGGAGGCCGTCATTTGCCTTGAAATAGTATTTCCTGACGAAGCTGTCATGCGGCACATGGCATGCATTGCAGTCGGTAATACTCCGGTGCGAGCTGTGCGACCAGGTGGCGAACTGCGGGGTCATGATGTGGCAGTTGATGCACACCCTGGGATCATCAGAGAGATAGGAAGTGGCATTAGATATCTTCAGAAGATAAAACGCCAGACCTGTGAATGCTCCAAGGAGCATTATGACAGGCAGTCGCCACTGTGGCGGAGGCGTGAAGAATCTGATCAGTTTGTTTGGTCTGCTCATGGCAGTGGCCTTTTTATCCGGTCAATTATAGATCGCAACCTCCTCCCCGGTATGCCGGAAGGATCAGATGAAATTAACGAAGCAGAGCGCCACAAGGGCAGTCCCGTACCTCTTGTCGATTGTCAGAGACTCCCTGAAGACGCTTGGTTCTCCCAGGTAATACTTTGAGAAGGTTCTGTCATGCAGGTCATGGAGAACAGTGTAGAGTCTCTCTTCAAGAGCCTCCATATCAAAGTAGCCGGCCAGTTCACAGACGAGGCCTCCGACCTTTTCCTCACAGGTATCATCCTTGTACATCCATGCGAAAATGACTCCGGCTGACACGTGTTCGCCGTAGTAACCGTTGGCTACTGCCATGATCGTACAGAGTTCGGAACCGTATGGGGGCATGTCAACTTCGTCAAGGGTCACCAGCTTTGCGGTTGCGGGCAGCACCGAAGAATAGTTCATAATGTTGTACTCCGATATACCTGCATCATGCAGCGCCATGTGATATGAACCGGGATGGATGGCATACTCGCTGCATCCTGAGCCCTGTGTTACGAAAAACTCGTTGGGAATTCTGTTTTGGGAGACTTTAACCATGTTGCCTTTCAATACTTTAGATTTATGCCAGTCATAAGACCGGTACAGGCAAATATACCTAAAAATAAAAAATCAATGCAAAAGGGATGTTTATATTTCAGATCCTTGCCATAGCGAGGACGAGAGAGTATATAATCACAGTTACGGTGATGTACATTTTCCTGGCGGTATCAGGTTTCACTCCCGGGAAGCGGTATGTTATCGAGTTGTGCCTGCATGCTGCAAGACAGTCGCCGCAGAGAGTGCATGTAAGGCCGGGCCTGAGCCTGGCTATGTCGTCCGGGCTGAGTGCATCATAACGGCAGACGGATGAACAGAGCTGGCAGGAGATGCAGGTGGATTCAATTCTCATCCTGAACGGATTAATATGCTTCACGTAGCTAACAAGTGTGCCCACGGGACACCAGACAGTGCAGTGAATCATCTTTCCTCTCCGCCTTGAAATTAAGAGAATGATGAGTATCCCTGTAACTCCCGTGCCAATGCCGGCTGCCAGCGCAAATCCCTGTCCTGCTCCGCTGATTCTCAGCAACAGTGCGACTGCAATTGCCAGTATCAGGAAGCTGTTTTTCAGTGCCAGCCTGTGGCCTGCAGGCCGGGAAGGTGCCTTTTTCCCTGCAACGGCCGAATCAATTGCTCCGAAATAGCAGTACTGGCTGCACCATGCCGGACCTGAGAGAAGGACAGCGGAAAGAAAAATAAGTGTCATTACGGAAAGCTCTCCCCTGTAGAGAGGACCTGAAATTATGAGAGCCGGGACAGGCAGGTGCAATTCTCCGGTCATCAGGAAAAGCTTGTCTGCAAAGAGGCCCAGTGTCAGCTGGAGGAAGAAGACAGCCGAGAAGAGTGACCAGCTGAACCGTCTCCACCATCCTGATCTGGATGGCATAAGCATATTATACTCCATGACTGAAGCAAAGATTGCAATCCCGGCTATCTGAAGGTAACCGCCACCCCTGAACAACCTCTCCAGGAGAAGCATCGGCCTTTCGGCCGCAAACTGCAATGGCAGCAGGAGAAGCACCACAATCAAGCCGGTCAGGGCCGGCAACAGATACCTTTTCTGCATAGTTTTCTGACTCCCGCAAAAATATTGAAAAAGACCAAAGAGGGAAGCTGCCGAAAAAAATATAAATTGGAGAACCTAAAAACAGGTTATGATCAGGAGGTTGATTTCAGTAATATTTTTTCTCCTCCCCGCGGTATATGACGCAACAGCTGAGGTTCAGGAGATAGGGACGCCCTTCATAAGGAACTTCTCAAAGGCCGACTACCGGGCCAGCACCCAGAACTGGGCTGTGGCACAGGATGCAAGGGGATTCATGTATTTTGCCAATAATGACGGGCTCCTGGTTTATGACGGGGTTCAGTGGCACCTTTACCAGATGCCCAACCACTCAATGGTCAGGTCAATTCTGATGGGGGCAAAGGGTGAAGTATTCATTGGAGCCTATAATGACCTCGGAAAAATGGTGCCTGATGCCGGCGGCAATCTGTCATTCCATTCCTTCAGGGAACAGATTCCTGAGGAATACAGGAATTTTGACGATGTTTGGAACATCTGCACCTTCCGCGACAAAACAGTATTCCAGTCATATTATGCAGCCTATTTTTACCGTGACGGAACACCAATGACAGTTGTGGCGGCACCGTCACGGTTCCAGAATTCATACAGTGTCAGAGGCCGGCTGCTGTTCAATGATACCGGAAACGGACTTATGGAGTTCGACGGAACCCGGCTTGTCAGACTCCCCGGATGCGAGTCCCTGACCGGAATGGATATATGGTCAATACTCCCTTACGGATCCGGGAATGAGATTCTGATCTGCACCCTGGGAAACGGTTTGTTTATTCATGACGGAGTGAAGCTTCGAAAGTGGGACGAAACACTCGGCAGGATTCTGAGCCGTGACCAGGTGTTCAGCGCTACAATGATATATGATGATTATTACGTGATCGGCACAATCCTTAACGGCGTGATGATCATTGACCGTGAGGGAAAAATTGTTCAGCACATCAACAGGAAGAAGGGGCTGCAAAACAACACGGTACTTGACCTGTTCACCGACAGGAACGGCAATCTGTGGCTGGCCCTTGACAACGGCATTGACTACGTGACTGTTAATTCCCCCATTACCTTTATCCGCAGTTCTGAAGGCTTTGGCGCCGGCTATGCCTCAGTTATCCATGAGGGTAAGCTTTACCTCGGAACCAACCAGGGACTATATGTAAGAAACTGGTCGGAGAGGGAAACAGGAGACGATTTCAGGATGATACCCGGAACCTACGGGCAGGTGTGGTACCTGGGAGTACATAACGGTGAACTGCTGTGCGGGCATAATAACGGCACCTACCTGATTTCAGGAGAAAAGGCTGACCTGATCAGCCGCATCCCCGGCGGATGGAAATACATGGAACTGAAAAACCACCCAGGATACCTGATAGGAGGCACATACAGCGGAATGATACTTTTCCGGTGGGAGCAGGGCACGTGGAAATTCGTCAGGCAGATACCGGGTATGACCGAGTCTTTCAGGGTTTTCGAGGAGGACAGGCAGGGGGAGATATGGATGAGTCACGGATTCAAGGGGATATTCAGGGTAAAGCTCTCGGCTGATCTCGATTCGGTGACCGGTGTCAGATTCTATGATTCTTCAGATGGTCTGCCCTCGGATTTCTATCTTGGCATTTTTCGTGTCCTGGGGCAGCTCGTTGTTGTGTCAGAGACTGAGATCTATGAATATTCGCCTGAGGCAGACCGGTTTGTCAGGTCAACCTACTTCAACCAGCTTTTCAATCCCCTGGTGGCAGTCTCATATCTCCGTGAAGATAAAGAGGGTAACATATGGTATGTGGCAAAGAACAGGGCAGGGGTGTTCAGGCTGAAGGAGGATCATTCATATGAGCATGTCGCCACTCCTTTTCTTCTCCTCTCTGGCAGGTTCATTCACGGGTTTGAGTCTTTCTACCCATATTCCCCGGAGCATGTGATCATTGGCACGGAAGATGGGTTTGCCCACTATTCATCGCGCACCTCTTCACTCGGGTATGAAGGATTTTCGGTGTACATAACCCTCGGGGAGGCGTTGCATCACGACTCGGTGTTTTATTATGGCCGTACTCCCTCGTCTGCAGATCAGGAGATAAGCTACAGGTTCAGATATGCTCACAACAACATCCGGTTCATGTTTGCTTCGCCGGTCTATGACAATGCCGGAAATACCGAATACAGTTACAGGCTGGGAGGGTATGATGACAGGTGGTCTGACTGGAGCCGTACCTATTATAAGGAGTATTCCAATCTTCCCGACGGAAAGTTCACCTTCCATGTCAGAGCGAGGAATCAGCTCGGAATAGAGAGCAAGCCTGACTCACTTGACTTTGTGATAGAGCATCCCTGGTATAAGTCGCCTGTGGCAATTCTTGCCTATGTCATTGCAGGGATGATCCTTGTGCTGCTCCTTGCCCGTTTTATCACCTGGAGGATAGAACTCTCAAGGAGGAATGAGAGGATGAAGAACAGTCGTATCTACGAGGAGAAGGAACAGGAATATAAAAGGCAGGCGCTGGAGTCCGAGAAGGAGATTATCAGGATCAGGAATGAAAAGCTTCAGGCTGAGATGATACTTCGTGACAAAGAACTTGCTAACCAGGCCATGAGCCTTGTGCGTAAAAATGAATTTCTCAACCAGATCAAGGACGAGCTAAGGAATGTGATCAATGGTTGCAATGACAGGTCTGCCGGCAGCAAGGTTTCCGAGATTCTGCAGCGTATAGACCGAGAGGTTGACAACAATAAGCAGAGAGAGATATTTGAAAGTGCCTTTGATGAGGTACACGAGGAGTTTCTTCAGGGTGTAAAAACAAAATATCCCGAGCTGACTCCTACCGAACTGAGGCTGTGTGCCTACCTCAAAATGAATCTCCCAACCAAGGAGATTGCCCCTCTGCTTAATATATCAGTAAGAGGTGTTGAGATCTGCAGGTACAGGATCAGGAAAAAAATGGGCATTACCAGGGACGTAAACCTCACGACCCATCTTCTCAGCATCTGAAAAAACAAGGTTTTGTAGTATCACTTCCGGCGATTGGTGTATTTTATACACTCAATAACTATTTTCTATATTTCAGAAAAACAGCATTATAAGTTTTTATTGATGTATTATTGATGTATTTAAAAATTATCACTGATGTATTTTTGAAGTAAAGCATGGCAGGTGCTAATCAATTTCACTTTCTTAACTTGGTACTCTGCAATCTGATGGTTTTCGGACCATCTGATAACCTGATAAACCAAACTCTAAAACTCAACAAGATTTATGAAACAGACAATCATGGCTCTTTTTTTCATTGCCTGTTCCCTGGCTTTAAATGCGCAGGGACTGCAGATTAAAGGAGTTGTAACGTCAGCAGACGACGGACAGCCTGTTCCGGGGGTGAGTGTTTTCGTCAAGGGAACAACCACCGGAACGATGACTGACATGGACGGGTACTACAGTCTCGGCAATGTACCCATGAACTCAACTCTTGTCTTCTCCTTTGTGGGGATGAAGGCACAGGAAGTTGTGGTGACTGAGAGCACCACCATTGACATTGCTTTGGCCTCCGATGTTGAAATGATGGACGAGGTTGTTGTTGTGGGATATGGCACCCAGAAGAAGAGCCTTGTTACCGGTGCAATTGCGAAGGTAGAGGGTGATGACCTGCGCAAGGCCTCTGACATGCGTGTCACCCAGGCTCTTCAGGGCAAGACGGCCGGTGTGGTCATCACGGCCAACTCCGGTCAGCCGGGGTCTCAGATCTCGGTACGTATCAGGGGGGTAGGCACCAACGGTGATGCCGAGCCTCTTTACATCATTGACGGACTGCCCATGAGCGGATCAGGGACGGATTTTCTGAACGCGGCAGACATTGAGTCAATAGAAGTGCTCAAGGATGCTGCATCGGCTGCCATCTACGGTGCACGAGGTGCCAACGGGGTTGTACTGATAACCACAAAAACCGGCCGCACTGACACAAAGCTGACAGTGACCTATGACGGTTATTATGGTTTTCAGAATCCCTGGAAAAAGATGCCGCTGCTGAATTCACGTGAATACATAATGCTTATTAATGAGGCATCAGTCAATGCAGGTCTCGGGCCCCGTTTCACCCAGGCACAGATAGAGGGTTTTACTGCCGATACTGACTGGCAGGATGAGATGTTTTACTACAATGCCCCAAAACAGAACCACTCCCTTTCTTTCACCGGCGGCAGTGACAGGCTGGAATATTCATCCTCGCTGAATTACTTCAGCCAGGAAGGCATTGTTTCCAAAGGCAAGTCAAGTTTTGAGAAAGTCGGCTACAGACTGAATGCAGCTGGCACCTTCGGTCTCTTCAAACTGGGAGGAAATGTAAACCTTGCAGGAATAACCAGCAAGGGTATTGCAACCAACGACAGGTACGGTCTTGGCCTGAACCAGGCCCTTAACATGCCACCGGTGGTTCCGGTTATGTTTTCTGACGGTACATGGGGCACTTCTGAGGCATACGGATTCGGTCTGCAGGAGATCACCAATCCTGTGGCCATGGCAAGTTACAATAACTCGAAGACAAGAACCTACAAACTGATCGGCAACCTGTACGGCGAGTTCGATTTCAGTAAGGTATCCCCGGCGTTAAAGGGACTCACTTTCAGGTCATCATTCGGAGGAGAATATGCAATAGTCAATACTGACACCTATACACCGGAATATTACCTCGATGCCATGCACTTCAGCAATATTGACAAGGCTTACAAAGGGCTTGACATGTGGTCGAGGTGGAACTTTGAAAACGTACTTACCTATGCAAGGACGTTTGATGTTCACAACCTGACCCTCATGGCAGGTACAACCGCGTTCAAGGATATGCATGAAAATCTCTGGGGCTCGAAGAATGATCTGATATTCGATGATTTTGGACATTCATACCTTGACAACGCAACTGACCCCGAGAGTGCCAACGCGGGGGGAGGTTACAATGAACATACTGTCTCCTCGCTTTTTGCCCGTCTGAACTATGACCTGAAGAACCGCTACATGCTTACTGCCACAATCAGGAGGGACGGATCTTCGAGGTTCGGAAGCGAAAACAAATATGGTAACTTCCCTTCTGCCTCAATTGGGTGGGTCATCTCACGGGAAGACTTCATGAGCAATCTTAATGATATATTCAATGTTCTGAAACTCAGAGCAAGCTGGGGCCAGAACGGAAGTGAGAATATAGGCGATTTCAATTATACTTCCATTATCGGTAACGGCGCCATATATTATTTTGGTGACGGGAAGACACAGTACAACGGTACGGTGCCCACCAAGCTGGCCAATCCTTCCCTGAAATGGGAGGCATCCGAGCAGACCAACATCGGTGTTGATATGACGACCCTTGGCAGCACACTCACTGTCACACTTGACTACTATATAAAGAAGACCAAGGACTGGCAGGTTGCTGCACCCATTCCAATACTTGTAGGCAACGGAGCTCCCACAATTAACGGAGGCGAAGTCAGGAACTCGGGCTTCGAAGCCCAGGTCTCCTACCGTAAGCAGATCGGCCAGCTATACCTCGGAGCTTCCGTGAACGGTGCATTCAACAAGAGTGAGGTCCTTGACCTGCAGAATACGGAGAAGGTTCTGAAGGGCGGTGATGGCGGTTTTGGCCAGAGCGAACTGATATATGTAAAGGTAGGTCTGCCTATGGGTGTCTTCTTCGGTGTTCAGACTGACGGAGTCTTCCAGAACCAGACAGAGATAGACTCCTATACAAACAGTACCGGAGGAAAGATTCAGCCAAATGCCAAGCCGGGTGACCTTAAGTTTATTGATGAAAATGGCGATGGTACAATCAGCGATGGCGACAGGGTCCAGATCGGCTCCCCGTTGCCTGATTTCACCGGCGGGCTTAACCTGAACGCAGAGATCTACGGCTTTGATTTCAACATGTTCCTCTATGCAGCCCTGGGCCAGGAGGTATACAGCGCAACCAGACGGTATGACATGAACTTTGCCAACTACACAGCTGAATGGCTGGACAGGTGGACCGGTGAAGGCACATCTGACAAGTACCCGAGAGTCACTTTTGCTGACAACAACCTGAACGGAAAGACAGTCAGTGATTTCTATCTTCAGGACGGTAGTTTCGTCAGACTCAGAAACATTACCCTCGGGTATTCTCTCCCGCAGAATATCACCAAAGCTATCAAGCTCAGCAAGCTTCGTCTCTATGTATCGGCTGAGAACCTCTATACATTTACGAGGTATACAGGCTACGATCCCGAGATAGGGGGCGGCGTATTCGATAACGGAATTGACCGTGGCATTTATCCTCAGCCGAGGACAATCATGACCGGTATCAATGTTACATTCTGACACCATAAAAAAGAACAGAGTTATGAAAAAGTCAATTATATACAGTCTTTTCTTTCTGGCTGTGATGGTGGCAGGTTCATCATGTTCCAAGGATTTCCTGGAGCTCGAACCAAAGACCGGTCAGACAGAAGCCAACTACTACAAGACAGAGTCTGACGCCTTCCTGGCCATGACAGCTGTTTATGATGCCTATGCGCTTCAGAACTGGCAGTTTGCCCCGACAATGGCTGACATCTGGTCAGATGATGCATTCTGCGGCGGTTCTGATGCTTCTGACATGAGCCAGTGGCAGGATATGGAGATGTTCAAGATGGAACCTGAGAACAATACATCTGCGGATTTCTGGAGCCGCTGCTATGCCGGAATCTACAGGGCCAACCTGTACCTTCAGAAGCAGGATGGCATTGACTGGAAGACAGAGGGACTCAAGGAGAGGTATGAAGCTGAGGTTAAATTCCTGCGTGCCTATCTGTACTGGGATCTGGTACGTCATTACGGGTGGGTGCCGGTGATGACCGAAGTGCTTCCCTCGGTTGAGGATTACAGGGATCTTACACAAAGTGCTCCTTCAGAGATATTTACGCTCATTGCATCGGACCTGCTTGATGCCGTTGATGTTCTCCCGAACCAGGTCACACCTGCAGAAAAGGGCCGTGTTACAAAAGGTGCCGTTAAGGCTTTGATGGCCCGCATATACCTCTATCACACCGGTATGAGCGCCATCAGCGGCCTGGGACTTACGGCAGAGCAGTGGGGTGACGGTACTGCAGTGATCAATAAGGCCTATGTTCAGACGGCTCTCGACCAGGTGATAACCAGCGGCGTCTATTCGCTGATACCTGATTATGCTGACCTGTTTGACTGGGATAACCAGAACAATGCCGAGGCGGTACTTGAGATGCAATATTCAGACAAGGCCAAGTCAGGCGACTGGGGCGGCTGGAACATCAATGGTAACTTCGCATCGGTCTGGTTAAGTGTTCGTAATCCCCAGGGTGACGCAACCGTTTTCCCCGGATGGTCACTTGCAGTGCCCACCTGGAGCCTGGCCGACGAGTACGAATCGGGAGATCCGAGGAAGTATGTTACCCTCTATGATGCTGAAGAGATGCTGACTGATTACAACAGGGCATTCATGAATACCGGCTATTTCAACAAGAAATACATGGCCAGGGCTGATTACCAGGGATCGGGAGGTGACCCAAGCCATAACTTCCCACGCAACTTCATGGATATAAGGTATGCCGACGTACTGCTCATGGCTGCCGAGGTATGGCTCACTGACAACCCGGGCAAGGCTGCTGGTTATCTCAGCCAGGTGAGGACCAGGGCACTCGGTGCCGCAGCTGAAAAAACCTCTATCACCCTTGACGACATTTATCATGAAAGACGCGTCGAATTCGGAGGTGAAGGGCTGAGAAAATGGGATCTGCTGAGGAGAGGTCTTGACTATGCAGGACAGAAGATCAACGCCAGTTTCAACATCCCGGCCGGTACTCCCAACGCTACGGACTTCAATCCCAGAACCTTCAAGCCGGAATCATGGGGTATGTTCCCGATTCCCGCCAGTGAGATAAGGAATATGAACAGCGGAGTGCTGAAACAGATGGTTCCCGCCTACATTGGCTTATGAATTATCCAATAAAAAATACTGTAATGAAAAAAATCAGATATATAAGCAGATTAGCGGGCATTCTGGCCGTTGTGCTGGCTGTCAATGCCTGCGAACCTCAGATGGCGGACAAGCCCGAAGTCGGGGCTGCCCCTTCATCCGATCAGCTCAGCTTCACTATAACTCCCGGAAGCGATGAGTTCAACTTCGTGATTGAAAACACCTCAACAGTCACCGGGATTGCCTCATGGGATTTTGGTAACGGCACCAAGGCCACCGGCAACTCAAATGTCGCCAGGTATCCGATGCCAGGCGATTACACTGTCGCGATGACACTTGTTACAAGAGGAGGGTTGGCTACCATTACGAAGACCCTGACACAGTCCGAAACAGACTTTTCCATCTTCACTGATCCTGTATATGTCAATCTAACAGGAGGCATAGATGATGCTGACGGGAAAACCTGGGTCCTTGATGTGGCTACTCCCGGTCACCTGGGCGTTGGCCCGCTTGATGACCCCACAGCCATGACCTGGTGGGCAGCAGCTCCGTATGACAAGGACGGCACAGGCCTGATGGACGATGAGATCACCTTCAAACTTGACGGTTTTGCTGTTACCTATGACAATAAGGGTGTAAGCTATGTCAAGGCTTACCGTGCCAATGACCCGGCACTGGCATCCGTTTATCTCAATCCCCGCGAAAATAAGGGCGACTGGGACGTAGACTACACAACACCGGTGTCAGGCACTTTCAATATCATCGAGGTATCCGAAGGCAACTACACCATCACCCTGAATGGTGAAAAACCAATTTTCCCCTGCTTTGACGTTGGCGCAAAGGATAATACCTACACCATACGCAAAGTTGAGGAAAACCTCCTCGAACTCACCTGCTTCGAATCATACGAGGGTTGGAACAACTGGCACTATTACCTGATACCCAAGGGTTATGTCAGGCCGACAATCACCTATACAGTAAATGCTACTGAGGGGACTGACAATGAGGTTTCCTGCTCTGTCACAGGTTACAGCATACCTGCAGGGCAAAGTGTTACAAATATTGCCTGGAACTTTGGCGACGGCAGCGATGAAGTCACCGCCGGCAAGGATGAAGTGGTGAAACATGTCTACATGCGCAAGGGAACATTCACCGTAACTGCGAAGCTGACAACCAGCATTGGAGTACTGACCGGAACGAAACAGATTGTGCTGGCTAACAACAACTCTGCCTATGTGCCATTCCTCCTTGACATGATGATAGTCTACAATGACCTGAGCGAGGTGCAGGTATTCCCCCTGCTTGCGGAAAACTGCGCCCTGGATGTGGTCGATAATCCTGAAAAGGAATATCCGAACAAGTCCTCGAAGGTTGCCCTCTTTTCGAGGACCGGCAACCAGTATGCCAATGCATATATCAGGCTGCCGGCAGGATTCAGGTTTGACCTGAGGCTGCAGCAGGTATTCAAGGTAATGGTACGCGGCAAGGCAGGAGATGTTATCCTGCTCAAACTTGAGAATTCAGACCCGGCCGAACCCTGGAAAACCGGAACGGAGAAAACTTATACGATCCGGAAAGATGATACCTGGGAAGTTGCAGAGTATGACTTCAACGGCGTACCCGGAGGATTTGACTGGACAGGTGATATGTATGCCCCGAACGTGGTTACTGACAGCAGGTTCAATCATGATTATTACAACACATTACGTCTGATGTGCAATTCAACGGTTGCCGACGGCACTCACAGTTTCTACCTGGATGAGCTGTCAGGCCCGCATGTTGAGGGTATCCATAAATAGTTGTTTTTCCATATCATTGCCTGCCCTGACAAGGGGCAGGCAATGTTTTTCATATTTTTACAAACATTTCAGAGAAGACAGATGAAACTCACGAGACTATCGCTGGTTCTGTCAGCAGGACTTTTTATGCTGATTACCAGCTCATGTGACAAGGGAAAGAGTGTTACTGACGGTGCCGAAGCAAAAGCTGACAGGCTGGTTGCGCAGATGACCCTGGATGAAAAGATCGGGCAGATGTCGCAGCTTGACCTTGGTTATTTCATGGACCCTGAACAATTGAAACAGGCTGTCAGGGAAGGAAGATGCGGTTCGTTGCTGAACTTCCTTGGCGTTGAACAGGTGAATGAGATACAGCGCATAGCTGTTGAGGAGAGCAGGCTCGGAATTCCTCTGATCATCGGAAGGGATGTTATTCACGGTTACCGCACGGTTTTCCCCATTCCACTCGGAATGGCAGCATCATGGAACCCTGAAGCTGTCAGGAAGGCATTCCGCATCTCTGCCGTCGAGGCTTCATCCGATGGCATAAAATGGACCTTTGCCCCGATGATCGACATCACATGGGATCCCCGCTGGGGAAGGATCGCAGAGGGATGCGGCGAGGATCCGTATCTTGCATCGACCCTTGCAGCTGCAATGGTAAAAGGGATTCAGGGTGACAGCCTCACTGACCCAACGGCACTGGCAGCATGTGCGAAGCATTATGTAGGTTACGGGTTTGCTGAAGCCGGACGTGATTACAACACCACCTATATCCCCGAACCCCTTCTCCGGAATGTGGTTCTCAAACCTTTCCATGCCGCGAAGGAAGCCGGTGCACAGACCTTCATGTCAGCATTCAATGACCTGAACGGCATCCCTACATCAGGTAACCGGTTTACCCTGAAAAAGATACTTAGGGAAGAGTGGGGTTTTGACGGTTTCGTCGTGAGTGACTGGGCATCTGTCACAGAAATGGTCAACCACGGATTCGCCGAGGATGACAAACAGGCTGCAGAGATAGCAATAAATGCCGGTGTTGAAATGGAAATGGCCACCACCTCATACTACGCCAATATAAAGGCTCTGCTCGATGAAAAGAAGATAACCATGGAGCAGATTGACGATGCTGTAAGGGATATCCTCAAGGTTAAGTACAGGCTGGGACTGTTTGACAACCCGTATACAGACCCTGAAGCAGGGAAGAGGATACTTGACCCTTCATTCCTTGATCATGCCCGCACTGTGGCTCGCCAGAGCGCTGTTCTGCTTAAGAACGAGGATGCCGCACTACCTCTTTCTGAAGATAAGATAGCCTCGGTGGCTGTGATCGGTCCCCTTGCTGACGCCCCGCGTGACCAGCTAGGGACATGGTGTTTTGACGGCAGGGCTGAGAATTCCGTGACTCCGCTGAAAGCAATCAGGGATCTGCTCGGTGACAAAAAAGTCAATTATGTCCAGGCGCTGGCATACAGCCGTGATAAAAGCAAGGCAAACTTTTCCGCAGCCGTGGCTGCTGCGCGAAGGTCTGATGCAGTGCTCTTCTTCGGCGGCGAGGAGTGGATCCTCTCCGGCGAAGGTCAGTCGAGAGGAGAGATAAATATGCCCGGAGCGCAGACCGAGCTGCTTGAAGCACTGGCTGCAACAGGCAAGCCTGTCATACTTGTAATCATGGCAGGACGACCCCTGGCCATAGGCAGGGAAATTGAACTTTCCGATGCCGTGCTTTATGCCTGGCATGCAGGCACCATGGCCGGTCCGGCTATAACTGACCTGCTCTTCGGCAAGGAGTCTCCTTCAGGCAAGCTGCCTGTCACCTTTGTCAAGGGAGCAGGACAGATTCCGTTCTATTATTACAGGAACAACACAGGAAGACCGGCAAGCGATGAGACATGGACACCGTTTGACTCCATCCCCACGGTCAACCCGCAGAGCTCACTAGGATACCGTACTTTCCACCTCGACTACGGCTACACTCCGTTGCTGCCTTTCGGTTATGGTCTGAGCTACACGACTTTTAAATACAGTGATCTGACCCTCTCATCGCAGGTGATGAAGATTGACGGAACACTTACTGTCAGGGCCAGGGTGACCAATACCGGGAACATGGACGCTGATGAGATAGTACAGTTCTACGTTCGCGACAGGGTCGGCAGCATAACACGCCCGATCAAGGAACTGAAGGGATATAATCGTCTCCGTATCAACAGGGGCGAAACTACTGATGTCGAGTTTACCCTGACGGCTGCTGACCTTGCCTTTTTCAACGGCAGGGGAGAGGTAACCGAACCGGGGAAGTTTGATGTCTGGATCGGACCAAGTTCGGAGGAAGGGCTCCATGCCGACTTTATTCTGGAATAGAATAATACAATGGCGAAGATGATACAAATCGGAACCCTGTTCCTGGCGGTCGCCCTCCTGGCACCCGGATGTGGCCGCTCAGAAAAACCGGAAGAGTTTCCGGATAAGCCAAACACAGGAGACAATGTTCTGGTGTGGAGCGATGAGTTTGATTACAACGGGTTACCTGATCCGAAAAAATGGGGCTATGATACGGACGGCAATGCCACAGGCTGGGGGAACAATGAATCACAGTATTACACGGCTTCCAGGCTGAAGAACGCCGAGGTGAAGGACGGTTTTCTCTCCATTACTGCACATCGTGAAGATTTTGAAGGTTTTAAGTACACCTCAGCCAGGCTAGTCACCCGTCAGAAGGGCGACTGGCTATATGGCAGGGTGGAGGTAAAGGCAAAAATTCCTGACGGGAGAGGGATGTGGCCGGCAATCTGGATGCTGCCCACCGACTGGTCTTATGGCGGCTGGCCGTCCAGCGGTGAGATAGACATCATGGAGAATGTCGGTTATGATCCTTACAAGATCGTTGGCACGGTTCACACTGAGGCATATAATCACTCTATCAGCACACAGAGGGGAGCAACCACCAATGTTCAGTCCTGCTACAGTGACTTCCATGTATATGCCATAGAATGGGAGGTCAGGGAGATCCGGTTTTATGTTGACGACCTGCTTTACTTTACTTTTACGAATGAAGGCACCGGCTATAAGACCTGGCCTTTTGACAAACGGTTTCATCTGTTGCTCAATGTAGCAGTGGGTGGCAACTGGGGGGGGCAGCAGGGTATTGATGATACAGTCTTTCCCCGGTCAATGGTTATAGATTACGTAAGGGTTTACCAAAAGAAAACAGGGAAATGAAAAGGCTCTTTGTACTGATTATCTCCATCCTGCTTGTCAGCTGCAACAGGCCGCCGGAAAACGGTCCTGGCAGGGATGACGGAACCGGAATTATGGCGGAGGGGTGGATCACCTCGCCGCAGAAAGGTGTTTTATTCACGAAGCATTCCGGGGAGCTTGAGTTCATGACCACTGCCAATACTGATCCGGCCATCGTTGTTGACACAACGCAGCGTTACCAGGAGATAGACGGCTTTGGAAACTGCCTCACCGGAGGTAGTGCCATCCTTCTCAATAAAATGAGACTGGCCGAGCGCACGGTTCTGCTGCGCGAGCTTTTCAGTCCTGATGGAAACGGCATCGGCCTCAGTTACCTGAGAATAACGATTGGGGCCTCGGATCTCAGCGACAGGGTCTTTACCTACTGTGATCTGCCTCCGGGCGAAACAGATCCTCAGATGGAACAATTCAGCATTGAACCGGAAAAAGCTGATCTGATTCCTGTGCTGAAGGAGATTCTGGCCATCAATCCTTCGCTTAAGATTTTGGGCTCTCCCTGGACAGCCCCGCTATGGATGAAGACCAACAATGCATCAGTCGGAGGAAGTCTGAAACATGAATGGTATGATGCCTACGCAAAGTATTTTGTGAAGTACATCCAGGCCATGAAGGACGAGGGGATTGTCATTGATGCCATCACTGTCCAGAATGAGCCCCTCCATGGAGGGAACAATCCAAGTATGGTCATGACGGCTGCTGACCAGGCTCTCTTCATCAGGCAGAGCCTGGGTCCGGCATTTGCCGCGGCGGGGATAAAGACCAAAATCATTATCTATGACCATAATGCTGACCGGACAGACTATCCCCTTGCCGTGTTGAATGATGCCGGGGCCCGGCAGTATATTGACGGCTCGGCTTTTCACCTGTACGGAGGTTCAATTGACGCCCTCACCGCAGTTCATGATGCTTTCCCGGCAAAGAACCTTTACTTTACCGAGCAATGGGTAGGCGGACCCGGCAATCTCGCCGAAGACCTCAAATGGCATGTTGAAAACCTTATAATCGGCGCTACCCGTAACTGGTGCAGAAACGTGATCGAGTGGAACCTGGCCTCTGATCCATCGTATGACCCGCATACTGAAGGAGGTTGTGACAGGTGTCTTGGTACTGTGACCCTCAGCGGGAACAACGTCACCAGGAATCCGGCATATTATATCCTTGCCCATGCCTCCAGGCATGTAAGGCCGGGATCGGTAAGGGTATCTACCAACACCCTTGGAAACCTGCCGAATGTTGCCTTTCAGACCCCCGGGGGAAGCAAGGTGCTTATTGTTGTGAACACCACACCCGACAAAAGAAGCTTTAATGTAAAGTTCAGGGGAAACACACTTCCGCTCAGCCTTGACGGCGGCGCAGTGGGTACATGGATTTGGTAGGCTGTTATTCCTTTACCACCATCCGGGGGAAACTGCCCTCGCGGGTGAAAATCCTTATGATGTAGATCCCCGGTGACATGGCGCTCATGTCGACTGTGGTCTCCCGGGTGCCGGCTTCCTGCATCAGCAGTATCGTTCCTCCCATGCTGTAAACGCAGATACTGCTTATTTCAGGTTCTGCCCTTACTGTAAGCCGATCACTTACCGGATTGGGAAAGAGGATTGCAGAGATGTCTGCCACAGTTTCACCGGCAGAGGTGATCACATCAGAAGAAGCTTCCCAGCTTTCCGGCAGGCTGTTGTCAAGCGCAGTGTCTTTCAGACGGAGATAGGCGCCGTTGCCGTCTGCATCGGGCCATGGAGTCTCGTCTGAATACACTGTAATGTCTATCACGTTCCCGAAGGCATCGGCGAGGATGAGGGGCTCACCGCTGTTGGACAGATGCCTGGTGAACTGCCCGAAGGGGGAGAAGCCGTATTTTGCCTGGAAGATGGTGGCATTTGATGCCAGTATCACGCACAGGCCGGGCCCGAGGGTGGTATTGGCAGGGAACTGATAAACCACTCCGGTACCCATGAAGTATATCCCGCTCAGGTTAACGGTGGAGGTCCCGGTATTTCGTATCTCCATGAACTCCAGATCATCTCCGTCAGGAAACTGAGTCGAGGTCTGGGGATGGTACATAATCTTCGTAACCGTCAGTTGCGGGACTTCAACGTTGCTGCATGTGCTGTAGCTTCCAAGCCCGACGGTCATCCATTCTTCACGGGCCTGCATGAATGATTTGATGGCTTCAATTCGTTCCGCATGCCTTGCCTGCTTGCCCCATCTCTGGCAGTCGCGTGCAACGGCCTCTGATATCAGCGCCACAGTCTCGTCCAGAAACGCCTCCCTTACCGACCTGTTCAACGGCATCTCCGGCTGAAGCAGGTCATTCCACCTTTTTGAGAGGTAACACCTGAACTGGCTGTTATAGAACAGATCGCGCCAGAAGCGGGAACCATTGTTGTAAAAGTAGTCTTCAAAGTACCACAGGTTGGTTTTGCTCCGGTCCATATCCCACTGGAACAGGTCGTTGCCAAAGGAGAGGTCAAGGTCCCAGACAGGCCCTGCGCGAAGTTTCCCGTTGCGGTCCTTGTGGAAATACGTGCTGTACTGGTAAGCATCGGGATTGGAGGCAAACTCATTTACAATCATGAAGTCAATGAAGGAAGGAATGTCTATCAGTGTGGGATATCCGTTCACCACGGAGACATCGTTGTTGTTCGCGGCTGATTCAAGCCTGAAGAATACATTGCTGATATATGATGTCTGTGCAGCGGTTGCGTCTTCAGGTTTGGGCAGGTCATGGATATACTCCACCGGGGAATGCTGGAATGAATACATCGTCCAGGCAAGGGGATCATCACCTGATCTCTTGTCAGCCTTTGATATGTATCCGCCGGATACTGCGGGAAGTGCGTTGTCATTCTTGCCGATTTTTATCACGTCAATCCTGTGATCGTCGGCTTTAAGCTTCTCCTGGAGCATGTAGAGCCCCCTGTAGTTGTTATTTATGATCACCTCGCAATAGACTGCCCTGGAGGCATAATTGCCCATCTTCCCAAAAAGGTTATGGCAGAAGTAGTCGCGGATGAAGGCGGTGTCAAACACCATTCCGCCGAGTATCCAGTCATTCTCCTCGGGCATGCCGAGCAGGCTGACATTATTGTTGGTGGCATCATCAGCCATGCGGGTTGTGAAACCGTAGTTCTTCTTGGGTGATTCCTGTGAAGATGAACCTCTTATCTCAATGCCTATCCTGCCGTCATAGTTCAGATAGAGAGGATTATCCTGGTCGGTCACATAATTGCGCTGTCCCGGTCCCCGGTCAATGATCTTCATTGTGGCTTTGACCTTTGGCTCGTTCGGGATGGTCACGCTGCCGTCAGTGCTGATGATGACAATGGGCAGGTTGCTGCCGGTCAGCACCTGTCCTGTCAGTTTCGCAGGCAGAATCAGAAGCAACAGTGCCTGAACAGCTATATATTTGATCATGCTTCCCCTCACAGGAGCCAAAATTAGCATAATTGTGCTGAAATAGAACGTTTCACGAGCCCGGTAAATTATTGCGTCGGATAAACCTGTAAGGAGCCCCCGGGGCATCGTTGATCAAGAGTAAATGAGGAAAATATCGGAACTTAAATAAATATATCGGACAAGGGTTTCTGGCAAATAAATTATATATTTGCATCTTTAATGCTTTAAGATTGGTTGCGTCCCGATCCATAAAAGTTCTGAAAAGGTACATCATGTCAGGCAGAATGCAGACAGCGATGTTCACCGTTACTACAACCACCATGACCACTCCCGGCAAGGGAGTAGGTATATTCATATGATCCCAGGGCGGACAGCAGTCCGCAAACCCGGCTGAGCCGGAGAAAAGAATTCCATTCCATTACTTAATCTGAACTTTTTTATGAAAGTCTTGAAATTTGGAGGTACCTCCGTGGGAAGTGCCGGAGCAATACGCACGGTAGCCGGGATACTGCAGGGCGAGGAGGGTCAGGCTACGGCTGTTTTCTCGGCATTATCCGGGGTAACTGACAGGCTGACCAGGGCTCTTCTTCTTGCTTCGGAGGGGCGCTTGGAGTATCATTCCGTGATCAGGGAAATTGAGCGGCGCCACCTGGATACTGCATCTGAGCTTCTGGACCCGCAACGTTATGATGGCTTTGCCGGTATGATAGCCGTTCATCTTTCCCGCCTGGACGGTATACTGGAGGGTATTTCAAGGCTGGGCGAAGCAACATCCAGGTCATCAGACCTGGTCTTAAGCTTCGGCGAGCTGATGTCGCTAGACCTGATTGAGCTGGTTCTGGAAGAGTACGGTGCAGATGTAAGGAGGGTTGATGCCAGGGAGATGATTTTTACCAGGCCTGTCAATGGCAGTGAACGGGTCGATTACGAGGCGACCGAAAAAGCCATAGGAAAATTGCTTCCCTGTACCAATAAGATCATAATCACCTCAGGATTCATATCCACCTCCGTGAAAGGTTATCCTTCGACACTTGGGAGGGGGGGATCGGATTATACGGCAGCTATAATCGCAGCGGCTGTCGGGGCGGAGTCACTCGAAATCTGGACTGATGTGAGCGGAATTTACACAGCTAACCCGGCAATTGCTCCGGATGCCTGCCCCATTGCCGGGCTGACATACGCTGAGGCGCTGGAGATAAGCCATTTCGGCGCCAGGGTAATTTATCCTCCCACTATTGAGCCGGTGATGAAAAGAAATATACCGGTCTCAATCAGGAATACCTTTGCATCTGCGGAGAAGGGGACTCTCATCTCATCAGTGCCAACGCCAAATGGCAGTGCAGTAAAGGCAGTCACCTCGGTTGGATCTGTCTGCCTTGTCTCTCTTACCGGCAGCGGAATGGCCGGAGTTGTGGGTATTGCAGCGAGACTCTTTACCGTCCTGGCAAAGAGCAACATCAACATAATACTTATCACTCAGGCCTCATCAGAGCAGTCAATCTGCATTGGCATAGATAATAAAGACGGAGAGAGAGCCTGTGAAGCTATAGATGCCGGGTTTGAATCAGAGATTGAAGCCGGGAGGGTGAGACCTGCCCTGCGTGAGGACGGCTTCGCAATAGTTGCACTGGTAGGAGAGGGAATGAAACATTCTGTGGGGATAAGCGGGCAGGCCTTTGCAGCACTGGGCAGGAACGGGATAAATATTCATGCCATAGCGCAGGGCTCTTCGGAACTGAATATCTCCGTTGTGGTAAAGGAAACAGATGCTCCAAAGGCTGTCAATGCCATCCACCAGGAGTTCTTTCGCTCAGCGAAAAGGGTGATTAACATCTTCGTGGTCGGAACAGGAAACGTCGGTTCTGCCCTGGTAAAGCAGGTTATGGATCGCTCAGCCTGGTTTGCGGGAGAATACCAGACCGAGTTCCGGATAGTCGGTCTGGCCAATACCAGGAAGATGATAATCAGGGAGGAAGGGATCACGGGTCCCGACTGGAAGTCGGTTATGATGGCCAGTGACCAGAAGAGCAACCTTGAGAGCTTTACCGGGCAGATGTTTTCACTCAATCTGCCCAACACTATTTTCATTGACAACACTTCAAGCAGCGATGTCAGCGCCCTTTATGAAAGGATTCTTGAGAAGAGTATCTCAATCGTTACCTCGAACAAGCTTGCTGCCTCATCGTCATTTGAAAACTACAGCAGACTGAAGAGAACGGCAGTAAGGAAGAGGGTGCAATTCGGGTTCGGGAGCAACGTTGGGGCGGGGCTGCCTGTCATTCATACCATTCAGAACATGGTAAAGACCGGAGACAGAATCCAAAGAATTGATGCAGTACTCTCGGGAAGCCTCAACTACATCTTCAACTGCTACTCCAATGGAATGAGATTCAGTGAAGCGGTCCTGCAGGCAGTAGAAAACGACTATACTGAACCTGACCCGCTGACTGACCTCAGGGGATTGGATATTGCCAGGAAGCTGCTTATCCTTGTGCGTGAATCAGGATTTTGTCTTGAGGCTTCCGAGATAGCGTTTGAAGATTTTCTGCCGGGTCCCGTTCCGGAAAAATATGATGCTGAAAGGTTCTTCACACAGATGAGGGAGTTTGATGACTTTTTTGAACAACAGAGAGAGGAACTGTCTCTCAGGAAGGAAAAAATAAGAATCATTGCGTGTTATGAGTCGGGAAGGGCATCGATCAGGCCGGTGAGGGTCAGTGCGGAGCATCCCTTTTATTACCTGGAAGGGAATGATAACATTGTGTCAGTGTATTCAGGGAGGTATTCACTCAGGCCCCTTATAATAAAAGGGGCAGGAGCGGGTGCAGATGTCACTGCAGCGGGTATATTTGCAGATATACTATCTATAGTCAACAGTTAACATGGCAGGAAAGAGGATCAGGGTAAAGGCGCCTGCAACGGTATCAAATCTCAGTTGCGGGTTTGATGTGATAGGGCTTGCCCTGGATGAGCCGTATGACATGGTCGATCTTGAACTGACTGACAACGGCACGGTTGTCATTGATGATATCAGGGGTTGCGGAACACTCAGCAGGGATCCTGAAAAGAACGTGGTTGGTGCTGTCCTTAAAGCAGCCTCTGCCATGGCCGGCAGCAGTGCCGGATTCAGAATCAGCATTGACAAGGGGATCAGACCTGGCAGCGGGATAGGGTCAAGCGGCGCCAGCGCTGCGGCAGCAGCCTTCGGTGCAAACCTCCTGCTGGGAGAGAAATTCACGCCGGCTGAAATGGTCAGGCTTGCAATGGAGGGCGAAAGGCTTGCTTCCGGCTCGGCTCATGCCGACAATGTAGCCCCGGCATTGCTCGGAGGAATTACACTGGTACGCAGTTACGATCCTCTCGATATTGTCGGACTCCATGTTCCGCCAGAACTGTATTGTGTGGTTATCCATCCTGAGACAGAGATAAAGACCTCAGTTGCAAGGGGATTGCTTGACAGGCAGGTACCCCTCACCACGGCTGTGAGGCAGTGGGGCAACCTGGCCGGGCTGGTGGCCGGGCTCTACAGGGAGGATTATGATCTGATAGGGCGCTCTCTCATAGATTTTGTGGCAGAACCCAAACGGTCAGTACTTATCAGGGGTTTTGACCAGCTGAAGAAGTCTGCCATGGAATGCGGAGCTCTGGGAGCCGGCATCTCCGGTTCGGGGCCATCGGTATTTGCACTGTGCAGGGGCGGCGATTCCGCGGCAACGGTGATGAAGGGCATGTCGGAAGCAATGAAGTCGCATGGGATTGGATTTGATGCTTACGTGTCACCCGTAAGCAGGAGGGGAGCTCAGGTTTGTTGATCGGACAGTTGAGAATGGCATGAAATATTATAATCTGAAAGATCGGCGCGTAATCACCGGCTTCAGGGAAGCGGTAGAAAGAGGCATCTCCCCGGATATGGGGTTGTTCATGCCTGAACGGATACCCCGGTTGGATGATGCTTTCTTCAGACAGTTGCCATCGATGACCCTTCCTGAGATCGGCATTGAGGTCGGATCACTTTACGCGGGAGATGATATACCGCGAAAAGTGATGCGGCAGATATGCGAGGAGGCTTTTGACTTCCCGGTTGTCATCAGGCAGGTGGATGAACGAAAACTTGTCCTGGAACTGTTTCATGGGCCTACTGCTGCCTTCAAGGATTTCGGGGCGAGGTTCATGGCAGGCTGCTTCAGGTATTTTTCCTCCCGTGATGACAAACGGAGGGTGGTGCTGGTAGCCACTTCGGGCGACACCGGGGGAGCGATAGCATCAAGTTTCCTTGGTGTGGAAGGGGTGGACGTAATTATTCTTTATCCCTCTGGTAAGGTGAGCAGCCTGCAGGAGAATCAGCTTACCACCCTCGGCCGGAACATCACAGCCGTTGAGGTGGATGGTTCATTTGATGATTGCCAGGCGATGGTAAAGAGTGCCCTTGCTGGTTCTGCAAACCGCACAAATCTAAAACTCACCTCTGCCAATTCTATCAACATTGCCCGGCTGATACCTCAGAGCTTTTATTATTATTATGCCATAGGCTGTTCAGGCAACGGAAGGGTATTGTCTGTCCCAAGCGGGAATTTTGGCAACATAACGGCAGCAGCAATGGCCCGGAGGTCAGGCCTCGGCATTGACCACCTGGTGGCTGCAACCAACGTCAACAGGGTGGTGCCTGATTATCTTAAAACGGGTATTTACGCTCCGGCTGTATCTGTCGCCACCATAGCAAATGCCATGGATGTAGGCAATCCCGGCAATTTCGACAGGCTCAGGAGGGTTTTTGATGACGACTATGGAGCAATTACAGGTTCGGTGTCAGGTTACTGGTTTGATGATGACCGGATAAGGGAACATATAGGTCAGGAGTATCAACGCACAGGCTATCTGCTTGATCCTCACGGTGCAGTTGCAAGCCTTGGCCTTGATGCTTATCTGGAACATCACCCCGGGTCAGGAGGTATCTTCGTGGCTACTGCCCATCCTGCCAAATTCAGGGATATCGTGGAGCCGCTCACAGGGCAGACCGTGGAGATCCCTGACAGTCTGAGAAACTTCCTGGCCGGGAAAAAGCAGTCGGTGAAAATGAAAGCCGGTCCGCAAAACATCGAAGAGTACCTTGATGACATATATCAGAATGAATAACAAGATCATGGGGGTTTCCTGACATGGGTTCTGAAAACCGCGAGTTCCAGATTTTCGTCAAGCCGGTTGGCGGCAGATGCAACCTCAGGTGCTGTTACTGTTACTACACCGGTCACAGTCACCAGGAAGGAACAGCCGGCGGGCAAAGGATGAGTGATGAAGTGCTGGAAACATATATAAAGCAGCATATTCAGGCGGCTGGCGGCGGAGAGGTGTTTTTTTCATGGCATGGCGGCGAGCCGGTGCTTGCGGGCATTGACTTCTACAGGCGTGCTGTTGCGCTTGAAAAGAGGTATACCCCGCCGGGGTGCAGAATAGTTAACGGCATCCAGACCAATGCAACCCTGATTGATGATGCATGGGGAAGGTTCCTGAAAGAAGAGGGTTTTTATGTGGGTGTCAGCCTTGACGGACCGGAGTGGTTCCATGACAGCAGCAGGCTCAGGACTGACGGAAGGGGTACATTTACCTCTGTGATGAGAGGACTGGAAATCCTCAGGCAGCATGATGTGCCGCACGAGGTGCTCTGTGTTGTCAGCAACTGTAACGTGCACGCTTCACTTGAGTTATACAGGTTTTTCAGGGACCTGGGGATTGAGTTTATTACCTTCCTTCCTCTGGTGGAGCGAAAGAGCCGGAACTCATCAGAAGTGACCGGGAGAAGTGTCAGCGCGGCTGACTTCGGGAGATTTCTTGCTGAGGTCTTCGACGGATGGATTGCAAATGATATTGGAAAAATAAAGGTCCAGGTCATTGAGGAGGCGCTGCGCACAGCTTTCGGCCAGGATCACACACTTTGCATCTTCAATCCGGTCTGCGGGGCAGTACCGGCGGTGGAGATGAATGGAGATTTTTACTCCTGTGATCATTTCGTTGACGGGGATCACCTGATTGGCAATATAATGAACCAGTCACTGGAGAGCCTTCTTGATGATCCCAGACAGAAAGCATTCGGTGAAGCAAGGAAATCAGCCATGCCTCGCTATTGTCTTGAATGTGAGGTTCTTGATATGTGCAATGGCGAGTGCCCGCGCAACAGGTTTATCAATACCCCGGACGGAGAACCGGGTCTGAATTACCTGTGCGATGGATACAGATACTTCTTCAACCATTGCCGGCCGTTCATCAATGAAGTGGCAAGGCTCTGGAAGGAAGGGAGTTAGCTTTTCAGTGTTTCTTTGAAGAAGTCGGTTGTCCGTTTCCAGGCCAGGTCGGCAGCCTCCTTGTTGTACCGTTCTCCGGTGTCGTTGTTAAAGGCATGCTGTGTTCCCTCATAGATAAAGATCTGGTATTCTATGCCAGCCTTTTTCAGTGCCTCTTCAAAGGCCGGTATGCCTGCATTGATCCGTTCGTCATTGCCAGCATAGTGGGCCATCATTTTTGCCCTGATCTTTGGCACGTCCTCCGGTGCGGGAGTTGATCCGTAGTAGGGGACAGCTGCATCAAGGTCAGGTGAGTTGACTGCAACCTGGTTGGTCATTGCTCCGCCCCAGCAGAAGCCTGTGCAGCCCACCTTGCCTGAAGTGCGGGGATGGGTTTCGAGGTACTTCACGGCTGCCACCAGGTTCCTGATTGTCTCCTCGCGATCAAGCTGGCCGATCATCTCGCGCCCCTTGTCCTGATCCTCTGGTGTTCCGCCCAGAGGCGAGAGGGCGTCGGGAGCCAGCGCCACGAATCCTTCCATAGCCATCCGGTTGTTAACCTCACGGATATGCGGGACGAGACCCCTGTTCTCGTGGATAACGATCACGCCGGGGTATTTGTCCTTTCCTTCCGGGATTGAAATCCATGCGCGCATGTCACCGGAAGCGCCCGGATAGGTAATAAACTCGCCCACCACTTTCATGGCGCTTTTACCGGCGGTTCGGGCTGTGGCTCCGTTGCAGCCGGGCAGGATCACCACGGCTGCAGCGGTTCCTCCGGTCACCAGCGCCAGTTTCTTCATGAATTCCCGCCGGCTTACATTACCGTTGCGGTACTCATCATACAGTTCGTCTACTTTCCTCTTCATTGGTTTGGTGCTTTATTTGGGGTTGAATCTGTCAGTTCATCAGGACTTTCGCGTCTCTTCCTTTATTCTCTGGATATGTCCGCGGCCGAGGCCTTTCACCTCGCAGCCCAGCTGGAAATAACGGCGGATTTTTTCGTCAGTCAGGATGCCGAAGCAATCAATGATTGCTGCCGGCTGGCCTATGGTCTTCACCACCCTGTCAGGATCAAGGCTGAGGTATACTGAATGAGGCACTGCCAGAATCACTGCCTCAGCGCCTTTGAGAGCCTTATTCAGGTTCTGTTCAATTCGTATCTCTTTTAGTTTTTCCTGGTTGCGAAAGAACTGGGCCTTGCTCTGCCCTTCAGCAGGATAGGTGTCCTGTTGTTCGAACTCCCACCAATGCTCGACATACGGGTCATGGACACGAATTTCAGCACCCATTTCGGCGAGTTTGCGGATGACAATCTCAGATCCGCTGTAGCGGGTATCACCGACATCTTCGCGGTAAGCGGCGCCCAGCACCAGCACATCGGCGGCCGCAATGGGTTTACCCATATTTCGGAGAGCGTCGCGTGTCAGCTGCCCCACGTGCAGTCCTCGGGTGTCATTGATATCGATGGCCATCGGGGTAATCCTGAAGATGTCATCCTCGAAGCCAAGTATGTGCTTGTATGCCCAGACGCCGAGGCCTCCGTCCTTCGGGAGGCAGTATCCGCCGATCCCGGGTCCAGGGAAGATCATGTTGCTGTGAGTGGGTCTCATTTTTATGGCTTTTATGACCTTGACGAGGTCGACCCCGTTTCGCTCTGCGAAGAGGCTCCATTCGTCGAGGAAGGCAAGGATGGTGGCGCGGTAGCTGTTCTCGACTATTTTTGCTGTTTCAGATTCAATGGGCCTGTCCATCACCGTGAGAGGAAATTTTTCAGTGTTGAGCACTTCGGTCAGGAATTTGACGACCCGCTTTTTTGCCTCTTCGTTGATGCCGCTGCAGACCCGCCAGAAATCGCGGATGCTGGCCACATAATTGCGGCCCGGCATCACCCTTTCATAGCTGTGCGCCAGGAGCGGATCTGTTTTGATTCCCCGTTTGCTGAAGGCTTTCTTCATGATGGGGTATGCCACCTGCTCGGTGGTGCCCGGAGCAACGGTGGTTTCTATCAGCACCAGCGCTTCGGCGGGGATATGTTCGGCAATGACCGCCAGGGAAGCCTCGAGTGCTGCCATGTCAGTCTGTCCGGCACGAACGTTGCCAAGTTCTTCCTTAATGTAGTCGCACTGAACGTCAACCACCACCACATCGGCCAGCTTGAGTACGTCATAGGTATATGTCGCCATGAGCGTCTTCTTCTCCTTCACGCAACGGGCTATCATCGGATCCACCTCGGGGTCTTCGGCCTTCACGGGGGAGACGCCACGGTTGAGCATTGGTATCTTCCAGAAGCTGCGCACGCTCGGACGTTGCATTCCTATAACAAACTTGGAGGGTTTTCCTTTCTTGTCAACGGTGTCAGCAACGATGGCTGCCATAACAGCCCCGACGAATCCCACCCCCATGACCACAACTATCTCGCGGCCTTTGGCACGTTCCTGTTTTACGCGTTTCTTAATGTTCTCAAATTCAGTTTTGTAATCTTCCGTTTTCGGAAGGGGAAATTTCTCGCCGCTGGGGCTGACAGAATACTTTTCGCTCATATTGTTATCTTTAAGGTGTATTAATCGGATGACTAAAATTAGTAAAAAGAAACCTGATGGAAATTCTTTCCATGTTAATTGAAACGCAAAAACACACCTGAGATTATTTCAGAATGGCACTCCTGGTTCATTTCCATATCTGCCTGGCTATTTCTGCCTGCATCCATGATTCCATATTTTCTTCTGGCTTTCATATCTTTGTATCTGACCGTCAGGATTGAACTGATATACCGGGCGGTTGTTGTATTGAAGGAGAATGAAAAGGAAAAGCCCGATGAACAAGATCATGTTGCTTCTGTTGCCTGCCGTGCTGATAATGGCAGCTTCCTGCGGAAAGGAAAAACAGTCGGAGAGGTTTGAACTCCTGACTGCACACGCGTGGACCAGTGACAGTCTCCTGGCAGGTGGTGTTGATGCCAGCGGAACCGGTCAGATGCTTGAAAAGTTCAGGGGAGAAGTCACCTTCAGGGAAGACGGGACCGGATCATTTGGTCAGTACACGGGGACATGGATGTTCGCCGACAATGAGACAAGCCTGACCATTGCCTCTCCCGAACTGTCATTCCCTTTGACCACTCACATTGTGGAACTGAAGGCAACTTCCCTGAAAGTCACCTTTACATTTCCTGCAGTCCCACCTGTCAATGTCAGAATGACCTTCAAACCCAGATGACTGCTTTCCGGAACTGGCTTGTTTTTGTATTATTCCTGGCTGCCGCCGGTGCGGTTGAAGGCCAGACCATAGTCAGCGGCAGGGTAACTGACAGTCAGACAGGTGAATCCCTGGCAGGTGTTTATGTTATCTGGGGTAAAGGCTCCGGAACAAGCACTGATAACGATGGTCATTTCTCATTTAACTCAGATGAGGGCACCCGTACCATAGTCTTCAGATACATTGGCTACAAATCACTGACTGAGGTACTTGACATTACTGCGGGAAATAATCTTGTTCTGGATATTAAGCTGGAGCAGGAGGCCCAGTCACTTGACCAGGTGGTTGTAAGCGCCGACAGGATGGAGCAGAAGCGGTCTGACCTCACTGTGTCAATGGATGTGATCCGTTCAGAACGGCTGTTCCGAGCTCATATCACCGATGCGCAGGAGCTGATCACCAAAACTCCGGGTATCGAGGTTCTTGACGGGCAGGCTTCGATACGGGGCGGCAGCGGTTTCAGCTACGGTGTCGGAAGCAGGGTGCTGGCGCTGATTGACGGGCTGCCGATGATGTCGGCTGATGCAGGTAATATCAAGTGGCATTTCCTGCCCCTTGAAAACCTGTCGCAGGTTGAGATAATCAAGGGAGCCTCCTCGGTGCTGTACGGCTCTTCGGCGCTCAACGGAGTCATTAACTTCAGGACTGCTGATGCTTCAAATGTGCCTGTCACACAGTTCTATGCCGAGACAGGGCTCTTTGGTGCCCCGGCCACTGAAGAATGGAAGTGGTGGGATAGCCCGAGGCTTTTCGGCAGTACATCCTTTTCGCACCTGCGAAAGATTAATGACACTGATCTGGGTGTCGGGGTCAATATCTCCTCTGACAGGGGTTACAGGAAATACAATGATGAGACCATGGGGAGGGTCAGCGTCAGGCTGAAACATTACAGCAGCAGGACTGAGGGGTTGAAATACGGCATAAACCTGAGCGGTGGCAAGACCTACAAGACTGATTTTGTACTATGGGAAAACGCGCTTACCGGCGGGCTCATGCAGGATACGGCAACCGTATCGAGGCTTCACGGGTACTACTTCGCTGCGGATCCCTATATCTCCCTCGGCAGGCGCGGTAAGGTCAGACATGACATCAGGCTGAGGTTTCAGGGGGCCGGGAACAGGTTCCCTGTAAGGAGCGAGAACAATGCAGGCTCAGTTTCAATATATGGCGAGTACCAGTTCTGGTACCGATTCTCTGACATGGTAAGTGTCACTGCTGGTTTTTCAGAAACCTGGAGCGACATACGGTCTGATTTTTTCGGTGATCACAATGGTCTGAACCTGGCAGGGTTCGCCCAGGCGGAAGTGCATCCTGTCAGCCGCCTTAAAGTAACGGGAGGTGTGCGTGTAGAACAGAATTATCTTGACAGAGACCCTGACAGGCCTGTGCCGGTATTCCGTACAGGACTGAACTTCCAGGCTGCAAAATATACATTTCTCAGAGCCTCGTTCGGCCAGGGATACCGATACCCGTCAATTGCCGAGAAGCATGCATCGACCACCCTCGGGTCCGTAAGGATTTTCCCCAGTCCTTTCGTCCGGGCGGAATCGGGCTGGAGCTCCGAGGCCGGGGTGATGCAGGGTTTCATGATCGGCAGGTTCAGCGGTGAAGGTGACCTTTCATTATTCCTCTCACAGAGCAGCGATATGATAGAGTATATCTTCGGTGTACATCAGGACCCTGAAAGCGGCGACTCTGACCTTGGCTTCAAGGCTACAAACACAGAGCATTCAAGGATATACGGCACTGAGTTGGAAATGCTGGTCAGCCGGCCGTTTGGAAAGGTTACAGCCACTGTAACCGGTGGCTATACCTATATTCACCCGGTTGAGTTTAATGCCATAACGGGACGGAGCACCGGGGTGTGGCTCAAGTATCGCAGAAAGCACACTGCAAAGATTGGTTTTCTTGCTGTCTCAGAACGTTTTGAGGCAGGCCTTGATATATATGCGAGGTCAAAGACCCTGAACATAGATAATGTCTTTCTCAGCCCGTTAACCAGGGAGGATATCCTGCCCGGTTTTTTCGACTACTGGCAGGAACATAACCGGGGATATCTGCTCATGGACTGCAGCGTGGGCTACAGCCTCAGCGAGGCGTTGAAACTGTCGGTGGCTGTAAAGAACATTACCAATGCGGAATACATGGGGCGTCCAGGCGACATACAACCCATACGGAACTTCAGCCTCAGGCTGGGCGGCAGGTTCTGAACATTTTCGCTAAATTTACCTCGTGCCCCGTCTTCGATTCATAGCTGCTGCAGTTATGCTTTTGGTGATCTCACCGATGGCGACATTGTCATACAGCCAGGAGAATTATCTGCAAATGACGGATGATAATGACTGCACCACCGCATTCACTGACTCCCTGGCAGGAAGGAAGGCTATCGATTCATCAGCTTACGACATCTGGTCCTGGAGCCTTGGAACAGACATTGTGACCAGTTATATCTGGCGGGGCGCCAGGCAGGGCAGGGGGCCTCATCTTCAGCCGTACGCCGGGTTTTCGGCAGGTCCGGTTACAGGAGGGGTGTGGGGTACTTTTGATTTTAATGGCTACAGGGAGGTTGATCTATACCTGGCGATGGAACTGCCGGGCGGATTCATCATCGGCCTCCAGGATTACTGGATGGCTGACCTGCCATTTTCTGATTTTACGGCTGAAAGCGGCAGTCATGTTCTGGAGGCATCATTAGGTTATGACTCGGAACACATCAGCCTGAATGCAAATTACATAATTAATGAAGCCGGAGGGGCGGGCTCAGTTGGAGACGACCTGTATGTTGAGAGCCGGTTCTCATTTGAATACTTCTCTGTTTTCATGGGTGCCGGGAATGGGTGGCATACTGAAGATGGCCGGTTCATGGTATGCAACGTTGGAATCGGGGCGGAACGGGAGTTTCAGGTGAGTGACTCCTTCTCCATTCCGGTAACGGCACAGATATGCTTCAATCCTGACAGTGGAAGGGCATTCTTCGCGGCCGGTTTATCCATTTCCACCGGCAGGTGACCGTTACCGCTGCCCGCAGGGACAGGTCTGTTATCCGCCGCAGAGCTAAAGAAATCAATATTTGCCTCGGGCTCAGGTTTTCAGAATCTAATTTCTATCTTTGGAATAATGATATGTATCAGGGATACTGATACTATTCATTACTAACCTCCGAAGGGTTTTCCGTTTAAACAAAATCTGATTCTGAAGAGAAGGGTGATAATGTTTGAATTTTCCGAAATACAGAACAACTACTTCTTTTTACCCCTGATAGGTTTTGTGATCGGAATTTTTGGAACCATCCTGGGGGGAGGAGGCGGATTTTTTTTCATTCCCATTCTTACACTCTGGTTTGCCGTACCTGCTCAGACTGCCGTGATGACCTCACTGATGGCCACATTGCCCATAACACTGGTTGGTTCTGTGAGTCATTACCGCAGGAGAAACATTGATGTCAGCGTAGCTGCTGTTTTCATTGCCGGCGGTCTGATCGGGGCTGTGGCCGGTGCCAGGATTACAGGCTGGATTACCGAGTCACAACTTAAGGTTGCCTTTGGCATCTATTCTATTATGATGGGATTTGGTATTGCACTGCGTTCACGGAGGAATAAAGAGGCGGGAAAACTGACAGAAGGCCAGAATAAGAGGGACGGCCGTTCCATGATTGCAAAAGGATCATTCTACGGATTGGTTGCGGGAACAATAACCGGTGCCTTCGGCACGAGCGGCACAATGCCTGTAATTGCCGGTCTCTATTCAATGAGAATACCGCTGAAAGTTATTATCGGGACCTCCCTGCTCGTGGTCCTTTTCAACAGCATCTTTGCAATAAGCGCTCACCTTTTTATAGGTAAGGTAGACGTCACCCTTGTCTCTTTCCTTACCGCCGGTTCGGTAATCGGTGCGTTGGGAGGCCCGGGGATACTGTCAAGGATGAAGATTGATAATAAGGCAGAGTCGGCAGCTGCATTCTGGTATGCTGCAACGATGATAATTATTGGAATTCTGATGATCCTTGGGGGGAGGAACTGACCATGCATGGAACCATGATAAGGACGATTTACATAATAATACTGATTTACTTTGCTTTAGGAGGCGTGGGTTTCTACCTGATCAACAGGAGAAAGACTCCGGAAGCTGCAAGGGAGAGCTATGTTAAATTCGGAACTTATTTTCTGATCATCAATCTGTTATTCTTCAGTATTATCCTCCATACGATGGCCTTCAGGGTACTTACGGTCCTGATTATAATCGCTGGATTCACCGAACTGTCCACCCTGTTCGTCAGGTCGGAGCGGAATAATGTTCCCTTTTTTGTCTGTTCATTAATAATTTACACCGTTTTTTCAATCCTCTTCTTCATCTTCGGAGCCGGAACACGGGACCAGATTTTATTTGCCTTCCTGGTACTTTCCATTTTTGACAGTTTCAGTCAGATAACCGGCCAGCTGTGGGGTCATCACAAACTGGTTCCCGCGATTAGTCCGGGAAAAACATGGGAAGGACTTCTGGGTGGTGTACTGATATCACTATTCAGTGCCTGGCTGTTGAGTGACCTTGCAAGGGATACTATGCCTGAAATGATTGTATTCACAATAGGCATTCCTGCCTTTGCTTTTTTTGGCGATCTGCTTTCTTCGGTTTACAAACGTAAGTATAAAGTCAAGGATTTCAACAGGTTAATCCCGGGCCACGGAGGTTTCCTTGACAGGTTTGACAGCCTTATCGCAGGAGGTGCCTGGGTCGCACTCTATACGATGATTATGTTACACTGAGAATAAACAGATATGGGAAACACAATTGTCTTATCATTTGTCTACCTGGCCGGAATAAGTATGTTGCTGATCTTTAATGAACTGGTATACAGAAAGTTTAGTCCTGAAGGTGAGATTACCCGAAAGTTTGCGCATTTCTCATCGGTGCTTGCAACCCTGCCGTTTCCGTACTTTTTCCCCTCGCACTGGTATATTCTGGTACTAGCAGTATTGTTTGCCATAGTGCTGTTCAGTACCCGGAGAGGAAAACTGCTTGGGTCAATTCACGCAATTGAGAGAAAATCAATAGGGAGCTATCTGTTGCCAATTGCCATTTATGTCACCTTTCTGATTGCGGAGCTGCTCGGTAACAAGTTTCTTTTCATCCTGCCCATTCTGATTCTGGCTGTCTGTGATCCGCTGGCAGCAATTCTGGGGATGAGTAACACCCACTTTAACAGAAGGATCAGAATTGCAGGAATTACCCTGAACAAAACCTGGCTGGGAACCGGTTCGTTTCTGGTTTCCAGTTTCGTTATCAGCATCCTGGCTCTTTATTTTTACCGGGAGGTGTTTGATTTCAAGACATTCTGGCTTGCCGCGCTTGTGGCTGTTGTGACAATGTTTGCCGAAATGATAAGCTGGCGGGGTTCTGATAATCTGAGTATTCCGTTGAGTGCAGTTCTGGTGCTGGTTTTATGTCTTTAATTATGTCTGATCATGGACACTCACAATCTTCGTGGTATCATTGGCCTGAAGGGAATTCAATGCTGAAAATGAGTTAAATAACATAATGTCAGATCAATAAAGCAATATTATGAAACAGATAATTTATAAGGGAGAGAATATTCTCAACGTCCCGAACCTGATAAGCCTGTACCGGCTGCTGGCATTTCCTGTAATTTTGTTTATGGCATTGACCGGCCGTGAAAACTGGTTTGTCATCCTGATTTGCATCAGTCTGGTCAGTGATATTTTTGACGGCAGTATTGCCAGACTATTTAAGCTGCAGACCAACTTCGGCGCTGCGCTCGATAACCTGGCTGACCTATGCACCTATGCCATGGCCCTGCTGGGCATGTTTCTTTTCAGATGGTCAGAGATAAGGCCGCATGCATGGATTTTATACATTTTCCTTGCGGTATTCATTTTAAGCTACCTTGTTGCTTTTATCCGTTTCCGGAAGATTCCCGGTCTGCATCTCTATTCGGCGGTGTCATGCGGTTATGCCCAGGGGATATTCTTCTTTATCCTGTTTGTTTTCGGGTTTTATCCCTGGCTGTTCTACCTTGTGGTTGTTTGGGGAATAATTGCCTATACTGAAAAGACCATTGTCCTGCTGAAGCTCGATGATATTAAAAGAGGGGTAAAGGGATTATACTGGCTTATAAAAAAGGAAAGGATGCAGGCAGGCTGAGATGTTGTGCGGTCCGGTGAGGCGGATGAGAGCTTTGCGGTCCGGTGAGGC
>Ga0116149_1000206_pt1 | contig 78366 bp, 49 predicted proteins | sample AD_UKC057_MetaG_FD_89787 | JGI IMG/M metagenome (GOLD analysis project Ga0116149, IMG submission 89787) | Active sludge microbial communities of municipal wastewater-treating anaerobic digesters from USA - AD_UKC057_MetaG | ecosystem: Engineered > Bioreactor > Anaerobic > Digestate | place: USA...
CAGACGCCGGCGATCCGGATGCTGATGATCTCTCGGGCGGCTGGGGTGTTCGCGAACTCGGTGGTGGCGGGTCCGTCGATGGGGACGGTGATCCTCCGCGGGGTGGCCACAGCCAACGGCGACGCGGCGTTCGGGCTGGTGGCGGACACGGGGATCACGATGCTGACGCGGTATCGCGACGGTGCGGCGCCGAGCACCGCCCGCAACGTGGTCGCCGCCCTGACAAACACCCCGCCGGCCGAGGACGACTTCACCGTCCAAATCCTCTGACCCGCCCACCAGCCGGCAAGAACGGCCCCGACTGCCCGTTGCCGCCGAAGGGCCGGCGCGATATAGTCCACCTGCCAGGCGCCAAGCCGGCGGCCCCGTTCGACGACCAGACAACCAGGCGACCAGGAAACCCCCAACGCCGTCGAACGCCCCGCCGGCCCGCCATCCAACCGGCCCCACGACCGGAACCGTTCGCGCCCGTAGCTCAGTAGGATAGAGCGGCGGTTTCCTAAACCGCAGGTCACAGGTTCGAGTCCTGTCGGGCGTATTTGCGAAGACCCCTGGAAACGTTGGGTTTCCCCAATGTTTTCGGGGGTTTTTGCGTTCTGGCCGGAATCGGCTCCGGGTGCGGCTTGGTGCGTCGAAGTGCGAGAAAACGAGCCCTGTCGCGCCAAGAAACGCGCCGAGTTTTTCGGCGGCTTCGCCGGTCCGTCGTCGTCGTCCGGCTTGCCGTCCGTTCCCGTTGCTCGGGCCGATTGCTTCGCGGGCGCCACGCCGAGGTCGGGCAGGGCGGCCACGGCGTCGGTCTCCTGGCCGCGGAAGACGTGGGTGTAGCGGCTCATCGTCAGGTTGATGTCGCTGTGTCGCATGACGGCCTGGGCGACCTTCGGGTGAACGCCGGCGGCGGCGAGCCGACTTCCGGTTGTGTGGCGCGAGCTGTGGATGTCGCCGTCGTGGCTGAATCGCCGGACCTGAACGGCATCGCTCCGACCAGCGTGTACGTCGACAATCTCGGGCACAATGCGGCCAAGTTTGCGGTAGCCGATCTGAAACGGGAGCCCGGCGAGGCGACCTTGACCCTGAGCGGAGGTTTCGAGGGCGGGGGCGGCTTCAGCGCAAGCGACAGGGTGACTGTGAAGTAGTCCGGCGGCGGCCAGGCGGTGCTGAGCGACGCGGAGAAGGCTGGATTGCCCAGTCTTCGAGAAGAGGAGAGGCCGGCCCGGGCCTTGGCAATGGGCCTTTGCCTTCCGCGCGTCAGATGCGGATCTCCATTCCGCCGCGGACGGCGAAGCAATCCAGCGCGTCTTCCTGTCGCGCTTCGGCCGTCACACACGTCTGCTCGATGGCGTCGATCTGAGCATCGGTTCGGTCCTGGTTGTGATGGAACAGCCCGAGTCGCTTGACTCGGGCCTTCGCGGCCAGGTCCACGGCGTCGGCGAAGGTGGAATGCCCCCACGTCCGGAAGCGCTCATACTCGTCGGGCGCGTACTCCGCATCGTGGATCAGCAGGTCCGCGGCAGCGCAGGCCTGGACATAATCATCGAACGTTCCTCCACCGGTATGCTGGAACCGCAGTTCGTTGTCGGTCAGAAAGACGAATGTCCGGCCGTCCTCCGAGAAGCTGTACCCCAGGCCTCGGTTGGGATGGCTGATGGGGATTGGTGATACCGTGACGCTGCCAACCCTGAACGATTCTCGGCACTGTTCCCGGAACGACAGCCGTGCCTGCACCTTGTCCAGGGGCACGGGGAAGTTCGGCGGCTGCATGCAATGGGAGATCATCTCGCGAACGGAGTCCTGGGCGCACGGGCAGCCCATGATCTTCAGGTGGCAGTCCTCGCGGTAGAGAGGCCGGAAGAACGGGAAGCCCAGGAGATGATCCCAGTGGGCGTGGGTGAAGAGCAGACACATCTCGCTGCGCCCCTCTTCGAGCAAGCGAGCACCAAGCCTGCGGATGCCGGAGCCGGCATCGATGATCAGGGTCTGGTCGTCCGCCGTCCGCAGTTCGATACAGGTCGTGTCGCCGCCGTATTTCAGGTACTCCGGGCCCGAAACGGGGATCGAGCCTCGGGAGCCCCAGCATCGGATCAACATGGTCGGCTCTCCGCTTGGGGACTGGCCACGGGCTGCGACCGTCGCACCCGCGGCGCCATGATTCTACACGGACTCATGGCCTGGTTGAAGAAGTCCCTGACGGCGGCGTTAGAGAACGGCCTTCGCCCTGCAATCGGCCGTCGATGCAAGGCGTTGGGGTGTGTAGAATCGATACCGACCCGCGGGTCACAGGTCCAAATCCTGTCCGGCGCGGCGAATCAGGCGGCTGTGTTCGCCAGGGCATCCAGGAGTCGAGGTGAACTCGGATGGTTCCCACCCGTAATAGGCCCCAGTTCCAGGTGAGCGAAGGGGTCGCCACCGGCAGATCTGCCTGCGGCGGACGCCGAGGCAGCCGGGCGGGGCGGCGCTCGGCGACGCTGGTCGCCATGACCGTGTTGCTGGGGTCGGCGTCGGCGTGGGGCTATCTGGACATGCCGATGGTGAAACTGACGATTCCCCGGCTGATGCTGGAGTTCAAGAACGTCGCGGTATGCAAGGTGGAATTCTTCGAGGCGGGCAAGGGGGCGGCCAAATTCCGCGTGGCCGAGCGGCTGCAAGGCCAGTCGCCTGACGAGATGCGTTACGCCATGGCCCCGTACGGCAAGCTGGCGCCGCAGTTCGCTTCGGTCAAGGCGGGCGACGCAGCCGTGGTGTTCAGCGACGATCCTTACGGGCGGGCTGTCGTCTTCCTGGCGGGCACGTTCTTTGTGGCCAACTGGGACAAGGCCGGCGGGTGGTGGCGTCTGGCCGGCGTGTCGGGCGATCACTACGAGATGCGATGCGCGTTCGTGGGCTCGGCGGAGGAGTTGGCCGACGCGTGCAGCCGGCTGCTGCTGGGGCAGGAGGTGGTCGTGCGGTGCCTCCGCGAGCCGAAGAACCCCGCGACGCAGCGAGTGCGTTACGATCTCCGGCAGCCGCACGCCAAGGTGGTGGTGGAGTCGGCGAGCCAGGCGACAAGCGGAGCGGAAGCGGCCACCCCGCCGGCAGACCCGGTGACGGGGATGGCCGACTCGCAGCCGGCTGTGCGAATCCTGGCGGCCCGGGCGTTGGGGGAGCGAGGCGCCCAGGCCGTGGGGCTCCTGAGGCAGGTGCTGAAGGGCGATAAAGACCCGCTGGTCCGCCGGGCGTGCGCGGCGGCGCTGGCGCGGATCGGCCCGCCGGCCATCGAAGCGGTGGGCGACCTGGTGGCGAGTTTCCGCGGCGGGGGGTACGGCGAGACCGAGGACATGCCCAGCGCGGAGGCGGCGCTGGCTGTGGCAAGGATCGACCCTGCCGGCAAGGCGTGGCTGCCGATCGTGGAAGCCGGCCTGGGGCACAAGAGCGCCGACCAGCGCACCAAGGCGGCGCGGATCGTGACGCTGCTGCGGGAGGCGGGCCGGCCCGCGCTGTCGCTGATGATCCAGGCAACGGGCGATCCGTCGCCTTCGGTTCGTTACGAGGCGGCCACGGCGATCGGGCTGGCGCACACCGACGCGGCCGTGGTCGTGCCCGTGCTGCTGAAGACGGCCCTGAAGGACGAGAACAATCACGTGCGGTACGCCTCCCAGGTTGCCTTGGGGCGCGTGGGCGGGCCGGCCATCGCGGCCCTGGCCCAGGCGATGCTGACCGAGAAGGACGTCGAGGTCCGCCGCCGGGCGGTGGACATCATCAACTGGTTCGGTCAGCCGCGGGAGGCGGCTGAGGCCCTGAAGCAGGTGTCGGCCGACGCGAACGAGGACGCGGAAATTCGCAAGATCGCGGCCAAGGCGCTCAAGCGGATCGAGCAACACTAACACATCCTGCTCGCCGGCGACCTTGTCGGGCGGCGGGAGCGCGTTGATCGAGCGGCTTGCGGTTATGGGTTCTTTCGCTGCCTGAGTTTCTCGGCCAGTTCGTCGACGGTTCTTTCCGCGGCGGCCAGCTCGTCGGCGGCCGCGGGCTGTCGTCCCCAGCGGAGCCGGTAGTACAGGTCGACCAGGTCGTCCAGCGGGGCGCGGGGGAGGTCGAGTTTCCGGGCGGCCTCGGCGGCGACGTGCCGGGCGGTCTGGGCGGGGCGGTCGCCCACGCCGTGAGGGGCAAGCAATTCCAGCAGGCGGACGAGGAAGCGCACCTGCGGCGGGGCCCGCCGGGAGGCCTCCTGGGCTCGCGTGCGTTCCCGCATGGAGCGACGGACCAGCCGGGCGAGCACGACTGCTTCGAGGACCAGCCCGATGGCGGCGACGGCGATGGCCAGGCGGACCATCAGGGCGTCGACCTGTCCGTAGGCCAGCAGGCGTGAGAAGCTCTCGCCCGCGTCCCTGATGAGCGAACCGGCGGCCGCCCACGTCCGCTGGATGCTCCGCACCACGTGGCGGGCCAGCGACTGGCGGAGGCGGTTGTCGTAGCTGATGACGTTCTCGTACCACCAGAATCCCATGCTGGACCAGGTGTCGCGGGCCCAGGCGAACAGCCCGGTCTGCCGCGCCGCGGGGGCGGGCGGCGTGGCGTCGAACGGCACCCAGTCGCCGCCCTGCGTGAAGACCTCGGTCCAGGCGTGCGCGTCGCGGTCGCGGACGGTAAAGCTTCGCTGCGCGGGCGAGGCGGGCTCCAGGCGAAAGCCCGTGGCCAGGCGGGCGGGGATGTGCAGGCTGTGGCACATCACCGTCAGTGCCGACGCAAAATACTCGCAGTGCCCGCGCCGAGAATGGAAGAGGAAGTGCTCCACGCCGTCGCGGTCGCCAGGGACCTCGTCCAGTTCCAGCGTGTACTCGTACTCATCCCTCAGACGCTGGGCCAGGCGCGTAGCCAGTCGCAGGTTCAATTCGTCGCTGCGCGGGCCTTCTTCTCGCTCGTCGGGGAGAAGGTCGCGGCACCACTGGCGGGCGAGCTGCTCGACCGCCTGCCCCGCGTAAATCAACCCGTGGGGCATCTGCGGCGGGTTGCCCGACCGCTCGCGCATCCGGCGGAGGTAGTCCACCTGTGGGCTGGACAGCGGCATGGGCCAGGCCCGCACGGTGTAGCGGATGACGGGATCGAATTGCATGGGGGGCGAGAACCGGATCTCGCCGTCGCCATCGATCTGGGCCTGGCCCTGGGTCGTCGTGACCTCGACCGGCGGGGCGATGGAGAACAGCAAGGTGGGGCTGGCGGAAGCCACCTGGGAGACGTTGAGGACCAGGGCATTGTCGAGCAGGCGGGTGTCCGGAGCGGGTGCGCTCTCGTGCCCGGAAGAGAACATCCGCCCGGCGCGGCGCGACCATCGCGAACGGGCGTAGAGATTGAAGACCTGCCCTCGCAGGTACTGGACCTGCCGCGTGTACGGTCCGCTGGGAAGCGGGCCGGTCAACTGGAGGCTCAGGACCACGCGATTGGAGAGATAGATGCGCCGCACCGTGGGGTCGCCGAGGTGGACGGACTGACTGTACCCGCTCAAGGCGGCTCCGTCGGAAGCGGCTGAATGGGTGTGAGCTTCGCGCGGTGCGACCAGGAACATCGCGATGCCCACGGCGAGCATGAAGATGGTTGCGCCGACGGAGCGGCGGACCAGAAACTGTCCGGGCCAGTCGCGCACGGCATTCCAGGCCACGCGGTGGGCGTCGAGCGGGCCAGCCTCCACCACCAGGCGGGCAACGGCGGCCTGGTCCAGTCGGCGCTTGAGGGTGAACACCATGACCGTGTACGCGGTCAGGGTCAGGTGCACCGCCACCACCATCGCCAGCCAGAACGCCATCGTCAGCAAGCTGCACGCGACCATGAGCAGCATGGTCAGAACAAGCATCTGGACGTAGTCCCGGTTGGTCTTTCGCTCGAAGAGCTTGCAGATCTGGATCAGGATCAGGTAGTGCCCCAACTGGGCCAGCAGTTCGGCCCGCGAGGTGAGGACCTCCAGCACCAGGATCCCGGTGGAGGTCAGGACGCCCGCGTTGACGAAGAAACGGCTGACGTAGACCTCCTGGGCGCGGTGGACGGCGGCGAGGTTGACGGCTACGGCCGCTGTCCCCGCGAGGAGGTAGAACACGCTGCCGTCGGCGAGGCTGAATGAGGCCAGCCCCAGCCAGATGAGGAGCATGAGGGGCCTCTCGAGGCGGCGCCTGGCCTTGAGGACGATCTCGGCCTCGCTGTAGCTTCGCAGGGGCATCAGGCTCCCTCCGCAGCCAGGGCCGGCCGGCGGGCGCCGGCGGGGGCGAGATCGGGCGAGTCGGCATCGGGCGAGGGCTTGGCGCCGCTGTCGTCGAAGAAGCCGTCCAGTTCCCGGGCCCGCACGACGACCATGTGCCGGCAGAACGAGCGGAGCGAGCGCAAGGCATAGGAGTCCACGTCGTCCTCGCCCGCGGCCACCACCACCTGCGCCTGGGCCACCTGCGAGACCCGCACCGCCCGCAACGTCCGTTCGAGGCCGTGGGCGGTGTTGTCGTCCATGTCGGCCAGGGCGTCCAGCAGGGCCTGCCACTGTCCCCGTCCGCCCTGTGGGGCGAAGGTCTTCACGCCGCTGGAGAACGCCAGGGCCAGGCCCACCATGTATCCCTGGGCTACCGCATGATCGATAAGCGTGGCGGCGAAACGCAGGAGGCGTTCGCGGAGCAGGATGGCCTCGGCGGTGTCTTGGCGGCGGCGGGTGTCAACGAAGACCCACAGCAGGTCCGGCAGGGGGCGGGACATCTCCCGCAGCACCGGGACGGGCCGGCAGGCGGAGCGGCGCCAGTGGATCCAGCGGGGGTTGTCGCCTCCGCGGTAGTCTCGCAGGCCGAAGAACTCGTCCTGCCCGCCTGTGGCGGGACTGGGAGCGGCCGAGGACACCTCGACCGCGCCGCGGCGGAGGAACCAGTTCCGCAGACGTCCGCGAGCGGGCCAGACGATCACGGTGCTGTCCTGGGCGATGCGGCGACGCGCCTCGACCAGGCCGAAGGGAAAGATGGTGGACAACTGCATCTCGCGGAGGTGGATGCGTCCGCGGACGAGCGCGGCAAATCGTCCGCCGCTGCGAAAGACCGCCTGGGCGGGCAGATGGACGCAATAACCGTCAGCGCTGTCGATGCCGGTGGGCGCCATCTCGCGCACGCTCAGGCCCATGCAGCCTCGGCGGCGGTGGGTGTTGCGCAGGGCGTAGCCGAGGTGGACGGTCCGGTTCTGCCAGGCCCGCGAGGGCACCTCTCGCTGCAATTGCACCGCCAGCAACATGCGCCGTGCGGTCACAGCCGACAGGTGCAACGCCGCCATCATCGCCCCGAACAGGACGAACATCATGCCCGCCTGGCTCTTGACGGCGGAGACGCCGAGCAGCACCGCGACGCTCAGGAACAGCCAGCCCGCGCGGGTGAGGCGGAAACGGACAGGCGCGGGCTTGCGGGACTGGCGGCGGCTCACGCGCGGCTCCTACAGGGGGACGGGAACGGTCTCGAGAATCTGGCGGAAGAGCGCGTCGGCGGCGGCCGCCCCGTCAGCGGCCAGCGCCTTGGTCATCAGTCGGTGCGAGCAGATCGCGGGCGCGAGGTCCTGCACGTCGTCGGGCAGGGCGTAGTTTCGCCCCTCCAGCAGGGCCGCGGCGCGGGCGGCCTGCATCATGGCCAGCGAGGCCCGCGGCGAGAGGCCCACGGCCAGTTCCTGGCTGCGCCGAGTCGCCTCCACGATCGACAGGATGTACTGGATGATGGCCTCGTCCACCTCGACCGCCAGCACCTGTTCCTGAAGCGCCAGCAGTTCCTCTGCCGTCAGCACGCTGGCCAGGTCCGCCAGGCGGGTGCGGGCGGGCTGGGTCAACAGGATATCCCGCTCGGTCGAGCGGTCGGGGTACCCGATGCGCACGCGGATCATGAAGCGGTCGAGCTGGTTCTCGGGCAGGAAGTAGGTGCCCTCGAACTCGTAAGGGTTCTGGGTGGCCAGCACCATGAAGGGCGGGCCCAGGGGGAAGGTCCGCCCATCGGCGGTGACCTGCGACTCGTTCATGGCTTCCAGCAGGGCCGACTGGGTCCGCGGCGTGGTGCGGTTGATCTCGTCTACCAGCACGATCTGGGCGAAGATGGGCCCGGGCTTGAAACTGAACTCGCCCTTGGAGGAGTCGTAGACGCTGACGCCGAGGATGTCGCTGGGCAGCAGATCGGGGGTGAGCTGGATGCGGCTGAAGCTGCAGTCGATTGACCGGGCGATGGCCCGCGTGAGGATCGTCTTGCCCACGCCGGGCACATCTTCGAGCAGGACATGACCCCGGGCCAGCAACGCCACCAGCACCTGGCGCACCGCCTCCTCCTTGCCCAGCAGCACGCTCTGGATACTCGCCCGCAACGCCTGGAGTTTCTCGTTCGCTGTCATGCCAAGTCGATTATACCGGGACCTGCCGGCATGGGCTAGAGTCTGAGAGCAAGCGGGGCAAGTGCGCTTGACCGGACTGCGGGCCAGTGGTAGGGTGCGCCCGGACGGACACGCACCGTGCGTGGCCGCTGTGGTGAGTCAAATGGCGTGCGGCCGAATCGTTCGGTCGACCAAAGAGGACAAGTCCATGATCCGATCGCATTCCCAAACCGATTCCCGCATAGCGCACACGCTTCGCCTTCTCGGCCGGGCTATGTGTGGGGCCTGCCTGCTCGCGGCATCGGTCCTGCCGGCCGGGCGCCTGGCCGGCGCAGACAGGAGCCCCAACTTCGTGATCGTGTACGTCGACGACCTGGGGTACGGCGATCTGGGCCCGTTCGGCTCGAAGACCCACCGCACGCCCGCCATCGACCGGATGGCCGAGCAGGGGATGCGGCTGACGGACTTCTACTCGACATGCTCGGTGTGCACGCCTTCTCGCTCCAGCGTGATGACCGGGTGCTACCCGCGGCGCGTCAACATGCACGTGGACGAGAAGAACCGCTGCGTGCTCTTCACGGCCTCGCGCAAGGGCCTGCACCCGGACGAGGTCACCATCGCCGATCTGCTCAAGACCAAGGGCTACGCCACCGCCTGCATCGGCAAGTGGCACCTGGGCGACCATCCCAAGTTCATGCCCACCAGCCAGGGGTTCGACGAGTACTTCGGCATTCCCTACAGCAATGACATGCACACCAGGCAGGTGCCCCTGCCCCTGGTGAGGAACCTCACGGTGATCGAAGCCCCCCTTCGCCAGGACACAGTGACCGAGCGGTACACGAAGGAGGCGATCCGGTTCATCAAGGCCAACAAGGATCGCCCGTTCTTCCTGTACTTGCCCCACACGGCCGTCCACCTGCCGCTGCATCCCGGCGCGGCCTTCAAGGGCAAGTCCAAGGACGGCGCATACGGCGACTGGGTGGAGGAAGTGGACTGGTCGATGGACGAGTTGTTCCAGACGCTGCAGGCCGAGGGGATCGACCAGAACACGCTGGTCGTGCTGACCTCGGACAACGGCTCGCAGAAGGCCGGCAGCAACCTGCCCCTGCGGGGCGGCAAGGGGCGCACCGACGAGGGCGGCATGCGCATGCCCTGCATTATTCGCTACCCGGGCAAGATCCCCGCGGGCTCGAGCAGTTCGGAGATCACGGCGACCATCGACCTGCTGCCGACGTTCGCCCGCCTGGCCGGGGCCGTTCTGCCCGAACGGGTCATCGACGGGCGGGACATCTGGCCCATCCTCAGCAGGCAGAACGGCGCCAAGTCGCCCCACGAGGCGTTCTACTACTACCAGATGGACCAACTCCAGGCCGTGCGCAGCGGGCCGTGGAAGCTGTTCGTCCCCATGGAGGCCAAGAAGCGAAACTGGGGCAAGCCCGAGGGCAAGACGGAGCTGAAGCTGTTCAACCTGGCCCAGGACATCCACGAGGACAACAACGTGGCCGACGCCCATCCCGAGGTGGTTGCCCGCCTGCTGGCGCTGGCCGAGAAGGCGCGCCAGGAACTTGGCGACGGCGACCGCCCGGGCAAGGGACAACGTCCTGCCGGGTGGGTGGACCAGCCCTCGCCCCGCCTGCTGGAAGGCAAAGACTGACGCGACCACCCGGGGACAATTGACGAATTGGCCGATTGACGGTAGGATGGAAGCAGGACAATCGGAGGTCCCCGAGTACATCTCGATGAACAGTGGCCCGACAATCTCGGCCGCCAAGGTCGTCCTCTTTGCACGGGCGGACGGTCCGCTGCGCGCCGCGGTGGGGCGGTCGGCCGGCGTGGTGGAGGCTGCCAGCGCGTACGAGGCGGCCGCCGAACTGTTAACCGGTCCGACGGCTGCCCTGGTGGTCGATCTGCCTTTGTTGACGCCCTATCACTGTCGCCTGCTCCGCCTGGCCGGCGATCTGGGCGTGCCGGCGCTGGGCGTGGGCGTCGCCCGCCGGGCCATCCGTTGCGAAGACTTGCACTCCTTGCGTCGGGTCGGTCTGGAGGAATTGGGCGGGCGCCTCGCGGAGATATGCCGGGAGTTCGAGTTATCCATGTTGACCTTTGCGGCCGCGGGGGAGATCGAGGCCCAGCTTCAGCAGGAGAGCCCCGCCCCGGCCACCGAGGCTGCCCGGGCCTCTCCGGCGGCGCCGGCAGGCCAGGCGCCGGTGAACGCGTTTCTCAGGGGCTCGGCGGCGGCGACCCGGCGCGAGGAGGAGTTGGCTGGCGCGGAATCTGCTTGCGACGCCCCGGCGGGGGGCACCTACGTTTCCGACGAGAGCACCGGGGGCAAGTCTCCCGAGCACTCCGACCACGCCCAGGCTGCGTCGCCTGCCTTGCCGTCGGCCTTGCTCAGCGACGAGGAGCTTTCGGCCCTTCTGGGGGACGAGCCGTGAGCAACCTCGACCTGCTGCTGCTGGGCGGTCCAGACCAGACGGCCGTCGTTGCCCGCCAGGCCCAGGCCAACGTCGTCCATTACGACGATGCGTACGACGCCCTGCTGGAACTCAGCCGGCGTCCCTGGCCTGCGGTCGTGCTGACGGCTGGCAGGGAGGACTTCGCCGGGCTCTGCCGGGCCTGCCGGCGTCTCCAGCCCCACGCCCGCCTGCTGGTGTTGTGTTCGCCCGCCCAGGAGGCGGCGATCCGCCCGCTTCGGCCCGCGCTGCTGGACGACTACTTTGTCTATCCCACCACCCGCGACGACTGGGCGTTGCTGCGGGGGCCCTTCGTCGCCCAGGCTTCAGGCGGCGAGTTGTGCGCCCTCACGCCGGCTGACTTCTCCGCCCTGGCCGGCGCCGCCCGCAGTCTGCCCGCGTTGGAAAGTCAGCTTGCCTCGCTGGTGAGCGTTCGCCTGAGGCGGACGGTGCGATGGGTGCCCCGCGAAGCCGTCGCACCGGGTCAGTCCGGGCTGTTGGACATCCCCGGGCAGGCGAAGATGCTGGTCGTCGGCAAGGACGAGGCGGGCGATCTCAGTCCGCACCAGCGGGACATGCTGGCCAACCTGGCCCATGCCCTGCCGGGGCTGGTCCAGGCCGCCATGCGGGCCCAGTCGCTCCACCGCCTGGCCTCCACGGACCATCTCACCGGCGTCTACAATCGTCGCTATTTCTGCCAGCTTACCGACCAGATCCTCCTGCGGGCGGTGCGGCGGCATTTCCGGGTGACCTTGCTGCTGTACGACATGGACAACTTCAAGCGGTACAACGACACCTACGGTCACCAGGCCGGGGACGAGATCCTGCGCGAGACCGCCCAGCTCATGCGGCGCACGACGCGGCGCCAGGACATCGTCGCCCGTATCGGGGGCGACGAGTTCGCCGTCCTCTTCTGGGATGCCGAAAAGCCCCGCCAGCCGAACAGCCGTCACCCCGACACGCCCTACGTGCTGGCCGATCGGTTCCGCCAGGCCGTCCTCCAGCACGAGTTCCGCCTGCTGGGCTCGGAGGCCAAAGGCTCGCTCACCATCTCCGGCGGGCTGGCCCGCTTCCCCGTCGACGGCACGAACTGCGACGAACTCCTCCGCCGGGCCGACCAGGCGCTCCACGAGGCCAAGGCCCTGGGCAAGAACGTCATCCACTTGATCGGGCAGAAGAGGTGACAGCCGGCGGTCCCACGGCTTGAAAGCCATGAAGAAACGGGAAACGCGGGACCGGGAGAGGCGCCTCTCCCGCTGGTCCGACGGCTCCCGTTTCTCGCCGCGATTTCTCCCCTCCAATTCCTATGCCTCTTCGAGCACCTTCCAGCCCAGGGCGTCGGCCAGGGCGAAGATGGGCTCCTTCAGGTCTCCGAAGACGGTGACGCGGTGCCAGCCCCAGCGGTCCCACTCGGTGAAGAGCTTCTCGATATCGCCTACGGGGACGGCGCAGAGCTTGGTGCGGCAGGCCCGGTCATCGGGGCTGTTGCCGACGGCCTTGGCCCGATGGAAGAGGATCTGCTTGCGGTCCGGGCCGAACTCCACCGTGGTGGTCATGAAGGCCTCGGGCATGATCGAGCGGAGCGAGGCGCCCTGGCGGTCTTCGCTGTGGGTGAGGATCTCGTAGGGGTTGGTGGGGCCCTTGGGGCCGAAGACCTTGTTGGAGGCCACGCAGTGGGCGTAGATGATCTGGTGCGAGGCGGTGTCGATGACCGGGTCGCTGATGTAGCCGGGCCGGCCCTGGGTGAGGGTCTTCAGCGCGACCATGGTGGCCGTCGAGCGGACGTCGCACTCGCAGGCGCCGATAAGCCCCTCGTTGCACAACTCGTGGAAGCCCAGGCAGGGGTAGGCGAAGATGTGCTTGCCGTAGAAACCGCCCAGGCAGTTGATGGTGATGGCGTCGGCGTTGTGCTTGGCCAGGACGGCCTTCATGCCGTAGTACATGGCTGCGGCCTTCAGGATGTGGTCTTCCTCGACGCCCTCGACCTTCGCGGCGTTCTTCTTCCAGCGATCCGCCAGGGCGCGGGACTGGTCGTTGTCGGCTTTCTCCCAGGCCTCGTTGACCTCCTTGAAGGGCACGTTGACGACGGGGATGCCCATTTCCTGGGTGATCTTGGGGGCGATGCCGGGCCAGCCCCCGCCGACGGCGAGAATCTTGGACTCCTTCATCTTCTTGATGCAGTCGGCCGGCGAGAGGCAGGTGAGCTTGTCTTCCTTGCAGGCCATGTCGCCGCAGGGGGGCGTGGAGGCGACGCGGGCCTTGGCGGCGGCGGCGGCGAACTCCTGCACCGTTCCGCCCTTCTTGACGATCTCGAAGCACTTGACGGCGGCGACGTGGTCGGCGAAGGTTGACGAGGCCACGAAGCCGACGTTGGGGGCATTCTTCCTCAGGAAGCCCGCGGTGTAGACCAGGAACCCGCCGCTGCCGGCGTATTGGAAGTCGGCGTAGAGGGTGGGCTTGCCGGTAGCGGCGACGGTCTGCACCACGCGGTTCCAGCAGTTCATCTGGTAGACCAGGTAGCCGTCGATGTCTTTGTCCTGATCGATGATCTTCTTGGCGGCCTCGGGCCCATTCGCCATGGCAGGCAGGAACTCGAAGTTGGGCAGCTTGTCGGCCAGTTCCTTGTTGAACTTCTCCATGACGGGCTGGAAGTCGAAGCCGACGTTGGGCCAGTCCGGCCCGGGCTGCTTGGGGGCGTGAAGGGAGTACAGGATGCGGATGCGGATCTTGCCGGCCGGCGTCTCGGCGGCCCGGGCGGTGTCGCGCAGGGGCAGTGCCGCGGCGGCGCAAGCGGCGCCCGCGCCGGCCAGGAAGCGACGTCGGTTGAACGAGCAGCAGGCACAGCCAAGAGGAATCCCAGCGGTCTTCATCGTCGGCTCCTTCGAGGTGTTCGATGGTCCATACAAGGGCGCTGCGCCACCGGGGGCACAGGCATTTGCGCCCGCAATCTATTGTCTAACGGTCCAGTCGGCGGTTTGTGGCGTGACCCGGCAGCCTCGATCGTTCAAGAGGCGCAGCCCACGGGAAGCTTCCCGTGGGCTGTTGTCCAGGGGGTCGGCTCTGTCGCGCCGTGGTCTCAGACGAGGTACTTGTTGTCCACCCGCACGGTGTGCTTGATCTGCTTGGCCAGGTCCTGGTAGCCGTCTCGGCCCATCAGCGCGAAGGTGGCCTGTTTGCCCAGTTCGACGGCCGGCTGATCGTACGCGTTGATGTTCAGCAGTTCGCCCATGAGGCTGGTGGTGAACTCGTAGAGGTAGATGAACTCGCCCACCGACTGGGGGCTGATGTTGTTGAAGCGGATGGTCAGCGTGGGTCGCTGCGAGACGGCCAGGGCGTACTCGGTGGCCTTCTTCTCGGCCTCCAGGAGCTTGGACATGCGGGCCTTGGCCAGGTAGGCCAGCCCGGGCACCTCGCCGAAGACATTGGGCACGCGGACCTCGCGGGGGTGCTTGTCGACCTCCAGGAAGACCACCAGCTTGTCGTTGGGGCCCTCGCGGTAGAGCTGGACCTGGCTGTGCTGATCGGTGGTGCCCAGGGCCTTGATGGGCGTGGGCCCGGCGAAGACCTCCCTGCCGTCCCGGCTGAGACGTTTGCCCAGCGACTCCGCCCAGAGCTGGCGGTACCAGTCGGCCAGCAGGTACAGGCGGTTGGAGTAGGGCATCATCACGTGCATCGGCTTGCCCTTGGCGGTCATCATGATGTACTTGACCGCCGCCAGCACGCAGGCGGGGTTCTCGTACCACTGGTGGATCTCCGTGCGCTGCTTCATGGCCCCTGCCCCGGCCAGAAGGGCGTCGATGTCGATGCCGCACATGGCGGCCGAGAACAGGCCCACCGGCGTGAGGACGCTGAATCGTCCGCCGACGTCGTCCGGCACGGGCAGCATGTCGTAGCCGTCGCGCTTGGCGATCTCGTGGAGCGTGCCCTTGAGCATGTCGGTGGTGGCCACGATGTGCTGCGCGAAGCCTTCACCGAGCTTCTTGCGGAGCATCTCGCGGACGATCATGAACTGGCTGGCGGTCTCGGCGGTCTCGCCGCTCTTGGAGATGACGTTGAACAGCGTGGTGTTGAGGCGCCGGCCCAGGAATTTCATGACATCGCCCACCAGCGCGGGGTCGACGTTGTCCAGCACGAAGAGCCTGGGCCCGCCTCGCTTGCGGTCGCTCTGGAGGTTGTAGGTGGCGTCGTTGAGGGCCGCCTGAAGGGCGATGTTGCCCAGGGCGCTGCCCCCGATGCCCAGCACCACCAGATCGGTGATCTTCTGCGAGCGGTACTTCGCCACCAGGGCCTTGACCTGGTCGGCGTACTCGCTCTTGCCCGGCAGGGCGGCGTAGCCAAGCCGGCCGGCCTCGATCTGGCCCAGCACGGCCCTGTGGGCCGCGAGCAAGGCATCGTGGATGCTGTCCAGGTCGCCCTGGGTGACGCCGTGGCGGCTGTCGATCACCTTGTCCGTCGCGTTCTTCCAGTACAGTTGGATCATCTTGCTTCGTTCTCCGCGGGCCGACGACGTTCGGGGGCAACACTCCTGGTCGCCTCGCTTCGGGTCGTCGGCCGGTCTTGTTCGCAGGACCGCCCGGGCGGACCTGCGACACAAGAGTATCCCCGCGCGGGGCGGATTTCCAGCCCCCCCTCAATCATCCGGAACGCGGGGTTCGTCTCTGGGGGCGGGCCGCTCGCGTGCAATCAGGCCTAACCCCGCAGGAATCGCAGTGTGGCTGCGTCGGTCGGCTGGCTACAATGTAGGGTATGAGGCGAGACCGTCACAGTGCTATCGCCGTGGCTGCATACCTCATCGTTTTCGCTGGCGTGGGTGTGCTGTCGCAGGTCCTGGCGGCACACGCTCATCAGCCGGGGGAACTGAAATGGCGGGAGGCTGCCGCCATCATGCTGTTCATCCCGCTGATCTGGTCGTTCCTGTGGTACTCGCCCGCGGGGATGGCGGCGGCATTTGTGGCCATCTCGATTCTGCGGGTCCGGGTGGAATGGCTCCAGATGCAGGCGTCGGGCGCGGGCGTGACGCCCGCCATGCTGGCGGCGGAGACGGTGTTTCCCGTCGCCCTGTACCTGGCCCTGGGGATCACGATCTACCTGTATCGCCTGCGACAGGAGTTCCTGACCAGGCAGCTTCTGCAGGCCAGCGCCCTGGAGACCCGCCAGCAGATGGCCAGCCGGCTGGCCCATGACTTCAACAACGTCCTCACGGTGGTCAGCGGGACGGCGCAGTTGATGAGGGCGGATGTCGGCAACCGCGTCCAGCTTGAGCGCGACGCCGAGAGCATCCTGCGGGCGAGCGAGCAGGGCATGGGCCTGGTTCGGCAGATGATGAGCCTGTCGCGCGAGCTGCCCGACGAGAAGGTGGCCTGCGAGCTGTCGGGCACGATCTCGCAGCAGATGGAGATGATCCGCCGGCTGCTTCCCTCGGGGGTCCAGGTGGTGCAGGAATACGCCTCGGAGCCGCTGATCGTCCGCGCCGACGGCGGGAAGCTGCTGCGGATCCTGACCAACCTTTGTCTCAACGCCGCCCAGGCCATGCCCGAAGGGGGGGCGCTGACGCTGCGGACCGCCCGGAAGGAGGGCGCGGCTTGCCTGGTTGTCGAGGACACCGGTACGGGGATCGACCCGCGGAACCTGGGGCGGATCTTCAAGCCTTTCTTCACCACCCGCGGGCGGAGCGGGGGGACGGGCCTGGGCCTGAGCATCGTCCATTCACTGGTCGAGGAGCACGGCGGGCGCATCAGCGTGTCCAGCACGCCGGGCCAGGGGGCCCGTTTCGAGGTCCTGCTTCCGCTGGAAACGGCGGGCGAGGCGACGTAGGGTCCGCCCCCGGACACCGGGGCCATGGCACGCTCCATTGCGGACCTTCCTCGCTTTCTGGTTGAAGCCCGCATTGAACGACGGTCGACAGCGTTTAAACGGGGAAGCTCTCGGTCATGCAATCTTGAGGATCATCACATGGCATCGGTGAATCGTCGCGAGTTTCTGTCGTTGTTGGCTGCGGGGGTCGGGGCGGCGACGGCGGGCGCCTTGCCCCGCCCGTCTCGTGCCGCAGCCGACACCCGCCCTCCCAACGTCGTGCTGATCTTCACCGACGACCAGGGCTACCAGGACGTGGGCTGTTTCGGTTCGCCCAAAATCAAGACGCCCCACCTGGACCGGATGGCCCAACAGGGCATGAAGTTCACCAGCTTCTATTCCGCCGCCCCGGTGTGCTCAGCCTCGCGGGCGGCGCTGCTGACCGGGTGCTACCCGGCCCGCGTCGGCATCACGGGCGTGCTGTTCCCCAACTCCAACAACGGCATCAGCGACAAGGAACTCACCGTGGCTGAGCTGCTCAAGGGCCGGGGATACGCCACCGCCTGCATCGGCAAGTGGCACCTTGGGCACCTCGAGCCCTTTCTGCCCACGCGCCACGGGTTCGACCGGTACTACGGCATCCCGTACAGCAACGACATGACCATTGACCCGCAGTCGGCCCGGTTCGCCGACAACTGCGCCTTCCGCGACGGGCAGACGGCAGAGCAGGCCCGGACCAAGGGCGTCAAGAACCTCGTGCCGCTGATGGAGAACGAGCAGATCATCGAGTACCCCGTCGACCAGTCCACCCTCACCCGCCGCTACACCGAGCAGGCGGTCAAGTTCATCCGCGAAAACAAGGACAGGCCGTTCTTCCTGTACCTCCCCCACACCATGCCGCACATCCCGCTGGCGGTCAGCGAGGCGCTCAAGGGCAAGAGCGCCCGCGGGCTCTACGGCGACGTCATCGAGGAGATCGACTGGAGCGTCGGGCAGATCCTCCAGGTCCTGGACGAAGTCAAGCTCGACCGGAACACGCTGGTCGTCTTCACCTCCGACAACGGCCCGTGGCTGTCGATGAAGGCCAACGGCGGCTGTGCCCTGCCCCTGCGAGACGGCAAGTTCTCCACCTGGGAGGGCGGCATGCGCGAGCCGTGCATCATGCGATGGACGGGGACCATTCCCGGCGGCAGGGTCTGCGACGAGGTGGCCGGGACGATCGACGTCCTGCCCACGCTGGCGGGCCTGGCCGGGGCCAAGCTGCCCGACGACCGGGTGATCGACGGCAGGGACATCTCGCCGCTGATGACCGCCAAGGACGGTGCGGTCAGTCCGCACGAGCATTACTTCTACTGGCGGGGGGGCGCCCTGGAGGCGGTGCGGAGCGGCAAGTGGAAGCTCCACCTGGGCGGGCAGAACAAGAAGGCCAAAGACAAGGACTCCAAGCCCCTCGCCCCGGCGGGCCAGCTCTTCGACCTCCAGGCGGACATCGGCGAGAAGACCGACCTCGCCGCCCGGCACCCGGACGTGGCGGAGCGGCTGGCCGGGGCGATCCGGGCGGCCCGCGAGGAAATGCGGAAAAACGCGCGTCCCTGCGGGCGGGCGGACCGCCCGAAAGGCCGGAAATAAGCGGCGGAGAAAAAGTCCGAAAATTCGGAAAAATTGTCAAACCAGGATTCGCGGCTTCCGTATAATCTAATGAGCGAGTTGCTGGGCTGGGTTTCTCCTCCTTTCCCCGGCCTGCAGCAAAGATCTGGGGCTCGGTTCCTCCCGCCGAGCCCCCTTTTTTTGTCTCCAAGACAAGATGTCTGGGCCCTGTCCCCATGACGCCACGCCCGTTCTGCTTGTCTGCCTCCGCGCCGGCGGCTAAGCTGTCCACATGACCCGAAACCCTCGACATCGCCCTCGCCGCCGCGGCACGCCGCCCGGCACGCACATCCCCGTCCTGCTGCGAGAGGTCGTCCGCTGCCTGGACCCCCAGCCCGGCCAGACGGTGGCTGACTGCACCGTCGGCTACGGGGGGCACGCCCGGGCCTTCCTGGAGCGGATCGGCCCCGACGGCAGGCTGCTGGGCCTGGACTGTGACGACACGTACCTCCACCAGACCCGCCAGAGGCTGGCGGATTTCGACCCGGCTGTCACCATCGTCCGGGCGAACTTCGCCGAGTTGGAGCGGGTGATGGCCGAGCAGGGGTTGGACGGCTTCGATATCGTCCTGGCCGACCTGGGCGTTTCGTCCATGCAGGTTGACGACCCCGGCCGGGGGATCGGCTACAAGGAGGACGGCCAGCTCGACATGCGGATGGACAATCGCCTGGAGAAGACCGCCGCGGACCTGCTGGCCGAAATGAGCCCGGAGGACCTCTCTGCCGCCATCCGCGACCTGGGCGACGAGGAAGACCACGAACGGATCGTGTTCTTCCTGGCTGCCCAGCGACAGGTTCAGCCGCTCACGCTTGTCTCGCAGCTCGTCCGCCTGGTGCTGGCCGCCAAGGGCCTGACCGAGCACACCTGGCGCAAGAGCCCCAAGAGCGACTTCGGCGAGTTCCACCCCGCGGCCAAGACGTTCCAGGCCCTGCGGATCCTGGTCAACCGCGAGTTGGACAACCTGTCGCGTTTGCTGGAGGCCCTGCCGCGGTGTCTCAAGAGCGGCGGCCGGGCGGGCATCATCAGCTTCCAGGGGGGCGAAGACAAGCTCGTCCGCGAGGCCTTCGAGGCGGGTCAGGCCGCCGGCGTCTACGCCGCCGTCTCCGACGGCGCCATCCGTCCAGGCCCCCGCGAGGTCCACCGCAACTGGCGCAGCGCATCGGGGCGCTTCCGCTGGGCAAGGCGGGCGTAACAGCGACTCATTCGATCATCATCGCGTCGCCGTACGAGTAGAACCGGTATCGCAGGCGGCGGGCCTGCTCGTAGGTGCGGAGGATCATGGGCAGGCCCTCGGTCGAGCCGGGTTTGCAGAAGGCGGCTACCAGCATGAGCAGCGTGCTGCGGGGGAGGTGGAAGTTGGTGATCAGGGCGTCGACCGCCTGGAAGCGGGCGGGCGGGTAGATGAAGATCCGCGTCCAGCCCGAGGCGGAGGCGAAGCGTCCGTCCGGGCCGACGGAGCTTTCCAGCACGCGGACGGAGGTGGTGCCAACCGCTACGATCCGCCTGCCGGCGGCGCGGGCGGCGTTGAGCCGCTCGGCCGTGGGGGCGGCCAGTTCGTACCACTCCTCGTGCATGGGGTGCTCGGCCAGGTCTTCGTGCTTGACCGGGGCGAAAGTGCCCAGGGCCACGTGCAGCGTCACGCGGGCCAGTTCCATTCCGACGGACTGCAACTCGTTCAGCAGCTCGGGCGTGAAGTGCAGCCCCGCCGTCGGTGCGGCCACCGCGCCGGGGCGATCGGCGTAGACGGTCTGATAGCGGACGCGGTCGTCCGTTGACGGGGCGGGGCGCGCGGTCTGGGAGGGGGCCTTCGACGGGTCGGCCGGTCCCGCCTGATCGCCGCCTCCGCCGCGACGGATGTACGGAGGGAGCGGGGGGGAACCCACCCGCTCCAACAGCTCGGTTGCCGGTCCGGTCACGCGCTGCTCGTCGCGAACCACGTCGACTTCCCACCGGCCCTGCCCGAGGTTCCGCTCCAGCCGGAGCGTCTCGTCGGCCCCGAGCAGTTGCAGGCGTTCACTTGCTCGGCATCGCCCAGCCCCCTTGAGTAGGACTTCCCACCGCCCGGGGCCGACCTCGCGGAGGAACAGGCCTTCGATCCGCCCGCCGCTGCTGCGGCGGCAGGTGATGCGCGCGGGGATCACCCGAGTGTCGTTTAACACCAGCAGGTCGCCGGGCCTGAGCAGGGCGGGCAATTCCCGAAAGACGTGGTGGGAGATTTCCCCGTCGCTACGGCACAAGCGCATGAGCTTCGACTGGTCGCGTCGCTCCAGCGGTTGCTGAGCGATCAGCTCCTCCTCCAACGGATAGTCGAAGTCCGCTGCTCGAAGGGGCTCGGTCATCTTTCCGCTCATTTTGGGGGAAGTTCCCTATTGCGTCCGGTCGCGGACGGCATATCTGTACTCACAGCCCAACGCCGGGAAGGTGTTGCTGTTAAACACATGTAAAAAAAAGCGTTAAGGCAAAACAGCCAAACTTATCCACAATCTGTCCACACGGCGGAAGTATAGCACAATTGATGCCGTAACGACTGGTTTTTCACCCAGTCGGGTCAGAAGCAGTAGTACTTGTCAATGGGGCCTCTTCTGATCGCCGCGCTCGCTGGCTGCACAAGTTATGATCGCAAATGGACGATGTGAACGAAGACTGAACCCAGACCAACCTTCGGTGCTCCAGTGGCAACGCGTCAACAAGAGATCATGGCCAGGAAGATCGCCACGATGCGACGAGCCGGGCTCGTCCGTCTGCTGCGGTCCATGGACTGCGGCTTTCGAATCGACTTCAGCGACGAGTACCTTAAGTCCATGAGCATCGAGCGCCTGCGGCACGTCGTGCTGGCTGCCAGCCTCCATGACCACTCCGCCTGCCAGGGCGACCGGTCCGCCCAGGGGCCCGCCTGAAACCCACCCGGGCAGCCGACGCGCGAATCCTACCGTTGTCCCAGCCGCATGAGCATCTCCAGCACTTCCACTCGCACGCGGTCGGCCAGGCCGCGGTCCTTCGGCTCCCTCCAGTGGATGAGTTTGCTGGCGGTCATGCAGGCGGTCACCCGGTCGGCCGCGGACGCCAGCAGGGCCTTGGCCTCGCCCAGGGCCGGGTGACCCGGCTGGGCCTTCTGCACCTGCGAGACCCGATCGGCCAGCATGGCCAGGTACTCGTAGTCCTGCACGCCCTCGCGGACGGCCTCCATGTGCTTGCCGGGCGTCACCGTCTTGCTGTCCAGGAAGAGGGGCGTGTAGGCGCCGACAGTGCAGCCGTATTCATTCCACGAACTCGACCCGTTGGAGTCTCCAAACGCCCAGAAGCCCATCCCCTCCGCGCCGTACTTCCAGCAGGACCACGCTTGAAGGCGGTGGTACGCGTAGGGGTCCAGTAGCTTGCCCGGCCCGCTGCACGAGTACAGCCACAACCGCCGCCCCGCCTCCTTCTGCGCGGGGTAGAACTTGTCGAACGCCTCGCGACGGTCCAGCCACATGGGCAGGTTCGGGCACAGCACGTGGGACACCTCGAACAGTTCCGGGGAGGCCTTCGCCGGATCGCTCCAGGTGGGGTCTTCCCAGATCCTCACCCCAGGCTGGGCGGACCGGATCGCGCGGGCGTACTCGATGATCACGCGGTCCATCTCGGCGTTGTGGGGCTCGTCCACCAGCAACAGGTGCAGGCGCTCGGGCGCGATGTTCCACTTGCCAAGCTGGGCGACCCACCAGGTGATCCAGGCCGACACCGCCCGCTTGAAGGGCGGCGTACCCATCTTGTGCCCGCCGAACGACTCGCCCACGGCTGCAAACACGCAGTAGTTGCGGGCGCCGGGGAAATTGTCCTTGTTGAGCGCGCCCGGCCAGCGATCCAGCCAGGCGCGGAACTGCGAAGGGTCGGGCTGGGCGGTCATGTTGCCTTCGGCGTCATAGCGTCCGCGGTCGAGCACGGCCGACTGGGCCCATGGGCTGTCCACGAAGTGCTCGCGGAGCGCGTCGAGAAACGCCCGGCGGTTGTCCGGGGTCACCTCGTAGCAGCGCTCGCGGTCGGTGTAGTCCCAGCCGCCCAGGTGGAGTCTCGGCCGATCGGGGCCCATCAGGCGGACCGGGTACACCTTGAGCGCCAGCGGGACGGCTTGGCCCGTCTCAGGGATGACGATGCTCCCGTTGTGCTCGCCGTGGGGCAGGTTCGGCCCGAGCGTGAGCCAGATCTGCTTGTGCAGTCCCGGCAGGCATTCCAGCTCAACGCCCGCGGAGGACTTGCCGCGGGCGATCGGCAGGGCGGCGCAGACCGGTACGCCCGACTGCGTGTCGGTGAAGAGACCCTCGTGGACGGTAATGCAGGAGGCGATTTCCGGCTTCAATCCCTCGACGCGGAGATGGACCTTCCGCGGCTGGTCGGCGGTATTGGTGATGTTGAACGCGCCCGACCGGAACTCGCCCATCATCATCTTGACGTCGATCCTGAGGGGCGTGTCCCCTGGCCGCTGGGTAGAGCTGAGCATGTCCCAGTGGCTGGGCGTCTGCCACAGGACCAGTCGGCCCTCGCCCGGGCTGCGCCAAAGGGCCGCCTGCAAGACCAGCAGTCGCCGGTGCAGGTCGCCAATGGGAAACACCGTCGTGAAGCTCTCGTCCGCCTTCGCCGAATGAGTCGGAATCTGGCCCTGGATCGCCTTCAGTTCCTCCTTGAGCTTGCTCGCTGCCGTTGCGTCGAGCCCGGCAGACTCGATCCCCTCCTCGACAGCGGCGGCATCCGTCCGCAGTCGTCGCCGAACGCAAGTATCGACGAGGAGCTGACGGTAGAAGCCCTTCACGTCATCGATGACCGGGCCCTGCGGGGTCCCGCTCAGCAGGTCGTCCGGTCCGCGGAGGACCTCGATCTCGTCCACGAAGCAGAAGGAGCGGCTGGGGGTGACGATCAGCTTCACGTGCCGTCCCCGCGTCGCCAGGGACTCCGCGCGAAAGCGATGCAAGGCGTACTTGCCGTCTGTCGCCGGCGCGGGGCTCAGCGTCGCCAGATCTGCGATCCATCGCCACCGCTTCGCGTCGTCGCTGACCAGGACGTGGATCGCGGACGGGAATTCCACGCCTGCCACCCCGGCGGCGGTATTGAACGACAGCCCCGCGATGGGCTGGACCTTTCCGAGATCGATGGTGATCGTGACCGGGCTCCTGCCCGACCAGCCCACCGTGCCCGGCTGGGTCCAGAAGTAGCCCTTCACGTACCGCCCATCGGTGAGTTGGGTGCGGTCGCCCGCGTCTGTGCAGTGGCGGTAGTTCGCCGCCGGATCGAGACGGTAGGGGCGGTTGAGGGCGAGATTGTCGGGACCGGCCGCCAGCGCCGACGCCATCAGCACCGAGAGAGCCATCGCGTGCATGGTCATTCTCCTTCGGTTGGCTTAACGCGTGGCGAGGGGCGCGATAGAAACCAGGAGAGCCACGGGAACGGCGAGTCCCGTGGCTCTCACGGCATGTCGAGAGCAGCTGACGTGCTTCAGGCGAAGCAGGCCGCTACTTGCCCATCTTCTTGAGGTTCTTGAGCGACTGTTCCACGCGCTGGAGGGGCGTGCGGGTCTTGTCGCCGGCCTCGTCCTCGACGATGTACCACTCGGTTCCGGCCGTGGACTCGCAGATGGAGAAGACGGTCTTCCAGTCGACCTCGCCGTCGCCGATGACCGCCTTGGTCTTGGAGTATTCCTTCAGGTGGACGGTCTTGGCGCGCCCGGGCCACTTTTTCAGGGCGGCGATGGGGTCGCCTCCGCCGTGCATGGCGTTGCCGAAGTCCACCTGCAAGGACACCTCCGGCTTGGTCGCGCCGGCGAAGATGTCCCAGCCCAGATCGCCCTCGAGCTTCTTCCACTCGACGGAGTGGTTGTGGTAGCCGACGATCATGCCCTGCTCGCCCGCCTTCTGGCTGGCGTCGTTGAAGATCTTGGCCACCTCCAGCCAACCGGCCTTGCTGCCGGTGTACTTGCCCGGCAGGCCTGGCACGATCAGGAACTTGTTGCCCAGGGTCTTGTTGAACTCGATAGTGCCCTTGAGCTGGTCGCCCAGGATGGTATTGAATCCGGTGTGGGTGCCGCAGCACTTGAGGGCGGCATCGTCCATCATCTTGCGGAGTTCCTCGGCCTTCTTGCCGTGGTAGCCGGCGAACTCGACGCCCTCGTATCCCATCTTTCCGACGGCCGCGATGACGGCGCCCACGTCCTTGGCGCAGTCCTGGCGGACGGAATAGAGCTGCAGGCCGATGGGAATGCGCTTGGCGGTGTCGGCGGCCTGAAGCGGACGGGCGCGCCCGCCCAGGGCGATGGCGGCGGAGGCCAGGGCGGCGGCGGAGATCAGTTCACGACGGGTCATGCGGTCGGGCGTCATCGAAGGACTCCTTCAGAAATAGATAGTGCCTCTGCCCCGCAGGCTCACGCGCCGCGAAGCGGGCCTCATGATACCTGCGCCGCCTGTCGGCGGTAAAGGGGGAACCGGCCCCAATAAAGCGGGCGGCGCCCAGGTGGAGGGAGACCTGAGCCACCGCCCTGTTAGCCGCAACCCGTGATGCAGGCGGAGGGAGACCTGCAACGTCAGGGATGCAGCGGACAAAACCATGGATAAAACAAGAACCCCAGGAAGGAGTCGATACTGCCTGAGGCTCAGCACTCGTGTGTGCCCAACCAAAGCAGCAAGTTCGACGAGTGACGTATAGATTTATCCCCTTGACCGGCATGCTTGTCCAGCAAAAAGAAAGGAATCTTCCGGGGGGAGCGCCGATTTTTTTCCGGCTGCATCCCGCGCGGGCCATGCACCCGCGACAATTCCTCTTACCGGCAGGCGCAGCTTGTGGTAGCATGAGCGCACTTGCCGCCGGACTCACGCATGAATCCAGATCGCACCAATGCCGATCCTGACGACAACGAGGCCCTCCGCAGGCGGGTTGCCGAACTGGAAGGCCACGTGCGAGAACTCCAAAACAGGTTCGACCGCCAGGACCCCTTCTCCCTGCCCTGGCTGTGCGGCAACAGTCTCAGCACTCACCTCCTCATCGGCCTGGACGGGCATATCATCGATGCCAGCCCCACCTTTCTCCGCCTGATCGGCCGAAACCGCCAGGAGGTCATCGGCCGGCCGGCCCTGTCTCTCGTGCTGCCCTACGACCGGGATACAGCCCAGAAACTGCTGAACCAGTCGCTGGCCGACCAGGCCACGCCGGAGGCGGAAATCGACCTGCAGGGCAAGGACGGGGTGCGGACGGTCCTGCTGGCGCCGGGTCACGTGCCGTACTACGTGGACGGGGACCTCAAGGCCATTCTCGTCACCGGCACGGACATCACCGATCGCAAACGGGCCGAAGAGGCTCTCCGCCAGAGCGAGGAATACTACCGCGTCATCCTGGAGAGCGTCCGCGACGCCGTCGTAGTCATCGACTCCGAGGGGCGATACCTCTTCGCCAACTCCGGCGCCGCCGCCTCGGTCGGACGCGACGTAAGCCAGGTGGTCGGCAAGACAGTGCGCGACGTCTTGCCCGGCGACTTCGCGCAGAACAAGCTGCAGCAAGTGCGGGCGGTGATCCGTTCGGGAAAGCCTGCCACCGACCTGTCCAAGCTCGTCCTGGACGGGCGCCAGGTCTGGTATCACCAGCACCTCCAGCCGCTCAGAAACGCCGAGGGCCAGGTCCACGCCGCCCTGCTGGTCTCGCGGGACGTGACCGAACAGAAGCACGTCCAGGAACAGCTCTCCGGCATCCTGTCCTCGCTCTACGAGACCTTCGTGGCGGTCTACAACGACCGGGGCGAGTGCCTCTCGCTCTGGATCCCGCAGGAACTGCTGGAGCGATACGGCATGCAGGACCAGCCCGTTGCGGGCTGGAACATCCGCAACTTCTGTCCCCACGACGAAGCCGAGGTCCGCCTCCAGCGCATCCTCCAGGTCATGCGGACCGGACAGTCCATCCGGACGGAGAACGTCTGTACCCTGCCCGGCGGGCAGTTCGTCCTCGAGGTGACGCTCTCGCCCATGCGCGACCCGGAGGGGCGCATCTCCTCGGTGGTCGCTTTCGTGCGGGACGTCACCGAGCAGAAACGCTCGGAGGACGCCCTCCGCGAGAGCGAAGAGCGCTTCCGCAGCTTCGCCCAGTCCGCCCGCGACGCCATCATCTCCATCGACGCCAGGCACAGGATCGTCTACTGGAACCAGGCCGCCGAGCAGATATTCGGCTACACCGCCAAGGAGATCCTGGGCCGCTCGCTCACCAAGATCATGCCTCGGCGCCTGCGCGCCTTTCACCGCCAGCGGGTCGCCCAGCGGGTCAGCCAGGGCGGCGCCCTGGCGATCAGCCGGCCCGTCGAGACCATCGGCCTGCGAAAAGACAACACCGAGTTCCCCGTCGAACTGTCGGTCTCCCAGTGGACCACCACGCAGGGCGTGTTCTTCACCGGCATCGCCCGCGACATCACCGAGCGCCGGCGCCACGAGCAAGTCCTGCGCGAGATCCAGCAGAAGCTGCTTCACACCCGCGAGGAGGAGCGCCGCCGCCTGGCCGCCGAACTCCACGACTGCCTGGGCCAGGGGCTGGTCGCCCTGCACCTGTCGCTCCAGGCCTCGCTGTCGGACACGGGGCCGGCCCTGTCCCCCGCCCTCGAGCGGGCGGTCCAAACCTGCGGCGACCTCATCCGTGAGGTCCGCTGCATCAGCCACGGGCTCTACCCGCCCACGCTCGAGTCGCTGGGGTTGACCTCGGCCCTGCGCAACCTCGTCGCCTACTGCCGCAGCGCCAAGGTCCAGGCCGACCTGGAATGCGACGGGATCAGCGAGAACACCCGGTTCGACCATCTGGTGGAGATCGCTTTCTTCCGCATCGCCCAGGAGGCGGTGCAGAATGCCCTGCGCCACGGACAGGCCGGGCGAATCCGACTCCACCTGACGCTCAAGGGCCCCGAACTGGCCCTGCTGGTGGAGGACGACGGCACAGGCTTCAACCCGCGAAAGGTCAAGCCCGGCCTGGGCCTGCTGACCATGCATGACCGGGCCAGGACCATCGGCGGACGGCTGGAGATCATCTCCCGCCGCGGGCGGACGCGAATCCGCCTGCGGGCCCGTACCACGCCCGTGCCGGACCAACTCCAGGCCGCGAAGAAGTAGAAGCCCCGTCGGCGAATCAGGGGCTTGACTATCGACCCGCACTCCTCCCTAATCACGGCCTTGCGGCCGGCAGCGAAGGAAGACGATGGACGCCTTGATATTCGATTTTGACGGGGTGGTCGTGGACAGCGAGCCCGTCCACTGCGCCACTTTCCAGCAGGTGCTGCGCACGCGAGGCGTGGAGATGAGCCGCGACGACTACTACTCGCGCTACCTCGGCTTCGACGATCACGACTGCTTCCTGCACGCCGGCGCCGACGCGGGCAGGCGCTTCAGCGAGGACGAGATCGCCCGCATGACCGCCGAGAAGACCGTCCTGGTACAGCGGGCGTTCGGCGAGTCGATCCAGCCGCTGAGGGGCGCGGTCGAACTGATCGCCTCCGCGGCCGGGCGGGGCGTCCCTGTCGGCGTCTGCTCGGGGGCCCTGAAAGGGGAGATCGAGCTGGCCTCGCGGACCGTGGGGGCCCTGGACCACTTCACGACGATCGTGTCGGCCGAGGAGGTCCCCGCTGGCAAGCCCGACCCGTCGGGCTACCGCATGACCCTCGAGCGCCTGGCCCGCCTGACCGGCCGGCCCCTGCGGGCGGACCGCAGCGTCGTCGTCGAGGACGCCCCCGCGGGCATCCAGGCCGCCAAAGGCGCGGGCATGAAAGTCCTGGCCGTCGCCAATTCCTACAGCCGCGACGAACTCGCCCAGGCCGACCGCATCGTAGATTCGCTGGCCGAGGTCACCGTGGACGACCTCGAGCGGCTGGTGAGCTGACGGATACTGGCGGCCGCCTCGCTTGTCGGGACAGGTTCCGCTTGCTACTGCTCGGAATAGAACTCGACCGCCGCCCTTGTCCCGGCGGAGGCGTGATCGCTCGCCCTTCATACGTGGCACGAGTTGCTCACTCTCCCCTTGGGTGGCCACCGGCCGGATTCAAAGGACCGATCCACCCTTCAACCAGCGGCGTCCTGGCAGCCCCGCATCATGGCCCGCAGATTCTCCAGCGGCGTCATCCGCGGCACGCCGCAGCCGGGCGATACGACCAAGCCGGTTCCCCGGCCAAACGAGCGGATCATCTCCGCCGTGGCGAGCCGCACCTCATCGGGGGTCTGTCGCAGCAGAAACGTCGTATCCAGATTGCCCTTGAGCGCGATCTTCTCGCCGAGCAACGCAGAGGCCTTGGCCAGGCCGACCAGCGCATCCACCTCGAACCCCTGGATGTCCAACTCGCGGACGAACGGCAGGATGTGCGTCGTCCGCCCGCAGATGTGCAGCCAGAGGTCGCAGTCCCGCCCCGACAACGCCGAGAACGATGTCTTCTGATACGGCAGGACGAACGTCCGGTAGTGCTCGGGGTTGACCAGGCTGGCCGTGGCATCGCCGTACTGAATGCCGTGCACGCCCGTGTCGATCATGGCCTGGCCGTAAGCCACGACAACCTCCGTACAGAACGCCAGCAATTCGTGGATCTCCCGGGGGTCTTCGGTGAACAGGTCCATCAGGAAGTTCTGTGTCCCTCGCAGGATGGCGGCCAGGCTGAAGGGCCCGCAGTCGATGTTGGCCTGGAGGTAGTATCGATCGGCCGCGTGCCGGACCACCTCCCTCGCCGCGGCAAGGACCGTCCGCATCCCGGGCGCCGACGTCGGGTCCGGCACGGTCAGCCTGCGGAACTCGCGCACATGGCTTAGCAGGGGCGCATTGCCGTTGGGCTCGTCATCCTCCGGGAAAGTCATCCTCCCGCCCAGGGCCTCGTGCTGCACCCAGTTGTCGCGCGAGACGTAGATCCCATCCGCCCCAATCAGGTCGCGCGCCCGGAGAAGCGTGTCGGCCAACACCCTTGCGTCCTGCGAGTACGCCCCCTGCTTGACGCCCATGAGTTCACAGGCCGGCGCGATCAAGATGGGGAAGCACGGCAGGCGGTCAACCGGCCGGCCTCGGATAGCCGCTCGCGTTCTCTCCAGCGCGTTCATCTGGACGGATGGGGCTGCGAAGGTTCGCGGGGCGCCTGAAGGCCGGGAACATCACCGATCCGGTTGGACTACTTTCCAGGTCAGCCCGAATATCTTTCGCAGTTGGTCCTTATCATACCGGCGGAGGTGACCATCCTTCAAGGCGAACCCGTCGCGGTTGTCGTGCCACAGCGATCATGTCACGTCTTAACGCCACAGCGACTCTGAAGCAGGCCTGGGCGGAATTCGTCAAGCACTTCCCGCCGCTCAAGATGGGACCAGGCCGCGACGGAGGCGGAGCGGTTCGGCATCATCGCCGACCTCTTCCCCGGCATCTCACGCCGGGCGACCGGGGCGCCATGCCGGCCAAGGGGCCCGGCAAGATCATTGCGTTCTGATCAGAGTCCGAATCCCTTGGTGTAGCCCCTGGACCATCTTCGCCTTCGGCAACTTGGACAATGCGTCAGGCGCACAATGAGCCACTCGATGAACTGGAACGTGTACGCGAAGAACAAGATCAAAGCGATGGTGAGGATGAGGAGGAAGGGGGCGGCCAGAGCGGTTGCCCACCACGGGTAATGCCTCCAAATGCGCACACCTATCACGAGCGAGATTCCGCCGCCAAAGCCCAAGTACATGGAAGCGAGCACACCGCAACTCACTGTGGGCAGACAACCCCGGGCAACCACGGTCTGACATGATCTGCACCTGCAATACACACGGTCTTCGAAAGTACGGCAGTCATTATCGAAAGAGCAGAAGCGGTTGGCAACAACCTCATTCTGTCCGGCCGGGCCGAGGAATGGAGCCCCGGCCCGCGCACAGGAACAGGCCCCGGCAAGCAACACAGGCCGGCAAGGTGAGTCTTGGGAATGCCAAGGCCTGCAGCCAGGGCAAGAATACCCCCAACAGGTCCTTGCCGTCGCCCGCGGCAACGCATGCAGTGGACCTCAGCGAATAGAAGCTGCAGCCGCGAACATTCATGGTCGCCCCGAATCCAGTCGCCTGTCGAACCCCCAAGGCAGGGCATCAGTTGCTTAGTGAGTGCGAATATACCGCACGATGTCCTCACCAGAAGCGATGCAGACAACGCCTCCGAGCGCGTCAGCCATTCCCTCCGGCAGATGCTCTGCAACGCTGGCACAGGCGACCAGTGCCTGGCTTCCGGGGTAGTAGAGAACCACATTGCCAAGCCGCATAACGGACGACAAAGCATCCCACAACCGTTGGTCTTCGCATGGACGTTCAATCATGGCCGACGCGATCGTACCCGGCCGGATGGAATCACGCTCGTTTGGGTCTGGAGTCACATGAATATCGCAAGAATTGGCTTGGTCGTATTCGACGTGCCATACGTCGCTGTCTTCATCGGAGATAAAGCCCGCAAATGCGTCGAGCCAATGCTGTCGGGGAATTCCTGCCGGTTCGCCCCGACTGAAGCAACTGACGAAGAGATCAAAACCCATTTGGATTCTCCATAACTGCTCACCTGTACAGTTCCGGCCGGCGCTGGCCCAGCAGCACCGCGCGAAGCTCCCCTTTGGCCACCGGCTGCGGGCGGGCGGAGTACATGTTCGCCTTGGCTTTCTCGTCCACCCGCTGGTAGGGGTCCGGATACGTTCCGGCCTTGAGCATCTCCTCCGGCCACTCGTGGTACTGCGGACGGTTGTCCAGGCGCAACGTCACGATCAGCGGCTCGTTGTCGCAGTGATACTGCGAGCCGGCCAGCATCATCCCCCACGGGTCCATCACGTACGTGCGGTGGTCCGTCTGGGCGGTCTGGCAGGCGGCCCGCAGCAGGAAGTACCCGTTGTCCAGGCAGCGCCCGTAGTCCCGCAGGCGGGTGTGATCGGTGAAGGGGCCCGCGTCCTGCGTGGAGAAGAGCATCAGGTCCGCCTGGTGCAGGGCGGCCACCCGGTCGATCTGCGGGGCGTACACGTCCGCGCAGATCTTCAGGCAGACCCGGCCGAAGTCCAGGTCGAATATCCCCACCCGCTGCCCGGCCTGGTAGAACTTCGATTCCTTCGGGGTGGTCTGGATGATCTTGGTGTAGCGGGCGATCTCCTTGCCGTCGCGTCCGTACAGGATGGCCTCGTTGAACCCGCGCTCCAGCTCGCCGGCGATGACGACGTACATCTTGTGCCGCCCAGCCAACTCGGCGATGCGGGCCAGCCATGTGCTGTTGCGCTGGCGGAACTTCACCGCCTCGTCATCGTTGTGGTACCACACGTACTCCCACAGGCAGGCGACGTCGCACCCGGCCCGCCCGCAGGCGTCCAGCTTGGCCAGCAGCTTGTCGATGTTCCCCTCGCACTCGATGGTCGCGGTGCGGATCACTCGCTTCGTGTCCGCCTTGCGGGCAAAGGGCGCGGGCAGCTTGTCCTTGTCCGCCGTCAGATCAGCGTAGACGCCCTTGGTGTCCAGGCCGCCCGCGCGGGCCTTGGACGCCAGCCGGCCCGCCGGCACGGTCGCGACGGCGATCCCGCCCGCGTGCCCGCTGTCGGCCAGCGTGTGGCCGTCCGAGTCGAACACCTGCGCCCGCCCGATGGGCCAGCTCGCCGTCCACGAGAAGGCATCGCGGTATCCGCCGTAGTCCCGCCTGCCGGCGTAGCGGGCCACCGCGTAGTGCAGGCGGTAGTCCGCCGCCCGCCCCTGGATCGACAGCGCCGTCGTGTGCTCGTCCCGCACGGGCCAGGGAGACGTGCACCAGGCCACCAGGTTCGCCCCGCGGCGCTTGTAGACCATGTCGATCTCGGGGAAGTACTGGTCCGTTCCGATCTTCAACCCCACCGCGCCGACGTCCGTGTCCAGCACGACCAGCCTGTCGCCCAGCTCGAAGTCCTTCTCCCGCGGCAGGCGGTGCGTCTTGCGATACTTGCCCGCGATCTTGCCCGAGCGGTCGCACAGGAAGGCGGTCACGTACGTCTTGTCGCCCTCCTTCTCGCGCAGACAGCCGATCACGTTCATGCGGTGCCTGGCGGCCTTGCGGGCGATCGCGTCCGCGGCTGGGCCGGGAATGGGTTCTGCCGGCTGGTCCACGCACGCCTCCGGCAGCACAGCCAGGTCCGCCCCGGCTGCGCCCGCCTCGTCCAGGGCGGCCTCCACGTGGGCCAGCGTGCGATAGCCCTGGTCCCACACCAGCGAGATGGGCACGATTCGGACGAACTTCGTCGGCGCGGGCACAGGCGCGATCGGGGCGGAGGCGGGTTGACTGGTCGCAGCGGCCTGAAGCGAATCCGCCGCCAGGACAAGAGCGAGCACGGCCAAGCGAGTGCGCATGGGTCACCTCGCAAGACATGGTAACCGACCGCGCCGCCGTTGAAAACGGGGGGAGTCGCAGGGAGCGGAAAGAGCGGGTCCGGCTGGTCATGGACGACCAGTGAGTTCCCGTCAGACCTTCAGCAGTCGCCGATACAGCGCGACGTAGTTGTGCATCATCGTCTCGAAGGTGAAGATCGACAGGTCCTCGCGGCGCACGGGCGCGGGGCCGGCGACGCCGAGTTGGCGGACGATCGCGTCGGCGAGTTCGGTTTCGCCTCGGCGGGGGACGGGGATGATCGACGGGCACACCGCCGCGATCTGCGGCAGGTCGCCGACGGCGGTGGCCACGCAGGGCAGGCCGCTGGCCAGCGCCTCCAGCACGGTCACGGGCATGGCCTCGCTGTCGCTGGAGTTGGCGAACACGTCCATGGCCCACAGCCCGCGGTTGAGGTCGAAGGCGTCCACGCGCCCCGTGAAGCAGGTGCGGTCGGCGATACCCAGTTCCCCGGCCAGCGCCATCAGGGCCGGGCGCTCGTCTCCCTCGCCCACCAGCAGCAGGCGCAGCTCGGGCCGGTCGGCCGAGACCCGCTTGAACGCCCGCAGCAGCAGCGGGTGGTTCTTCACCGGCGACATCCGCCCGACCGTTCCGACCACGCGGGCGTCGGCGGGCATGTTCCATCGCTGTCGCGCGTCGGCCCGCTGGTCGGGCGTGGGCGGCTGGAAGGTGTCCACGTTCACGCCGTTCCACAGGATGTCCATGTCGGCGGGCAGGCGGACGACCTGGCGCAGGTAGCCCGCCAGCGTGTGCGAGACGCTCACCAGGCGATCGATCCGCCGGATGGCGACGCGCTCCTCGCTGCAGACGATGGGCCAGTCGGGGTGGTGCCTTCCATGGTCGGTGTGGACGATCTTGAGATAGGGCAGCGTCCAGCCCAGCAGGGCGGCGTACAACATGCAGCCGCTGTGCGAGTGCACCAGGCGCACGCCGCGCCGCACGCAGAAGCGCGCCAGGCGAAGCACCGAGCCCAGGTCGAGGCCGCCCTTTCGATTGGCGACGAACACCTCGACGCCCTCGCGGCGGATCTCGTCGGCGAAGAACCCGCCGTGGTCCATGCAGGCGACGTCGGTGCTCAGCCCGAACTCGGGGGCCCGCTCGGTCATCTGCCAGACCAGGTTCTCCAGCCCGCCGATGTCCAGGCTGAGCACCAGGTGGATCATGCGGACGGGCGAGGTCCCCGAGCACGCGGTCTGCCCGCAGTCGGCTGATAGAGAAGCCGCCGAAGCACCGGTCACGGCACGGTCCTCTCGGCCTGGGCCGGCTGCCGCCCGCAGGCCTCCAACGCGTCAGCCAGCGCCTGAACGACCGTGTCCTGCTCCTGCTCGGTCAGGGCTGCGTGCAGCGGGATGGAGATCTCACGGGCGGTGTAGTCGTCGGTGATGGGCAGGCTGGCGGCCTTGGCGTGGACGTCGTAGCAGCTTTGGCGGTGCAGGGGCGTGTAGTGAACGGCTGTCTCGATCCCTCGCTCGCGGAGGAAGACCCGCACCGCCCTGCGGTCCGCGCCCCGGGGCACGAGCACGGGGTAGACGTGCGACGTGCCGCTGTCGCGGACGCCCGCGAAGGGGCGGCCTAGCGGCAGGTCGGCCAGCCCCAATGGGGCAAGCTTGCGGTCGTACAACTTGGCCAGCTCGATGCGCCGGGCGTTGAACCGCTCCAGCTTGCCCAACTGGGCCAGGCCCACCGCGGCTGTCAGGTCGCTGATGCGGGCGTTCCAGCCGGGGAAGGCGATGCGGTAGTCGTAGCCGGCCTCGTCGGGGTCAGCAAAGCGTTCCAGCCCGTGCTCGCGGAGGCGGCGGGCGAAGGCGTTGAGGTCCGCGTCGTCGGTAACGAGCATCCCGCCCTCGCCGCAGGTCATGTTCTTGGTCGAGTGGAAGCTGTATGCGGCGCAGTCGCAGAGCTCGCCGATGGGCCGGCCCTCGGGCCTGAGGCCCGGCGCGTGCGTGGCGTCGACGATAAGCTTGAGTCCGCGCTGCCGGCACGCCTGCCGGGTCGCGACCAGGCGCTGGATGTAGCCCGCGTAGGCCACGAACATCACGGCCCGCGTGGCGGGCGTCACGTCGGCCGGCCAGGCGGTCTCGTCCAGCAGCGGGCAGTCCAGCGAGGCGATCTCGCCCCAGATCACCCGCGAGCCCTGGCGGACGACGGTGGCCGCCGACGCCGAGAACGTCAGGGAGGGCACGACGACCTCGTGGCCGGCGGCGATGCCCATGGCCTCCAGCGCCAGCGACAGGGCGGCCGTCCCGCTCTGGCAGGCGATGGCGTGGCGGGCGCCGACGGAGGCGGCGAACTGTTCCTCGAACGCCCGCACCCGCGGGCCCTGGGCGATCCAGTTGGCCCGGATCACCTCGCTGACGGCATCGAGCTCAGCCTGGTCGAACAGCGGCTGGACTAGTCGGATCATTTACGTAGCCTCGTAAAGCTTGGAACGGAAGTCGATGGGCTGGGCCCTGCCGACCAGGAAGTCGCGAATGATGCCCAGACCCTCGTCGACGTCCTGGCCGACGACGAACCCTCGCCGGGCCATCTTGTCGAAGTTCACCACGTAGTCGCGCCGGTCCTTGCCTGCGCCCAGGTTCTCGACCGTCACGGTCGGCCAGTGCTTGCGCACCAGGAGGACGATCTCGTCCTTGGAGTAGTTGAGCCGGCTGTGCCCGAGATTGTAGACGCCGCTGTCGAGGTTGTTCTGGATGGTCCACACGAAGGCTCGCCCCGCCTCGTCGACGTTCAGGTAGGGGCGCTTGGACGCGCCGGAGTAGACCTCCAGGCGGTTCTCGTAGTGGGCCTCGGCCGCGAACTGGTTGACCGTCAGGTCGAAGCGCATCCGCTCGGAAAGCCCGAACAGGGTGGACAGGCGGAAGACGACGGACTTCATGCTCCCGTTGGCCTGCTCCAGGACGAGCTGCTCGGCCGCCAGCTTCGTCCGCCCGTAGACGGAGATGGGGTTGGCCGGGTCGGTCTCGGCGACGGCCTTGTCCCGGGCGATCCCGTAGACGCTGCACGTGGAGGAGAGGATGAAGGTCTTGCATCCGTGCTCGCGGGCGGTCTGCGCCGCCTGGAGTGCGGACTCGCGATTGACCTGCTCGGCCAGCGCGGGGTCCTCGTCGCAGACCTTCTCGCCGACTTTGGCGGCCAGCTGCACCCAGGCCACGGGCCGGTGCTCGCGGGCCAGGGCGGTGATGGCTGCCAGGTCCCGCACGTCGGCCTGCACCAGCAGGGCGTCCGGCCCCAGCAGTTGGCGGAGGGTCTGCTGCCCGCGGGGGAACAGGTCCACCGCCACCACGCCGTATCCGGCCTGCTGGAGGCGGTCGCATACCCGGTGCCCCAGATACCCGGCTGCCCCCGTCACGATCACGCGTTCATCTGCCATCTCGACTCCTCGGCTTCGGTAAAGAAGGACGTCCTCTCTCGTCTCACGCTTCCTCGCCGCGGACGCTCTCCTGCGGCAGGAGCTTCTTGATCACCGTCTCGTATTCGTCGTTGGCGCGGGCGTAGTCCTCGGGCCGGCCGATGTCCAGCCAGTAGCCCTCGTACGGGTAGGCCCGCAGGTCGTACTTGCCGTCGATCATCGCCTGCACCAGGTGGTCGAAGCCGAAGGGCCGATCCGGCGGGATCAGCTCCAGCACGCGCCGGGAGAAGCAGTACACGCCCATCGACACCCAGTGGCGATAGACGGGCTTCTCCTTCATGGCGATGATGCGGTGGACCGGCCCGTCGTACTCCAGCACGCCGAACTCCGTGGGCACCTCGCGCTTGAAGACCGCGATGGTGGCGTCGGCCCCGCTGGCCACGTGGCGATCGAAGAACTGACCGAAGTGCAGGTCCGTCAGCACGTCGCCGTTGAGCACCATGAAATGCTCGCCGAGGTCCTCGATCAGCCGCAGCGGCCCGATCGTCCCCAGCGGGCGGTTCTCGATCGAGTAGTCGATCCGCCCGCCCCAGCGGCTGCCGTCCTCGAAGAATGCCTGGATCAGATGGTGCAGGTGGTTCAGGGCCACGGTGATCCGCTCGCAGCCGCACGCGATCAGCCGCTGGACCACGATCTCCATGATGGCCTTGTCGCCCACCGGCACGATGGGCTTGGGTATGAGCGCAGTGTAGGGCTTGAGCCTCGTGCCCTTGCCGCCGGCCAGTAATATAGCGCGAAATCCCATACGGCTCCTTCCCTCTCCTCATCGGATAGAAGGCACGCGGCGCTTAGCTGAAAGGAGGGGGTCCTTAATGGCTTTGTACGTATGGGCTTGGACAATGGCCCAGGTTTTCCCGGCTGGCAGGGGGCCGAAGGCCCTGCCGGAAACGGGCCGCCGGGCAAGGGTCCACGTCGGTGGCCGCCCAGGGCCCGCGAACCTGGGCCTCGGCGCGCCAACGACCACGTGGACCGGGCAGGGGACTGGAGGGACAAGGAACTTCTTGCCGCCCGCGCCCGGGCGGCGTAGCATAACGGCACAGTAGGAGATATGCCCATGTCCACCCAAGCCGAAGCGTTCAGCAAAGTCTCTCGCCGCGAAGCCCTCTCGCTTGCCGCCGGCGCCGCCTGCGCCGCGACCGCCGCCTCCGCCCGCGCCGCCGAGCCCAAACCCGCCGACAAGTCCAAGCTCACCGTCGGCATCGCCACGCTGGGTTTCTCGGCCATGACCAACGCCGAACTGGCCCCCGAGCTGGCCCGCAACGGGCTGAAGACCGTCCAGCTCTTCCTGGCCCAGAAAGACAGCAACTTCTGGCGCTACAACTCGCGCAATGACGTCTCGTCCATGACCGCCGAACGCTGCAAGGCCATCGCCGACGCCTACCGCTCCGCCGGCGTGACCGTCCACAGCATCGGCGTCTACACCAACCTCATCCACCCCGACGAGGCGGAGCGAAAGGCCAACCTCGACTACTTCGAGGCCATGATGGCCATCGGCGCCCACATGGGCGTGCGGACGTTCATCAGCGAGGCCGGGCACTACGTCGACGACAAGAAGCCCGAGCCGCACGTGCCCCTGCACTTCCAGGACGCCGTCTGGCCGCAGATGGTGGACACCGCGCGCGAGCTGGCCAAGCGCGCCGACAAGTACGACGCCAAGGTCCTGCTCGAGCCTTTCTTCCGCGGCTTCCTGTGCAGCGCCAAGCGGGTGCGGACCTTCCTCCAAGAGGTCAACTCCCCGCGCATCCGCGCCCTGCTGGACCCGGCCAACCTCATCGAGGTCAACGACCTGGAGGAGATGTTCGCCCAGCTCGGCCCCTGGATCGACTGCTTCCACGCCAAGGACCGCAAGCTCCACACCGACCGCGGCGTGGCCGCCGGACAGGGCGACGTGGACTACAACAAGTTCGTCGCGCTGGCCGCCCGGACCGCACCCCACGCCCCGCTGGTCCTCGAGTACGTCGGACCGGCCAACTACAAGGCCTCGCTGGCCCACCTCCGAAAGGCGATGGACGCGTAGAGACCGACGCCTCCGGGCAGTCCCCCGGCCGCTGACGGTCACAAGCGGTCACTGTCCCGTTTTTGCGGAAAATCCATGCCGTCTTGTCGGGCGTCGTTATGGATATAAACTATTTACGCAAAACAGGTTACGCCGAATATGGCAAATCGGTAAATATCCGAAAAATCAGATAAACAGGCGCAAAGATGGGACAGTAAAGCCCGAAATGGGACATTCACCCGTTCCCAGAAGGAAGGCGCGCAACCGTAAGGTGTTCTGAGAGAAGATGTTGCGGATGTCCTCTTCGATGGGACAGACGTCGATTTCGCGTCCAGGCGCACACCGGTCCGCGGTCAACCCCGGGCGCAGAGACCGAGATTCGACTGCCGACGCTCTACTCCGCCGCCGCGAGCACCCCGGCCACGATCTGGTCGGTGGTCACGCCCTCCGCCTGGCCCTCGAAGCTGAGGATGAGCCGGTGCCGCAACGCCGGCGCCGCCAGCGAGCGGACGTCGTCCAGCGAGACGTGAGGCCGCCCGTCCATCAGCGCCAGCACCTTGGCCCCCAGCAGGATCGCCTGCGCCCCGCGGGGCGAGCTGCCGTAGCGGACATACTTGCGGACCGGCTCGCTCGCCTGCGGCGTCGGGTGCGTCGCCAGCACCAGCCGCCCGATCGCCTCCATCACGTGCCGCCCGCACTCCACCTGTCGCACCGCCGCCCGCATCCGCTCGATAGCGGCCGCGTCGGCAACCTTCTCCGCCCGGTCCCGGGCCGCCCCCGTCGTCCGCTCCAGCACGACCACCAGCTCCTCCAGCGCCGGCCACTCCACCTGCACCTTGAGCATGAACCGGTCGAGCTGGGCCTCCGGCAGCGGGTAGGTGCCTTCCATCTCCAGCGGGTTCTGCGTGGCCAGCACCATGAAGGGCGAGGGCAGCCGGTGCGTCGTGCGGGCCGCGCTGACCGTGCCTTCCTGCATCGCCTCCAGCACGGCCGACTGCGTCTTGGGCGTGGCCCGGTTGATCTCGTCGGCCAGCACCAGGTTGGCGAAGATCGGCCCCTCCTGGAAGCGGAAGGCCTTGCCCCCGTCCTCGCTGACCACCACGTTGGTGCCGGTGATGTCCGCCGGCATCAGGTCGGGCGTGAACTGGATCCGCCCGAACGACAGGTCCAGCGCCGCCCCCAGCGTGCGGACCAGCAGCGTCTTGCCCAGCCCGGGCACGCCCTCCAGCAGCACGTGCCCGCCGGCCAGCAGGCACACCAGCGTCTGGCGGATGACCTGGTCCTGTCCGACCATCACCCGGCCGACCTGCTCGACGATGCGGGCGCAGTCAGCCTGGAAGGCGGCCATGATCTGCTCGAAGTCCGGCGGCGGAGTGGCGGTGGTTGTGGGCATGTCTTCAATTGTCAATTGTCAATGGACAATTGTCAATGCAGCGGAAACGTCCCGTCCAGGTAGCCCGCCAGGGCCTTGTAGCCCCACCCGGCCAGCATCAGGACGAAGGCGACGATCACCCACCACCAGCGGGGGCGTTCGCGGGCCCAGACGTTTCGCCCGCCCAACTCCACCGCGCCGGCGACCGCCGCAGCCACAAGGGCCGCGAACAGCACGACCCCGAACGGTTGAGCATGGAACGCCTCCGCCACCCGCCCGCGGGCCATGGCCGCCATCGACGTGGTCATCCCGCAACTCGGGCAGGGCCAGCCCGTCCGCATGAGAAAGTCGCACGAGGGCAGGCCCATGGAGCGGTGTGTGCCGTGCCCGCCCGGGGCGGGGTCCAGCGAGGCCGCCAGGGCGATGGCCGCCACCGCGCCGGCCAGCACCGCCAGCCCGCGCAGCCGAAGCCGCCAGCCGCTCCAACACGATGTCGAGGACGTTTCGCTCATCGAGAACAATCTATCCTACCGCCTCCGACGGCGTCGGACAAACCCGTCAACGCACGGCCGGTCTGCCCTATGGGTCACGATCCGAGCAGGGCTAGCCGTTCGGCAGCCCGGACCGCAGGACTCCCGGACAACATCTTCTCCTCGCCCGCGTTTTCCCTTACGCTTCTGCACGACCAGATCGAAAGGGTTTCGCCATGGCCACCCGTCACATGTCGCTCATGATCGTCTGGACCTGTCTGTTGCTCCTGTGCCTTCCCCTCGCCGCCGCCGACCAGCCCGACTCCGACGCCGCCTTCGCCCACCTCAAGACGTGGTACGACAAGCCGGCCAAGGCCTGGACCGAGGCGTTACCCGTGGGCGCTGGACGGATCGGGGCGATGGTCTTCGGCCAGACCGCCAGGGAGCGCATCCAGTTCAACGAAGACACCGTCTGGGCGGGCGAGCCCTGCGATTACCTGCACGAGGGGGCGGCCGACGTGCTGCCCACCCTCCGCAAGCTCCTCTTCGAGGGCAAGCAGAAAGAGGCCCACGCCCTGGCGATGGACAAGTTCATGTCCGTGCCGCTCCGCCAGAAGCAATATCAACCGGTGGGCGACCTGGTGCTGGAGTTTCCCGGCCACGACGCCGCCACCGAATACCGGCGCGGGCTGGACCTGGACGCGGCCGCGGCGGTTACGACCTACAAGGTCGCAGGCGCCACGTATCGCCGCGAGGTCTTCGCGAGCTTCCCCGACCAGGTGATCGTCGTCCGCCTGGAGGCGCAGGGCGCAGGCAAGCTCGACTTCACCGCCTCGCTGGTCAGCCCGCACAAATCGGCGAAGGCGACGGCCGACGGAAAGGACGGCCTGCTTCTGACCGGCCAGGTGGCCGAGGGCGCTTGCCGCTTCGCCGCCCAGTTGCTGGTGAAGATCGAAGGCAGGCAGGCAAAAGCCGCCGACGCCGGCGTCCGCGTCGAAGGGGCACGCTCTGCCACGCTGCTGCTGGCGGCGGCGAGCAACTACGTCAACTATGCGGACGTCTCCGCCGACCCCGTCGCCCGCTGCCGCAAGACGATGGCGGCGGCCGGCGACAAAGACTTCGCCGCCCTGCAGGCCGCCCACCGCGCCGACCACCGGGCCCTGTTTCGCCGCGTCTGCCTGCGGATCGACGGGCCGGACAAGTCCGGCGAGCCCACCGACAAGCGGATCAAGGCCTTCAGCCCGGAGGGCGACCCCAAGCTGGCGGAACTGTACTACCAGTTCGGGCGGTACCTGCTGATCGCCTCCTCGCGCCCCGGCTCTCAGCCGGCCAACCTCCAGGGCATCTGGAACGAGTCGCTCAAGCCCCCGTGGGACAGCAAGTGGACCGTCAACATCAACACCGAGATGAACTACTGGCCGGCCGAGATGACCAACCTGGCCGAGTGCCACCAGCCGCTGTTCGACATGCTGGCGGACGTGGCCAAGACCGGGGCCAGGGTCGCCAAGGTGCACTACAACTGCCGCGGCTGGGTGCTGCACCACAACACCGACATCTGGCGCGGCGCCGCCCCCATCAACAACTCCAATCACGGCATCTGGCCGACCGGCGGGGCCTGGCTGTGCCAGCACCTCTGGCAGCACTACGAGTTCGGCCTGGACAAGGAGTACCTCCGCAAGGTCTACCCGATTCTGCGAGGGGCGGCGGAGTTCTTCACCGACCACCTCATCGAGGACCCTCGCAGCGACAGGAAGTGGCTCATCAGCACGCCGTCGAACTCGCCCGAGCAGGGCGGGCTGGTGGCCGGTCCGACCATGGACCACCAGATCATCCGCGAGCTGTTTGCCAACGTGATCCAGGCGTCGCAGGTGCTGGACGTGGACGCCGAATTGCGGACGAAACTCGCGGACATGCGAGGCCGGATCGCGCCCAACCAGATCGGCCAGCACGGGCAGTTGCAGGAGTGGCTGGAGGACGTCGACAAGCCCAAGAACACCCACCGTCACGTCTCGCACCTGTGGGGCCTGCACCCCGGCAGCGAGATCAGCCCGCTGACCACGCCCAAGCTGGCCGACGCGTGCCGCGTGACGCTGGCGCACCGCGGCGACGGCGGGACGGGGTGGTCGATGGCCTGGAAGGTCAACTTCTGGGCCCGCCTGCACGACGGCGATCATTCTGTGCGGATGCTGACCAACCTGATCTCCCGCTCGACCATGCCCAACATGTTCGACACCCACCCGCCGTTCCAGATCGACGGCAACTTCGGCGGCTGCTCGGGCATCACCGAGATGCTCCTCCAGAGCTGCGCCGGCTGCCTGCACCTGCTGCCCGCCCTGCCGTCAGCCTGGAAGGCGGGCAGGATCAAAGGCCTGCGGGCCCGCGGCGGGTTCGAGGTGGACCTGGAGTGGGCCGACGGCAAGCTCCTGCGGGCGGACATCCGCTCCAAGGGGGGCCGGCCGCTCAAGGTGCGATATGGCCAGAAGGTCGCCGACTTCTCCCTGGCGGCTGGGGCGGCGGTGAGCCTGGGAAGCGAGCTGCAGAAACAACGATAAACCCTGCCGAACGGCAAGCCCTTCGACAGCGGCTTGAGCTGATCGAAGGGCTTGCCGTTCGGCAGCACGTCTTCACAGCTTGCCCATCCACTCCTTCCACACCTTCATGGACCGCACGAGGTGTTCGCGGGCGTCGCCCCCGACGCCGTAGCACATCAGGCCGATCGGCCCGCGATACTTCAGCTCCTTGAGCAGCCGCAGCAGTTCGAGGTTGTCGAAGTCGCCGCAGTCCAGCGGCTGGATGAGCCCGTTGGTCCACGTCTTGCTGCCGAGCTTGGCCCCGTTGAGTGTGACGACGAACACCCGGCCGATGTTCGCCCGCAGGAAGGCGCGGTAGTCCTTGTCGCCGTCGGCCATCAGCCAGTGGCAGAGGTTGAAGTTCACGCCGACGTTGGGCCGGTCCGCCTTGCGGACGACCTCCAGGGCGAAGGATAGATTCTGCGTCCAGTCGCTCATGTGGTGGTAGATGGACACCTTCATGCCGCTGCCGGCCGCCATGTCGCCCAGCTCGCGCAGCAGGGCGGCGCCGTGCTCGATCCCGCTCACGTCGCCGGGCTTGAGGCCCTGCATCAGCACGCACAGGACCGCCCCGCGCCCTTTCAGGCGGGCCAGCGCGTCTTTGAGTCGCACGTCGTAGGCCTGCTTGGCCTTCGGGTTCACGTCCACCCGTGTCCACAGCACAGCCGGGCGGAGCTTGAGTTCGTCCAGGAGCTTGAGGTTGGCGTCCATCTCGGCGTCCAGCCAGATGGGATAGCCCACCGCGTCGAAGCCCATCTCGGCGATCAGGCGGAGCTGGTCGGGAACTGAGCGTTTCTTTGCGTCGTGGTTGCCCACGCACAGGGCGAAGAACCCCCCGCCGGGGAAGGCCTGAGAGGACTTCTCCTGGGCCCCGGCGGGCAGGGCGATCAGCAGAATCAGGACGAGCAGCCAGACGTGTCGGTGAGCGTTCATGATATTCTCCTGCGGGACGGTTCTCGTCCGGACGGGTATCCCGGTCAACGCAGCGTTCCGGACGGGCTTGCCGAGTTCCGCGAAGCCGCGAGCGTTTCTGTGGCAGCCCGGTCCTCAATAAGGCAGGCCCAGTGCGTCACAAAGGAACTTCATGAGCGAATGTGCGGCCTCGAAGGCCTTGGCGGACTGGTCCACCAGCCTGGGCGAGTGCAGCAGGCAGCGGTCCAGGTCCAGCACGCCCAGGAAGTCCTTGAGCTTGAGGTCCTCAAGCAGCGGGTGGTCCGCCTCCACGCCGCGAGGCGCGCGCTTCAGACGGTCGCCGGTCACCTCGCCCCAGGTCCGCACGAACCGCCGGTCGTCGCGGGCGGCCAGCCACGCGTCGCCGTGCTCCAGCATCCGTCCGCGGATGGCGGCCAGGTCCGCGCCGGCCGGCTTCCAGATCCCGCAGCAGACGAAGAACTCCTTCGCGTCGACGTGGAGGTAGAAGCTGGGCGCGTGGACGTCGTCGCTGCGCTCGTGGCGGAACTGGATGCCGACGTTGGTCTTGTACGGCTGTTTGTCGCCGCTGAAGCGGGTGTCGCGGTAGATCCGCATCAGCGACCGGCCGGTGGGGCTGGGGTCGGCCAGCATGTGCGGGGCGAAACGCTCCATCCGCCGGCCGATGGCCTGGATGAACTCCAGGGCGGGCTGGCGGATGAACTGTTCGTAGCGGCCCTTGTTGGCCTGGAACCATGCCCGCTCGTTGTGGCGCTCGAGCTGGGCCAGGAACTTCACCGCCTGCGGGTCGAAACCTTCGAACGCCATGGCCATGCTCCTTGGCTTTCACCGAACAGCACTCCGTCTTCCGTTGCGGTTATCCGTTATCCCTTTTCCGCCGGCGGTCTGCAACTGCCGGTTCGAAGCGTTAATCCATTTACTGCAGCGTGGAGACTGACATGATAGCACGGCAATCGATCGCAGCGGCAGTGGCGGTGCTGGCGGGCTTGTTCGCGATGCAGGAGCGCGATTCGGCGGCCGCCCCCGCCACCGCCCCGTCCGACGACCGGCCGCTGGTCCTCACGCCGCAGAACACCATCATCCTGGAGGGCCCGGGCGGCTCGGCGGAACTGCTCCAGTACTGCCTGCTCCGCTACTACGTGAGCGTCGAGACGGCGGAGCCGTTCCAGCCGGGCGCGAAGGTCGACCGCTCCACCGCGCCTGCCTTTGCGGTACTTCGCGAGTCGCCCAAGCTCGTCCTGCCGGCCGACAAGTGTATTCTCTCCCTGGGGCCCACGCGCCTGCTGGGCCAAGCCGATCGCCAGCGCCTGGCCCAGAGCGCCGGCGCCATCCTGCTCAAGCGAGCCGGGCGGGCGATCCTGCTGGCCGGCCAGCTCGACGAGGCCGTCAGCGCCTTCCTCGACCGCGTCGCGGGCATCCGCTCCTACGCGCCGGAAGAGATCTGGACCAGCCGCCCGGCCGAGAAACAGATGACGGTGGGGGAACTGGACCTTTTCCGCCCGCGGGTGTTCGCCACGAGCTGGCTGGCCCCGTACTGGCCGCGCAACCGCGAGTGGGTCCGCCTCAACCCGAGCGCCGGACGTCTGACCATATCCAGCAACCACAACCTGGCCAACATCTTCCCGCCCGACAAGTACGGCCGAAGCCACCCGGAGATCTATGAACTTCGCGGCGGGCAGCGCCGCGTCCCGCTCAGCGTGGGCACCAGGATCTGGAACCCGTGCCTGTCGGCCAAGGTCCTGCCCGACCTGGCGATGGAGTATGTGCGGGCGACGATGAAGCAGCGGCCGGGCACGAAGTATATCTCCATGGGGATGATGGACATCAACTTCGACTGCCAGTGCGAGAGCTGCCAGGCCTCGGTCCGCAGACACGGCGGGTCCTACAGCAACCTCTACTACACGCTGCTGAACGAGGTGGCCCGGAGATGCCAAGGGGAGTTTCCCGGCCTGCTGATCACCTCGCTGCTGTACTCCAACGCCCGCACCCCGCCCGTGGGCATGCGGATCGAGCCCAACATCGTGGTCAAGGTGGTGACCAAGACCTACCGCTTTGTCGAACCGGAGGCCCTGGCGGGCGAGCAGCGGCGGATCCGAGCCTTCAGCGACCTGGGCGCCAGGTGGATGATCCACGACTGGTGCTTCTCCGGCGTCTCGCCCCGCAACTACATGCACCAGTACGCCGCCTTCCTCCAGTGGGCCGCCCAGAACGGCATGATCGGCGCCTACGTCGAATACAGCCCCGGCGAGAGCTGGTACCTCGACGGCGCCAAGTACTGGATCCTTGCCCAACTCCTGGCCGACCCCTACCAGGACGTCGACCTGCTGTGGAAGCAGTACTGCCGGGACATGTTCGGCCCCGCGGGCGAGCTGATGTACCGCTTCCACCAGCATTTCCAGGACAAGTTCGTCCACGCGCCCGAGCACATCATGCTGGCCGACGTGCCCCGCCAGGAGCCCGCGCTGTTCAGCCCGGACGACCTGGCCTACCAGCGGTCGCTGCTGGAAGGGGCCATCCGGCTCACCGCCGGGGACGAGTTGATCCAGCAGCGGCTGGCCAAAGTCTTGCGGTACTTCCGGGCCCACGAGCTGTTCGCCCAGGCGACGTACCTGCCCAACAAGCTGGACCGCCAGTTCGCCGGCGAGGGCATCAACAAGCCCCTGCTGGCGTTCTACGTCAACGACGACGGCAGCAAGCTGGACGAGGCGATCCGCTATTACCACACCCGGCGGACGGTCGCCCCGGACGACAACTACATGGAGGTCCGTCTCGGGATGCCCGTCAGCTACGTCAACAACTACACCCGCCCCCTCGCGGGCCTGCTGGGAACGATCCGCCGCCAGACGCTGGGTGACGCAGCGTCGAACAAGGCCGACCGCGCGTCGGCCCGGGCGATCGTCGACCGCTCGGTGGCCCTGCTTCGCGAGAACCTGCCCGAGCGGCGGATCGACGACCGCGTGCGGTTGCTGGAGGGCATCCTGGGCAAGATGCTGTGGGTGCCGGCGGTCGGGCCCGGCGAGGGGCCGAAGATCGACGGCGATCTCTCCGACGCGTGCTGGGCCAAGGCGGCTGTGCTGGACGATTTCACCGAGCGCGACACGCTGCGCCGCTCGAAGCACCAGACCAGGGGCAAGCTGCTGCGATGCGGCGACAAGCTGCTGCTGGCTGTCGAGTGCCGACAGGACGGGCCCATCTGGGCCCAGTCGCCCAAGGACACGCTGACCGGCACGCACATCTGGCGCGAGAGCGGCATCGAGGCCTTCTTCGGCCCGGCCACGGCGGAGGATCCCCCGCCCTACGCCCAGTACGTGATCAACGCCTTCGGGGCGTTCCGCGGGTTCGGCCAGGCCAAGGACAACCGCGACGGCGTCCAGGTCGAGGTGAAGCTCGACACGGACCAGGGCGTGTTCGTCATCGAGGCGGCGCTGCCGCTCAAGGCGGGCTCGTACGACTACGCGGCCTGCAAGACCCTGACCTTCAACGTGGGAAGGATGATCTACACCCGCGACAGCTACGAGTCGGACGTGATCGTCGGCTGGTACCCGATCTTCCGGACGATCTCCGACCCGGCCTCGCGAAGCCTGATCTTCCTGGAATGAGGACGACGATGAGACCATGTGCGTGGCTTGTGATCGTGGCGGCGGCGGTGGGGGAGTTGGCGGCGGCGCCCGCGCGGGCGGAGGTGGCGCTGGCCCGCGAGGGCAAGGCCCTCGCGACGATCGTGCTGTGCGATCGGCCGATCCCGGCCGAGCGGACCGCGGCGCGGGAACTGGCGGAGTACCTGGGCAAGGCGACCGGGGCGACGTTCGCCGTGGTCGGCGAGGCGGACAAGCCGAAGGACGCCCCCGCCATCTATCTCGGGCCGACCGCCTTCGCCAAGGGGGCCGGCCTGGACACGGCCGCCTGGGGCGCCGAGCGGTGGGCGATGCGGACGGTGGGCCGCGACCTGGTGCTGACGGGCGGGCGCCCGCGCGGCACGCTCTACGCGGTCTATCACTTCCTGGAAGACGTCGTCGGCGTGCGGTGGTGGAACCCGTTCGAGGAGCACGTGCCCAACAAGCCCGCGCTCGCGGCGGGGGAGCTGGACCGCACCGGTCAGCCCCGCTTCAACTACCGCGACATCCATCTGCTCTACGCGCACGACGACGGCCGCTTCGCCGCCCGCCACCGCATCAACGCCCGGGGCTTCGGGGCGCTGTCGAGCGACTATGGCTGCGGGCCCTACTACGGCCCGCCTAACGGCGTGCACACGTTCTACATGTACATCCCGCCCGACACGTACTTCGCCGACCATCCCGAGTGGTTCTCCATGATCAAGGGCAAGCGGACGCGCGAGCGGGGCCAGCTCTGCCTCACCAACGCCGCCCTGCGGGCCGAGGTGGTCAAGCGCCTGCGGGAGTTCATCGCCAAGGGCCAGGCGGCGGCCGACAAGGCGGGCCGACCCGCACCCGTCGACTTCGACATCTCGCAGAACGACTGGTACGGGCAGTGCGAGTGCCCCGCGTGCAGCGAGCTGGCCAAGCGGGAGGGTTCGCAGGCCGGGCCGCTGCTGGACTTCCTCAATCACGTGGCCGACGCCGTCGCCAAGGACTATCCGCAGGTGCGGATCAACACGCTGGCCTACCAGTACACCGAGGACCCGCCCGCGACGATCCGCCCGCGCGACAGCGTCATGCCCCGCCTGTGCGACACCAACGCCAACCTCCTCCAGCCGATCACCCACGCCGACAACCGCCCCTTCGCCGAGCGCCTGGCCCGCTGGGGCAAGGTCGCGAAGAACCTGCGGATCTGGGACTACGCCGTCACCTACACCGCTTACCCGGGGCTGCCTCTGCCCACCGCCCACACCTACGCGCCGGACTACCGCTACTTCGCCGCCCACAACGTCCAGGGCGTGTTCACCGAGCACGAACACTCCATCCTGGCCGACATGCGGGACTACAAGATCTACCTCATGATGAAGCTGCTGGAAGACCCCGACCGCAGCGACGCCGAGCTGACGCGCGACTTCTGCGACGGCTTCTACGGCCCGGCCGGCCCGCACGTCAGGCGCTACCTCGACGACCTCCGCCAGGTGGCCGACAAGAGCGGCTCGAACGTGGACTGGTTCCCCGCGCTGTCCAAGTACCGCTACCTGACGCTCGACTTCGTCCGCTCCGCCCAGGCCACGTTCGACGAGGCCGAGCGGGCCCTCGCGGGCGACGAGCCGCGGCTGCGGCGTCTGCGCCACGCCCGCCTGCCGCTGGACCGCGCGTGCCTGGTGTTCTGGCCCGGGCTGATGCGGGAGTGGACCGCGGGCGGGGGCAAGCCCGAGCAGATACCGCTGGATCGCGACGCGATCGGCAAGCGGGCGCGCCAGGCCTGGCACGAGCAGGTGGACCTGCGTTTCCCGGCCGGTCAGCGGCCCGGCGAGAAGGCCAAGGCCGACCAGGAACTCGACCCGCTGCTGGCCCGCAAGGCGTTCGTCCCGCTGCCGGAGAAGTTCCGCCACCTGCCGCCCGGGCGCGTCTTCGACTTCACCGCCGACCAGTCCAACAACTGGAAGGACCAGGCCAGGCGCGTGCCGGACGAGCAGGCCGAGAGCGGCGTGGCCAACCGCCTGGAACTGACCGACGCCGACATGGCCAAGTACAAGCTGCCCATGCCCTGGGGCGCGTACGACACCGCAGCCAAGCGCGGGCTCGCCTCCGCGAGCATCAAGGGCGAAGATGTCAGCGGCCCGGGCTACCACTGGTACAAGCTCCCGCCGGCGACCCTGACGGCGTCGAGCTACGTGTACTTCTTCTGGAGCTGGATCATCCAGGTGCCGGTGGAGTCAGCCGTCGACGCCAAGGCCCCGTCCCCCCGCTGCGAAGTCTGGGCCCGCATCAAGTTCGAGGGCCCCGGCTTCCCGCACGGACAGGGCGGCCGGAAGAACGCGATCTACATCGAGCGGGTGGTCGTCGTGCGACTTGACCAGGACGGTCCGGCCCGCTAGAGTGATGCGTGACCCGTGACGGTCACGGGACGGCCGACATGCCGGGCCGAGCCTTCGTCCGTGCGGCATTTTTGAGAGGATGAACCGATGACAGTTCGACAGTTTGTGGTGATGGGCGTATGCGTGGCGCTGGCCGGGGCGGGCATGTGGGTCTATGCCGGGGCCGACGCCGAGGACTTTGACGGGTCCAAGCCGGCCCAGAAGGTCGTCAACCCCGGCAACAAGGCTTTCTACGGCGCCGACGGCGCCTACGACGCCGCCAAGGCCAAAGACGCCTACTTCCAGATGATGCGGGCCTTCAACTATCCCATCCCCAAGGTCCTCAAGACCGACAGCTTCTGGGTCTGCGACTTCCTCAGCCGCGACTTCGAGAAACTCGGCATGGGCGGCATCTTCTGGGAGAACGAGCACAACACCTACGGCCAGGCGGGCGACAAGAAATACGCCGGCGACTTCAAGGACCAGAAGTTCGGCTACCTCGGGCACGAAATCTACCTCCTGCCCGGGCAGATGCTCCCCGAGCACCGTCACACCGGCGGAAACGACGGGTACGGCCCGAAGATGGAGGCCTGGCAGGTCCGCTACGGGTCGGTCACGTTCTTCGGCCAGCACAAGGGCGCCGGGGACGAGAAGTCCATCGACGAAATGCCCGAGTCCGAGCGGCCCTGGGGCTATGGCCAGGACTGGTTCAAGAGCAAGTACTTCGCCAAGCGGTCGGCCGGCGAGATGTACAAGCTGGTGGACCCCGAGTCGTGGCACTTCCAGCGCGCGGGCCCCAACGGCGCGATCGTCAGCGAGTACGCCACCTACCACAACCACGTGGAGTTCAGCAAGCCGGGCATGGAGTTCAAGTGCTCGCCCGCCAAGTAGGCCGCGGGCAAACCAGCACGACGTAACGGACGCAAAGGACACAAGGGACCCGAAAGTCCCTTGTGTCCTTGCGTCTATTCCTTCGGCTCGGACATCCGCTTGTACACCTCGTCCGACACCTTTCGCCCCGCCAGCGTCTTGGCGGGAATGGCCCCGTACAGCTCGGGCCGCCGCCCGGCCATCAGGACCGCCCGGAAGTCGGTCCGCTTCTCGGGCACGGTCCTGGGGTAGTAGCCCGCCAGGTAGCCCGGCTTGCCCGCCCGGCCCGGCTGGTCGCTTCGGGCGAACCAGACTCGGCCCGCGTCCAGGTCCAGGTCCGCCGTCACCACGCCCTCGCACCAGTAACCCGTCGCAGCCAGGGGGTACCCGTACGGGTCCACCACGTAGCTCCTCTGCGTCACGTCGGACATGGGGAAGTGGGCCGGCACCATCCACACCGCGTTGTCCAGGGCCCTGGCCTGCTGGAGCCACAGGTTGACCTGCCCCGACGCCCCCCACGACTGCGACGGGCAGAACACCACCTCCGCGCCCTGGATCGCCAGCGCGCGGGTGATCTCGGGCGAGTAGATGTCCCCGCAGAGGATGATCCCGATCACGCCGAAATCCGTGGCGAACACCGGCAGCTCGACGCTGTCGCCGTACTGCGAGATGCGGTACTTGCCCACGACCTTCCCGCTGCGGTCCCACAGGAACGCCCACGACGCCCGCCCGCGCTTCTTGTAGGGGATCTGCGGCTCGCGAAGGCCCCCGATGACCGCGTAGGTCTTGTGGCGCCGGCAGACGTCGGAGACGATCTCGAACGCCTTGGCCGCCGCGGGCGTGTCGGTGGCGAAGCCGAACTCCGACATCACGATCACGTCCGGACTGCGCCGCCCCGCCTCGTCCAGGATCTTCGCGAACGCCGACTGCGGGTCCGGGCTGGGCCCGTGAGCCGCCGTCACCTGCGCGACCGCCACCCGCACCTGCCGCTTGACCGGCCTGGCCTGCACCTGCTTGATGTCCGCCTTGGCCAGCGGGGCGAACAGGCGGCGGTCCTCGATGAAGGTCAGGTGGTAGATGCTCTTCTCCCGCCGCACCTCGACGCCCGCCACCGCCAGGCCCGGGCGATGCCCGCTGTCGGCCACGATCGTCCCGTCGCGGTCCACCACCCACGCCCGGCCCAGCGGGCAGCCCGCGTAGCTCGGGTGGTTGCTGCACAGGTAGGGCAGGTCGCCCGCGTAGGCGCCGCTCACCAGCGTCACGTGATTGTCGATCGCGCGCACGCGGGCCGTCACCTCCAGCGGCCAGATCTGAGGCACCGCCTCCACCGTGTGCGACCAGAGGATGATCTCCGCCCCCTCCAGCGCCAGCACCAGCGGCACCTCGGGCCAGTAGTGGTCCGTGCCGATCATCAGGCCGATCTTCCCCAGCGGCGTCTCGAACACCCCCAGGGCGTCGCCCAGGGCGATCGGCTCGTCCGGCAGCCGGTGGGTCTTGCGATAGCGACCGATCTGACCCCCGTCCGGGCCGATCAGGTAGCTGGTCAGGTACGTCTTGTCGCCCGCCTTCTCGCGGAGGTTGGCGGCCACGTACAGCCCGTGCCGCTTGGCCGCCTGGCTGATTGCCTCCAGCGCCGCCTTGGCGTCCGCCCCGCCCTCGGTCTTGACGCACTCCTGCGGCAGACAGACGATCTGCGCCCGCTCGCCCGCCGCCCGTTCCAGCACCCCCAGCACCGCCTCCAGACTGCGGCCCTGGTCGCTCCAGAGCTGGCACGCCCCAGCCAGGCGGACCGCGCCCGGCGCCCGCTCCGCCGCCCCCGCTCGCCCAGCCGGCAGGACCGGCCAGATCAAAACCAGGACTGCGACCACGCACCACTGGATCAGCCGGGACGTTCGGGCGGGACCGGACATGGCAGGCTCCTTTCTCAGGAGGAAGCGAGAATGATCAACCAGACCATACCCGCTCCCCCCCGGTCGTTCAAGCCCGGCCCCGGCGGGGCGGCGCACAGACCGGTGTCGCGACCTGCCGCCGCTTGCCCCGCCAGTCGGGCAGGGTATACTCGACCGGGACCGACGCGGACCTGCGGGCCGAGAGGACCATCATGAACCGTCACCTGTGCATCGTGTGGCCTTTCCTGGTTGCGGCACTGGGACTGACCGCCCGGGCCGAACCGCCCGGGCCGCTCGCCCGGCCCACGCCCCGGCAGGTCGCCTATCAGGACATGGAGTTGCAGATGTTCGTCTGTCTCGATCCCTGCACCTGGCAAGGACGGGAGTACGACAACCACTCGACGCCGCCGGCGCAGATCAACCCCGACAAGCTCGACGCCGAGCAGTGGTGCCGCGCCGCCAGGAACTTCGGGGCGGGGCAGATCCTCTTCGTGGCCAAGCACACCGGGGGATTCTGCTGGTGGCGGACCGAGACGTCGAAGTACGGCGTCAAGGAGACGCCTTTCCGCGAGGGCAAGGGCGACGTGCTGGCCGAGGTGGCGGCCGCGTGCAGGAAGCACGGGCTCAAGCTCGGCATCTACGTCTACCCCGGCGACGACCAGTGGGGGGCGGTGATGGGCGGCGGGGGCAAGACCAGGGACCCCGCAAAGCAGGAGGCCTACAATCGCGTCTTCCGCAGACAGATGACCGAGGTGCTGACGCGATACGGACCGGTACACGAAGTGTGGTTCGACGGCTCGTGCGTGATCGAGGTGGGCGACATCCTCAAGAAGCACTGCCCGGAGGCGATGGTCTTCCAGGGCCCGCACGCCACGCTTCGCTGGGTGGGCAACGAGGCGGGCTACGCGCCGTACCCGGCCTGGAACGCGGTGCGGAAGAAGGACGCCGCCACCGGCATCGCCACCGCCGCCCACGGCACGCCCGACGGCGAGGTCTGGATGCCGCTGGAAGTCGATACCGTCCTGCACGAGCACTTCTGGTTCTGGAAGAGCAACAACGCCCGCCACCGCCGCAGCCTGGCTAAGCTCATGGACTGCTACTACAAGTCCGTCGGGCGCGGGGCCGTCCTGCTGCTCAACTCCTGCCCCGGCCCCGACGGGCTGATCCCCGAAGGCGACATGGCCCTCTACGAGGCGTTCGGGAAGGAAATTGCCCGGCGCTTCGCCAAGCCGCTGGCCGAGACCTCCGGCCGCGGCCAAACCGTCGAACTGGACCTGGGCAAACCCACGAGCGTCAATCACGTGATCGCCATGGAAGACATCGTCCATGGCGAGCGCGTGCGGGCCTACCGCATCGAAGGTCTGGGCGGCGACGGGCAATGGGCGACCCTCTTCGACGGCGGGCTGTCCATCGGGCACAAGAAGATCGACCGGTTCGCGCCGGCCACCGTGTCGCGGATCCGCCTGAGCGTCACCCAGTCGGCCGACACGCCGCTCATCCGTCGCCTGGCTGCCTACTCGGTTGAGGGTGCGGGCGGCTCGCGATCGCTGGTGGATGCCGCCTGGGCCTTCGACGAAGGTGCCGGCCTCATCGCCCGCGCCTCGGGGGCCGACTGGCCCGCCAGACTCGCCGGTCCCGTCTGGGCGGCCGGTCGCTCGGGCAAGGCCCTGGACTTCCGCACCCGCCACGACTGCGTCGCGCTGGGCAACGTCGCTCCGGGCGAGCGCGACTTCACCCTGGCGGCCTGGGTCTTCCCGCGCTCCGTCCCGGCTGGGCAGGCCCGCATTCTCGCCAAGGAGCGTATCAACGTCGGCGCAAACCAGTTCCGCCTCTACCTGCACGAGGGCGGACGGCTGGGCTTCGCGATGACCGACGCCAGCACGTCCCTGCCATACCCGTTCATCACCTCGCCCGGCAGCGTCCCGCTCAAGGCGTGGACGCACGTCGCGGTCACCCGGCGCGGGGCGGACTTCGCGCTCTACGTCAACGGCCAGGCCGCCGCCCGCTCCCGCTCGCCGCGCGTTCTCAACCACGAGAACGAGGAAGAACTGCGGATCGGCGCCTGCACCGCCGCCGCGGGCGACGGTGCCGACTACGCCTTCGACGGCCTGATCGACGACGTCCGCATCTACGCCCGCGCCCTGCGCGAGGCGGAGCTGGCCGACCCGGCCCGCCTGCCCGATCCGCTTTGGAAGTCGCTGGAGCGGTGGACAGAGTCTACCTTCGCCGCCGACTGGAAGACCTGGACCGTCGATCTCACGCCCGGCATCGCCGCCCCCGGCGAATTCGAGCTGGACTTCCGCAAGACGGCCGGGCGGGGCGAAATCGAGATCCGCTCGGTGGAACTGCTCATTGCCGGCCAGCCCATCGCGGGCCGGGCCAGGCCGCTGGACGGATCGCCCGGACACTTCATCGTCTACCGCATGGAACAGACCTCCGCCGACTCGCCCTCCGCCGCCCGCGTCACCGCCCGCTTCGCCAACGGCAGGCCGTGCGCGGGCCAGGTCCGCATCCGACCGCGCCAGCAGGCCGAACGGAAGTGAACCGGACCCTCGACGCGGACACTCTAACGGTCCGGACACTTCACGCAGTCTCATCCCGGGCCACGTGGCGGGATTTCAGCAAGCGCCTCCACCGGGCCCAATTGAGAACAAAATTGTGCGCTCATTCCGAGCCATATGACGTAAATGTAACATAAGTGCCTGGCGAGAAATGGTGGTATCTGTTTATATTTCATATACTTATGGCAATATCGGGCATTTGGCACACCCCGTGCAACGTATTGGTTGAAGGTTACCGTCCAGCCCGAGGACAGCCAGTTCGGTCTGGAACGGCATCGAAAAAGCTGGCTGACACAGCAGACAGACCGTCCCTTTGGGAAAAGGAACCCTGCCATGAATTCCAGTATTCGCAGAACCGCCGTCAGTGACATCAGCAACGCCACGCCCGTCGCGGGGCACGTCGACTACATTGCCAAGCCCGTGCAGACCGTCTATGGCGAGCACGTCTTCAACGAGTCGGTACAGCGTGCCCGGTTGCCCAAGGCCGTCTTCAAGGCCCTCCAGAAGACCAACAAGGCCGGCGAGCCGCTGGATCCGAACATCGCCGACGCCGTCGCGGTGGCCATGAAGGACTGGGCCGTCGAGCACGGGGCGACCCACTTCACCCACTGGTTCCAGCCGATGACCAACCAGACGGCTGAGAAGCATGACAGCTTCATCACGCCGACGGCCGAGGGCGGCGCCCTGGCCGAGTTCAGCGGCAAGGAGCTGGTTCGCGGCGAGCCGGACGCCAGCAGCTTTCCCTCGGGCGGCTTGCGGGCCACCTTCGAGGCTCGCGGCTACACCGCCTGGGACTCGACCAGCCCCGCCTTCATCCTCGACAACCCCAACGGCGCCACGCTGGTCATCCCCACCATGTTCCTGAGCTGGACCGGCGAGGCCCTGGACAAGAAGACCCCGCTGCTGCGGTCCATGGAAGCCCTCTCCAAGCACGCCCTGCGCGTGCTCAAGCTCTTCGGCAACAGCGCGGCCAAGCGGGTCTTCACCACCGTCGGCTCGGAGCAGGAATACTTCCTGATCGACCGCCGTTTCTACCTGGCCCGTCCCGACCTGGTCAACACCGGGCGGACGCTGTTCGGCGCCAAGCCGCCCAAGGGCCAGGAGATGGAAGACCAGTACTTCGGCTCGATCCCCGAGCGGGTGCTGGCGTGCATGGCCGAGGTCGAATACGAGCTGATGCGCCTGGGCGTGCCCGTCAAGACGCGCCATAACGAGGTCGCCCCCAGCCAGTACGAGATCGCCCCGATCTTCGAGACCGCCAACCTGGCCACCGACCACCAGATGCTCGTGATGGAAGTGCTGCGGAAGACGGCCACCCACTACGGCCTGGCCTGCCTGCTGCACGAGAAGCCCTTCGCCGGGATCAACGGCTCGGGCAAGCACAACAACTGGTCGATGTGCACCGACCTGGGCGAGAACCTGCTCGAACCGGGCGACACGCCGCACGCCAACGCCCAGTTCCTGGTCTTCTGCGCCGCCGTCGTGCGAGCGGTTCACCGCCACGGCGGGCTGCTTCGCCTGGCGGTCAGCGGCGCGGGCAACGATCACCGCCTGGGCGCCAACGAGGCCCCGCCGGCCATCCTCAGCGTCTTCCTGGGCAGCCAGCTCACCGAGATCTTCGCCCAGCTCCAGAAGGGCAAGGCCAAGGGCGGCAAGGCGGCGGGGCACATCACCATCGGCGTGAGCCACCTGCCCAAGCTGCCCCGCGACGCGGGCGACCGCAACCGCACCAGCCCCTTCGCTTTCACGGGCAACAAGTTCGAGTTCCGCGCGGTCGGCTCCAGCCAGAACGTCTCCGGGCCCAACACCGTCCTCAACGCCATCGTCGCCGAGTCGCTGGACTACGTGGCCAGCGAGCTGGAAAAGGCCGTCAAGGGCGGCACGGACATCAACAAGGCCATCCAGGCCCTGCTGGCCCAGATGATCGCCGACTTCAAGCCCATCCTCTTCGAGGGCGACAACTACTCCGCCGCCTGGTACGAAGAGGCCGAGAAGCGAGGCCTGCCGAACCTGCGGACGACCGTCGACGCCCTGCCGCTGACGACCGCCAAGCAGACGGTCAGCCTGTTCACCAAGTACGGCGTGTACAGCGAGCGCGAGCTGCACAGCCGCCAGGAAATCCTCCTGGAGAATTACTGCAAGACGATCAACATCGAGGCCCTGACCGCTTCCATGATCGGCCGGCGGATGATCCTGCCGGCCTGCCTGAAGTACCAGGCGGACGTGGCTGGCGCCATCAACGGCGCGGCCGCCGTCGGCGCCGCCTGCGAGTCGCAGAAGCGTCTGCTCACCGACCTGGTCGCCAGCATCGGCGCCCTCCAGGACGCCCTGGACGTCCTGGACAAGGCGACCGCCGGTCAGCCCCACGGCGATGCCCTGGCCCACGCCAAGCACCAGCGCGACACGCTGCTGCCCGCGATGGCGGACCTGCGGGCCAAGGCCGACGCCCTGGAAGAAGTCGTCGCCGACGAGTACTGGCCCCTGGCCACCTACCAGGAGATGCTGTTCATCCGGTAATCGTGAACGAGTCCTTTTCCCCGGCGGCCGGGACGGGTGGCTCTGCCATCCGTCCGGTCGTCGTCATTCCGGCACAGACCGTCGCGGACTCTGAAGATTGCAGACGCACCCCAGGTTCATTCGATCCCGCGGCTGCCATTTCTAACATTGCTCCCACGCAGCGGTGGAGCGCCGAAGCCTTTTCTCTTATAATGCCCGGCATCGAAAGGGAAAGCTGACATGTGGATGCATCGACTCACACTAGCGGCAGTGATGGCGGCGGGCCTGACGGCCGGTTGCCAGCGCAGCCCGTTCGCCTCGCCCCAGGGCGTGCCGGTAACCAAGCCCACACACGCCACCACCCTGCCTGTGGCCCAGCCGACGGAGATGGCCGCGACCGAGCCGGCGCCGACCGTCCCCGTCCCGCGCGTTGAGCCCACGCCGCCCCCCGCGACCCAGCCGTCCGAGCTGAGCACGACCCTGCCGGCCGGGCCGTCCATCACGGCGCCCGGAGCGCGCCCCAAGCCCGCTCCGCCGACCTCCGCCAAGCCCCTGGCCCCGGGCGAAGTCGTCGCCGTCTCCGCACTCCAGGTCAACGACAAATTCGTCAGCGTCGGCGAGATTCTCCGCCTGGCCCACCGCGAGCTGGACCAGGTCCCCAAGAACATCACCGAGTCCACCTTTCGCCTGCGGGCGGCCGAGATCATCCACGAGGTCATCCGGGGGCGGATCACCCAGCTCCTGGTCCTCCGCGAGGCCACCAAACGCGTCACCGAGGAGATGACCAAGCAGATCGACAAGGAACTGGCGGACCTCAAGAAGGAGTGGGTCGTCGAGATCGGCAAGGGCAGCGTCCAGAAGCTGGAGGCCGTGCTGCGGGAAGACGGCACGAGCCTCAAGGAACTGCTGGAGGACGAGCGCAACCGCCTGATCTCCCAGGCCTATCTCCGCGAGAAATTCATCGCGTCGATCTACGTCAACCATCGCATGCTCATGGACTACTTCCGCAAGCACCAGGCGGAGTTCTCCAGCGACAAGCAGGTGCAGATGCAGTTGATCGCGGAGCCCGAGGCGGCGTTCCTGAACCGCGAGGCGACCGGGCAACCCACCGCCGCCGAGAGGGCCCGCGCCCGCGACCAGGCCCGCGCGGTCATCGAACAGTGCGCCGCCGAACTCAAGAACGGCGCGGACTTCGGCGAGCTGGCAAAGAAACGCTCCAAGGGCCTCAAGGCCGAGCAGGGCGGGCTGTGGCCCATGCTCTCGGCGGGCAGCTTCAAAGAGACCCGCGTCGAGGAAGCCGCCTTCGCCATGACCAAGGGCCAGGTCAGCGACATCATCGAGACGCCCTCCGGCTTCTTCATCGTCAAGGTCGCCGACGTCAAACCCGGCAAGGTCGCCGACTTCGAACAGGTGCAGGAGCAGATCGAGTCCGCCCTCCGCCAGCAACAGTACCGCCGCATGACCGACACCTACCTCCAGGACATGCTCCGGCACGCCACTATCGTCCACAACGAAGAGTTCACCCGCCTGGCCATCGACAGGGCGGTCAACAAGTACTGGCAGAAGACGACCGGAAACAGGGAATAAGGGCCAGGGAACAGGGACTAGGAAATAGGGAGTAGGGAACAGGGACTAGGGAATAGGGGAAAGGGACGAGGGAATAGGAATCGGGAGGCGATCGCCAGTCGCGAATTGCTGGTCCGTCGTGCCAGCCTGCTGGAGTGTGATAGGATGTCAGGGCGGGCCGGCGTCGTCAGGGCCGGCCCCGGAGACCCCATGCTGATAGTCGTTCTGATTGCGTTCGTGGTGGCGCTGACGCTGATCCAGCCGCCGATCGCGGATAATCTGCTGGCCCCCTCGTGGATTACCGCGGTGGCGGCTGCGGCGTATCTGCTGCTGGCCGCCGCGCTGACGGCAGCCAACACCGCCTCCGCGGTCAGGCGGCTGAAGGAGGGCGCGGGCGTCCGCCGCAGGGGCCCCTTCACCGCCCTGCTGTCGGGCCTGGAGCAGTTCTGGCTCATCGGCGGCCTGGCGATACTCATCTTCGCGGGCTACGGGCAGTGGGCCATGTTCGACCTGAACGTCGCCGGCACGGCCCTGGTCGACCTGCCCCTGCTGAGCAAGCTGGTGGTGCTCGCCCCGTTCGTCGTGGCGGTCGCCCTCTGCTGGCTCATCGACTATCCCCTGCACAAGGCCATCCGCCAGCGGGTCTACAAAAGCGAGCTGGCAGCCGGTCGGCCCGCCAAGCCCCCCTGGACGCGCGGGCAGTATCTGGCCTACAACTTCCGCCACCACCTGTTGTTCGTGGCCGCCCCGGTCCTGCTGATCCTGCTGGTCAAAGACCTGTTCATGCTGTACGCGGCGCCGGTCCTTGAGCCGGCGCTGGGGGCCTATGCCGACCTGGTGCTGCTTGGGGCGATCCTTCTGGTGGCCGGCGGGGTGTTCCTGACCGCGCCGCTCATGCTGGTGCGGATCTGGCACACCCAGTCCATGCCCGACGGGCCGCTGCGCCGCGAGCTGGACCAGGCGATGGCCCGCATGCACCTGCGATGCCGCGACATCCTGATCTGGAAGTCGGACTCCGCCATCGCCAACGCCGGCGTCATGGGCCTGGTGGGGCGCTTCCGGTACGTCCTGCTCAGCGATCTGCTGCTGGAGAACATCGACCTGGGCGAGATCAAGGCCATCTTCGCCCACGAGGCCGGGCACATCGTCCACCACCACATCTTCTATTCCGCCCTGTTCGCCTTCGCCAGCGTCGGCCTGTGCGGGGCCGCCGGAGACGTGATCCATTCCCTGGCCCACGCGGAGTGGCTGGCGGAGGTGGCTACCCTGGCCTTGCTGGCCCTGGCCTGGTGGCTGGGCTTCGGCTTCATCAGCCGGCGCTTCGAGCGCCAAAGCGACGTCGTCGGCGCGTGGCTGGCCAGCCGCGACTTCGTCCACACCCCCGGCGATGACCTGGTCACGCTCGACGGCGCCCTCACCTTCGCCCGGGCGCTGGAGCGGGTGGCTGTGCTCAACGGCATCGCGCCCGGCCACCGCAACTGGCGCCACGGCTCGATCAGCGACCGCATCCAGTACATCCTCGACCTGGCCCGCCACGCCCGCAGCCGCCAGGGCATCGACCGCGTCGTCCGCCGCGTCAAGCTCATGCTGTGGGCCCTGGCGTTCGTGGCCGTCGCCATCGTGAGCTGGCAGCTTATGGGGGCGTGAATCACCAGGATCGCCACGAACACAAAGAAGAAAACAGATCACAAAGACCGGTCCTCCGTGGCCAACCTTCTTCGTGATCTCTATATTTGTTCTTTGTGGTCTGGGTGTTCTTGGTGATTCGGGAGCCTCAATGGCTGAAGCGTCTGCTCAACCAGTCGCCGTCGTCACCGGCGCCTCCAGCGGCATCGGGCGCGAGATCGCCGTCGCCCTGGCTGCCAAGGGCTACCACGTGGTCCTGGCGGCCCGGCGCGAGGACAAGCTCAGCCAGACCGCCGACCTGTGCCGCCGGGAACACGCCCGGCATTTCGCCGGGCGGGAGGATGCCGCCTCCGTCATCGCCCACCCCGCCGACGTGTCCGTCCGCGAGCAGGTCGAGGACCTGGTCGACTCGACCGTCCGGCGGCTGGGACGCCTGGACGTGATGGTCAACAACGCCGGCAGCGGGCTCTTCGGCCGGGTGCACGAGCTGGACGAATCCGCCGTGCGGCGCCTGTTCGACGTGAACTTCTACGGCGCGCTGTACGGCTGCCAGGCCGCCGCCCGCGCCATGATCCCGCGACGCAGCGGGCACATCTTCAACGTCTCGTCGGTGATCGGGAGGCGAGGCACGCCCTTCCACGGGGCGTACTGCGCCACCAAGTTCGCCCTGTGCGGGCTGACCGACTCCCTCCGAGTCGAGATGATGCCTTACCGCATCCGCGTCACCAGCGTCCTGCCCACCCTGACCGACACCGAGTTCTTCGCCCACAGCGCCGGCCGCCGCCGCCCGCTCAGCGAGTTCCAGAAACGATACGGCATGATGTCCGCCAGGGTCGTCGCCCGCAGGATCGCCGCCGCCGCCGGCCGAGACGTCCCCGAGCTGGTCTTTTCCGCCGGGGGCAAGCTGCTGGTCGTGCTGGCTGTGCTCTGGCCCGGACTCGTCGACCGCATGATGAAACTCTACCACGACGACCTGGCGAGAAAGCTCTAACCGGTTCGTCGCCCAAAGCCCACGGAAGGCCTTCCGTGGGCTTTACGCAGGTGTGTTTGATGAACTCGAAGAGTCACATCCTCATCGTTGGCGCCGGCCCGGCCGGGCTGATGGCCGCCATCTCGGCCGCCCGCTCGGGCGCCCCTGTCGTGCTGCTGGAGAAGCAGGATCGCTGCGGTCGCAAACTCCAGGCTGCCGGCGGGGGGCGGGCCAACCTCGCCAACACCGCCGACAACGAGGCCTTCATGGCCCGCTTCGGCCGGCAGGGCCGATTCATGGCGCCCGCCCTGGGCGCGATGGACGTCCGCGGACTGCGGGCCTTCCTGGACGAGATCGGCGTGCCCACGTACGATGAGCGCGGGCGGGTCTTCCCTCGCTCCAACTCCGCCGCGGCGGTTCGCTCGGCCTTGGAGACCTCCTGCCGTCGCCTCGGCGTGGAGATTCGCACCGCCTCGCCCGCGCGAAGGCTCCTGCTGGAAGGCGCCGCCCAGGCGCCCGGGCGGGCGCGAGTTGTCGGTGTCGCGGGCGACGGCTGGTCGCTGCCCGCCCGGGCCGTCGTGCTCGCCTGCGGCAGCCCCGCCTACCCCAGCCTGGGAGGCTGTCGCGACGGCCTGGAGCTGGCCGCCCAGGCCGGCCACGCCATCGTCCTGCCCACCCCTGCGCTGGTGGGCCTGGTCTGCCGCGAGAGCTGGCCAGGCGGCTGCGCGGGCGTGAGCCTGGCCGACGCCCGCGTCTGGATCGCCCGCCCCGGTCACAGCAAGGCCGGCGTCCGCGGCGAGGTCCTTTTCACGCACCGCGGGCTGTCCGGCCCGGCCGTACTGGACATCTCCGGCGAGGTCGCGGCCCTGCTGGCCAGATTGACGCCCGTTCCGATCGCCCTGGAATTCTGCCCGGACGTGTCGGCCGACCAGTGGCGGCGCCGCCTGGACGCCTGGCGCCGCGACCACGGCGCCCGCACCGTCCGCACCCTGCTGGACGAGCACCTGCCCGCCCGACTGGCCCGCGCGCTGTGCGAACTGGCCGGCCTGGCCCCGCTCACCGACGCCGCCCACGTCACGAACGAACAGCGCGAGCGGCTGCTGAGAATCCTGACGGGCCTGGAGCTGGCGGTGACGGGCACGGCCGGCCTGGACGGCGCCATGGTCGCCCGCGGGGGCGTGGTCCTCCGCGAGGTCGAGCCGGGCACCCTCGAAAGCCGCCTGTGCGCCGGCCTGTTCTTCGCGGGCGAACTGCTGGACCTCGATGGCCCCACCGGCGGATACAACCTCCAATGGGCGCTGGTCAGCGGAAGCCTGGCCGGCCAGTCGGCAGGTAACTCAGGCCCGCCTGCCTCAGACTAGAGACCCTGCGCTCCCGCTTGCGGCAACGCCTGCTCTATCGCGGATCATTGACCGGCTGGAGGCGGTCGATTCTCGGCGCGGTGCGGGTCACCATGGGCACCGGGTAGCGCGAGCCGGCCGGCGGGTCGGGGATTCTCCGCACCTCTTCATCTCCGCGGTAGACGCAGTTGCAGTCCACCCACGCGATGAGGCGCAGCAGGTCCTCGCCCTCGATGCGGACGTTGTTGTGCTTGCCGTCGGTCACCCACCGGATCAGCCGGCTGGTGGACGAGAGCATGGTCATCGGTTCCAGCGGCCCGTAGCGGTGGTGCACCTCGACATTGAGGCAGCCCGCCAGCCCCAGCGCCGTCCCCTTGCCCGCGGGTTTGGGCCCGCCCCAGGCCTGGCCCACCAGCGTGAGGTAGGGCTCCTTGAACGGCAGGAGGGCAGGATCTTCGATGCCGCGCTCGGCGACCCCGCCGCGGAGGGTCAGGTCGAGCTTCGCCCGCCCCTTGCCCTTGCCCTGGTGGCAGCGCCCGCAGTGTTTGTCCAGCACGGGCTGGCAGAACCGTTCGTAGCTGATGGACACGTTGGCGCCCCACGGCGGGGGCGTGAGCTTCGACGGCGCGCGGCGAAGGGCCAGTGCCTGGGCAGGCTGGGGGCTGACGCTGTGCAGCGAGTGGCAGCCGAGGCAGCCGCGGGTCTCGCCGGGCATCACGCCGGTGAACGATCGCATGAGCTGGAGGCATCGCTGGTCGGCGTCCAGCAGTTGGAAATGCAGGGCCGCGCCGGCCGGCGCCTCGAACGCCACCGACCCGTCCGGCTGGATCGGCGCGGTGCCCAGGATCCGTTTGACGCCGTCCTCCTGGATGATCGAGATGGCCGGCCCGCTGTGCCGCCACGACTTGTAGGGCGTGGTGTAGGTCTTGGCGTCCATCTGGATGACGCGGAGGAACTTCGCCTTGCCCGGCGGCAGGGTCGTGCCCGCGTAGACGTTTGGGCTGAACAGCACGCCCGAGCCGGCCGGCTCGCCCGCGCGGGGCCAGGTCACGCGCTCGGGCACGATCGGCGGGCGAGCCCGCGAGCGAAGCGGGCGGGCGTACCACGCGTCGTGCCTGCCCGCGTAGATCAGCTCCCGGTTGCCGTGGACGTCCATCACGTACAGGAGGAACGGGTCCTTGGGCGTGCGGGCCGCCGAGACCAGGAAGTCCTCCTCGCCCAGCGGCCACGGGCAGCGGTACGACCAGGCGGGCCCGGCCTGGTGGTAGTCGCCCGAGGCGATCGGGTTGTTCGCGCCATCGTCGCCGCTCTCGGTCCAGCGCAGCTCGGCCGTCACCTTGGCGATGCCCTCGGGCCACTCGCGCCCGCGGTCGACGTCGAGCACGCCGATCACGCCGGTCATGACGTCGTGGTGCCCGACGCCCGCGAAGAAGACCCGCCCCGATCGCGGCGACTGGCGGGCCTCCCAGAGCATGTCGGGGTACTGGCTGGAGTTGCCCCAGTAGACGGCCTCGCCCGTGCCGTCCGGGTTGATCGTCCAGAGCTTCTGGAGCCGCCACAGCGGGCGCTCGGTGTACTCCCAGCGGGTGTAGAGAACCCGCCCGTCGTTCGTCAGGGCGGGGGTGTAGTCCGGCTCGTTGTTGCGCGAGAGGATGACGATGTTCCGCCCGTCGGCGTCGCAACGGGCCAGCACGGTGCTGGCCGAGGGCGGCAGGCACCGGACGTACGTGTGTCCCCGCGACGTGCTGAAGAGGATGTGCCCGTCCGGCAGGTAGATCGGGTCCATGTCGTCGTAGGGGCTGTTGGTGAGCTGGCGCAGGCCGTGTCCGTCCACGCCGATCTCGTAGAGGCGGAAGCTCGGCTGGTCGGGCGGCTTGAGCGAGAAGACCACGCGGTCGGCCTCGAACGACAGGTCCATCCGCATCAGGTAGCCCGCGTCGGCCGGCAGCAGGTCGCGCTCGCGCCCGTCCGGGCGCAAGCCCTCCAGCACCACCAGTCGCGAGCCGCCCCGCGAACCGTAATGGTAGCCGTTGCGATGGGCCGACTCGTGCTTGCCCGCGTAGGCGGGCGTGTCAGCCAGCAGCAGCTTGTCGAAGTCCAGCAGCGGATTGCGGAACGTGACGGTCCGTTTGACGCGTCGCACAGCCAGGTACAGCTCGGCCGCAGCCTCGGATTCCTCGTCCGCTCCCAGGGTCTTGAGCCTGGCCTCCAGGCGATCCAACTCGGCCAACTCGGCGGCGAAGACCTCGCGGGCGGCGGCGCCCTTCATCTTCGCCAGGCGGTCAGCCAGGCTCCGGGCCCAGGCGACCTCCCGCAGCGAGCGGTGCGGCGTGGGCTGGCCGAACGCCTGCGCGATCCAGTCGGCCTCGATCAGCTTGCGGGCCTGCTCGGGCGAGACGCTGCCCGTGGCCTCACGGGCGGGCACGTCCGGCGCCACGCCCCCCGGTCCGTCTATGTCGTGGCCCCATGGCGCGATGCCCATGGGCCCCAGCACGCGGGCGGCGGGCCAGGCCGAGTCGTCGAAGGCGACCTTGGTCCAGCCGGGCGGGCCCTCGCGCGAGGCCTTCCAGGCGCCCGCGGTGGGCGCAATCACCTGTGTCTTGCCCCCGCGGCGGACGCACAGCCAGCCCAGCAACCCCGCCGGGCCCGTGCCGTTCTGCACCTCGACGGCCAGCACGTTTCGCCCGGGCCGCAGCAGCCGGGCCACGTCGAAACTCTGAAACCGGTTCCACCCGCCTTGCTTGCGTCCCAGCGCCGTCGCGTTGACCCAGGCGGCGGCTGAATCGTCCCCGGTGTAGATCCACCACGCCCGCTCGATGGCCTCGCCGGCGCCCAGGTCCACCGTCGCTCGAAAGTACCGGGACTGGGCGGGCGCGCTGCGCGCGGGCTCGCCCTCGGGATACCAGATCCACCTGGCCGCGGCAGGCACGCCAAGACGAGGGGCGAGTTCGATCGCTCCCTCGCCGGCCCCCGCCAGCATCGCTACTGCCAGGGCGGCCAGCAGGGCTTGCCCGATCCGTCTTGTCGCCGCGTTTGGGGTCATGGCTGTTCCTTGTCCAGGTCAAAACTCTCCCCGGGGGCAGCACATTGCAGCGATGACGGACCTTCGCCTCGGGCAGAATAGAAAGGCGGGGACGCCCCGTACGGGCATCCCCGCCTCTATTCAACGGTTACAGGCCGAAGGTCAGCGCCGGCGTCGGCGGATATAGCCGCCCAGCGTGCCCAGGCCCAGGCCCAGCAGCGCCAGGCTCGCCGGCTCGGGGATGATCTGCACCGCGCCGGTCGGGTCGCCCACAAGCGTGAACACGGCCGGGTCGAACGTGCTCAGGTTGCCCTCGGCCGCGAAGAGTTGCAGGTACGCGTTGCCGCCCCGCTCGAACCACAGCAGGTCGATGGGATACTGCCCGGCCGTGGGGAAGTTGAACAGCATCAGGCGGGGGTTGCCCGTTCCGGTGTTGGAGTAGGTCGTGCCGCCGATGGTCAGCTCGAACCCGTCGTCGTGCGTGAGGGCGAAGGTGTAGTCGCCCGCAGTCGGGATGAACAGCGAACCGCTGGCCAGCAGGGCGAAATCGTCGTCGGCCGAGCCGGTGTCGGTCAGGAAGGGGTGGCGAACGACGTGCCCTTGCCCGCCGCCGGCCTGCGGATCGCTGAAGCTGATCCCGTGGACCAGGGCCGAGCCCTCGGCCGCGATCGCCGCGTCGCCCGGGGCCAACTCCATCAGCTCCCGGGCCTTGGCCAGGGAGTTGACCTGCCCGAACACGCCACTGTTGGCCCGCCGTTCGCGAACGACCAGGTGTCCCTCGGCGGGCGTGTCGTACTCGGACGCGAAGCCCATGACCGTGTCGGTGCTGCCCAGGGTCGAGCCGGCGCGGTTGTCGTTCCACAACGCGTCGCCGCGAATCACCCCGGCATCCTCGCCGCCGGAGTCGTTGGGCTCGCCGCTGGCCCAGTTGCGGTAGGTCATCGGCTCGCCCGTGACCCACACCCACCCGTCGCCGCGGTTGCCCGCGGGCGGATAGGCGCTGCCGCTGGTGTTGCCCGCCTCGGCGCTTCCCAGGGCCGTCGGGTCCCACCCGTCTATCGCGCTGGCGGTGGTGGCGTCGGTCATTCCGATCCACAGGTCACCGCTGCCGGAGGCCCGCACGGCATAGTTCTCCGCCGCCGAACCGATCGTCGCCAAGTGCCCGATCTGCCCCGCGTGCTGGCGCTGCTCGGCCGCGATACGCGCCTCGTCCCACGTCAACTGCGTGGTCACCGTCTCGAAGAAGTGCCCGGTCATCGGGTCGTACTTCGCGTTGCTCGCCTTCCAGAAGCCCTTGAAGTTCGGCTTGGACGTCAGGGCGGTGTCGTACTCCACGACGGAGCGGTTCATGGCCGGGTTGTCGCCCTGATCGCTGCCCATGGTCGAACCGCCGTTGTGGTCGTTCCACTGCCCGTTGGTCAGCATCTGGGCGATGTCTTCCTCGCCCGAGTTGTTGGGCTCGCCGCTGTTCCAGTTGCTGTAGGGGATCGCGACGTTGGGCTGGTCCACCCACCGCCAGCCGTTGGTGGGGCTGTTGCCCGCCTCGCTCGTGCCGAGCGTCGTCTGGAAGTTCACGCCGTCGATCTGGCTGGTGCCCGTGCTGTCGGTCAAGCCGATGACCACCGTGCCGCTGGCCAGCTTGGCCACCGTGGCGTTCTCGGCGGCGTCCTTGATGCTGGCCAGATGGCCGCTCACGCCCATCAGCGTGCTGGCGGCCGCGTTGGCCCGGTGCTGGTCCCACGTGGTCACGCTGGGAATCTTGGCGTACACGTTCCACGTGCCGCCGGCCCCGTGCTGGCCCGCCAGCAGCAGCGTGCCCGGCGGGAGCTGCACGTCCGCCGCCGCGGGCAGGGCGGCCGGGTCGCCTCCCGCAGCCAGGTGGGCCACCTGGTTGGCGGCAAGCCCCGCGTTGTAGATGGCCACGTCGTCCAACTTGACGCGGGCGAAGTAGCCCACGCTGGGCGTGCCGCCGCCGCTGTTGTCGCGGGCGCCGAGCACCACCAGGCTGTCGGTGTTGCCGATCGAGCCCGAGACGAAGTCGCTGCGCTCCAGCGCGCCGTCGACGTACAGGTCCTTGGTCCACCCGTTGTACGTGCCCACGACGTGCTTCCAGTTGGAGTTGTTGATGTTGCTGGTGCCCTGCGGGTCGTCCGTGCCGATCCCGCGGGTCGTGAAGGCGGCGTTGTTCGAGCTGCTGTACCGGCGGAGCTGCCAGCCCTGGCCCGACTCGCCCCGCTTGGAGACGAACGGTTCCCAGCCTCCGTCGGGGAAGCCTTTGGCCCACGTCGAGACCGTCAGGCCGTAGCGCAGGTCGAAGGGGGCCTCGGCCCCGGCGCTGTCGATGATGGCGTAGTGGTCGCCCGCCGTGAGATTCAGGGACTTGCCCCCGCCCAGGGCGGCTGGCACGTCGGTGTCATAGCTGCCGCCCACCAGCGTGCCGTTGTAGCCGTTGACGCTGGAGTCGTTGATGGTGTTGTCGTTAAAAGTCCAGTAGCCAACCAGGTCCGCCTGCAAGCTGCCGCACGACAACAGCAGACCGACCACCGATAGGATGATTCTTCCCTTCCTCATCGTAGTTCTCCTGAGAACAAGGTGACATGTCGGCGCCCGGGGCCTCGCATGCCCGGGCCTATATCCAGTATACGACACATGCCCGATGCGCCAAGTACGGAATTACCCTTAGCGAAAAAACGGTGCGGCGCAGGGGTCTGCCGGACATATGCCCTCCGGCTGTCGGGGCGGGATGGCGAGGTCCGCATCGAGACGGGACGAGCCGTTTTCGACAGGCAAAGCCCTTCCGCGCGCGGTCGTCTTCATCGATCGACGGTCAATTGAACCGCGTGACGGCCTCGCTGGACGGGCCGGCGTTGATGAGTTGCCCCTGGCGCGGCGGGGCGGGGCGGCGGTAACCGTTGGCGAACTTGCCGCGCCCGTTGCCGTTGGACGGCTGGGGCCTGGCCTCGAGACGCAGGTGCTTCTGGTCGCCCAGCAATTCCACCAGCTCGTCCACCAGTTCGCTCGTGGGGGTGACGGAGTGTCTGGCGTCCAGGCGAAGCTGGACGATCGTGTCCGGGCGGGTCGCGGGCCGCACGTGCAGGCAGACCGGGCAGTCGCCCTTGTGGCGTCCCAGCACGTCGCGGACCTTCTCGAACATCTCGTTGGTCGTGCCCACGGGCGTGAACAGGTGGACCTTTCCGGTCAGCGTGGGCAAGGCCCGGTCGATCGGGATGACCTCGTCGACCAGGATGTTCGGCCGCTCGCGGCTGCGGTCGACCTGCCCGCGGATGAACACGATGGCCTCGACGGCCAGCAGGCTGCCGTACTTCTCGTAGTTGTCCGGGAAGATCACCGCGTCGCACTTGCCGTAGGTGTCTTCCACGGTGAGCATGGCCATCTTCCGCCCGTCCTTCTTGGTGACGGTGTGGCGGACGGAGGCGATCATGCAGCCGATGGTGACGGCCATCCGGTCCGGGCAGTCTTCCAGGCCGCTGAGCTTGACGCCCTCGGGCAGCGAGAGACTGATCAACTCGCGGGCGTAGTGCACCAGCGGGTGGGAGGAGACGTAGAAGCCGAGGGTGTCCTTCTCGGCCCGCAGCAGCTCGCTCTCCGACCAGGGCTCGACCTTGGGGAACTTGGGTCGCTGGGCGGTCTCGCCCCCGCCGAATCCCTCCGCGCCGAAGAAGCTCATCTGCCCGCTGCGGCGGTCGGAGGCGGCCTGCTGGCCCAGTTCGATGGCGTTCTCGACGGCGGCGATCATTTCCGGGCGGGTGGCGCCGAGGCTGTCGAACGCCCCGCATTTGATCAGGGCCTCGATGGTCGCCTTGTTCACCGCCCGCAGGTCCACGTGCTCGCAGAAATGGTAGAGGTCGCCGAAACGCCCCGCCTCCTGGCGGGCGGCCAGGATCGCCTCCACCGCCTTCACGCCGATGCCCTTGACGGCCGCCAGCCCGAACCGCACCCGCTCGCCGTCGACGGTGAAGTCGCTGGCCGACGTGTTGATGTCCGGCGGGGAGATCTTCACGCCCATCCGGTCGGCCTCGGCCATGTACTGCACGACCTTGTCCGTGTCGGACGATTCGAAGGTCAGCGTGGCGGCCAGGAACTCCCGCGGGTGGTGACGCTTGAAGTAGGCCGTCTGGTAGGCCACGATCGCATAGCGCGTGGAGTGGGCCTTGTTGAAGCCGTATCCGGCGAACTTGAGGATCAGGTCGAAGAGCTGCTCGGCATCCTTCTCGGAGATGCCGTTCTGCCCGGCGCCGGTGAGGAAGTTGGGCTTCTCGGCCGCGATCTCCTTCTCCTTCTTCTTCGAGATCGCCTTGATGAGCGTCAGCGCGCGGTTGAGGGGCAGCTTGCCCAGGCGGTTGAGCACCTGCATGACCTGCTCCTGGTAGGCCATGATGCCGTACGTCTCGGCCAGGATGTCGTCGACCAGGGCATGGACCGAGGGGATCTCCTCCGTGCCGTTCTTGCGGTTGCAGTAGGAAGGGATGAGGTCCATGGGCCCGGGGCGGTACATGGCGTTGGCGGCGATGAGTTCCTCGATGCGCCCGGGCTGCATCTGGAGCAGGACGTTCTTCATGCCGTCGGACTCGAACTGGAACACGCCGTCGGTCTGTCCGCGCCGGAACAGCTCGTAGACCTCCTGGTCGTCCAGGGGGATGGCCTCGGGGTCGACGTCGACGCCGGTGCGCCTGGCCACCAGCTCGCGGGCGCGCTGGATGATCGTCAGCGTCCGCAGGCCCAGGAAGTCCATCTTCATCAGCCCGGCTTTTTCGCACGTGGGCCCGTCCCACTGGGTGATCACGTCGTCGCTGTCGCTCTGCTTGTAGAGCGGGACGAGGTCCTCCAGCGGCTCCTGGGCGACCACCACGCCCGCCGCGTGCACGCCCGCGTGGCGGGCCAGGCCCTCCAGGCTCAGCCCGTAGTCGATGAGTTCCTTGACCTTCGGGTCCTCGTCGACCATCCGCTTGAGGTCGGGCTCGGCCTCCAGCGCCGACGCCAGCGTCACCTTCGGGCCGTCGGGCACCTTCTTGGCGATCACGTCCACTTCGCCCAGGGGCACCCCCATGGCCCGCCCCACGTCGCGGACGACGGCCTTGGCCTTCAGCGTCCCGTACGTGATGATCTGGGCCACGTGACCGTACTTCTTGCGGACGTAGTCGATGACCTTCGAGCGGCCCTCCTGGCAGATGTCGATGTCGATGTCGGGGTCTTCCTTCCGCTGGGGGTCGGTGAACCGCTCGAAGAGCAGCCCGTAGCGGATGGGATCGACGTCGGCGACGCCCAGGCAGTAGCCCAGCAGGGTGGCCACGCCGCTGCCCCTGGGGGCCGCGGGGATCGAGTTGGCCCGGGCGTACTGCACGAAGTCGTTGACGATGAGGAAATACGAACTGTAGCCCTTGTCGGCGATGACCTTCAGCTCCCACTCCAGGCGTTCGACGTAGGCGTCGGGGGCGCCGCCCGGGAAGCGGCGCTTGAGCCCCTCGTAGGCCATCTTGCGAAGGTGCGCGTCGTCGGTGGTGCCCTCGGGTACGGGGAACGCGGGCAGGTGCTTGGCCTTGAAGTCCAGCTTCACGTCGCACATTTCCGCGATGCGGAGCGTGGCGTCGGCGGCGCCGGGGAACTCCGCCATCGCCAGGCGCATTTCGGCGGGGCTCTTGAGGTACAGCTCCGGCGAGTAGTCCAGGGCGGACTCCGCCAGCGTCTTGCCCGTGGAAATCGCCGTCAGCACGCGGTGGGCGGGCTTGTCCTGGCGGCGGAGGAAGTGCACGTCGTTGGTGCCCACGACGCTCACGCCGAGGTCCTTGGCCAGGGTGACCAGGTGGGGGTTCACGGCGTCCTGGTCGGCTATTCCCTGGTTCTGGACCTCGATGAAGAAGCGGTCGGCTCCGAAGATGTCGAGGTACTCGCCCGCGATCTGGCGGGCCTTGTGCGGCTGGCGCGACAGCAGGGCGGCGGGCACCTCGCCGCCCAGGCAGGCGGTGGTGCAGATCAGCCCGGCGTTGAACTGGCTCAGCAGCTCGCGGTCCACGCGGGGACGGTAGTAGAAGCCCTCGAGATACGACCGGCTGGAGAGGCGCAGGAGGTTCTTCCAGCCTTCGAGGTTCATCGCCAGCAGCAGCAGGTGGTAGGAGGCGGTCTGCGGGTTGCCCATCGAGCGGTCGTGGCGGGTGGTGGGGGAGATGTACGCCTCCAGCCCCAGGATCGGCTTGATGCCCGCGCCGGTCATCGTGTTGTAGAACTCGACCGCCCCGAACAGGTTCCCGTGGTCGCTGATGGCCAGGGCGTCCATGCCGGCTTCCTTGGCCGCCTTGGCCAGGTCCTTCATGCGGCAGCCCCCGTCGAGCAGAGAGTAGTGCGTATGCACGTGCAGGTGTACGAATCCATCCTTGGCTTGAGCGTCCATGGCAGGGACTATATCAGGGGCGAGAGGAATTGTCGATTTTCGATTTGCGATTGTCGATTTGCGGTCGGTGTTGGTAGACCATCATCCATTCGACAATCGACAATCGACAATCGGCAATCGGCAATCCCTATTCGCTGGCCGTCTCGTCCTCGGCCTGGCCTTCTTCGTGCCCGCGGAGTTGGAGGTTGTAGGCCGCCAGGATCTCCCGCCGCCCCAGCATGCCCATGATCCGCCGCGAGCCGTCGTCGGCGATCACGGGCAGTTCCTCGTAGGGCAGGCGGGCGAACTCCCACATCGCCGCCGACAGGTCCGTGTCCGGGCGCAGCGGCTGGACGCCCGGGATCACCAGGTCCTGGGCAATGGCCAGGCTGCCCATCTGGCGCTCGTAGAGAAACTCGCGGACGTCGTTGATCCCGAACAGGCCCACGTACAACCCCTCGGCGTCCACCACGGGGAAGACCGTCTGCGTCGTCCGGGTGATCAACTGCTGGATCGCCGGCATGGGCGTGTCGGTCGAAACGGTGTCGAAGCCCGCCCGCTCAGCCGGCAGGATCTCCCGCACCGTCTTGCCCTTGAGCACGTTGATGATGAAGTCGCTGCGGTGGGCGGGCGACTGGATGCGCGTCTTGACTTGCTCGCGATAGATCGACCACGGGCGGCTGAGCAGGTACGCCAGCGCCGCCACCCACATGGCGGGCAGGAGCAATTCGTAGCCGGCTGTCAGCTCGCTGACCATGATGATCGTCGAGACCGGCGTCTTGGCGGCGGCGGAGAAGAAGCTGGCCATGCCCAGGATGACGAACGCCTCGGGCTGGGGCGCCGCGGAGGGCAGGTAGTGATGGAACAGCAGCCCGACCGCGCCGCCCAGGCTGCCTCCGATGACCATCGAGGGCCCGAACACGCCGCCCGAGCCGCCCGAGCCGATGGTCAGCGAGGTGGTCAGCAGCTTGCCCAGCCCCACCACCGTCAGCACCAGCACCCCGCTCCACAGCGCGTACGGCGTGCGTCCGACCAGCGTATCCTGAAGCAGCCCATACCCGAACGACAGCACGTTGAGGCTGTGCTGCTGCGCCCGCGGGCCCACGCCGGCCAGGGCGTAGTACGCGCCCAGCCCCACCAGCCCCGTCAGCAGGGCGCCCACCATCGGCCTGAAGTGCTTGGGCAGGGGCAGGCGGGCGAACAAGGCCGTGATGCCGTAAAAGCCCCGCACGTACAGCCAGGACGCGCCCACCATCAGCACGGCCAGGACCGTCAGCGGGACCAGCAGGGCCGGGTTGTCGAACTTCAGCCCCACGACCACCATGAAGATCGGGTCGAAGTGCGATTCCGCGGCGAAGACGCCGCGCATCGACAGCCCGAACGTGCAGTAGGCCACCGTGCAGGCGATGAACGCCGGGATCAGCGCTTCGGCCTCGAAGTCCTCCTCGCGGTACATCACCTCGATGGCAAAGATGGCCCCCGCCAGCGGCGCGCGAAAGATCGCCGCGATTCCCGCCCCCAGCCCCGCCGCCAACAGGATCCGCCGCTCGTATTCCGACAGCCTCAGCCGCACCGCCAGCAGCGAGCCGAACCCCGCCCCGATCTGAGCGATGGGCCCCTCGCGACCGCCCGAGCCCCCCGTGCCGATCGTCACCGCCGAGGCCACGATCTTCACCAGCGGCACGATCGGGCGGATCAGGCCGCGGTTGCGGTGGTACGCCCGGATGGCTGCGTCCGTGCCGTGTCCCTCCGCCTCGGGGGCCAGGGTGTACACGATCAGCCCGCTGATCAACCCGCCCGCCGAAATCACCGCCAGCAGCATCCAGGGCGAGAACCCCCCCAGCAGCGTCGCAGCCGGCGCCTTCAGCACCTCGACCTCATTGATCGGCCCGCCGGGAGAATAGCCGGCCAAGAAACCCAGCCCGCCTTTGACCACCACCCCGCTGAGCACCTGGAAGGCCACCGCCCCCAGCCCGGCTACTATCCCCACCAGCGCCGCCAAGCCGATCAGCCGGGCCAATAACCGAAACTGGCCCACCCGTACGGGCAACAAGTCCTCTGTGTGTCTTTGTGTCATGGGTGTCTGCCGACCAACATAGTGCGCCGCTACCGGCGTGGCAAGCGAGAATGCCCCCGCGAGCACGGATAGACGCCAGGCAAAGCCCCCCGCAAACGGGCAGCCCGGCCCCGCCCGGTCTTGGGGCGGCCGTTCCCTGTATCATTTTCCGTGCACAATCCGCTGTTCCGCTCGTTCTGCCAAGCGGTGTTCTCTTGTCAGGAGAGGTCCATGCGATATCTGGCGTTGTTGTCGGCGTTGTGTTTGGCGTGCATTTCGCTTCAGGCCCAGGTGCTGCGCCTGGAGAATGCGGTTCTGGTCGTGGAGGTGAACGCGGCCGACGGGACCTGGTCGCTGAAGGACAAGAGCGGCCTCGCGAGTTGGCCCAGCCAGGGACGGGCGAAGCTGGCGGCCCGGTTGCCCGAGGGGGCGGTCCAGACGTCGAAGGCAGCGGCGGACTCGCTCAAGCTCGCCTGGGCGGACGGCAGCGCCGCAACCTGGACGCTGGGCGATCAGGGCAGATGCGTCGAGTTGCGATTCGACGGCCCCGCCTGGAAGGACGTCACGGTCCCGGGCGAGCTGCTGGCCGTCGCGCCCGCGGAGAAAGGCGCCGTCGTCGTGCCCGCGCGCGAGGGGCTGCTCGTGCCGGCCGGCGGCAAGCCTTTCCGACGCACCTTCGGCGCCAGCGACTACGAGGGCTGCCACATGAACATGCTGGGCCTGCTCAAGGGCGGCTCAGCCCTGCTGGTCACGTGGGACGATGCGTACGTCTTTCCCGAGCTGGTCCGCGAGCAGCCCAAGGGCGCCGACGCCCTGCTGCGGGTGAACATCTCGCTGCGGCGCTCCGCCCGGACCGTTCGCCTGCACCCGCTTGGCAAGGGCGACGTAAACGCCCTGGGCGAGCAGTACCGACGCGTCGCCCAGGCCAAAGGCCTGGCGGTTACGCTTACGGACAAGATCGCCCGCAACGCCCACCTGGAACGGTTGATCGGGGCCTCCAACGCCAAGCTGTGGACCTGCCTGGCCCGCAGAATGAACGAGCAGAGCACGAAGGAAGAATCGGTCGAGGTGAAGTGGACATTCGACGAGGCCGCCCAGGTGGCTGAGCACCTGGCGCGGGACCTGAAGATCGATCGCTGCCTGTTCATGATCGGCGGCTGGAGCGAGGGCGGCTACGACTGCCGCCATCCCGACAACCTGCCCGCCAACCCCGAGTGCGGGGGCAACGACGCCCTGGCCGCCTTCGTGAAGCGGGTGCAGCAGGCGGGGTTCGTCGCCTGCCTGCACGACAACTACCAGGACATGTACCGCGACGCCAAGAGCTGGGACGAGTCCGTCATCGAGAAGAAGGCCGACGGCTCGCTGGTCGCCGGCGGGCGGTGGCTGGGCGGGCGGGCCTACATGGTCTGCGCGCCCAAACAGCTCGCGATGGCCCGCCGCCCTCAGAACCTGCCCGAGATCCGCCGGCTGTTCGGGCCGTGGGCCTACTTCATCGACTGCACGTATGCCGTCGGCCCGCGAGAGTGCCACGACCCCAAGCACCCGCTGGATCGCAACCAGGACATCGCCTTCAAGAAGCAGCTCAGCGACTACGCCCGAGGGTTGTTCGGCATCTTCGGAAGCGAGTGCGGGCGGGAATGGGCCATTCCGCACAGCGACTTCTTCGAAGGCCTGGCGGGCGTGTCGGGGCGCTACTATCACAACCTCAAGGTCGAGGACCTCGGCGCGACGGTGATCCCCTTCTGGGAGATGGTCTACCACGATTGCCAGATCGTCTTCGGCAAGTACGGCTATCGGCTGGAGAACGCGGGCGAGTTCGTCGCCCACCACGCCTTGTGCGGCCGGCCGCTGTACTACCACTCGTTGGGCAAACACCTGTACTGGAAGGACGAGGCCGGCCAAAAGGCGCCCGGCGGGCCCGGGGCCGCCTACGTGCGCAGCGACGGCGGCTGGGGCGAGGGCCTCTGCCTCACGGACGTGTTCCTCAAGAACACCCACGAACTGCTGGGCCCGCTTCACGCCGCGACCGCCCGCCAGCGGCTGACGAAGTTCGAGTTCCTCGGTCCGGCCGGCCTGGTGCGGCGCTCGACCTTCGGCCAGGGCGACCAGCGGACGGTCGTCACCGTCAATATGGGCACGTCCGACGCGGAGGTCGACAGCCCGCGCGGGGGCAAGGTCCTCCTGCCTGCCTACGGCGTGGTGATCGACACGCCGAACTTCGCGGGCTTCTACGCCAGGCGATGGGGCGGAGTCGAGTTCCCCGACGGCGCCCTGGTCACGTTCTGCTCCGCCGACGGCCGGCCGCTGGAACAGGCGGCGAAGATCGTCGCCTACCACGGGTTCGGCAAGCTGCCCGCGGGGGCGAAGTTCGCTTCGCTGAAGAACGTGGAGTTTGGGAAACCGTAGCCAGTAGCCAGGAGCCAGTAGCCTGTCGAAGCCTAGTCGGTGGCACCCTCAAGCCGTAGTCCCAACGGGACGGAGGCTTGGGGGTGGCCAAGGTAGCTTGCCGAAGCCTCGGCGAAGGCGGGTGTTCCGTCCCTCAGGGACGAAGGGCCGTAGGCCCGACAGAAGGTAGCCCAGGGGGCGCAAGCCCTGGGTGGCCAGGCGCGTATCAACAGAGCCCCAACGGGGCGAAAGAAGGCTTCGTTGAGAAGGGCTCTGAGCTGATGCCCTCTGCCGCCCCTCCGGGGCTTCTCTGATTCGGTCGGCCTGTCCCCCCCCGCGACGCGAAGCGGAGCAGGGGACATTCGCAAGCAGGACCAGTGATCCGTCCCACCCCCAAACCTCCGTTCCTTAGGGGTTCTGGTTTGCGGATGCCACCTCTGCGTGTTCTGTCATTGGAGTGGCTACCAGCCGGATCTTGTCCTATTTCGGCTGATCTTTGATCGCCGGACAGCTCTCCCGTATCTCCGACTCTATCCTTGCTTGTAGCTCATCGCTTACTTCGACTCCTGACGGAGTAACTGCAATTTCAAAATGACCACTGGAATCCATCAGAGTATGGGTGCCGATGATTCCACCGTCTTCGGCCACTATCGCCGTTGTATGAAACCGGAAATCTGAAACAAAGCCAGAATGCCAAGAACCCATGGAAGCCAGATGTTGCATTACCTTCTCACGATCCGACTTAAGAAAGGACCTATGGGGTGGAACTGCGAAGTTCGTTCTCCAAGACAACTCTCGGCTGGCATCATCTGTGGGACACTGGAGCGATCTCATAATGAGAATGTCGTCCAGATAATCGTGCGTGGTGAAGTGAAAGGGCGCTAAAGACAACTTCGCGCCACTGGAAAGGAAGCATCTCCACATGATGTGTGAGAAATCCCAGAGCTTTCTGAACTTCCCTTTCCTATACAGAGTTACTTCGTATCCACCGCCGAAGTAGTTCAGAAGTGAGGTTGCGCCATTAAGATCCCAAGAGGTGAGCATGCCTGACAGGCAGTATATGAAGTTGTTCTGATCCGTGCCGAATTGCCAACGTGTAGGTTGGCGGAGAAAAGCGAGGAGCATCCTTGCGCCCGACCCAATCGCAAAGACTTCTCCCAAGTCAATGTCTTGACACCTGCTCGCTGCGGGATAGACACAAACTGCTGGCGTGTTTGTACTGTCGACTAGATAGCCGAGGAAACAGCAATCGCGTACGTTTGCCGTCGCTACTGCTTGGTTGAGTGTCTCGCAGACCTCTTCACACGATACCCGGCGGCCTTCTAAGCGTTCGGAAATCTTGGCAATAACCAAGTGCGCTTCGATCGCCCTTCCTGCCCAGCCGATAGCGAAGTTGTCACATACGATCCACACTTTCTGCATGAGACCCGCGACGGTAAGACTGGAACTATCAGGAAAGATGTCTTTGAGATCATGTACGGTCGGGATGTAGTCCATACAAGGCCCGGGAGAAGAGATGAGTAGGTCGCTCATCATTGCCGGGCCACCTCCTGACCTTGCTGTGGCTACCAGAGTCATTTACTTCCTATGCCTCCGCACGTTCACCTGAGTGAACATTCACTATGTGCCTTCTTCGGAGCACCTTCAGGGGGCAACCTCGCTGCCTAAGCCCCCCACAAGCGAGTGACCACAAGAACCCGGCGACACCGCATGCATGTCCAGACCTGTCGCCTTCTCGTCGCGCTTACACTCAAATACTATCCGACGACAGGCGTCCCGCCAAGGATCATTGGCATGCCGTCCCAATCCTGTTCGGCCCATGGATTGCACCACAGCAGAAGGGACAGGGCAAGCGCATAATTGAGGGTTGGAAGGAACCGGATTCACGGGGTTGAGGGGCGGCTGCGGCAGGGCATGGCGC
>Ga0116149_1000209_pt1 | contig 77538 bp, 55 predicted proteins | sample AD_UKC057_MetaG_FD_89787 | JGI IMG/M metagenome (GOLD analysis project Ga0116149, IMG submission 89787) | Active sludge microbial communities of municipal wastewater-treating anaerobic digesters from USA - AD_UKC057_MetaG | ecosystem: Engineered > Bioreactor > Anaerobic > Digestate | place: USA...
CCAACGAGACGGACCGCACCGAGGCCGCCCGGGCATACCAGACCATCCAGAGCGCCGCCTTCCTCAAGTCCCTCTCGTCCGCCGAGCGGACGGCCATCGTCCAGAAGCTCCTCCAGAGCGGCGCCGACCCCGCCAAGGACCCCGCCGAGCGATACGTCGTGCTGGAGGCCGTCATGGAGATCGCCGCCAAGACCGGCGACGCCGAACTGCTCCTCCAGACCGCCCAGACCCTGGGCGACTTCTTCACCGTCGATCCCCTGCCCGTGAAGGTCGCCAGATTGCAGGAGACCTTCAAGGCCGTCCAGGACCGCCGGGCCTTCATCCAGGACATCGAGCCCCTCATCGGCGAGGCGGTTCGCGCCGACCGGTATGACCTCGCCGTCGAGGTGCTCGACCTCGCCCTCCAGGCCTCGCGCCTGGCCCGCGACGAGCAGTCCGCCCGACGCCTGAGCGTCCGGGGCAAGGACCTCCGCGAGATTCAGGCCCAGCAGGCCAAGGTCAAGGGCGACATCGACGCCCTGACCCGAAACCCCAACGACCGCGACGCCTGCTTCGCCGTCGGCAACTTCCTGTGCCTGACCAAGGGCGACTGGGACCAGGGCTTGCCCCTGCTTGCCCGCGGCAGCGAGGAAGTGCTCAAGGCCCTCGCCCAACGCGACCTCGATAATCCCACCCGCACCGACAAGCAGTTGGACCTCGCCGAGGCCTGGTGGTCCCTGGCCAGCCGGCAGACCGCCCTGGCCCGGAGAAACGTCCAACTTCGGGCGGCCAAGTGGTACCAGGCGGCCCTGCCCAGCCTGGTCGGGCCCGAGCAGACTCGCGTGGAGCGCCGGCTGGCGGGCATCCCCCTGCCCCCAGTCAGCGTCGTCGGACGCTGGGAGGTCACCACGACGCCCGGCAAGGGCAAGAGCACCTCGGCGGTCTGGGCCTTCCACAAGGACGGCAAGGTCGTCGCCGAGCCCGGCAAGCAGACGGGCAAGTGGCGCAAGGACCACAACGTCATCCGCATCACCTGGGACGCCAAGCCGACCCAGTGGCAGGCCCTCCGCCTGCCCCTGCGGATCAAGGACACCGTCGGCGTGGGGTCCACGGGCGAGGCCCTGGCCATGACCCGCCTGAGCGAAGACCCCACCGCTCCGCCGGTGGCGGCGGCCAAGAAGAAGTGACAAACCGGGGCTGCAAGATCAGACGTCAACCGGTCCGTTGTGCCGTCAGCCTCGAATCCCAAGTCTGAGACGCGGCTTCATCCCTGCCCCGGATCGTTGGTCCGGCGCAGCCAGTCCGCCAGGGCGCTTACCGTCTCGTTGGGGGCGGTGAAGAGCAGGAAGCGACCCTGGCTGGGCAGGTGGATGTCCTGCACGTCCAGCCCGCTCGATCGCAGTTGGCCCGCCCATTGACGGGCCTGCTCGGCGGGCAGGCGCGAGTCGGCCTGTCCGCACAGCAGCAGAAGGGGCCGGCCCCGTCCGGGCGACAGGTCACCCGCCTCCTGGGGGCACGGCGCGATCAGGGCCAGGGCGCAGAAGCGATCTCCGGCGGATCGCAGGACGGCGGCGGCCGAGGCTGCCCCGGCGCCGCTGCCGGCCAGGAGCACCCGGCCGGCGTCCACGTCCACGAGTTTGGACGCGTCCTCCAACGCCGCCATCACGGTGCGGACCGTCCGCGGCTGGTCGCCGCTTCCGCGGGCGCCCGCCAGCGTCGGGGCGATCACCACGCACCCCACCTGCTCGCTCAGGTGCGACAGGGCCCACAGGTGCGCCTTCAGGTTGCCCGGCAGATCGTGCAGGAACACCAGCACGGGCATCGGGGCCGGGCGACGATTGCGGGGCACGTAGAGGAAGTAATGACTGGGCAGCGAGTCGATCCCCGCGGCCGCGGCGTACGACAGGGCCAGGCTCGAACTCACGCCCCCCAGCGTCTCCTCCCGGGCCATCGCCTGGTATGTCTGGACCAGGGCCCGCGAGGCCTGATCGAGTTGCTCGCGGTCCAGGTGCTTGTCCAGCCGTCCCATCACCCGGGCGGCCAGCCCCACCTGCTCGACTTCCGGCAGCAGGTTCGACAGCAGGCTGACCACCTTGCCCGAGGAGCCCACGAAGCGGGAACACGCCCGTCCGCCGTAAATGCCCGGCTGGTAGCTGGCCGGCTGCTTGACGCCCTGCGGCGGGGCGACTTGGCGCGGCAGGGCCAGCCCGACCGCCAGGATCGCCAGCGCCAGCGCGAAGGTGATGATCGTGCCCGCCAGACCGCGGGTGAGCGCGTTGTGACGGCGCCGGCGCAGATACAGCGCGGGCGGCAGGGCCAGCAGGCACGCCAACAGCCCGCCGTCCACCCGCCCGCCCAGCGTCTGCCCGGCGATCAGCAGGTACAGGGCCAGCGGCAGGGTCAGCAGCAGCCACAGCCCATACAGTCCCGCCAGGACTGCCTTCGCGATCTTTCGCGGCCAGGATGTTCCGCCGGCGCGGTCGTTCATGCCCGTCTCGCTGCCTCGCTGTTAGGATACTCCAACGGGCCGCCTGTGTCCAAGTGAGCCGTCACGACCACGCAAAAGCCCACCCCCAAGGGGTGGGCTTTCCTGGCGGCGCCGTCTGGTTCTTTGCTCAGCGTGCGAAGAGCTTGCGGTATCGCTCGTACTCGGCCTTCGAGTTGGGGAAGATGTACGTGGCGACGGCCACGACGGTGGGGCGGGCGCCGCCGCTGAATCTCACCCACACCCGCCTGCCCGGGACCAGGTCCGTCCAGGCGCCCCGCGTCCGCAGGTCCTTGCCGTATCGCCCGCCGTCGACGACCTTCTCGAAGTATGTCGAGCCGGTGACGGCGTAGGTGGCCTTGCCCTTGCTCTTGCCGTCCTCGTCCACCACGATGAGGCCCCTGGCGGCGGCGCCCGCACGGGTGATCAGCGTGCCGTGAACGACTTTCGTCGGCGCCGGCGCGGCGGGCTTGGCCGGGGGGACGGGCTTGGGCGGCGAGACGGCGGCTGTGCGGGCCGGCGGCGTCACCTTCGGCGGGGCTGTGCGGGCCGGAGGGGCGGGCGGCAAATGGACGGCCGGGCCCCGGCCTGCCGCGTCCTCGCCGCCCACGACGTTCGGCGGGGGCTCGTAGCCGGCCTGTCCGGCCGCGACGGGACTCGCGCTCGCCTCGGACATCGCCGACGCGGACGTGGGCGTGTTCATGATCCGTTGTACGCTGGCCATCTGGGCCGTGGTCGTGGCGCCCTCGATGGGCGGAGGTGGAAGCTGCACTTGCGGAGGAGGAGGGGTCTGCACCGAGCAGCCCGCGGCCGGCAGCAGGGCGCAGAAGACGGCAGCGACGAACAATCCTTTGTTCATGCGAATACTCCTGTTGATTCATCAACCGGCCATTCTGTCTTTATCGGTCCGCCTCCCCAAACGACTCCACCGATAACGGCAGGGGAGGTCGCCGCCAACTGCCGGGCCCGGTCTTGCGGCGACTCGGCCCGCCCTTGTCGTGCGTCGCATGGCCCGATGATACGCACCGATACCTTATGCCAAGCTGAAGTCGCCCCGCCCGTTTGCGGGAACATTCACTTTTTCTGTTGTCCTGGAAGTGGGGGGAGGCGGGCGGAAGGAGGCGTCCGGGGTCCGGCGGATGGTCCGCGGGGCGTCCGGCGGGCAGAAGCGGCGAGGCGGGGCCCAGCCCCCCGTCAACTCAACCGTCCGATCACCGCGAGCTTGAGCTTGTCGGCCAGGGCCAGCGTGGAGGGCTTGTCGACGATGAGGGTCTTGCCCGCCTCGAGCACGAGGCAGGCGCACTTGGCGTCCTTGAGGTTTCGGATGGTCTCGGGCCCGACGGTGGGCACGTCGAAGCGCATGTCCTGCTTGGAGCGGGCCACCTTGACCATGGTCCATCCGCCGACCCGGCACAGCCGCCCGGTCCGGCGGATCATGGAGTCGGTGCCCTCCATGGCCTCGATGGCGATGATGTCCCGCTCCTTGACCGCCACCGACTGCCCGATGTCCAGGTCCGCGCTGGAGCGGGCGATCTTCCAGCCGAACTCCACGTCGTCTTCCGCGCCGCGGGGCACCGGCGTGCGCGTCATCAGCCCTTCGTCCGCCAGGTGCTCGCGACAATAGTCCACGCTCGACACCAGGGTGATCCCTTCGCTCTGGAGTTCCTCAGCCGCCGCCAGCAGGACGGCGTTGTCCCGCTTGTCTTTGCGGACCTTGACGTACCACAGGCGGGCGGTCCGCAGGTCCGGAATGTACCGCACCAGCCGCAAGGGCGAGTAGATCGCCTTCTTGCGGACGCCGCCGATCATGACCGCCTCGCGGACGCCCCGGCGGCGCAGGGCGCGAATCCACCCGCCCAGCCGGGTCAGTCCGCCCCAGACGAAGTCGTCCGCCTGGTCCGCCAGGCGCGGGTTGGCAAAGCCCCGCAGGCCCACCACCACCAGCGGACGCTGCGTCTTGCGGACAGCGGAGGCCACCATGAACGGCAGCCGCCCCGATCCGGCTATCAGGCCCACGGGCTCCAGGCGGTTGAGCAGTTTCTTCATACGGAGTTCAGGTTGCGTTTCGCGAAGCCGCAAGCGGACCCGCGCGTCCGCCTCAATCACCGGCCACCGGCTACGGACTACTGGCTACGATTCCCGGTCGCCCTGTTCATCCACCGCCTCGCCCAGGCGGCGCTTGAGGGCGTGCAGTTCCGCCGTCAGCGTCCGCACCGCCGCCCGCAGCGTGGGCAGGCGCGAGAGGCTGATCATCGCCCGCCTGGCGTCGGCCAGCGGGATTGCCGGCGAGCCCAGCACTTCCTGCCCGGGCTGGATGTCGTTGGTCACGCCCGCCTGGGCCCCGACCCGGGCCATGTCGCCGATGCGGATGTGCCCCACGACGCCCGCCTGCCCGGCGAAGACGCAGTAGTTGCCCACCATCGTCGAGCCCGCGATGCCCGACTGGGCCACCATCAGGCAGTGCTTGCCCAGTTTCGTGCCGTGGCCGATGGCCACCAGGTTGCTGAACTTCGTGCCCGCTCCGATCACCGTCGGCCCCATCGTGGCCCGGTCGATCGAGCAGCAGGCCCCGATCTCCACGTCGTCCTCCAACTCGACCCACCCGGCCTGGGGGATCTTGTGGTGGGCGCCGGCGTGCGTGGCATAGCCGAACCCGTCCTGGCCCACCGAGCTGTTGGCGTGGACGGTGACGCGGTCGCCCAGGACCGTGCGGTCGTACAGGCAGACGTTGGGGTAGAGCGTGCAGTCGCGACCGATGCGGCTGTCCGGGCCGACGAACACCCCCGGGTACAGCACGCAGCCGGGGCCGATCTCCACCCGGGCCGACACCGTCACGTTCGGGCCGATCCGCACGCCCTCAGCCACGCGGGCGGTCGGGTCGATGCTGGCCCGCGGGTCGATCCCCTCGAAGGTCGGCTGGCGAAAACCGTGAAACGCCACCATCGCGTTGCGGAACGCGAAGTACGGGTCCTTGCAGCGGATCAGCGACTCGCCCGGCCCGGCGTAATCCGCCGACACCAGCACCGCCGCCGCCCGGCTGGCGGCCATGTGACGCTCGTACTTGGCATTGGCCAGGAACGAGACCTCGTCCGGCTTGGCCGTCTCCAGCGGGGCCACGCCGCGGACCACGCGCGCTCCGTCGCCGGTCAGCTCGCCGCCCAGCTTCTCGGCCAATTCACGTAACGTCATTTCATTCATGCAACGCTTCCTTGCGGGTCTGGGAACGGGCGAATGATACCCGAAGACGAGACAGGATGGAAGAGCGCAGAACCAACCAGCCGAAGGCCTGGGAGTCCGGCACTTGACAGCGTTGAGGGAGGGGGAGAAACTGTCTTCCCCGTGCGACAAACGGCAGGGGGCGGACGTGACGGAGTGCAAGACCATGGCGAAACAGGAATTCCGTTACCAGGCGTTCATCAGCTATCGCCACGTCGAGCCGGACCGCACCTGGGCCAAGTGGCTGCACGCGGCGCTGGAGACCTATCGCGTGCCCGCGGCGCTGGCGGGCCCGGGCCAGCTCCCGGGGCGGGTCGGGCGGTGCTTCCGCGACGAGGAGGAGTTGCCCGCCTCGGCCGACCTGAACGCCGAGATCGAAACCGCCTTGACCGAGTCTCGCTTCCTGATAGTCGTCTGCTCGCCCCGCACGCCGGCCTCCGAGTGGGTCAACAAGGAGGTCGAGCGGTTCCGCGAGATGGGGCGTCATGACCGGATCCTTGCGCTACTGATCGAAGGCGAGCCCGGCGAGTCCTTCCCGCGTTCGCTTCGCGAAATCCGCCACACGCTCACCGACGCCGAGGGACGCACCCGCGAGGAGATCGAGGAGGTCGAGCCCCTGGCCGCCGATGTGCGGCCCTCGCGCGGCGAGTCGCCGCGATACCTCAAGCGGATGGCCCGCCTGCGGATGCTCGCCTGTCTGCTGGGCGCGCGATTCGACGACCTCCGCCAGCGCGAACAGGAGCGCCGCACCCGCCGCCTGGCGGCGCTGGGGGTCGTGGTAAGCGCTCTGCTGGCGGTGATGACCGCCCTGGCCGGCGTGGCGTTCCACCAGCGCAGCCAGGCGGTTCACGCACGGGACGACGCGCGCGACGAAGCGGCAAAGTCCAAGGCGGTCACGCAGTTCCTCCAGAACATGCTCGCGTCCGTGGACCCCGAGCGGGCGCGGGGGGCCGAGGTGACCGTACGCGAGACCCTCGACCAGGCCGCCCGCGGCGTGAAGGCGGAGTTAAGCGACACGCCGTCCGTTGAAGCGGCGATTCGCAACACCATCGGCTCGACATATCGTGCCCTGGGACTGCACAAGGCTGCGGAAGAGCATCTTCTCCGCGCCCTGGACATCCGCCGAGCCGCCGGCGCAAGCACTCGCGACACGCTGGAGACACAGGCTGCGCTTGCACACCTGCGGCGACTTCAGGGGAAGTACGGCGAATCCCTTCGACTCGCGACGGATGCGTCAACGAACGCCAAGGACGTCCTGGAACCGGACGACCCGCTGGCCCTGAGACTCCGCTCGCTGCAGGCGCTGGCGCTGACGGAGATGGGGCGGTACAGCGAGGCAGAGAATGCGCTGCGGGAACTCGTGGTCTCGCGCACCCGCACCCTGGGGGCCGAGCACGAGGAGACCCTCGAGTCCATAGGAAACCTGGGGACGCTGCTGGACCACTTGGGCAAGCCGGAAGAAGCCGAGAGGCTGGCCCGACGCGTTCTGGACGTCAGGAGGCGAACCCTGGGCACCGACCACCCCGACACTTTGGCCGCCCAGAACGCCCTGTGTGCCGCCTTGTGGCAGCAGAAGCGAGGCCAGGAGGCCGAATCGCTGGCACGGAACGCGCTCGACACATGCCGGCGGGTGTACGGCGAGGCCCACCCCGCGACGTCCACCGTGCTGGGAAACCTGGCCGCCATCGTCTCCAGCCTGGGCAGGAAGGCCGAAGCCGAGCATTTGACTCGCGAGGCCCTCGACCTGACCGAACAGCGCCTGGGCGCTACTCACCCCGGCACGATCACGGCGCGGGCCAACCTTGGCGTGCAGCTCCTCGAACAGAATCGCCTCGACGAAGCCCAGATCGTGTTCCGGCGCGTACTCGCCGACCGGCGCGCGGCACTGGGCGACGACTGTCCCAACCTGGCGGTCGATCAGCACAACCTCGCGAGCGTGCTGCTGAAGCAAGGCCGACTCTCCGAGGCGGAGAAACTCAGCCGCGATGCCGTCGCGCACTGCCTCCGTGTCGTCGGACAGGAGAGCGTGCGGACCGTGGAAATCCAGGCAGGCCTCGGCAGGATCCTCGTGAAGGCCGGCAAGCACGAGGAGGCGGAAGCGATGCTCGTGGGCGTCCTGGGCGCGCGGCGCCGGTTGCTGGGCGAGGGCGCGCCCGAGCCGCTCGACACGCTGTGCGAGCTTGGCACGTGCTTGAAGGCCCAGTCCAAGTACGCCCAAGCCGAGGACGTGTACCGACGCGCCTTGGCCTCGGCCAAGACGCGACTGGGCGACGAGGACGTGCAGACCAACGCATTGAGGGTCGAACTGGTCGAGCTGCTGGAGAAGCAGGGCAAGAAGGCCGAGGCGAAGGAGCTCGAGGCGGTGGTGATGACTCTCATGCCCAAGTGGCTTGCCAAGATGGAAACTGCGCCAGGGGAGAAGATCGCCGGGCCATCCGTTGTCGAGCGGCGCGAGCCCCCTGCCCGCACCCCGGCGGCGGAACACTACAGGCACAGGGCCGTCCGCAGCCAGTACGCCGCGACCGTGCTCCAGGTGCAAGTCGCCCTGGAGCGGGAAGACACGCAGCAGGCCCTGCAACTCCTGGAATCGTGTCTCGCAGAGGATCGTGGCTGGGAATGGGGGCGGCTGTGGCGCCAAGCGAGGGGGCCGGTCCTTGCACTTCGCGGGCACGCGGAGACCGTCTATTCCGTGGCGTGCGGCGCCAACGGTCAATGGTTGGCATCGTGCTCGGACGACGGCACCGCCTACGTATGGGATGCCGCGACGGGGCGGCGAGTGCACGCCATCCCCTTCCGCACGGGCGTCTGGCCGCACGTGACGTTCAGCCCCGATGGAACCCGGCTGGCCGGCGTGGGACGACAGGGCAAGGTGGAGGTGTGGGATGCGGCCGCGGGGAAACGCCTGATGGAATTCGAGTCTGAGCCCGTCGTGGGCAAGCCCGTCGTCTTCTCCCCCGACGGCCGCTCGATCGTGACTGGGGGGCAGCGGGCCATCGAGGTGTGGGACGCGGAGAACGGCAAGCTCCTGCGCCGGTTCGACGTGCCGGAACGTGACGTGTGGTCCGTGTGCTTCACACCCGACGGCCAGCGGCTCGTGACCTGGACGGGAGACAGGAAGCGGGCGAAGCCCATCCCGCTCCTCTCCGCATGGGACTTCGAGACAGGGAAGGTGCTGTGGGAGACCCAGGCCCCAGGATCCGAGGCTCTCATCGCTCTGAGCGGCGACGGACGGCGTGTGGCCGTCGGCAGCGGCTCGTGGGACGGCAGGCGGGTGCGGCTCTACGATGCGGGCTCCGGCACTCTAGAGGCAGAGCTGAAGGTGAGTGACCCCGTCGAGGTCAAGAGCAGGGCCGTGTGCGTGGCGTTCAGCCCCGACTCCAGGCTCCTGGCTGTGGGCCACAGCGACGGGCGCGTGCGCCTGTGGACGCTTGACGGGATGAGACTGCTCACGTCTTTCCACGGGCATGTCGACCAGGTGCAGTGCGTTGCGTTCAGTCCCGACGGCCGGCGCGTTGTATCGGCGGGTAACGACCGTCTCGTCCGCGTGTGGGACGTGGCTGACCTGTCCGGTCCGAGCGTCCAGGCACAGACCGGGATACGCGAGCGCACCCTTCTCATCTGCCCTCCGGACGGCAAGTGGGTGCGCGTGCAAGGCGACGAAGCCATCGCAAAGGCCAGGGCGCTCTACCCGGACGCCAAGGCCATCGAGGGGAAGACGGGTGCCCCCGGAATCGAGTACGTCGCGTTCACCCCCCGCGGGCAGAGCCTCGTGATGAACACCAAGGGCAAGGGCATCTGGGTCGTCGACGCGGGTACGGGCAAGAAACTGGCATCCTGGCTCGAGGACGAAGATGCCCCCACCAGCACGCGCCGCGTGCAGCTCAGCCCCGACGGCAAGCTCCTGGCCGCACACTACTGGCTCGACAGGCGACTGACCACGCGGATCTGGACCGTGCCGGACGGGCGGTTGGTTCACGAACTCAAAGGCCACACGAAGACACTGGAGGACCTGGCGTTCAGCCCCGACGGACGGCGCCTTGCCACCAGCGCACAGGACGGTGCGATCCGCATCTGGGACGTGGACTCGGGCAAGCAGGTGGAGTTGATCGCCCCTATCAGCCCCGTCAAGGCGTTGGCCTTCAGCCCGGATGGGCGACGACTGGCCGGGGCAGGCAACGGCCCGCTCCGCCCAGCCGTGGCTGCGGGATTGGCGGCCCGCCTCCGCGAGGAGAAGCCAGACACGCGGGGCCTTATTCAGGAAGCCAGCGGCCTCTCGACGTCCACCATACGCATCTGGGATACCCACAGCGGAGAACAAACCGCCGCACTGCCCGCCTACATCGGCCACGTCGACCTCCTCGCCTTCACCCCCGACGGGACGCGGCTGGTAACCGCAGGGTCCGACGACGAGTCGACGATCCAAGTCTGGGATTCCGCGACCGGGGAGCGAGTTGCCAGGTTCGTCGCCCATAAGGGGCCGGTGAGGTGCTTTGCGTTCTCCCCCGGCGGCAAGAGGCTGGCATCGGGCGAAGGTGGGCGGGATGCTGCTGTGCGGGTGTGGGACCTGGCCAGCGGGCAGGAACTCATGAACTTCCGTGCATGCGATGATCGCGAAACGGCCGCGTCGGCGATGGCCTTCAGCCGCGATGGCCGACGATTGGCCGTGGCCGCCTCGGGGGGCGCTCTTACCATTTGGGATGCAGCACGATGGACGCCGGACCAGAGTGAATAGAGCCCATTCAAATCTCCTCCAGCCGCACCTGCGCACAGTCCCGTCGCAAGCTGTTCCGGGTTGTGTGTCCGTATCCTCTGACGATTCAGCTTCTGCAAATCTCTCAAGCTAAACGTAAGAAGTTACAGGGGAATAGGTTATGGAGATTTCGATTCGTCGGGCCGCTCGGTCGTTGCTCTTCTTTCGCTCCCGGCAGAGTCGGCCTGTCCGAGATGGATGGGCTACCAGTAGTACTCGGTGCCGTTGCTGGCCAGGTGGGGCTTGAGTTGGCGGACGTCGACCCACTTGGCCGAGCCGTCGGCGTATCCGACGTTGCCGCCCTCGTTGCCGGCCTTGTCGATGGGGGTGTTGAAGGTGGTCCAGCGGACCTTGCCCGGGCCGGGGCCATGGACGATCGTCGTGGACCAGGGCGTGGCCGACATGGGGGTGGTCCGCTCGATGCGGCAGCCGATGACGGCCCAGTCGCCCGGGTCCTGCACCCCCATGGGCGAGTGCCACTCGCTGCCCAGGGTCAGCCAGTTGCTCGTCATCGTGGCCTTGCCGGCTACGTACAGCGAGCCGTGCGTGGTGTGCCCCCCGCTGGACCAGGTCTGGGAGCTGTAGTCCCGCACGCCGGCCAGATGGTAGCTGTAGGTCGGGCAGTCCCAGATCCAGTCCTGCCCGCCCAGGAAGCGGTCGGTGAAGTGGTAGAAGACGGGCGTGTCCCGCCAGTGGGGGCACCAGGTCTTGTCGATCAGGAACGAGCCCCGGTTGGCCGTCGCGTAGGTTCCCAGGGCGATCAGGAACTGGTGGCGAAAGCTCGCGCAGTTGGCCCGCTGGGCCAGGCCCCGGCTCCGCTGGAGCGTGGGCGTCAGCAGCGCCAGCAGCAGCGAGATGATCGCCACCACCACCAGCAGCTCGACCAGCGTGAAGGCGCGAGTTGTTTGGCGTTCGCTCAACCTCTGCGACCCATAAGACCCATAGGACCTATAAGACCCATACGCCCCACTCTACGGGCTACTTCCTCAATACGTCCACTCCGCTTCGCTCGCTGGCCTGTCCGTCCCAGCGGTGCTGGCGGATGCTCTCGACGATCTTGTGGGCGGTGCGGACGGCAGCCAGGCCTTCCTCGCCGCTGATGGCGGGCTTTTCGCCCTCCTCGACGGTCCGGCGGAAGGCTTCCATCTGGCGGCGCAGCGGCTCGACCGAGTCGTCCACCACCAGGTTCTCCACCTTGAGCAGTTGGGTGTAGTCCACGCTGCCGGCCAGTTCGGCCAGGTCGTCCACGTCGAGCTTGCGGGCCATGTCGATCAGGTCGAGGTTCTGGCTCTTCTGGATGACCACGCCGACCTTCTTGCCGTAGTCCATGCTGAGGTAGGCCTCTTCGGAGAAGATCCGCATCTTGCGTTCGGTCTTGATGGCCAGGCGGCTGGCGGTGACGTTGGCGGTGCAGCCGTTGTTGAAGATGAGGCGGGCGTTGGCGATGTCCTCGTGCTGCCCGATCACGCTGACGCCGACGGCGTGGATGGTCTGCGGCTCGGCCTGCACCATCATGAGGATGAGGTCCAGGTCGTGGATCATCATGTCCAGGACGACGCCCACGTCGGCCGAGCGGAAGGTGAACGGGCTGATGCGCTGGGCCTCGATGAACTTGGGTCGGATGGCGTGGCGGCTCATGGCGAGCACGGCGGGGTTGAACCGCTCGGTGTGCCCGACCTGGACGCTGGTGCCGGTCTTGCGTGCCAGCTCGATGAGTTCCTGTGCGGGCTCGACCTGGTCGGCGATGGGTTTCTCGATCAGGACGGGCTTGCCCGCCTCGACGAACGGTCGGGCGGCCTGCACGTGGAACCTGGTGGGCACGGCGATGATGGCGGCGTCGGCCAGCTCGACCGCGGCGGCCACGTCGTCCAGCGCGGGGCAGTCGCGCTGGCGGGCGACGGCGGTGGCGGCGGGCAGGTTGGTGTCGACGATGCAGGCCAGGGCGCCGGGCCCCAGTTCGCCCAGGACGCGGGCGTGCAGCTTGCCCATCCGCCCGGCGCCGACGACGGCGACTCGAAAACTCATGTGGACCGTCTCCGTGGATCCAGCCACTGTTGGGTGATGGGGGTCTCGGCCGCCTCGGGGGGCGCCTTGCCCCGGTACAGTTCGCGTTGGCGTCCGAAGACGCCCTTGAGGCTGTTCTGGCAGAACTCGCACAGGGCGGCCACCTCGCCTTCGGCGCCCATGGTGATGATCTGCTCGATCTTGGTCTGGAGGGCGGCCTCGTCGTCGAACAGGTCCGCCAGCGCCTGCCTCAGCTCGCGCTCCTCGTAGCGCCGGAGCTTGGCGGCGCGGATGCCGTCGTCGTGGATGCCGCGGACCGACGGGGCGGTCCAGCCGTAGTCTTCGCTGTAGAAGTACGTGAAGGGGGGCACGTCGCGCCGCACCGGCGTGCGGGCGCCGACGCGGGCGTAGCGCCCGATCGTCACGAAGTGATGGGCCCCGGCGAAGTCTTCCATCACCGAACCGGTCTGTATCCGGATGTGCCCGGCCAGCATGACGTAGCGCCCGAGGAACGTCTTGTCGTCGATGTAGCAGTCGTGGGCGATGTGGCAGCCGTCGAGGATGACGTTGTCGCTGCCGATGCGGGTGATGAACCCGCCCAGCTCCGTGCCGATGTGCGCGGTGACGCCCCGGCCGAAGCGGTTGCGGTGGCCGATGATGAGCACGGTGGGCTGCCCGGCGTACTTGAGGTCCTGCGGGCTGGCGCCCAGCACGCAGCCTTCCTCGATGTGGTTCTGCGAGCCGATCGAGGTGTGCCCGACGACGGTGACGCGGCGGGAGAGGACCGTGCCCGGCCCGATGGTCACGTGCGGGCCGATGATGCAGAAGGGGCCCACCCGCACGTCGCGGGCGATGCGGGCGGTGGGGGCGATCTCGCTGATCACGTCCACCCGACTGCTCATGAGTCGCTCCCGGCGGCGCGGAGGCTCTCCAGCAGGCGGCGGACGTGGGCGTTGCCCTCCCGGGCGGCCGCCAGGCGCTGCAACACCTCGGCGTTGGGGGTCGAGCCGCTGCCGTCGAACAGCTCGCGGAAGACCCGTTTGAGGCGGGCGATGTCCTCGTCGGTGAACCCGCACCGCTGGAGGTTGTGAGTGTTCACCCCGCGCACGCGGTAGGGGAAGCCCTGCACCATGGCGAACGGCGGGGCGCTGCGGTCGATGCACGCGTAGCCCGCCACGAACGTGTACGCCCCCACCCGCACTCCCGATTCGATCACCGGGAACGCGCTGGTCCGCACGTAGTCCTCGATGACCGCCCCGGCGTTGATGTGCGTGCAATTGGCGAAGATGCCGTGGTCGCCCACCTGCGCCGACGGGCCGATCTGGCAGCCGATCATGATCAGGTTGTCCCGCCCGATCCGGGTGGGCTCGTCCTGACCGGCGTAGATCGTCACCTGCTCGCGGATGTCGTTGGCCTCGCCCAGCACGACCTGGCCCACCGCCGAGGGCGACTGCGGGTCCGGGGCCCCGATCACCGCCATCGGGAACACGTGGTTCTTGGGCCCCAGCTCCGTCTTGCCCGTGATGGAGACGTTGTTCTCGATGATGCAGCCCGGGCCGATCGTGACCTTCGGCCCCACGTACGCGAAGGGCCCGACGCGGACGTCGTCGGCCAGCTCGGCTCCCTTTTCCACAACGGCATAACGCGAAATCTCAGGCATATCCGGTTCTCGGCTTTGGCTCGCGATCGGCTGGCCCCGCGGTCTCAGATGGGCTCGGCGTCGACGAGCATGAACTTGATCTCGGCCTCGGCGGCGACGTCGTCGCCCAGCAGGGCCCGGCAGCGGCAGTGTCCGGTGCGGGCGCGGACGTGCAGGGCCTCGGCCTCCAGGATGAGTTGGTCGCCCGGGCGGACGGGGCGGCGCATCTTGGCCTTGTCCAGGCTCAGGAGCACGGCCACCTTGCCCGTGTGCTCCAGCCTTCGCGACAGCAGGATGCCCGAAAGCTGGGCCAGGGCCTCCAGGATCATCACCCCGGGCATGATGGGCTGGCCCGGGTAGTGTCCCTGGAAGTAGGGCTCGTTGATCGAGACGTTCTTGACGGCGATCGCCTTGCGGTCGCCCTCCAGGCTGATCACCCGGTCGACCATCAGGAACGGGTAGCGGTGGGGCAGCAGGCGCATGATCCGGCGGATGTCCATGGCCGGCTCGCCCGCCATCGCCGCCCGCTTGCTCTTGCGCTGGATGCACTCGGCCAGGCGCCGCACCAGCTTGTGGTTGAGTTCGTGCCCGCTCTTGTAGGCCACCACGCGCCCCCGCAGGGGCCTGCCCAGCAGCATCAGGTCGCCCACCAGGTCGCAGATCTTGTGGCGGACGGCCTCGTTGGCAAACCGCAGCTCGTTGTCGATGGGCCCGGTCTCGCCCATGACCACCAGGTCCTTGGCCGTCAGGTGCTTGCCCATGCCGCGGGCCTGGAACTCGCGTGCCTCGGCCTCCAGCAGGAACGTGCGGGCCGGCGCGATCTGCGAGACGAAGTCGTCCTTGCCCAGGCGAAAGCCGTGTACCTGGCGCCCGATGCACGGCGCCTCGCTGTAGTCCAGGTCGTAGACGATGTCCAGGCAGTCGTCCGGGCCCGGAAGCGCCGCCAGCATCGACCCGCCCTCCCCGCTGACGGTGATGGCCTGGTCGATCACGAACGGTTTGCGCTCCGCCTCCTGCGCCTGCACCTCGGCCTGCCGGATCGCCTCCACGAAGGGCAGGGGCGAGCCGTCGGTCGAGGGCGTCTCGTCGGCGTTGATCTCGATGATCAGGTTGTCCACCCCCATGCCCGAGATCGCCGCCAGCACGTGCTCGACCGTCTCCACCTGGAATGTGCCGTTGGTCAGGCTGGTTCGCCTGGCCCGCTTGGTCACGTGCTGGATGAGGGCGGCCAGGCGCGACGGGGACATGCTCTCGCCGTTGCGGACGAAGACGATCCCGCTGTCGGCCGGCGCGGGCAGGAACCGCATCCGGCACGGCTCGCCGCTGAACAGTCCCGCCCCGCTGACGGTGGCGGGGGCCTTAATCGTGTGTTGGTGGATCAAGTTGTTGCAGCCTCGTCTCGAGCTGGCGGACCTGCTTGATCAGGTCGGGCAGCTTGTCCAGGGCCTGGAGCGTCCGCAGACGCTGGCGGGCGGGCCCGGCCGGCGTGCCGGCCACGATCTGCCCGGCCTCCACGTCGCCGGCCACCGCGGAATACGCCGCGCACTGCGAGCCGTCGCCCATGGTGATATTATCCCGCACTCCGGCGCTGCCGCCAAGCACAACATATCGCCCCAGGCGGCTGCTGCCCGCGATGCCGCACTGGGCGACCAGGATGCAGCCCGGACCGACCTGCACGTTGTGGGCGACCTGCACCAGGTTGTCGATCTTCGTCCCCGCGCCCACCCGGGTCGAGCCGAACTTCGCCCGGTCCACGCAACTGCACGCGCCGATCTCCACGTCGTCTTCGATCACCGCGTTGCCCGCGTGGGGAATCTTGCGATGCACCCCGCCCACGGTATGGTAGCCGAATCCGTCCTCGCCGATGACGCTGTTGGGCCCGATCCGCACCCGGTTGCCCACCACGCAGCCCCAGCGGACCACCACGCCCTCGGCCAGCACGCACCGCTCGCCGATCGTCGCCCCCCGCCCGATCACCACGTTGGCCAGCAGGGCCGTCCCCGCCCCGATCCGCGCGCCCGCGCCCACCAACACGCCCGGGCCGATCGCCACGGCCTCGCCCAGCACGGCGTCCGGGGCGATCATCGCCGAGGCGTGCACCCCGAGAGCGGGTACGTCCTCGCCCGGGTGCAGCGCGCCCAGCAGGGCACTCAACGCCGCCTGCACGTCGCCCACCACCACCAGCGACATGGACAGGCCTTCCACGGCCCGGGAAACCAGGGCGGCCGCCGCCCGGCACTCGCCCAGCTTGTTCAGCCGGCGCTCGTCCAGGGCAAAGGTCAACTGTCCGCTCTGCGCGACGTCCAACGGCGCCAGCGAGTCCACGCGGACCTCGCCGTCGCCCTGCACCTGGCCGCCCACCAGCTCGGCGACCTCCCGCACTGTCATCGGCAGGCTGTTCATGATGAGGGGTCTATGATACTGACGATCCGGTCCGTACGCAAGGATCGCCTTCGCCCCGGCGGCGACCCCCGCCGCGGCCGCCCGCGCGCCGCGCCGGCGATCAATCCCTTGTGGACGCTGTGCTTGTGCCCGATCAGGACCGGCGCCCGTAGTACGCCTCGTTCCATCGCAACTGGTTGCGGACGTCCGAAATGCTCGTTGTCGCGGTGATCGGCACGTACTCCAGGCCGCTCATCTCGGCCAGGTCTTCGATCATCTCGCCCGTAACCGCCTGGCTGAAGGCGGTGTGATGCGCCCCGCCTGAGTAGATCCACGCCGCCGCCGCCGTCGGCAGATCCGGCCGCGGGGTCCACAGCGCCCGGGCCACCGGCAGGGCGGGCATCGGGCGATCCGCTTCCACCGCGTCCACCTCGTTCATCAACAGCCGGAAGCGGTCGCCCAGGTCGATCATCGACACGTTGATCGCCGGCCCGCCCCTGGCGGTAAAGACCAGCCGCACCGGCGCGTCCTTGCCTCCGATCCCCAGCGGGTGGACCTCGCACGACGGCTTGGCCTGCGCCAGCGTCGGGCACACCTCCAGCATGTGGGCGCCCAGCACCTTGGCCCCGTCCGCCCCGAAGTGGTAGGTGTAGTCCTCCATGAACGACGCCCCGCCCTCCAGGCCCTCGCCCATCACCTTCAGGGCCCGCACCAGCGCCGCCGTCTTCCAGTCGCCTTCGGCCGCGAATCCGTACCCCTCGGCCATCAGCCTCTGCACCGCCAGGCCCGGCAATTGCGCCAGCCCGGCCAGGTCCTCAAACGTGTCCGTGAACGCCCCGAAGCCCCCGTCGACCAGGAAGCCCCGCAGGGCGGTCTCGACCCGCAGGGCGTAGCGCAGGGCCTGGCGCTTGGCCCCGCCGGGCTGGAGTTCGCCCGCCATCGCGTACCGCTGGTCGCACTCCGCGGCTGCGGCGTCGATCTCCGCGTCGCTCACCGCCTCCGTCCGGGCCGCCAACTCGCCCACGCCGTAGCCGTTCACCTCGAAGCCCAGGCGGATCTGCGCCTCGACCTTGTCGCCCTCGGTGACCGCGACCTGGCGCATGTTGTCGCCCAGCCGGGCCACCTTGAGCCCGCGCAGCTCGGCCGCCCCGGCCGCCGCCCGCATCCAGGCCGCCAGACGCTCCTGCACCGCGGCCTCCTGCCAGTGGCCCACCACCACCTTCCGCCCGAGCCGCATCCGCGAACAGATGAACCCGAACTCCCGGTCGCCGTGGGCGGCCTGGTTGAGGTTCATGAAGTCCATGTCGATGCTCGACCAGGGCAGGTCGCGGTTGAACTGCGTGTGCAGGTGCAGCAGGGGCTTGCGCAGCGACGACAGCCCCGCGATCCACATCTTGGCCGGCGAGAACGTGTGCATCCAGCAGACCACCCCCGCGCACGCCTTGGCGGCGCTGGCCTCCTGGCACACCCGCAGGATCGATTCGGCGCTGGTCACCACGTCCTTGAACACCAGCCGCACCGGCAGTTGCGACGAGGCGTTCAGGCCGTCCACCACCTCGCGGCTGTTGCGAGCCACCTGCTTGAGCGTCGCCGGGCCGTACAGGTCCTGGCTGCCCGTGACGAACCAGATCTCCATCGATTCCAGTGCCATCGCCATACTCCTTTGCGTTGCCGCCCGTCCTGGCGTGACGCGAAGAATAGCCTACGCCCCCGCGGCCGCACCGACAATGCAATAACGCGCAAGGGACTGCGGAAATTGCGCAGGCGTTGCGCAGACAAAAGGGGCCCGCCCGAAGGCGGGCCCCGTCGAGGAATAGCGTGCTGCCAACTTGTGCCGGCCCGGCGCCGACGTTTCCAAGACTCTCAGGAGCGGCGTCGGCGAATGTAGCCGCCCACGCCCGCCGCCGCTGCCGCCAGCAGCGCCATCGTCGCCGGTTCGGGGATGACGTTCTCATCGACCGTGGTTAGCGACACGTCGTCGTAGAAGACCGGCGTCGCGCCGTTGGCAAACAGGTCCAACGCCTGGAGTGTGTTGTGGTTGGTGTCGTCCCAGACGTGGGTGGACAACAGCGCGCTGTTGTAGTACTCGCTGACCGTGTTGGCGTCCATGTCGATATCGAACAGAAGCGGAACCCACTTGTCGCGGACGATCGGTGCTGTAGCGGAACCGCCGAAGTCTGATGTGACCAGATTGCTGGCTGAATCAAAACTCAACTGCACCGACCAGTCATATGGACCGCCGTCAGCGTACTCGTTCAGTAGCAGGAAGTACGTCGTCCCGGACATGTTGCCGGGAACGTACTGCATGGCCTTGAACTGCACGTGACCGCCGGTAATGTTGAACGGCTGAACCAGGTCGCTGGCGCCATTGATGTCCACCGAGTTGGGGCCCGACTGGGCCGCCGCAGCCGAGGTCAGGGCCCCGGCACTCAGTAGGTTATCCCAACCCTTCCACCCGCCCACGCCGTGAAGTTGAGCACCGGTAGCGTACGAGTCGAAGTTGTCGGACCATGTCCCGCCTATTGCGGTTCCTCCCACCGACAACACGAGCCCCAACAGCGCACAATAGACCGTAATGGTACGCATAGTGACTCCTCTGCTTACATGCATGGACCTGAGATGGTTGGGGCGCCTACCCGGAGGCCGCCCCAACTCCTTTTCAACTTGAATTGTAGGCCCGACACTCAGGCGGGCAACCAGTAAAAATACCGGGTTTTGCCCGCTAGCGGGCCCCGAACTGGTCTTCTTTGGCGATCAGCGTCTTCTCGTACTTCTCGATGGTGGCCTTGAGGTTCTCGAACTTGACGCCCTGGAAGATGCCGATGTCGCTGAACAACTCGCCCTTGATGATGGGGGTGACCATCTCGAGCACGTGCTTGTAGCCCATTTCGTTGGCCATCGTGATGGACGACCATTCACTCGTCCAGGACTTGAGCGACTTAATGCACCGCGGCTCCAGGAGGGGGTCTTTCTGCTGTTGCTCGCACCATTTCTTGAACTTGGCGAACTTGTCGTTGAAGTGCGCGGGCTTGTGCTCGTCCTCGCCGAACCAGTCCTTGCAGTTCTTCTGGAACTTCTCGTGGGCGTACTGGATGTTGTTGACGGTGGTCCAGATGCGAATGAACCGCCGCCGCTGGGCCTTGACCTTCTCGGCGGAGTCGGCTTTCTCCAGGGCCTCCATGATGTCCTTGATGTCATCGCTGACCTTCTGGATATCCTTGCGATAGCCTTCCTTGGTCTCCGGCAGGGCTTTGAGCTGCTCTTTCAACTGGACCCAGCACTTGCAGAGCTCGCGATAGTCCTGGATAGCCTGCTGGCCCGTGCCGGAAGCCAGCTCGTTGAACAGGTCGGCGTGATGCTTGCTCCACTGCATCCAATCCGTCGGGGCCACTCCGGGCAGGCCGTCGGTCGACTTGGCCTTCTTCATGATGTCGTAGGCCTTGTTCATGCCGACCGTGTACGCGGAGCGGTGCTGGCTGATCGCGGACGACCACGCGCTGACCGTTTTTTCCTCCGACCCGGTGCGGGCGCCCATCGCCTTGTCCAGGCTGTCGAAGAACGAGTCGAAGTCATCGATGAGGCCCTCGACGATCTTGCGGGCGGTAGGGTGGCCCTTGCTGAGCGAGGCGAAAGGCGAGGCCTTCTTGCCCTGTGCGGGGGCGGCGACCGTCAGGGCCAGCAGGATGGCGGCGGCGCTCAGGAGTTGCACGATACGGTTCATCAGTTCATCTCCCACTAGGGGTGGACGGTTGTGCTCGGGGGTCTAGAACGGCTGATCGTAATTGATGATGTACCAGCGTTTCTTTTCGGTGCGTCGGAAGAAGCGGGGCTTGGGCGAGCCGTATTGCTTGCCTCGCTCGTCGAAAGCGGTCGTCTTGAGCTCGGCCTCCTCCACCAGCGGCTCGGAATGCTGCTTGAGCTTCTCGCGCTCCTCGGGCGTCAGGAAGCGTGCCTTCAGGCTGTCGCCGCTGTCGTCGAACCCTTGGATCACGCGGATATCCGCCTTGCCCACGTCGACGCGGCAGTAGAACGTGGCGAAGCGGTGCTGGTGCCACTCCCAGTGGTACATGCAGCGGCTTCTGCCGGTCGGGGTCTTGGTCCGCGCCGGGTCGATGCACGCCAGGTACAGCTCGTAATTCTTCTCCTTGATCGCCGTGATGAAGATCTCCGTCAAACGCTCAGGCGTGACGTCGTCGGGGATGCTCTTCACGCTGTACATCGAACCCTTGAGTTGCTCCATCCGCTGTTCGCCGGCGAAGCGGCCGCCCAGTTCCAGCTCAGGATCGGCCAGGGCGAACGTGCGGTCGGGAACATAGATAGCCACCGGCTCCACGCTCCAGCCCCAGACGGCGGCCAGGGTCTTCTCCTTGGCCGCCTCGGGCACCAGCAATTCGAGTCCGGTGATCTTGCCCACCAGCGTCCACTTCATCCCCTCGGGCACGTCGGGATTGACGAACCGGCGATACCGCTTGACGGCCTCGTATGCACCGATCCAGGCGCGATTCGACAGCTCGACAAAGTAGTGCCCGCGGGCGCCGCTGCCGACCCAGCAGAACTGCCGGCCCAGGTCCATGAACTCATTGCTGGGGTACTCGAAATCCTCCAACACGACGTACTTGCCTCGCAGGTCGCTCAGGTCCGTCTCGTGGTGGGACGGGGCGGGGAATGCCTTCGGCAGCATCGCTCCGCCCGACAAGGCCTTCTCCTTGAAGGCGGCCCACTCCTTCTCGCCTTCCGCCTTGAATATCTCCGCGAGCTTCTCCTGGTTCTTGCGGTAGAGCAGCACGTCGTCGCTCATCTCGACAATCTTGCCTTCGCTGGCCAGGACGGCCTTCCGCGCCCGCTGGAACAGATCCTCCACCTGCGGATTGTCGGGGTATTTGTCCTTGAGGGCCGAGATCATCTTGAGCGCCTCGTTCTCGGTAAAGCCCATGCGAATCTTGGCCCCACGGGCCAGCTTGACCTTCTGTTCGAACTTCTCCAGGCGGTAGCGGGCGCCGTCCAACTGGAGTTTGCTGGGCTCGTCCTTGTCGGCGCACCGCGCCGGCTCGACAGCGCCCGCCAACACCAGCCACGCACCTGTGCATGCAACAAAAAGAGTCAACCGATTGATGATCATCATGTCCCTTCTCCAGACGGGCAGCCGTTAGATGACCGCCCGGCACCATCGTGCGGGCGGGCACCTCCCATTCGCTCGTTCACACTTTCCACTATAGGCTCACGTTGTGTCAATAAGTGGAAACCCTGGCAGAAAGAAAACAGGCCTCCAGAGACGTTCCGATCCGCTCTCCAGGGCCGCTGCATCCCCCCGCGCACCCGCCTGAACCATTTCCGCGGCATGCGTCAGATGACTGTTGTGCGGACGCGCGTGTTGCCCGTTGCCTTGGGCCGACGCCGCGATGATAATGGGCTCTCATGAACCTGGACCTCCAGGCACTTCTGGCGGTGGCCCCGATTGCTCTGGCCGCCGTGCTGCTGGTGGGCCTTCGCCTGCCGGCCCGCCTGGCCATGCCGCTGGTGTACCTGGCTGCCGCGGGGATCGCCCTGGCGGCCTGGGGCGTGTCGTGGGTCCGGGTCGCCGCCTCCACCATCCAGGGGCTGTTCATCACGTTCGACATCCTGCTGATCATCTTCGGCGCGCTGGCGTTGCTGAACACGCTGGAGCGGACCGGCGCGGTGACGGCCATCCGGCGCAGCTTCCGCGACATCAGCGACGACCGGCGGGTGCAGGTGGTCATCGTGGCGTGGCTGTTCGGCTCGTTCATCGAGGGGGCGGCGGGGTTCGGGACGCCGGCGGCCGTCGTCGCGCCGCTGCTGGTGGCGCTGGGCTTTCCGCCCGCCTGCGCCGTGATGGTGGGGATGATGATCCAGAGTACGGCCGTCACCTTCGGGGCCATCGGCACGCCCATCCTGATCGGCGTGTCGGGCGGGCTGGGCAGCGAGGCCTTCGCCTCGCAACTCGCCGCCGCCCACCTCAGCCCCGGCGACTATCTGCGCCTGGTTACCGTGCGGGCCGCCGCCCTGCACGCGATCACCGGCACGGTCATGCCGACCCTGATGGTCATGATGATGACGCGATTCTTCGGGCGCAACCGCTCCTGGACCGAAGGCCTGTCGGTCCTGCCGTTTGCGATCTTCGGCGGCCTGGCGTTCACCGTGCCCTACGTGTGCGTGGCCTTCGCGCTGGGGGCCGAGTTCCCCTCGCTGCTGGGCGCCCTGGCGGGGCTGGCGATCGTCACGTTCGCGGCCAAGCGGCGGTTCCTGCTGCCGTCGGACTCGTGGACCTTCGCCCACGAGGACGAGTGGCCCGGCTCGTGGCGAGCCAGCCGGGAGACCCGCCCCCTGGGGACTCCCGCCGGACGCACCGTGCCGGTGTGGCTGGCGTGGCTGCCCTACCTGCTGGTGGGGGCGCTGCTCCTGGTGACGCGGATGCCGCAACTCGGCATCGGCGCCGCCCTCAAGACTGTCAAGGTCCAGTGGGCCGGCGTGCTGGGCACGAACATCTCCGCCAGCAGCACGCCGCTGTATCTTCCCGCGGCCGTGCTGCTGCTGGTGGTGGCCGCGACCGCCTTGCTGCACCGCCTGCCGGCACGCCAACTCGCCCGGGCCCTGGGCGACTCGTCGCGCGTGCTGGTGGGGGCCGGCTTCGTGCTCGTGTTCACCGTGCCGATGGTCCGCGTGTACATCAACTCCGACCTCAACTCCGCCTCGCTGCCGGGCATGCCCATCGCGATGGCCGAATGGGTGGCCGCCCACGTGGGGCGCGTCTGGCCCGCGTTCGCCGGCGTCATCGGGGCGCTGGGGGCGTTCATCGCGGGCTCCAACACCGTCAGCAACCTGATGTTCTCGCAGTTCCAGTTCGGGGTGGCCGCCCGCCTGGGCGTGTCGGGGGCGATGGTCGTCGCCCTTCAGGCGGTGGGGGCGGCCGCCGGAAACATGATCGCCATCCACAACGTTGTAGCCGCCTCGGCGACCGTGGGCCTGCTCGACCAGGAAGGCTCCACCCTCCGCAAGACCGCGCTGCCCACGCTGTACTACCTCGTCGTGATCGCCTTGCTGGGCCTGGTCGCGATCTACGTGCTGGGCATCAACGACCCCCTGACCGCGGCCATGCGGGCAGGCCAGTGAACTGATCGCAGCAGAACGGCCGGGGTCGGGATGCGTTTGGCCCTCTGTTTGCGGGCTATTACGCGCTTCCGGACACCGGCCGTCACTTGGAGTCGCTACGTCGAACGGAGAGGTCGGGATTCGAACCCGAGATACGGGGATTAGTCCGTATAACGGTTTAGCAAACCGTCGCTTTCAGCCGCTCAGCCACCTCTCCAGTTTGCCAAGACACTCTACTATATCGGCCGATCGGCAGGGCGTCAACCGCGGCTTGTCCGGCGGCTGTGAATTTTTACGACTCGCGACGGCGGAGCGGTAGCCAAACTCGCCCCCAGCCCGTGGCGCACATGAGTCCTCCAGGTCCCGCCTGCGCAAGAAGAGGGACCAGAGAGGGCTGCGGCCTCGTCCCTGGTCCCTGTTCCCTGGTCCCTATTCCCGGCCGTTAGAGTCCCTTGGCGGCCTGGTCGAGGATGCGCTTGTCCTTGACGGTTTCCTGGATCTTCTTCTTGGCGGCGGCGAACTCCTTGGCGGCCTGGCCCTTGAACCGCTTGTCGCGTGCGAGGCTGAGGATGCCCGCGGCGGCGGCGTTGGCGGTGTCGGGGCTGTCCAGGTGCTTGGTCAGGACGGCCAGGGCGGGCTTGCACTTCTGCTGCCCGACGGCGCCCAGGACGAGGGTCTTGTCCTCGGCCCGCTGGGCGGCCTCCAGGGCCGATTCGAGCAGCTTGACCTTCTGCTCGGGCTTGTCCTGGCTCAGGCCGACCAGGCGGACGTAGCCGCGCAGGGCCAGCACCTTGTGCGGGACCTCCTTGGCCGTCTTGGCCAGGTCCAGCAGGGTGGGCAGGCCGTTAGGGTCGGGCCAGTTGTTGGACAGCCCGCGGACGGCGGCCATCTGGACGTCGGCGTTGGAGTCCTTGAGCGCCTGCTGGATCTGCTGGAGCGAGGGCTCGTCGCCGACTCGGCTGAGGACGGTGATCAGCGAGGCCTTGACTTCGGGGCTGGCGTCCTTGAGTCGGGCGATGATGGCCTGGGAGCGGCTGGCCCCGTCCTTGCCGCGCTGGGCGGCCGAGGCGAGGGCCTTCTCCAGGGCCTCACGGAGGGCGGCGTCCTTGGCGGCCAGCATGACGTTGACCATCTCGGGCATGGCCTTCTCGTCGGCCACCAGGGCCAGCGCCTGGACCGACTCCATCTGGACGGCCTTGTCGGCGTCGCCGGTGAGTTGCAGCAGGGCGGGCGTGGCGGTGGCGGCCCGGCGGGCGGCCAGCGCCTTGATGAGCTGGACCTTGACCTTGGCGTCGGCGTCCTTGGTGGCCGCCACGATGGCCGGGTCGATCTCGTTGCCCTTCAGGACGGCCAGCGCGGTCTGGGCGGCCTGGGCGGCCGGGCCGGCGCCCGCGGCGGCCTGGGCCAGCATGGGCACGCACTTCGGGCAGCCGACCTGCCCCAGGGCGGTCAACGCCGCGACCTGGACCTGTTCGTCCTTGCTCTGGGCGGCCTCGCGGACCACAGGCAGGACGCCCTGGTCGCCGGTGGAGCCCATGGCCGCCAGCAACATGACCTGGACGCTGGGCGGGAAGCTGGCGAGTTGCTGGCCGATCTTCTTGATGTCGTCGCTGCCCAGGGCGGCGACGTGGCGGGCGGCGCAGGCCTGGAGTTGGGCGTCCTCGCCCTTGAGCGCCTCGACGACCAGCGGGGCGACCTCGGCGCCGGGCTTGGTGTTGACCAGGCCCTGGAGGGCCGCGATGCGCACGCGCCGCGGTTCGGTCGCTGCGTACAGCTTGGCGTAGATGCCCGCGGCGTCGGCCTTCTTGTCGGCGGCGGCCAGCGCCTCGGCGCACTGCATCAAGGCGTTGGTCACGGGGATCTGCAGGGCATCATCCGCCTTCAGCGAGGCCTTGGCCTCGCCCAGGGCCTTGCAGCAGCCGGGGCAGGCGATCTTGCCCATGGCGGCGGCGGCAGCGGTCGCGATCTGCGGGTCCTTGTCGCCCAGGAGCTTGATGATCTCAGGGGCGGCCTTCATGTCGCGGCGCTCGCCCAGGGTGTTGATGACGCCGACCTTGACCACGCCTTCGGTCTTGCCCAGGGCGTCGCGAAGGGCCTGAGAGGCCGCCTCGCAGGGCATGCGCTCCAGGGCGTAGCGCCCCAGGTTGGACAGGTCCTTGTCGCCCAGCATGGCTGCCAGGGCCGGCACCTGGGCCTCGCCGCCGATCAGGCTGAGCTGGCGGCAGATGAAGTCCTTGGCGTCGCGCCCGACGTCCTTCTGGCCCAGCATCGCCGCCAGCTTGCCCGCCAGGGCCTGGCGCTGCTCCGGGCTCTTCTGAGAATCGCGGACGGCGTCTTCGATCACCGTCAGGGAGGAGCGGCTTTGCCCGAACTTGTACGCCGCCAGGTCCTTCATGGCGTCTTCGGGGGAAACCTTCTTTTCTTCGGCCGCCAGGCTGACCGACCCAAGCGCCAGGGCAAACGTGAGGGCCCAGGCTGCCGCCGCTGCGATTCGAGTGTTCATGTGATGGTCCTTTCCGGTTGTTCGATCGGAACCACTATTGTGCGACATTCTGTCGTGGAGGTCCAGCAAACCTGCGGGGGGCCAACCCAAAAAACTCACGGCCGCCGCCCGAGGTGACTGTGAGCTAAACGCTGCACCAGGCGAAGCGATTGCGGAATGCGGATTGCGAACCTGTTTACCGGCGGACAGGTCCGCAATCGTCCGGGGGTCTTTCGTCGCCTGACGGGCCTGTGGTACTATCATGGTTCATGCGTGCAGCTCACTCCAACCTTGTGCTGGCCGCGATGCTGGCGGGCCTGTGTATCGGCGCCGGTTCGTGCGGGCGCGGGCCGGCCCGGCCGAAGTCGCAAACCCGTCCGGCCTCCGCGCCGGCCGGTCGAGACTGGCCTTTCTGGCGCGGCGACGAGGCCCTGTCGGGCGTCGCGCCGGGGCGACTGGGCCGGACCTTCCGCCTCAAGTGGCGCTACCAGGCCGGCAGCGAGGTCTACTCCGCCCCCGTCGCCGTCGGCGGGCGCGTCTACGTCGGTTCGTACGGGGGCCTGCTCCACTGCGTCGACTTCGAGACGGGCAAGATGATCTGGACGTACAAGGCCGACGGCGAGGTGGACGCCCCGCCCCTGGTCCTGGACGACCGGGTGTACGTGGGATCGGGCGACTCGTATCTCTACGCGCTGAACGCCGCCGACGGCAAGCTGCTGTGGCGCTACGAGACGGGCGACAAGATCCTGGGCTCGGCCAACTGGATCGGCGAGGGCAAGGACCGCCGCCTTGTGGTCGCCGGGCACGACGGGCGGGTCCACTGCGTGGGTCTCGACGGCACCCGAAAATGGATGTACCGCAGCGAGAACGTGATCAACGGAACCCCCGCGGTCAGCGACGGGCAGATCGTGGTGGGGGGCTGCGACTCGCAACTCCACGTCATCGACGCCGCCAACGGATCGCTCCTTCGCCTGGTGGAGGCCGGAGCGTACATGGCCGCCTCGACCGCCGTCCAGGACCACCGGGCCTACGGGGGCAACTACGACGGAAAGGTCTTGTGCATCGACACCCGCCGGGGCCTGGTGCTCTGGAGCTACAGCTACGACGACTCGGTCGCGCCCTTTACCTCGTCGCCCTCGCTGATCGCCGGCCGGGTCATCATCGGCGGGCAGGACGGGCGCCTGCATGGCATCGACGCCGCCACGGGCAAAGGTCTCTGGACCTTCGCCGCCCGCGAGATGATCGAGTCCAGCCCGCTGGTGGTCGGCGACAAGGTCGTCGTCGGCAGCGATGACGGGCGCCTCTACGTGCTGAGCCTGCTCCCCGCGTGGTCGCGGTGGGGGCTCTGGCGCGACCAGGCGAGCCTGCTCTGGTCGTACGATACGGGCCAGCCCATCAAGAGCAGCCCCGGGATCTATCGCGGGACGATCCTGATCGGCAACAGCGAGGGGCACCTGTACGCCTTCGAGGAGGCGACCCGGTGAAGATCATTCAGATCACGCCCGGCGCGGGTGAGAATCACGAGAGGCGCCTCCGCGCTTTCATGGAGGTGCCTTGATGAAGATTATTCAAATCACGCCCGGCGCGGGAGAGAACTTCTACTGCGAGAACTGCCTCCGCGATCACGCCCTGGTGCGCACGCTCCGCCGCCTGGGCCACGACGTGATGATGATCCCCTTGTATTTGCCCCCGCTGTCCAACGACGGGCCGGCCGACTACGCGTCGCCCATCTTCTTCGGGGGCATCAACGTCTACCTCCAGCAGAAGTGGCGGTTGTTTCGCCGCACCCCGAGATGGCTGGACCGCCTGTTCGACGCGCGCTGGCTGCTCCGCTGGGCGGGACGAAAGACCGGCCTGACCGACCCCGAGTTGCTGGGCGAGACGACCCTGTCGATGCTGCGCGGCGAGCACGGGCGCCAGGTCAAGGAGCTGGACCGCCTGATGGCCTTCCTGAGCGAGCAGGGACACCCCGACGTGGTGGTGCTGTCCAACGCCTTGCTGCTGGGCCTGGCCCGGCGGATCCGGCAGCGCCTCACCTGTCGCGTGCTCTGTCTGCTTCAGGACGAAGAAGGGTTCCTGGACGGCCTGGGCGAGCGGCACTCGCGCGCGGTGTGGGACCTCCTGCGCCAGCGCAGCGGCGACGTGGACCTGTTCGTGGCCACCAGCCGGTTCTACGCCCGCGAGATGGGTGAACGCCTGGGTCTGGACGAGTCTCGCATCGCTACCGTTCCGACCGGGATCGACCTGGACGGATACGAGCCGGCAGCCGCCCCGCCGACCGTGCCGGCGATCGGGTTCCTGTCGGAGATGAGCCAGGGCAAAGGCCTGGGCGACCTGGTGGAGGCGTTCATCCGCCTCAAGGGCGACCCGGCCCACGCGGAGCTGAGGCTGGTGCTGGCCGGCGGGCAGACCGCCGCCGACGAACCGCTGCTGGCGGCCGTGCGAGGCCGCCTCGCGGAAGCGGGCGTGGACGTCCACACGGAGTTCCTGGACCGCTTCGACCGCCAGGCCAAGCAGGAATTCCTGCCTCGCCTGAGCGTGCTGGCCGTGCCCACGCGCCAGGGCGAGGCGTCGGGGCTGTACCTCCTGGAGGCGCTGGCCTGCGGCGTGCCCGTGGTCATGCCCGATCACGGCTGCGCCGCCGAACTGGTCGCCGCCACCGGCGGCGGTTTGCTGCACAAGCCGCGGGATGTTGCCGATCTGGCGGATAGGATAGACAGCCTGCTGCGCGACCCGTCGCGGGCCCGCGAGATGGGCCTGGCCGGGCGAGAGGCGGTGCGGCGGGACTTTGACGTGGAGCGGACGGCCCGCTCGCTGCTGGAGGCCTGCGCGACCACGCCGGGCCGGAAGGAGCTTTCATGACCGCAGACAAGCCCTTGATGGAGCTGTCCCACGTGAGCCGCCGCTACGGCGGGGGCGAGCAGCCCACGCTGGAGGTCCTGCGAGACGTGTCGCTGGAGCTGCGCTCGGGCGAGACGCTCGCGGTGGTCGGGCCCAGCGGCTGCGGCAAGAGCACCCTGCTCAACATCGTCGGCGCCCTGGACCGCCCCGACGGCGGCAGCGTCTGCCTGGCGGGGCGCGACATCGCTTCGCTGGGCGAGGCGGAGCTGGCCGACGTCCGCGCCCGGCGCATCGGGTTCGTCTTTCAGCTCCATCACCTCCTGCCCCAGTGCACCATCTGGGAAAACGTGCTGGTGCCCACGCTCGCTGTGCGACAGGACCCGACCGAGCTGGTGGACCGCGCCGCCCGCCTGCTGGGGCGGATGGGCCTGAGCACGCGGTTGCACCACCGTCCAGCCGAACTCAGCGGCGGCGAGCGCCAGCGGGCCGCCGTCGTGCGGGCGCTCATCAACCGTCCGGACCTGCTGCTGGCCGACGAGCCCACCGGCTCGCTCGACCGGCAGTCGTCGCAGACCCTGGCCGACCTGCTGGTCGAACTCAACCGCGAGGAGGGCGTGGCCCTGGTCGTCGTGACTCACTCGCCCGCACTGGCGGCGCGCATGGAGCACGTGCTGGAACTGCGCGACGGCGAACTGGTGGAGCCGGAATGATGTCTCCCTGGCGACTGATCCTACGCTCGCTGGCCTACTACTGGCGCACGCACGCGGGCGTGCTGTTGGGCTCCGCGGTGGCCGCCGCCGTGTTGACCGGCGCGCTGCTGGTGGGCGACGCCGTCCGCGGCAGCCTGCGGGAGATGGCCCTGGCCCGACTGGGGCGGACGCACCTGGCCCTGTCGGCGCCGGGGCGCCTGTTTCGGGCCGGGCTGGCCGGCGACCTGACCAGGCGGGCGCGAGTCGAGGTCGTGCCCGTCCTGGCGCTCCATGCCACCGCGGGCGAAGGGCCCACGCGGGCCAACGACGTCCAGGTGCTGGGCGTGACGGGCGAGTTCTGGGGCCTGGCCGCCGACGCCGAACGCACCGGGCGCGAGTTTCGCGCCCCGCTCCAGGGCGACGAGGTGCTGCTCAACGACGCCCTGGCCGACCGCCTGAACGCCAGACCCGGCGACGAGGTCCTGCTGCGGATCGAGCAGCCCAGCCTGCTGCCTCGTGACGCGCCCCTGTCGGGCGGGCAGCGGGCCTCGATCGGGCGACGGTTCCGCGTTCGCGGAATCGTCAGGCCCGACGACCTTGGACGCTTCGACCTCCGCGCCACGCCCATCGCCCGCTACAACGCCTTCCTGCCGTTGGCCTCGCTGGGCGATCTGGCCGGCCAGCCCGGAAAGGCCAACCTCCTGCTGATCGGCGCGGACGCGGCGGGCCTCAAGCTCGACGCGCTGGACGACGCCCTCAAGACCGTCTGGAACCTGGAGGACGCGGGCCTCAAACTGCGGAACGTGCCCGGCGGAATCGAGCTGGACAGTCAACGCGTGTTCCTCGAAGGGCCCGACCAGCGGGCCGCCAGGCAGGCCGGAGAAAACCCCACGGGCCTGCTCACGTACCTGGTCAACTCGATCCGCAAGGGCGACAAGGCCACGCCGTACTCGATGGCTGCCGCCGTCGGTTCCCTTGGCGACGCCGTCGCCGCGACCCGCCCGGCCGACACGCGACCCGCCGCGTCCCTGGCGGCCGCTCTGCCCGCGAACCTGCGCGACGACGAGATCCTCATCCACCCCTGGCTGGCCGAGGACCTGGACGCCAAGGCGGGCGACACGCTGACGCTGACCTATTTCGTCCTGGGCGAGGGCAGGCAGATCAAGGAGCAGTCGCGAGAGTTCCGCGTGCGAAGCGTGCTCGACCAGGCCAGCCCGCTGCTGGACCCCACGCTCATGCCCGAGTTTCCGGGCATCGCCGCCGCCGAAAGCTGCCGCGACTGGAACGTAGACCTGCCCATCGAGTACTCCCGCGTCCGCGTCAAGGACGAGCAGTACTGGAGCCGCTACCGCGGGACGCCCAAGGCGATCGTCTCGCTGGCGGCCGGGCGCGACATGTGGGCCAATCGTTTCGGCGACCTGACGGCCGTGCGGTTCGCCGCGCCGGCCGGGCCCGCCGCCCTGCGCGAGCGCATCCGCTCGCACCTGGCGCCGGCCGAACTGGGCCTGGCCTTTCAGGACGTGCGCACGCCCGCGCTGGCGGCGACGGCCCAGGCGGACTTCGCGGGCCTGTTCCTCGGCTTCAGCTTCTTCCTGATCGCGGCCGCCCTGATCCTGACGGGCCTGCTGTTCGCGTTGGGCGTGCAGCAGCGGTCGACCGAGATGGGCACGCTGCTGGCCGTGGGTCTGGGCCGGTCCCGCGTTCGGCGCCTGCTGCTGGGCGAAGGCGCGGCGCTGGCGCTGGCGGCCGGGGTGATCGGCCTGGCCGGCGGAGTGCTGTACACCTGGGCCCTGCTGGGCGGACTGGGCACGATCTGGAGCGGGGCGATCGGCGGCAATCGCGTCGCCTTCCACGTGCAGGGCTCGACGCTGGGCGTCGCGTTCGGCGTGTCGGTGGCCGTCGCGTTGGCGACGGTGGCCCTGGTGGTGTGGCGGCAGGCCCGCAAGAGCCCCGCCCGCCTGCTCAGCGGCGACGTGGGCGAGGCCTTGTACGAATCCCCGCGATCCGGCAAGGCGTCTCGCCATGGCGGGCAGGTCCGTCGGCGCGGCGGACGGTTCGCGCCGGCGCTGGCTGTGTTGTGCCTGATGGCGGCGGGGGGATTGCTGGGGGCGTTGGGCGCCAGCGCGGGCCCGCAGCGGGCCGGGGCGTTCTTCGGGGCGGGCGCGCTGCTGCTGACAGCCTTGATCTGCCTGGCCTGGACCGTGCTGGGCCGGCTGGGCGGGGCGAAGGACCCCGCGCCGCTGCGGCTGGGGCTGCTGGCCCTGCGAAACGCCTCGCGCCGTCGCGGGCGGAGCCTGGCCGTGATCGCCCTGCTGGCGTGCGGCACGTTCCTGGTGGCCGCCGTCGGGGCCAACCGCCACGACCCCACCGCCCACGCCGAACTCAAGAGTTCCGGCACGGGCGGCTTCGCGTACTACGGGCAGACGGCCTTCGGCGTCGCGCACGACCTGACCGCCTCCGGCGGGCAGAAACCGTTCGGGCTGACCGCGGCGGACCTGGCCGGGGCTGAGCTGGTGCAGATGCGCCTGCGCGAAGGCGACGACGCGAGTTGCCTGACCCTCTCGCGGGCCCGCCGGCCGCGGATCCAGGGCGTTCGCCCCGAGGCCCTGGCCGGGCGGTTCAGCTTCGCCGCGACGCTCGATCCGCCGCCCGCGAGCGATCCCTGGGCCTTGCTGAACACCGTGACGAGCGACGGCGCGGTCCCCGCGGTGGCCGACGAGGCGACCATCGTCTGGGCGATGGGCAAGAAGCTGGGCGACACGCTGGAGTACGCGGGCGCCGCCGGGGGGACGTTCCGCGTGCGACTGGTGGGGTCGCTGAAGAACTCCATCCTCCAGGGCAGCCTGATCGTGAGCGAGCGAAACTTCCTGCGCCTGTTCCCCTCGCAAGAGGGCTACCGCGTATTCCTGCTTGGGGCGTCCGAACGCGACGGGCCCCGGGCGGACGTGGACAAGGTGGCCGAGCGGTTGGCCTTCGCCATGTCCGACGCGGGGCTGGAGATTGCCTCCGCCCGAGATCGCCTGGCCGCCTTCAGTGCTGTGGAGAACACCTACCTGTCGATCTTCCTGATCCTCGGCGCCCTGGGCCTGCTGCTGGGCAGCGCCGCCCTCGCCCTGGTCGTGCTGCGCAACGTCATGGAACGGCGCAACGAGCTGGCCCTGCTGCGGGCGGTCGGCTGGCGCCGCGCCGCCATCCGCCGCCTGATCCTCCGCGAGCATGCGGGCCTGCTGCTGGCTGGGCTGGGCGGGGGCGCCCTGGCGGGCGTGGTGGCCGTCCTGCCCGCCGCCCTGGCCGCCGGCGGGGAGTTCCCGTGGCTGTCCCTGCCGCTGACCCTGCTGGCGGTGGCGGCCAGCGGTCTGCTCTGGACCTGGCTGGCCGTCCACCTCGCCCTTCGCGGGCCGCTCCTGGACGCCTTGAGGACCGAGTAGGCAAGCCGCAGTCAGAGCCCGCGCGAGCGGCGGCGTGGGAGATGTCCCCCGACGCTTGGTTTCCGCGCGGGAATCCGTACAATGCATCGCAGACAGGAGTTCTTCATGCGACAGGTTCTTCTTGCAGTCGTGTTGATGGGCGCAGCGTTGTCGGCTGGCGTTCAAGGCCAGACCAAGCCCGCCCAGCCCGCCACCGCCCCGGCCAGCCGGCCTGACGATGCCCACGCGGACCAGCCCAGCGTCTTCGACCTTCCCCGCCTCCAGCGCGACTATGCGCTCATCAACGCCAGCGTGGCCGCCCTGTTCAAGCAGGGCAAGTACGACCAAGCCGAGCAGCGCATCCGCTTCGCCCTGCGCCTGGTGCCCCACGACGTGGCCAGCCACTACAACCTGGCTTGCGCCTTGGCCCGGCAGGGCAAGGCCGACGACGCCCTGGCTGCGCTGTCGCGGGCGGTCGAACTGGGCTACAACGACCGCAACCACATGGCCGGCGACGGCGACCTGGCGTCGCTGCACGAGCGGCCCGAATTCAAGGCGCTGGTGGACAAGTCCGTCACCGCCAAGCCCGACCTCGACGCCCGCTGGCACTTCACCTGCAAGCCCGGTCCCGTTGCCGACGGCCAGGCTCTCGTCACCGAGAGCGACACCGCCTGGGACGCCCGCGTGGGGCTCTTCCGCGTCCTGTTCAGCTTCCCGCCCAAGAGCGACGCGCCCATCGCCGCCGGCTACGGACAGGCGGGCGACCTGCTGCGGACCTGGCAGAAGGAGGGGACCGCCGCCGGCAACCACGGCGACCTCTACGACAACCACGACAGCGATCACGCCAACATGCACTTCAAGACTTTTCCGCAACTGACCCGCGTCGAGTACAGCGAGCAGGCCAAGAAGCGCCACCTCCACCACGGGCTCCAGGCCACCTTCCTGTTCGCCCATCCGACGATCGGAAACTCCTCGACGGCCCTGACCTCCGGGCCATTCTGGCGCAGCCAGCCCCGCCACGCCCTGACCACCCCCCGAGGGCCTTTCGTCCTGCTGGCCCAGTACCTCTCCAACCACCTGTACGTCTATCCCGAGCACCGCGACCACGACGGCGGGCGCGACGGCGCCGACAAGAAGGGCCACGGCGACGTCCTGCCCGCCAACACGCCCTTCATGATTATCTCGCAGGGCTCCAGCGGCTCGGACGTGGCCTTCCTCGACGCCGCCGCGGCCACGCTGGCCGCCTTCCGCCCCGAGGTCAAGCAGAAGCTCATCCAGAGCCACCTGCTCATGCCCACCGTACAGATGATCTTCCGAATGTCCAACAAGATGGTCCAGAGCGAGGGCGACTATCTCACCGGGAAGGCCCATCCCACGGCCTTCGACTCCAAACAGCTCGACCCGGCCAAGATGGTGCGGATGGCCCACGACCTCCAGGCCGACGCCCTGCCCCCGGTCGTCCAGATCCGCGTGACGGAAGAGGACCAGCCGGTCAGCGGGGTGGACTACTTCGACGTGCCCGGGCGGGGCGAGCGGCTGTTCGACACGCCCTTCGCCGTGGCCCGCGTCGCGCGATCGCTGCGGTACACGCGACGCATGGTGGTCAGCGCCGAGGGCAGCAAGGACCCGCAGAACAAGCCCCTCAAGTACCACTGGGCCGTTCTCCGCGGCGACGCTGCTCGCATCAAGATCAACCCGCTCAAGCCGGACGGCTCCAGCGTCGAACTGCTCATTTCGCACCACGAGCGGCGGCCCGTGCTGGAGGGCTCGGAGCTGGAATCCAACCGCGTCGACATCGGCGCGTTCGTCCACAACGGCCAGCACTACTCCGCCCCGGCCTTCATCTCGCTGACGTACCTGGACAACCAGGAGCGGACCTACGACAAGTCCGGGCGGCTGCTGTCGGTCGACTATGCCGCCGCGGCCAGGCACTACGTGGACCCCGCGCTGGAGCTGCCCAAGAAGTGGCGCGACGAGTATCACTACGACTCGTCCGGCAAGCTCACCGGCTGGACCCGCGTCCGCGGGCAGGACCGCCAGGTGTTCACGCCGGAAGGCAAGCTGCTGGTCAAGGCCGGCGAGGCCGGCCAGGCGTCCCAGACGCGGGAGGTTCGCTACGCCCCCCAGGGCAAGCCCGGGCAGGCGCCCACGCTGGAGCAGCAGTAGGGGCTCGGGCGGGTCCTGCAGGCCCCTTTGGGGGTCCCACAGATCAAAGGGAAAAGCCCACGGGAGGCCTTCCGCCACGGCGGACGGGTCCGTGGGCTTCCTGTTCGCGCGTCCGGTGCTGCCACTCGTCCTTTTGCACTCGATCCGGAACGCCCATTGCCGCGCCGCCGTATGAAACGGTATCATGGCGCTACTCCTCCTGCACGAGTGAGCGTGATGAAGTTTCCCGCGAAATGGTCCCGGCAGAAGACCCTGGTGATCCTTATTGCCCTGTCGGTGCTGAGCAGCCTGCTCGGCAATGGTCTGGCCGACCGCCTCCGCGAGGCGGTCCACCCGTTCTTTGCGCCCTTCGGCGACGCGGGGATGTACCTGGCCACCGCCTTCCGCGATCACATCCGCTCGTTCTCCGGGCCCTCGCTCACGCCCGTGGAGGCCCAGAGACTCATCGAGACCAACCGCGAACTCGAGGGGCGGCTGCTGGCGATCGAGGACGCGCTGGCCGACCGCCTCCAACGCGAGCGCGAGATGCGGCAGATCGCCTCGCAGCTCTTCGGGCCCGTTCAGGACCTGCCTTGCGAGTTGATCCCCGGGCGGGTGGTCGCCAACGACTCGCTGCCGTACGGGCGGCGGGTGATGGTCAACGTCGGCAGGGCGTGGGGGGCTGAGCCCGGCGTCAGCGCCACGACCGTGCGGGTGCTGACCGACCGCTCCAAGGCCCTGCCCGAGAACCTCGCCACCATCAGCCAGTCCGCCCTGGTCGGGCGAGTAGTCGAGACCGGCGCCTTCACCGCCCGTCTGCAACTGGTGAGCGACCAGGGCTACCGCGTCGCCGGGCGAATCCGCCGCCTGATTCAGCCGGGCCGGCGGCGAAAGGTCACCATCGTCGTCCGCGACGGCGGCGGGGGGGGCGAGTACGACCTCACGCCGGCCCTGGAGCGACAGTTCCCCGTCCTGGTGCAGGCGCGCGGCGACGGCGCCGACGGCCTGGTCGTCGAGAACGTCTCCGCCCTGCACGGCGTGTGCGCGGGCGACTACCTGGTCAGCTCCGGCGACGATCCGTTCCTGCCCGCCGAGGTCAGGATCGGCGAAGTGGTGGAGGTGAAGGCGGATCCCAAGCATCAGAATTTCCAGACGCTGTACGTCAAACCTCACGCCGATCTCTCGTCGCTGAGAGAGGTCTACATCGTCGTGCCCAAGGCCGGCCTGCCCCGGCGGACGGGGGGCAAGTAGCATGAGGTGGATTCCCCTGTTCCTGCTGGGCTACCTGCTGGTGTTGATCCAGACCTCGCTGGGGCACGTGCTGAGCATTCAGGCCCCGCACCTGGGCGTGCTGTCGGTGGACCTGCTGGCGATCCTGGCCGTCTACGTGACCCTGCACGCCCGCTCGGCCCTGGACGCCGCCCTGGCCGCCTGGACGCTGGGGCTCGCGCTGGACTTCACGTCCTCCGGCGGGGTCAGCGCGTCCACCGTGATCGGGCCCATGGCCCTGGGCTACGTGCTGGCCGGCGGGCTGCTCTACCGCATTCGCGAGGCCTTCTTCAGGGAGCGGGCCCTCACCCAGGCCACGCTCACCCTCTTCTTCTGCCTGCTCGCCCACGGCTTCTGGGTCACCGCGCAGGCCTTGCTGGCCGAGGAGATGACCTGGCCGGCCTACGGACGCATCCTGGCCCAGGCGGGCGCGCTGGCCTTCTACACGGCCGCGATCACCCCCCTGGTCCACTACCTGCTGAGCCTGATTGAGAGATGGTTCATCGCCACGCCCGCCGTTCGCGGGCAGGGCCGGAGGTAGCAGCACATGTACAAGCGAAGGCTCAAGATCTTCATGGCCATCATGGCCCTGGCCTTCGCCGTCATCTTCGCCCGCCTGGTCCAACTCCAGATCATCCAGGGCGACGAGCACCGCCGCCAGTACGAGCGGCTGCTTCAGAAGACCGAACTCCTGCCGGCCGTCCGCGGACGCATTCTCGACCGTACCGGGTCCATCCTGGCCATGGACCTGCCCTGCTACGATCTCTGCATGGACTACCGCCTGATCAAGGGCGACCTCCGCTGGCAGCGCAGCCAGCAGCGCCGGATCATGCGCGAGGGCAAGCTCGAAGCCCAGGCGGCCCTGGCCCTGCTGCACCAGCGGGTGGCCAACGCCTGGCAGCTTGCCCGCACGGCCGCCCAGTGGACCGGCACGGACCTGGACAAGCGGGTCAGCAAGCTGGTCTTCCGCGTCGAGGCCATCCGCCAGGCCCGCATCGACCGCCTGGGCGACGTGGCCGGCAGCGAGATCCGCGAGGAGTTCGACTCGCACGCCGTCGTGCCCGCCCTGGACGAGGCGATGGCGGTGGCGCTTCAGGCCCAGCTCGACGACACGGTGGGCGTCGCCATCCGCCCGTCCAACCGACGCCACTACCCCTTCGCGGCCCTGGCCTGCCACATCGTCGGCGTGACCGGGCAGGTCAACCCCGCCGAGCAGGAGATGCTCAACATCGACGAGCGCCACGAGGACGACCCGCTCGAACGGGCCAGGCGAAACTACCTCGGCGGGGACATGATCGGCAAGTTCGGCGTCGAGCGGGCCTGCGAGAGCCGCCTGAGAGGCCAACGCGGAATCCGCCGCCTCGAACGCGGCGGCCGCGACGAGCAAGTCGATCCCGCCCTGCCCGGACGCGACGTTCGCCTCACCCTCGACACCGCCCTTCAGAAGGATCTCGAGGCGATCTTCCCCGCCGGCAGCAACGGCTGCATCGTCGTCCTGTCGGTGCCCCGCGGCGAGGTGCTGGGGATGCTCTCGCTGCCCACTTTCGACCTCAACCGCTACTACGCCGACTACGAGTTGCTGGCCGAGGATCAGAAGGACCTGCCCACGCTGCACCGGGCCGTCGGCAAGCGCTACCCGCCGGGCTCGACGGCCAAGGTCGTCGCCGCCACCGCCGCCCTGGCCAGCGGCACGTTCACTACCGGCACCACCGTCCATTGCAGCGGATACCTGTTTCCCAACGTACGCGACCGCTTCCGCTGCTGGATCGCCAAGCAGTACGGCAGCCACGGCGACCTGACGTGCGAAGAGGCCATCAAGCATAGCTGCAACGTCTTCTTCTACACCGTGGGCAACCGCATGGGCACGCGGAGGATGGGGGACTACTTCCGCCTGTTCGGCTTCGGCGACCCGCCGGGGCTGGGCCTGCGCAGCGAGGTGGCCGGCAACATCCCCACCGACCCTCACGCCGGGACCGCCCGCTTCATGGCGATCGGGCAGGGCGCCCTCGAGGCGACCCCGCTGCACGTGGCCAACATGATGGCCTCCATCGCGCGAGGGGGCGCGTTCCTGCCGCCGCGGCTGGTGCTGGACGACTCGCCGGACCCCGCCCCGCGCAGCCTGGGGCTTTCGAGCCAGCAGGTGCAGGCCATCCAGCGGGGCATGTACAAGGTCGTCAACGAGCGAGGCGGGACCGCCTACAAGGTCTTCCACGCCGAGGGCGAGGAGCCGGAAGTCGAGATCTGCGGCAAGACGGGCACGGCCCAGACCGCCCCGCAGCGCATCGACTCCAACCAGAACGACCGGATCGACCTCGAGGACGACATCGTCTACCAGGGCGACACCGCCTGGTTCGCCGGCTTCGCCCCGTATCGAAACCCGCAGATCGCCTTCGCCGTCGTCATCGAGTACGTAGAGAAGGGCGGCAGCGGCGGGCGAACCGCCGGGCCGGTGGCCAAGAAGGTCGTCGCCGCCTGCAAGGCCAGGGGATACATCAAGTGACGTCGGACCACAACCAACAACAGACCGACCGCGGCTGCCGGCTGCTGACTGCCGGCTCCTGACTACGGGCTATCAGAGAGTGCTTGACCTGCTCAGACATTATCTTCGCTACACGAGTTGGCCGATCATCGTGGCCATGGTCGGCCTGATCGTCATGGGCGTGATGTCCATCGACCTCTCGGAGCGGGCCGAGCAGGCCCCGCAGGGCCTGGCGGTGCGACAGACGGTCTGGGCGGGCGTGGCGGTGGCGGCGTTCATGCTGGCGACTTTCGTGCCCTATCAGAAGTTCGGCCGCCTGGCCTACCTGCTGTTCCTGCTGACGCTGGGGCTGCTGGTGCTGGTGTTCTTCCTCAAGCCCATCCGCGGCAGCCACCGTTGGATCAGCCTGGGGGGCTTTCAGCTCCAGCCTTCCGAGTTGGGCAAGATCAGCTTCATCATCGTCCTGGCCTGGTACCTGCGGTTCGGGGATCATTACCGCCGGCTCCGCGGGCTGATCCTGCCGGCTACCATCACTTTCGTGCCCATGGTCCTGATCCTCAAGGAGCCGGACCTGGGCACAGCCCTGCTGTTCCTGCCCACGCTGTACTTCATGCTGTTCATGGCCGGGGCGCGCCTCAAGCACCTGCTGAGCATCGTGGGCATCGCGACGGCGGTGCTGTTCGTGCCCGTGCCGCGGGCGGTCAACCAGAACTGGACCCGACAGGAGATCGAGGACCGAAAGGCCATCAGCTACTTCTCCTACGCCGTCGGCGGGCGGGAGTACGTCGTGTCGGCCGCCCCGCTGGCCATCATGGAGAACCACCAGGTCAAGCGGATCGACGGCTGGCTGCGCCAGGACGAGCCGTCCATCATCCGCGGCAAGGGGTATCAGCTTCACCAGTCCAAGATGGTGCTGGGGGCGGGGCGCTGGACCGGGCGCAGCGACTGGGACGACACCGACGCGTACTTCCGCGTCCTGCCCGATGACCACACCGACTTCATCTTCGCCGTGGTGGGCGGGCAGTGGGGCCTGGCCGGCTGCGCGCTGGTGCTGCTGCTGTACGGCGTGGTCTTCCTGTTCGGGGCGGAGATCGCGGCCATCACGTACGACCCGTTCGGACGGTTGCTGGCGGTGGGGGTGCTGGCGCTGCTGTTCACGCAGATCGTGGTCAACGTGGGGATGGCGCTGGGGCTGATGCCCATCACGGGCATGACCCTGCCGCTGGTCAGTTACGGGGGCTCGTCGCTGGTCATCAACTGCTTCGCCATCGGGCTGCTGGTCAACGTCGGGCAGCGCCGCCCCGTCGTCCTGGGCCGGCGCCCCTTCGAGTACGACCAAAGGAAGGAAAAGCCTCCCGCCCCTTACGGCCCGCTGAGCGACTCCGACTGGTCGCCCAGGACCAACGCCTGACGCGATTTTCGATTGTCGATTGTCGATTGGACGTCGGTGGTCGCGAACCCACAGCAAATCGACAATCGTCGATCGAAACGCTCTATTCCTGCGCCTCCGAGAAGCACCGCACGCAGAGCCATGCCCTTACTCAAGTAGCCCCCTATGCAAGTCGAAACGTATAGTGCGGGTTCAGGAGGCCGACAGGAGTGTCCCGGCCCAGTCCCGCACAACAGGAGGCTACCGAATGACCATAAGCACGTCCAAGGCAGGGCTGGGCTGGTATCTGGACCAGATCAAGAGCACGCCGCTTCTGACGGCCGACCAGGAGAAGCAACTCGCGCGGCGCATTCGCGAGCACAGCGATCCCGTCGCCCGCGAGCAGATGATCCAGGCCAACCTTCGCCTGGTGGTCAACATCGCCAAGGAATACTCCAATCCCGGCATGACCCTGGGCGACCTGGTGGCCGAGGGCAACCTCGGGCTCATGCGGGCCGTCGAGGAGTTCAACCCCGACGCCGGCGTGCGGTTCTCCACCTACGCCGCCTGGTGGATCAAGCAGGCCATCAAGCGGGCCATGATCAACGCCGGGCAGCCCATCCACATCCCCGCCTACCTGGTCAAGCTCATTACCAAGTGGCGCCGCGCCGCCCGCAGCCTCGAAGCCCGCCTGGGCCGCGTCGCCAGCGTCAAGGAGATGGCCAAGGCCCTGAAGATCAGCGAGAAGAAGGCCGGCATCATTCAGCAGGGCCTCAAGGCCGTCAACGCCCCCACGCAGATGGGCAACGGCGAGTCGCAGGCCATGAGCGAGATGATCCCCGACGGCAACGGCGCCGCCCCCGAGCAAGCCCTGCTCCAGGCCTCCAACGCCCCGTTCGTGCAGGCCCTGCTCCACAAGCTCGAGCCGCGCGAACGCCGCATCCTCGAGCTGCGATTCGCCCTCGACGGCTACGAAGGCCCCCCGCGGACCTTCAAGCAGATCGGCGAGATCGTCCACCTGACCCGCGAACGAGTCCGCCAACTCGAAAAGAAGGCCCTGGCCGAACTCAAGGGCCTGGCGGAAGAGAGGATCTAACAGGCGGACGGGATCACCAAGACCACCAAGATCACCAGGATCACCGAAAAGAAATAGAGATCACAAAGGACCGTCTTTGTGGTCTCTATCTCTTTTCCTGGTGGCCTTGGCGGTCTTCGTGATCTTGGCGGCTCGAGCCCTCAACAGCTCTCGGGCAGGAACGTGGGCATGTGGACCCCCTGGATCGGCTGGCAGGGGCCGCGGACCTGGCTGAAGTGCGTCTCGCAGTTCTTGGCGCCCCAGGCGTACAGCGTCCGCACCAGTTCGCTGCACTGCACGGGCGCCAGAAACACCGGGCATCGCCCGCGCTGGACGTTCAGTTCCGCCAGCAGCAGGGCGGCCGCCTGGGCGGGCGTGCGGGCCGTGCCGGGCCCGACCATGTTGCACCCGGCCGAGCCGGAAGAGGCCATGAACCCCTCCAGCTTGCCCGAGCCGTCCTCCAGCACCGACATGTGCCAGAACCCCTCCCGGTTGGCGATGAAGTGGCGGTAGTCCAGTCCGCGGTCCAGCCCGGCCACCTCGCGCTCCAGGGCCACCATCGCCTCCACGTCGTCCAGGACGGCCGGGCGGACGAACCGGTCCAGCTCGGTGCTCAGCTTCAGCCCCTCCGGCGGCACGTTCAGGAACATGTCCTGGTAGGGCGTCCGCGGGACGAAGCCCGCCCGCGTATACAACGAGAACGAATCGAGATTCATCGCGCTGCTGACCAGCCGCACCGGCTTGCCCTGCTGCTCCGCGATCTCGATGATCCGCGCCAACAGCCTGCGCGCCACGCCCGCGCCGAAATAGTTCGGGTGCACGTTCATGATCCCCAGTGAGACGTGCGTCGGGCGGGGATGGTAGAAGCACGAGCCGACCAGCCGGCCCTCCGCGTTGACCGCCGCCAGCCCGCACCCGGGCGTCAGGGCGTTGTACACGTCGAAGAACACCGTCGTACTCGCCGGTCCGCCCGAGAAGATGAGCGGGCGACCGTGCGACTGATACCACACGTTGGTCGACAGGCAGATCAACTCCGCCACGTCGCTGCGGTCCGCTGCGGTCATCGGCCGAATCTGAATGCTGTCACTCATATCCATGGCTCCCATTACGCCGTGACGCCCAGGAATCCTTCGTGGAAGAACACGGGCTTGAAGTTGTTCTCGCGGGCCCAGCGAATGGCGTTCTCCACGCGCTGGCGGTGATCGCTCAGGTAGTTGCGATAGAACGGCCAGAAGTACTGCTCGTGGGTGAACAGGTCGATGATCTCGGCCGTGTTGGGGTCCTTGAGCTGCGGGTCGAGCACGGGCACGACCTTCTCCGGCGCCGTGGAGTTGCAGACGATGTCCACGCGGGAGAAGACAATGCCGCTGTCGAAGTCCTTCCAGGCGTCGTGGCAGGAGAGGTACTCCGAGACGGCGTCGTTCCACAGGTAGTTGACGTCGTAGCGGCCCTTGGCGTTCTTGCGGAAGTACCCGCTGAGGACCCGAACGCCGCGGTCGTAAAGGGGCTTGAAGGCCGAGTGGCGCGTCATGCCCCAGTGGATGACCGTGGGCGGGGCGTAGGAGGCCTCGCCGGCGAAACGGTGGATCTGCTCGGCCACCTGGTCCAGGTCGGCGATGAGGACCTTGGGCTCGGCGTCCTGGTAGGGGCGGTCGGGGTCGTTCGCGCGGGCGTGGAAGGCGAGCTTGAGCCACCCGCTGCAATCGCGCCACTGGCCCTTGTAGCGGTCGGGGAACTGCGTGAGGTTGAAGTCCTCGCCGGTGGTGTAGTAGATGTTGACCGTGAACTTCACGCCGTAGCGGCGGTTCAACTCGCGGAGCATGTCCAGGTACCAGCAGTCCCACAGGCTCTTGGGCTTCTTCTGCGCGATGTCGCGGAGAAAGAAGCTGTTGTCGTCGATGGAGAAGCGGTAGCGGGGCAGCGACCTGCGGTCCCAGACGACGCGGGCGGTCGCCCTCTGTCCGGCCAGGGCGGGGCTGGTCGCTTCCAGGGTCGTCTCGTCGCTCGTCAGCGTCACGGAGACGGCGAACGTGTCGCCTTTTCGCTCGGCCGCCCGGCCGTTCACCCGCACCTCCACGCCGGGCGGTGCGTCGCCCTCCACGCGAATGGTCAGGCCGTCCTTGTCCTGCCGCCCGCAGCGGCGGTTGAGCACCGCCCCGTCGAACGGGGTGCGGATGCGGAGCTTGTCCTGGCCCGCGGCGCCCGCGGAACCAGCCGCTGCCGCCGCCAGTGCCGCCAAGGCCGTCGTCTGCGCGAACTGGCGCCTGCTCATGCGACGCCCGCAACAACGATTGCGGTCCTTCGACATGCTGGTTCTCCTTCCTCTCGGCCCAACGACCGGGCCGCAATTCGCTTGCACCCACCCGTGCGACGCGTGCATCATACGCCCAACGACCATAGAAAAGGAATCCTCCATGAGTGCCAATCGCGTCGTCCGGCTGTCCGCGGTCCTGTGCCTGGCCCTGCTGGTCACTCTGCCCTCCAGCCTGAGCGCCCAGCCCAAGCGCGACTCGCGCGATACGTGGCAGCAGCCCGATCGCGTGATCGACGACCTGAACCTCTCCCCCGGGCAGCGGGTTGCCGACATCGGTTGCGGCGGAGGGTACTTCGTCTTTCGCATGGCCAAGGCGGTCGCGGCGGAGGGCAAGGTCTACGGCACGGAGATCAGCGAGAAGGCCCTCAAGAGCGTCAAGGACCGCGTCGAGCGGGACAAGCTCACCCAGATCGAGCCGGTCCTGTCGGGGCCGACCGATACGAAGCTGCCCGACGCGTGCCTGGACGCCGCGCTGATCTGCAACGTGCTGCATCACGTGCCCAAGGACCAGCGTGCCGCCCTGGTCAAGGACATCGCCCGCTCGCTCAAGCCCGGGGCCTCGCTGTCCATCGTCGACTGGCGCGTCGACGCCAAGATCGACCACGACAAGGACCGGCGAATCCCCCGAGACGAGTTCCTCCAGCTTGCCAAGGATGCCGGGCTGACCCTCGATGCCGAGTTCCACTACCTCGTCCACCAGGTCTTCCTGCGGCTGCGAAAGAGCTCCTAGCCTGCCTTCGGCAGGCAGGGGCCTGAGTTACTTCATCTCGATCCGGACGACCGTGCAGTCCTCATCCGCCGCTTTGGCGCCCACGCGCAGCGTGCAGGCTTTGCCGGCCGGCTCGATCGCCGCCTTGACATCGCGCCCCAGCACGGCGGCGCGGGCGATCCGCTCCGCAGCCACCGGGACCTCCAGTCGCCCGTCGGCGGGCCAGTCGAACACGTGGGCGTAGATCACGCCCGCCCTTCGGGTGTAGCGTCCCCAGGCCGGGCGGTCAAACGGGCTGGCCTGCGTGGCGTAGATCGCCTCGCCGTTGGCCGCCAGCCACTTGCCGACCTCTCTCAGCCGCTCGGCGCTGGCCTCGGGGATGACCCCCTCCGCGGTCGGGCCCACGTTCAGCAGAAAGTTGCCCCCCTTGCTGGCGATGTCCACCAGCTTGCGGACCACGTCGCGCCGGCTCTTCCAGGCCTTGTCGTACGACTTGTACCCCCACGTCCCGTTGAGGGTCATGCAGGTTTCCCAGTCGTAGTTGAGCCCGGTGGCCGGAATCTGTTGCTCGGGCGTGCCGTAGTCGCCGTCGCCGGGCTTTCGCTTGCCCACGCGATTGTTCAGGATGATGTCCTTCTTGAGCGAGCGGACATACAGCTCCAGGTCCTTGCCGTCCTTGGCCGTCCACCAGTCCGTCCACTCGCCGTCGAAGAACAGGACGGCTGGGTCGTAGTTCTCGATCAGCTCGCGGAGCTGGCCCTTGAGGAAGGCGACGTACGCGGGCTTGTCGGTGACGGCGTTGAAACGGTAGGCCTTGCGCCCCTCATGCTTGGGGTTGTTCCGCTGGGCGGGGTGGTGCCAGTCGAGCTGGGAATAGTAGAACCCGAAGCGAATGCCCGCCTTCCTGCACTCGTCGGCCAGGGCCCGCATCGGGTCCTTGCCGTAGGGCGAGCGGCGGACGATGCTGTAGTCGCTCAGCTTCGTGTCGTACATGCAGAAGCCGTCGTGGTGCTTGGAGGTGATGACCATGTACTTCATCCCCGCCTGGCGGGCGAGCTGGACCCACTGGGCTGCGTCGAAGCGGACGGGGTTGAAGGTCTTGGCCAGGGGTTCGTACTCGGCCCGGCTAAGCAGGGCGTCGCACTGGATCCACTCGCTGCCGTGTTTGGGATCGACGACCTGGCCCTTCCACACGCCGGCGGGCTGGGCGTAGATGCCCCAGTGGATGAACATGCCGTAGCGGGCCTCGCGCCACCACTTCATGCGCTCGTCGCGTTGGGCGGGCGTTTCGGCGTAGGTGCGGGCGATGGCTCCCGCGGCCGGCGGCTGGGGCAGGACCTCCTCATGGTCGGCTGCCCGGGCGGGCGGGGCGGTGCAGGAGGACAGGAGGAGGGCCAGGGCGACCAGGCATATCACACTGCGCTTCATGGTCGGACTCCTGAAGAAGGGGCCGGCGGGTCGAGTCGACGCGCCCAGACTGTAGCCGACCGGCCAGCCGACCGCAAGCCGGCCGGGCGGCTGAGCGAAGCGGAGAAATCTTGCGAGCGACGGTTTACAGACGCGGCACTTCGGGTATCATAAGCCGATTACGAACCCCTGGCCCAAGCAAGCCAGCGTGAAGGAGCAGACTATGTCCAGGATTTCTCGTCGCAGTTTCGTGCAGGGGGCCGCCGCCGCCGGCGCCGCGCTGGCCCTGCCCATCCGCAACGTCCTCGGCGCCAATGAGAAGGTCCGCATCGCCAGCATCGGCCTGGGCGGACGCGGGTCGGGCTCGGCTGGATGGTTCAGCAAGATCCCCGGCGTCGAGATCGTCTGGCTGTGCGAGCCGGATTCCAAGCGTCTGGCTGCCGCCAAGAAGCGGTACCCCAACGCCCAGGCCGACGCCGACTGCCGCAAGGCTCTCGAAGACAAGAACGTCGACGCCGTCGTCATCTCCTCGGCCAGTCACCAGCACGCCCTCCAGGCGGTCTGGGCCTGCCAGGCGGGCAAGGACGTCTACGTCGAGAAGCCGGTGTCGCACACCGTGTGGGAAGGGCGGCAGATCGTCGAGGCCGCCCGCAAGAACAACCGCATCGTCCAGGGCGGCACGCAGCAGCGGTCCGACCCGGTCCAGGAGAAGATCCGCGAGTTCATCAAGTCCGGCAAGCTGGGCAAGATGCAGCACATTCGCGGCATGAGGTACGGCTATCGCCCGTCGATCGGCAAGCGGAGCGAGCCGCTCACCCCGCCCGCCGAGGTGAACTACGACGTCTGGCTGGGCCCGGCCCAGGACCTGCCCATGTACCGCAAGCAGTTCCACTACGACTGGCACTGGATCTGGAACACCGGCAGCGGCGAGATGGGCAACTGGGGCGTCCACGTGCTGGACGACATCCGCAACATGCTCGATGACCGCTGCTCGCTGCCCAAGCGGATCCTGGCCGCCGGCGGGCGCGTGGGGCTCAAGGACGACGCGGGCGAGACCCCCAACATGCACGTGGTGTACTTCGACACGGGGATCGTGCCGGTGATCTTCGACCTGTGCGGGCTCTACTCCAAGCCCGACAAGAAGACCGAGCCCGCCTTCAAGGGCGTGCGCAGCGGCTACGTGATCCAGTTCGAGAACGGCTACTACGCCGGCGGGCGCGGCGGCGGCAAGGCCTACGACAAGGACGGCAACAGCATCGCCCAGTTCCGCGGCGACGCCGGCGGCGGGCACGCCCAGAACTTCATCGACGCTGTCCGCTCCCGCGACCGCAAGAGCCTCAACGCCGAGATCGAGCAGACCCACTACACCAGCTCCTGGTGCCACCTGGCCAACGTCGCCTACCGCCTCGGCAGCCAGTACAAGAAGGAGCAGGTCCTCGATATCGCCAAGGACTTCAAGCCCTGGCAGGAGCTGATCGACGGCTTCCAGGCCAACCTGGAAGTCAACGGCGTCCAGCTCGACGCCGCCACCATGCAGTCCAGCGCCATCCTGGAGATCGACCCGGCCAAGGAAGTCTTCACCGGGCCCAGCGACACCCCGAAGGCCCAGGCCCTGCTCACCCGCGAATACCGCAAGGGCTACGAGATGCCCAAGGTGTAGTTCGATTGTCAGTTGACAATCGACAACTGCCCATTGACCACTGAAGACAAGGGCAGCCGTCCAGGCGACGGCTGCCCTTGTTCATCTTTGCCGCCGCGGGCTACTTGCGCCAGCCCACCGGCTGGGTGAAGGCGGCCTCGTACTCCATCTCGTTCTGGGGCGGCACGAGCATCTTGCGGTCGCTGCGGACCACCGCCCGCACGAACATCTCCCGCCCGGTCAGGCGATAGGTCGCGGTGGGGCCCTCCACACGGGCCAGGCGCTTGCCGATTTCGGCGGAGTATTTCCGACTGGCCCGCCCGGGCTTGCCGTCCGGGTCCCGGCAGGCCACCGGCGTCGAGGACAGGTCGCACCCTTCCGGCGTGCCGTAGAACTCCACCGCGTAGTGCACGCCGGGCTCGACCCGGGCCGAGACGCGCAGTTCGCCCGCGCTCGCGTCGAACTCCAGCGTCTCCAACTCCAGGCCGTTGGTGAAGTAGAAGTCGCCTTCCGTCAGGGCCCGCAGGATCGCCTTCTCGCTCAGCTCCTTCGCGCGGACCATCACCCAGCCCTGCGTGACGTTGGCGTTGGTGGGGCTCATGTTGCTGTAGTCGTGGGAGTCGTCGGTGGCCGTGCCGTACAGCACGTCCCGCCCGCGGACCAGGCGCAGCGTGTTGGCGATGTCCCACAGCCGTTCGTGGCAGGGATGGCGGGCGTTGCCGCGGAACAGCGCCCCGTCCCACGGGTTGAGAATCTCCAACAGGCACGGGTCGCTCACCTCGGCCAGGTCTTCCGCCGTCAGGCTGTAGCGGGGCCAGTTGGGATGGTTGACCATCGGCAGGATCGTCTTGTCGGCCGCCAGCGCCTGCTCGTGCACCGCGGCTACGTTCTTGACCAGCGTGTCGCACTCGTCCTTGCCCGCCAGCGGCTTGATCAGTTCCACGCATCCAAGCATGTTCACGTGGATCTGCGTCCGCTTGGCGAAGTTCGTGGTGATCTCCTCGCCCTGGATCAGGAGGAACCGCCCCGGTTCGTTCAGCCGGGCCGCCACCTCCTGGTAGGTCTTGAGGCGGACCTGGTGCTTTCCGTTCAGCACGCGGGTCTCGACCCAGCGGTCGCCGAACCGGCGCCCGGCCCGCTCCAGCATGGCCGTCCAGTCCTTGCTCTTGAGGTCGTAGTCCTTCCATCGCTCGCCGCGGGAGAGGATGTTGTGGTCGGTCAGGATCAGGAACTGATACCCGCTGGACTTGTACAGGTCGCCCACGAGTTCGGGGAAGTTGCGCCCGTCGCTCCAGAAGGAGTGGGCGTGTATGTTCCCGCGGAACCACTGCTCCCGCCCCTGGCCGCCGCAACCGCCCAGCAGGATCGCCGCCAGGACCAATACCGTCGCCCGTACCAGCGCCGTCGTCTTGCTCATGATCGTCTCCGACAGGAAGGACTCTGCGCAGGGGCTAACGGGGTGGCAAACAGGATATTCGTCGGTCACGTACAGTTGTGCATCCACCGAAGATACAGTCTTGGGCCAAGGCCCGGGCCCATCGGCTCGTTGACCTGCCTGGAACAACTCGATAGGCTCACCAGCATGTCGGGGAGAGTGAGCAGGTTGGGCGGCGGGCGGTTGCAGCCGGCCATCGCAGGTCTGGCGGCGTGGGTGGGCGTGGTCTTCACCTGCGTGCTGCATTACGGCTGGCCCGCCAACGTGGGCACATACTCGGCGCTTGCCGGCGGGTTGGCGTTCGTCGCCATGGCCGTGCTGGCCCGCGGGCGATGCAGCCGTTGGGTCTGGTGGGGGGGCTTCATCCTTCACAACTTCTTCCTGCTGGTACCAATGGAAACCGCGAGCCTGCTGGATTTCGGAACCGGGCGTAAGGGAGTGTCGGCCTCTCTCTACCTATTCGACACGCACGTACTTCTGTACCGCAAGGACGGGCCCAACACTCGGTTGCTGCGGCGGCTTGGAACTGACCGCGAGGCCAGGTGGAGGTTTGCTGCCACCCGGACGGATACTTTCGGCTTTGGCAGTTGGAGAGACGGATTCGACGTGACGGTCGAGTTTGCCTTGATCGGCCAGCCTCACCTGGGGCCCGTACTGGCGCGGGTGCCGGATGATCCTGCTCGTCGACAGGTGCTGATTTGCCTTTGCGATCCGGAGAACTGTGCGCGCGTGTACCAGGAGATGCTGCTGGTGATGCTGTGGGAATACGGGTACCCGCCCGGTCTGGACGCCCAGTCGTGGTGGGCTAGGCACGCCGAGATATTCCGAACTCATCCGGACCCTGAGGCAACGGCGAGGCTTGTAGACGGGCTCGCGGACCATTTCAGGAAGGTCCTGGAGGAGCGACCGGCGAAGCAGCCCGAGGTCGACCTTGCCTGGGCGGTGTTGAATTCGCAGGGCGGCGTCGTAGGCGGCGACCATCGGCTCTCCGTCGCCTTGAAGGCTATCTACGGACAGCCGCTCGCTGCTGACGCCTGGGTCAACCGGATCGCCTGGTGGGCGGCCGCGACACCCGCTGTGTCAACCACAACGTCGGCTCCGCACCTTGGCACCGGGCCGTAATCCCGCGACGCCTTGGCCGTTATCCCCCTAGACCCTGTCGAAAGGAACGCTCATGAACCGCACGCGTCTTCTGATCCTGTCGGCCTGGCTCGTTCTGGCCATCATCCCGGCCGCCCGGGCGGGGGAATCCTATCTCGAACAGTCCGACGTCTTCGTCAGCGGGCAGGAGGGCTACCACACGTACCGCATCCCGGCTGTCATCGTCACGCCCAAGGGCACGGTGCTGGCCTTCTGCGAGGGGCGCAAGGGCGGGCGCGGCGACGCGGGGAACATCGACCTGCTGCTCAAGCGCAGCCTCGACGGCGGCAAGACCTGGCAGAAGACCCAGGTCGTCTGGGACGACGAGGGCAACACGTGCGGCAATCCCTGCCCGGTCATCGACGCCAAGACCGGCACGATCCACCTGCTGTTGACCCACAATCTCGGCAGCGACCACGAGCCGGCCATCATTGCGGGCAAGAGCCAGTCCACCCGGACCGTCTGGATCGCCCGCAGCGCCGACGACGGGGTCTCCTGGAGCAAGCCCGTCGAGATCACCGCCCAGACCAAGAAGCCCGACTGGACCTGGTACGCCACCGGCCCGGGCGTCGGCATCCAGCTCACCCGCGGCAAGCACGCCGGACGGCTGGTCGTGCCCTGCGACCACATCGAGAAGGACACCAAGAAGTACTTCTCGCACGTGATCACCAGCGACGACGGGGGCAAGACCTGGGCGCTGGGCGGCTCGAGCCCGGTCGACAAGCTCAACGAGTGCCAGGTGGCCGAGCTGAGCGACGGCAAGCTCCTGCTGAACATGCGCAACTACGACCGCAAGAAGACCACGCGGGCCGTCTGCGTCAGCGCCGACGGCGGGGCGACCTGGGGCGAGGTGAAGCACGAGGAAGCCCTGCCCGAACCGATCTGCCAGGCCGGCCTGCTGCGACACTCGTGGAAAGAAGCTTCCGTCCGCAGCCGGCTTTTGTTCAGCAACCCCGCCGACCCCAAGGCCCGCGTGCGGATGACTGTCCGCGTCAGCTACGACGAGGGCAAGACCTGGGCCCACAGCAAGGTGCTCCACGAGGGGCCGTCGGCCTACTCGTGCCTGGGCGTGGAGAAGGACGGCACGGCCCTGTGCCTGTACGAGGCCGGGCAGAAGAGTCCCTACGAGAAGATCGTCCTGGCCCGCTTCGATCTGAGATGGCTGACCGGCGGGGCCGACTGGGTCTACAAGATCGACCCGCAGGCCGGGGCGGACCTGCTGGCGGAGTTCGCCAAGACCTACAAGACAGCCGACGAGTGGAACGCCCGGGCGACGATGCTGCGTGAGCAGATCCTCCGCGGGATGGACCTCTACCCGCTGCCCAAGCGGATGGAACTCAAGCCGGTGATCCACTCCCGCCGCGAGTACAAGGGCTACACCGTCGAGAACGCCGCCTTCGAGAGCCTGCCCGGGTTCTGGGCGACCGGGCTGCTCTACCGCCCGCTGGGCAAACAGGGCAAGCCGGTCGGCATCCTCTGCCCGCACGGGCACGCCGCGCCGCTGGTGGGCGGTGGGCGCTTCCGCAAGGACCAGCAATACCGTTGCGGCGTGCTGGCCCAGATGGGCGCGGTGGTCTTCAGCTACGACATGGTCGGCTGGGGCGACAGCAACCAGGTGCCCCACACCGATCCCAACGTGGTGGCCCTGCAAACGTGGAACTCGATGCGGGGGATCGATTTCCTGCTCAGCCTGGGCGTGGACCCCAAGCGGATCGGCGTGACCGGATGCAGCGGCGGCGGGACGCAGACCTTCCTGGTCACCGCCCTGGACCCGCGGGTGTCGGTCTCGGCCCCGGTGGTCATGCCGTCGGCCCACTTCTACGGGGGCTGCCGGTGCGAGAGCGGCAAGCCCATCCACCATTCCGCGGTCCACCAGACCAACAACGCCGAGATCGCCGCCCTGGCCGCCCCCCGGCCGACGCTGCTGGTCTCCTGCGGCGGGGACTGGACCAAGTTCACGCCCGAGGTCGAGTTCCCCTACGTCCGCAACGTCTACAAGCTGCTGGGCGCCGAGGACCAGGCCGAGAACGCCCACTTCGCCAACGAAGGCCACGACTACGGCGCCAGCAAGCGCCAGCCCGTCTACAAGTTCTTCGCCAAGCACCTGGGCCTGTCCACCGAGGGCCTGGTCAAGGCCGACGGCAGCATCGACGAGGGCGGCGTCCAGATCGAGAAGCTCGAGGCCCTGCGGGTCTGGACCGACCGGCATCCCCGCCCCGAGTACGCCCTGCCTGACGCGGCGGCCGTCTGGGCCGCCCTGCAGAAACTCCAATAGGACTGCATTTCACGATCCGTCGTCGCCAATCCGCTGGCTTTCGCCGACTGCCTTTGCCATAATGGGCAGGCCATGGACGGACAAGAGGGCTTTCACCGGATGAAGAGAAGCGGCTGGATTCTCTGGTTGGCTCTGTGGGCGAGCATCCTTGTGTCCCCGTTGCTGGGCGTCTCCTGTCGGCGGGAGCAGACGGCCAAGAGATACAAGCTCGCCTTCATCACCAACAACAAGTCGGACTTCTGGGAGATCGCCCGCGCCGGCTGCCACGCCGCCCAGCAGGACCTGGGCGACGTCGAGTTGCTCTTCCGCATGCCCGCCAAGGGGACGGTCGAGCAGCAGGACGACATTCTGAGGGAGATGATCCACCTGGGCGCCCAGGGGGTGGCCGTCAGCCCCATCGATCATGCCCGCCAGGGCCAGATCCTCAACGAGGTGGCCCGACACGCCCTCCTGATCACGCAGGACAGCGACGCCCCCGAAAGCAACCGCCGCTGCTACATCGGCACCGACAACGAAGCCGCCGGACGCCAGGCGGGCGAACTGCTCAAGCAGGCCCTGCCGGAGGGCGGCACGGTGATGGCGTTCGTCGGGAAGACCGAGTCGCCCAACGCCAGCCGCCGCATCCACGGCCTCCGCGGCGCCCTGGACGGATCGAACGTCCGGCTGATCGGCATCCAGACCGACGACACCGACCGTGCCCGCGCGGTGAAGAACGTCGCCGACGCCCTGGACAAATACCCGGACCTGGCCGGCGTGGTCGGACTGTGGAGCTACAACGGCCCGGCCATCCTGAACGCGCTGCGGTCGGCGGGCAAGACCGGCCAGGTGCAGGCCGTCTGCTTCGATGAGGAAGACAAGACCCTCGAAGGGGTGCGCACAGGCGAGATCTACGCCACCATCGTTCAGCAGCCGCGCGAGTTCGGCTACCTCTCGATCCAACTCATGCACGACATCCTCGACGGCAAGCCCGCGCCGAGCGGGCCGGTCATCGTCCCCACGCTCGTGGTCGACAAGCACAACGTCGACGCCTTCTGCAAGCAGACGGATCGCCTGCGCCAGGGCGGGTAGCTCAGACGCCCGCGCTACTGGATCGCCTTCTTGTCGGTGATCAGCAGCGGATAGTCCAGGCAGGGCACGTTCTTGAACCGCCAGATCGCTCGCTGGTACGGCTTGTCCGCTTTCCGCTCGACGCTCTCCATCGCGAATGCCTTCTGTGAGATCGGGTCCACAAGCACCGGCTCGCGAAGCAGGCTGGCCGCCTTGCCGTCGCACGAGAAGTCCACGTCCACCGTCACGGGCGGAGCGTCGTCCTGGACGTTGACGGCCTGGTAGTAGGCCAGCATCGGCTGGCCCGAGCGGCGGAAGAGCATCGTGTTCGGTTGCTGGGGCTCGGCCTGGCCGGCCGCCGGCGTCAGGGCGCAGTAGTAGTTCGGTTCGGCGGTCGCCTGGTCGTCCAGCAGCGTCGCGACGCTCTGCATGGCCGCGTACGCGAGTTTGGGCGTGTATATCTTGCCGTGCAGCAATCCGAGCATGACCGGCGGGCGCTCCTGCCCGTTGGCCTGGCGGTAGGGGGCTTCCATCAGGTCGCACAGATGGAAATACTGGGCCAGGTCCAGGTCCATGAACAGGTCCAGCATGATGCGCCGGACGACCCACTTGGCCTGGTTGCGCTGGTTCATGTTCCACAGGTGCATCCACGTGTCGCTGTGCCCGGTGGTCTGGGCGGGGGCGCCGCACTCGCCCTGCCACAGCCGCACGTGCGGCGCCAGGCGCCGCAAGACAGAGCGGATGCGGGCGACCGTCGAGGCGTAGTTGATCTCCGGGATCATCTCCCGGTTGTACGGGTGGATGGAGAAGAGGTTGATGTGCGGCCCCATGCCGGCCTGGAGGCATTTCTCGATCCAGGTCGGGTCCATGCCGGAGATGCACGCCGCGATCTGGGCCTTGGGATGCGTCTGGCGGATGGCCCGGGCGCTGATCTCCACCAGCTTGGCGTACTCCACGGGCGACGACTTGTGCTTGGGGTGCCAGAACACGGAGATGTTGGGCTCGTTCCAGATCTCCCATTGCGCGACGCGATCCTTGTATCGCTCGCCCAGGGCCCGCAGGAAGGCCTCCCACGCCTTCACGCCTCGCTCGCCGTCGTACAGCGGCACCTGACCGACGGCCGACTCGTGGGGCGAGTCCGGACTATACAGCTTGTTGCCGTAACCCACGTTGAACCACGGCTGCACGCCGGCGGCGATGACGGCGTCGACCACCTCGTCCAGCCAGGCGAAGTCGTACACGCCCTCCTTCGTCTCGCATCGCGACCAGCCCGTCTGCAGGCGGGCCCACTTGGCGCCCAGGGCGGCCAGGTGAGCGTAGGTCTTCTCGGGGAGGTACATCCGGCGATCCAGGCACTCCATGCCCACGCCGACCCGCGACGAGGCAATCTCCTTGGCGCTTCTGATCTTCAGCGCGGCGACCTGCTTCAGTCCGCTCGCCTCTTGCCAGTTCGCGTCGGCCGGCTGGGACGCCGGCGGGTCGGCCGCCAGCGCCCGCAGACTCGACAGCGGCAGCGCCGCCAGGCCTGCACTACCCAGAAACGTGCGACGATTCATGGCCGTCTCCTGCGCCAGGCCGGTTGTGGGTGGCCGGCTGGTTCTCACAATCGCGGTTCTTCCAGCGGCACAGGACAGTAGTCCTTGCGGCCGCATGTGGTGCACTCGTTGCCGGACCAGACGTTGTCCAGCATGTCCAGCACGGGGTCGATGAGACTCAACTCGTCGGTCCAGATGCCCGCCTCGAAGTTTCGGCGTCTGGGCGATTTGGCCCCCAGGCCCGCGCCGGTGAGGTTGGCCGAGCCCAGGTACATCCACCGCCCGTCGGCCACTACCGCCTTGGCGTGCAGCCGCACGCAGCGGCGCATGTGCAGCAGGGCGGGCCGGCCTCGCTCCTTCAACTCGCCCAGAAGCGCCCCGCTGGGCACGCCGCTGTGCAGCAGGCGGGTCTCGATGCCGTTTCGACTGAGCTGCTCGAAGACCTCCAGGATGCTCGTTCCCTGGGGCGCCGCCCGACCGCCCGGCATCAGCCCGCCCATGTGCAGGTCCTTGACGTCGGCGGTGGCGATGAACAGCCGATGCCGGCACGCCCGCAGGGCCTCGCCCAGCGCCCCGGCCAAGTGGTCCGCGTTGAGAATGAGCCGGATCAAGTTGCGAACCAACCCCTCTTCAATACCCAACGGTCAACGGTTAAAGGTCGATTCTCTACCGACAAGCGAGACGCCTGTCGTACCGTTTTCACTCGAGCGTCCGCAGGCGGATATTGCGGATCACGCCGTAGGTTCGCCACGTGGCGATGCCCAGCGGGACGCACTCCTCGACCTCCGGGCGGATGGAGAACTTGTGCTCGGCCCGCGGGATGTCGATCATGCGCTCGTCGTCCAGGTAGCACTCCACCTTCTCCTTGGTCACGCGGACCAGGACCTTGTACCACTTCTTGTCCTTCAACTCGCTGAACTTGGAGAACGGGTTGTCGCTGGCGTCGTACCCGTCGATACACGAAACGCCGATGATCGAGCCGCCCCAGCCGCCGATCACGAACGTCAGCGGGTCCTTGCCCACCGGGAAGGTCAGCGCACAGGGGAAGTCGGTACCGTCGGCCCGCATGAACTCGATGTACACCTCGTAGTCCTCGCGCGGCACGACGCCGGTGTAGGTCGCCCCGGTGCACATCTCGCCCATCTCCAGGTGAAGGCAGCCGTCCTTGGCGTGCACCTTGCCCTCGCCTCCGAACTTGGGAACCTTCCAGCCGGTCAGTGTCCGCCCGTCAAACAGCGCCTCCCATCCGTCGGCCAGGCGTTCGGTTGCCGAATGCGTTGCGGGTGTCTTGGCGACCGGCTGGGTGGCAGCCGGCTGGGTCGCCGGGCTCGGTGTGCTCTTCTCTTTGCCCTGGTCGCAGGAGGCCAGGGTCAGGGCCAGCAGCGGCAGGGTCAACACCGGCAGCAGCGTGGACGCGAAACGGGAAACGACGGTGCGATTGACCATGGGCATACTCCTCAAGTTGGAAACCACTTTCAGTGTACCGACTTTTCCGCCCGGGCGAAACCCGCAGGCGTGCGCGGCGGACAGTTTTCGCCGCTCGCCGAAACGCCGGCGGCGATCCGGGTTTTCCATGAACCGGCCTTGCCTTGCCATCGCCGGACGTGTCCGTGTAGAATAGTTTGTGGCGCAAGTTCAGATCGATGATGCCGAGGCAGGCAATGAGACTCTGTCGTGCGTATATGGTGTTGGCAGTGCTCCTGGCGATGACGGGGTGCGGCAAGAACGCGCCCAAGTCGCCCGTGACCCGGCTGCGCCAAGCCGTCGAGCAGGGCCGGACCGCGGAAGTCCGCCAACTCCTGGCCGACGGGGTGAGCGCCAACGAGCCCAACGAGTTCGGGGCGACCGCCGTCCACGTGGCCGTCCTGTGCGGGCGGACCGAACCGCTGCGGGTGCTGCTGGAGGCGGGCGGCGATCCCAACCGCGCCACGCCCGCGGGGCTCACGCCCCTTCACCTGGCCGTCGGCCGAGGTGATGCCGAGGCGATCCGGATCCTGCTCCAGCACGGCGCCAAGGCCGACCAGGGCGACGCCCGGGGCCGCACGCCCCTGCACTACGCCCAGCAGACACACCAGGCCGATCTCGCTAGGCTGCTGGGCGGCAGCGCGTCCGGACCGGACGAAGTTCCCCCCAGCCGGGAGTCGAACTCGGGGCCGGGGGGCCAGCCATGACCGCGTTCAACCGTCCATCCAGGCGGGCGTTTACGCTGGTCGAGCTGCTGGTGGTCATCTCGATCCTGGCCCTGCTGCTGGCGATCCTCACCCCTTCGCTGCATCGGGCCCGCGAGATGGCGCGTCTGATCACCTGCCAGACCCGCATGGCCGCCCTCCAGAAGGCCAGCACCGCCTACGCCACCGCCAACCACAGCTTCTTCCCCCACTATGCGCAGTGGTTGTGCATCGGGAACGGCACCTCCAACAGCCGCGCATGGCTCGAACGGGGCACCCTTTGGCCCTACATGCGCCAGCCGTTGGCCTACCTCTGCCCGGGCGACGACCTCAAACGCCACGATCCCGGGCCCGGCGTCACGCCCCGGGCCATCGGCACCGGCTCGGGCTATGGCGACTACGTCATCCATAGCTACGTTCGCATCGGCACGATCTGCAATTACGTGGAAAGCCATATGGGCGGTGCGACGGCCGATCCGCGCAATCCAGGCAAGGCGGACCACATCCGGGCCTCCGATTTGTTGCCCGGCTTCATGACTCCAGCCAAGACCGGCAACATCCCCGGCACGACCATCCCCTACGCCAGCGCGCCGCTGAGCCCGGCGCGGATCGGCATGTACTTCGAAGAGGCCCAGGGCACCGAATTCGAGATCGAAGACGCGTACCGGCCGTCCGGCTACGGGCTCAACGCGCTGCTGAACGACGGGCACAGCTACTACGACTACGCCCAGGACTTCATGACCATCCGCCACAGCGGCAACGGCAACATCGTCTTCTACGACGGGCACGTCATGTACGCCGACGCCAGACGGTACAACATGTACCCGGCCGACGGCTACACCGAGGCGGTCGTCCTCACCGGCATCGAGCCGGTCAAGCCCTGACGCCCGGGCCGTCCCGCGCCCCTCTAAGAACTCTCCCGCCCAGCCCGTCTTGAAGGAGGACGAAGCGACGATTGGCAATCGCCTCTCGGGCGTGTACAATCACGGCTTCCAGAAGTCCGGAAAGAAGAAAGCGCAATGAGCGGTCGGTGCATTCAGGGTCTCCAGTCCGTGGCTGGCCAGGCGTGCGGCGGGGTGCTGGTGATCGGCAACTTCGACGGCGTCCACTTGGGCCACCAGCGACTGCTGCGCGAGGCGGGAGAGCTGGCCCGCCCCAGCCGCCTTCCGGTGGTGGCGCTCACCTTCGAGCCGCCACCCGATCGGGTCACTCATCCCCAGGACCGTCCCGAGCGGATCACCCCCGCCGACGAGAAGTGTCGCCTGCTCCTGGACGGCGGGGCTGACTACGTCGTCGTCCTCACAGCCGACCGCGAACTGCTGAGCAAGACTCCCGAGCAGTTCATCGACGAGGTCCTTCGCGACCGCCTGGGGCCGCGGTTCATCGTCGAGGGCGAGGACTTCCGCTTCGGACGCCACCGCGCGGGCGACGTGCATACCCTGCGCCGGGCCGGCTTCGAGGTCCGCATCGCCCAGCCTGTCGTACTGGAGCTGGACAACGCCCCGAAACGGGTCTCCAGCACGCTCGTCCGCGACCTGCTCCGCTCCGGGGCGGTCGAGCAGGCCGCCCGCTGCCTGGGCCGGCCTTTCGTATTGTACGGTACGGTGGTGGGCGGGCACGGCCGCGGACGCCTGCTGGAGTTCCCCACCGCCAATGTCGGCGGGGGGGAGCAGATCTGCCCCGCCGACGGCGTGTACGCGGGGCGGGCGGCCGTCGCGGGTATCGACTGCCCCGCGGCCATCAGCATCGGCGTCAAGCCCACCTTCGGTCCGTCCGAGCGGACCGTCGAGGCCTTCCTGCTGGACGCGGAAGGCGACTTCTATCACAAGCCGGCGGCCCTGTCGTTCTTACGCTACCTGCGCCCGCAGGAGACCTTCGAGACGGCGGCCGCCCTCAAGGACCAGATTGCCAAGGACGTTCAACGTGTGCGAGAACTCACTTCCGCGTCCGCCTGAGGCGGTTGTTCGGCGGCTGGCCCAGGCGCGGTCGCTGCTGGTGGTGACCCACGCTCGCCCCGACGGGGACGGATTGGGCTCGATGTCGGGCCTGGTCCGGTCGGCCCGCCTGGCGGGCAAGGCCGCCCGCGGCCTGCTCGGCGACGCCATGCCCGAGCGGTACACGTTCCTCTTTGGCGACGAACCGCCCGCGGGCGCCGCGGAATCCGCGGCGCTGGCCGACCAGGCGGACCTGATCGTCGTCGTCGATACCTGCGCATACGCCCAGCTCGACGGCCTGGCGGACGTGCTGAGGGCGCGGCGCGACAAGGTCCTCGTGCTCGATCACCACGTCGGCGGCGACGACCTGGGCTGCCTGGTCTGGCAAGACTCCTCTGCCGCGGCCGCCGGCGTGCTCGTCGACGAGGTGCTGCAAGCACTCGCCTGGCCCACCGACCTGCACGTGGCCGAGGCGCTGGCCGTCGCCCTCACCACCGACACCGGCTGGCTGCGATTCTCCAACACGGATGCCCGAGCCCTGCGCTGCCTGGCCCGGCTGCTGGAGGCCGGCCTGCATATGGACCGTCTCTTCCAGCGCCTCTACCAGAACGATCGCGTCGAGCGGATCAGGCTCATGACGCGCATGCTCGAAAGCCTCCGCCTCCACTGCGGCGGGCGACTGGCCACCATGGTCATCCGACACGCCGATTTCAACGCCGTCGGCGCCCGCTTCGACGAGACCGAGAACCTCGTCAACGAGCCCATGCGCCTGGCCTGCGTGGAAGTGGCCATCCTGGCGGTGGAGAACACCGAGTGCGTCCGCGTAAGCCTCCGCAGCCGGGAGAAGGTGGACGTAGCCGCCATCGCCAGGCGCTTCGGCGGGGGCGGACACCGCCGGGCAGCCGGCCTGCGACTTCAACAGGACGTGGACGAGTTGATGGGCCAACTCGTCCAGGTCTGCCAGGCGGAACTGGGCTGCTGAGCGCCGGGCTCATCCGCCCCTGTGCCGGGCCAGGGCCGTCGAATCAAAGCCCAACCTTCGCGCCGCCAGGGAGCACAGAGATGAACCGACGCGCGTTTCTGAAAGCAGCAAGTGCAGCGGCCGCCTGGGCGGCCTGGGGTTCGCCCGCGAGGGCCCAGGCCCGCAAGAGGCCGCCCAACATCGTCTTCTTCCTGGTCGACGACATGGGCTGGCAGGACACCTCCGAGCCGTTCTGGCGCGAGCCGACCGACCTGAACCGCCGCTACCGCACGCCGAACATGCACCGCCTGGCCGGCCGGGGCGTGAAGTTCACCCAGGCCTACGCGTGCAGCGTCTGCTCGCCCACGCGGGTGAGCCTGATGACCGGGTTCAACGCCGCCCGCCATCGCGTCACCAACTGGACGCTCCGCAAGGACCGCTGCCAGGACGCCCCGCACCCGCGCCTGCGCATGCCCGAGTGGAACTGCAACGGCCTGTGTCCTCAGGGCGGCCTGCCGCGATCGGTCCACGCGACGCCGCTTCCCGAGTTCCTCCGCCGCGCGGGCTACCGCACCATCCACGTCGGCAAGGCCCACTGGGGGGCGCTCGGGACGACCGGCGCCGATCCGCGCAACCTGGGTTTCGACGTCAACATCGGCGGCCACGCCGCCGGCGGGCCCGGCAGCTATCTCGGCAAGCAGGACTTCAGCGCCGCCTGGCGCAAGGGCGATCGCATCTGGGACGTGCCCGACCTCGACAAGTATCACGGGCAGGATGTCTTCCTCACCGAGGCGCTCACCCGCGAGGCCAAGCGGGCCTTCGCCGACGCCGTGGCCCAGGACAAGCCCTTCTACCTCTACATGTCCCACTACGCCGTTCACGTGCCCTTCGCCCCGGACGAGCGGTTCGTCCAGGCCTATCGCCGGGCCGGCCTGGACCAGACCGAGTCCATGTACGCCGCGCTGGTCGAGGGCATGGACAAGAGCCTGGGCGACATCATGGACCATCTCCAGGCGCTGGGCGTGGCCGACAACACCATCGTGCTGTTCATGAGCGACAACGGCGGGCTCAGCGCCCACGGGCGAGGCGGAAAGCCCCACACGCACAACCGCCCGCTGTCCAGCGGCAAGGGCTCAGCCCGCGAGGGCGGCATCCGCGTGCCCATGCTGGCCTACTGGCCCGGCGTGACCAGGGCGGGCTCGACCTGCGACGAGCTGGTGATGATCGAAGACTACTTCCCAACGATCCTGGAACTCGCCGGCGTCCGCGACGCCAGGCAGGTCGGCGGGGAGATCGACGGCGTCAGCTTCGTGCCCCTGCTGCGCGGAGGAAAGGGCCCAGCCGACCGGGCCCTGGTCTGGCATTACCCGAACGTCTGGGGGCCCCAGGGGCCCGGCATCGGTCCGTACAGCGCCATCCGCCAGGGCGATTGGAAGTACATCTACTACCACGACGGGCCGCGGGAAGAACTGTTCAACCTGGCCGACGACATCAGCGAGACCCGCAACCTGGCCGACCAGAAGCCTGAGATTCGCAGCCGGCTGGCCCTGCTCTTGCGGGAGTACCTCCTGCGGGTCAAGGCCCAGATGCCCGTGGACAAGAAGAGCAACACGCCCGTATCCCTGCCCGGGACCTGAAGACCCGCCCGCGTCGGACGCGGTCAGCGGGACGCCTTCTTCTCGAGAAAGTGCATCAGGCGGCAGAGCATGCGGTTGCAGGGCACGCTCACCAGGTGGCGCTCGCCCAGGTCGACCACCTGCCCGTTGAGGGCGTCGATCTCCGTGGTCCGTCCCTCTCGGACGTCCTGGAGCATGGACGACTCGTGTGCGGCGGTGGGGGGGACCAGCTTGCTGTAGAACACGTCCAGGAACGCGTCGGCGCCGTCCCAGTGCGTGCGGTAGCCGCAGGCGTCCATTACGGCGTACACCTCGCGGACGACGCTGTCCATGATGGCCCTGCCGTCCTCGCGGGCGGCCAGCTCGCCGTAAGGCACGCCCAGCACCGCCCCCAGCGGATTGAGGGCGCAATTGTAGAGCATCTTGGCCCACAGGTCCTTTTCGATGGCCTCGGTGGGCTGGCAGGGGATGTCGCCGGCGGTGATGAGCCGGCACAGCTCCGCCACGGGGGCCAGGTCCCCGACGTACAAACTGCCCACGTGGATGGCGTCGGCGTGGACGGTGACGGTGACCCGGTGCGGCTGAGGGCGGCAGAAGCCGGTGATGACCCGTGCGTTGTAGACCCGCTCGCGAGGGAACCAGGGCAGGAAGTGCTCGGCGTTGCCCCAGCCGTTCTGGCACAGCACGATCACGACCCGTTCGCCCAGCACGGGCCGCCACCGGGCGAGGTCCTCCGCCGCTGCCTTCGTGTCCATCGACTTGGTGCAGACCAGGACGTAGTCGTACCGGTCCGTCTGCTCCGGCTCGAAGAGGGTCCGGGCGGTGAAACTCTCCGGCCCAGCCCTGTACTCCCCGAAGATGCCGTCCCGCACCAGTCCGTGTTCGCCCAGCGCTGTCACCGTCTCCCCGGCGGCCAAGATGTCCACGCGGGCGCCCGCCTTGAGCAGGCAACTCGCCAACCCCAGGCCCACCGCTCCGCCGCCGTAGATAAGGACTCTCATGGAGACAATGGTATGCGGCTGTCCAAGAGACATAAAGGACGAAAAAGGGAAGAAGACCTGGATCACTTACGTGACCAGGCCGGCAGGGGCGCGACGCCTGGCACTCGAGCGAGGCGGGGCGGCGGCCTGCTCCAGCAGCGTGCGGGCGTGCTCCAGCGTGGCTGGGGAGACCTTCGTCCCGGCCATCATCTCCGCCAGTTCGCGGATGCGGCCTTCGCCTTCCACCTTGCGGACGCAGGCCTGCGTCTGGCGGTCGTCCTCCGCGCCGATCACGCGCTTGGAGATCTGGAGGTGGCGGTCGGCGCAGGCCGCGATCTGCGAGAGGTGCGTGATGCACAAGACCTGGTGGCCGGTCCGCTCCGCCCCGTCAGGTCCCCGGGCCAGTTCCCGCATCTTTCGCCCGATGGTCGCCCCCAGGCGGTCGCCGATGTTCGAGTCGATCTCGTCGAACACCAGCACGCTCACCTGGTCCTTGTCGGCCAGGATCGTCTTCAGCGCCAGCATGATCCGCGACATCTCGCCCCCGCTGGCGATCTTGCGCAGGGGCAGCATTTCCTGGCCCGGGTTCGTGCGGACCAGGAACTCCATCTCGTCCAGCCCGAGCGAGTCGACGGCGGGGTCGTCCACGTCCAGCCCGCGCAGGCGGACCTCGAAGGCGGCTTCGTGCATCTCCAGGTCCCCGAATTGCTGCTCGACGAGCGCCTTGAGCCGCCTCGACGCCTGGCGTCGCAGCCGCCCGAGTCGCTTGCCCGTCTCGGCCAGCCGCTGGCGGGATTCGGCGATCCGCCGCTCCAGCTCGTCGGCGGTCTGGGCGTCAGCCTCCAGTTCGGCGACCTTGGCGGCGACCTCCTCGCGGTAGGCCAGCACGCCCGCCACCGCGTCGTCGGCGGGCGGGGCCAGGCGGGCGTACTTGTGGATCAGGCGGTTCAGTACGTCCAGCCGTTCCTCGACGGCGGCCAGCTCTCCGCCGTCCACGTCCAGGCGGTCCTGGTAGCTGGCCAGCTCGCGGGCCGCCTCGTTCAGCAACTCGTCGGCCTGGTCGAACCGCTGGGCCACCTCGCCCAGGCCCGCGTCCATCCGCAGCAGTTCCTGAACGAGCCGCGACAGCCCCGCCAGCCGCTCCAGCACCGTGTCCTCGCCCTCCGACAGGGCGCTCAGCACCTGGGCCGACCCCGCCTGGAGGTGAGCGGCGTTCTTGAGCACGCTGTAACGGGCCTTGGTCTGTTCGTACTCGCCCGCGTGCAGGCCGGCCCGGTCGATCTCGTCCAACTGGAAGCGGTACAACTCCAGCGACTCCAGGCGACGCGACTGCGATTCCCGCAACTCCGCCAGCCGCCCGCGGGCCTCTCGCAGCTCTCGCAGCGTCGCGCCGAACGCCAGCCGCTCGCCCGTCGCGCCGGCAAACGCGTCCAGGATCAGCACCTGGTTGGCCGGCTTGAGCAGGAACTGCTGATCGTGCTGTCCGTGGATGTCCACCAGCAGTTGCCCCGCCTCCCGCAGCATCGACGCGGTGGCCGGCAACCCGTTCACCGACACGCTCGACCGCCCCGAGGCCGACAGCCGCCGCGTGATCAGGATCGGTTCGTCTCCACGCAGAGACTGGTCGAAGATCTCGCTCAGCCGCCCCAGCCGATCGGCGCCGTCGATCTCGAACAGCCCGCTTACGCGGGCCTCGCCACAGCCGGGACGTACGAACGTCGCTGCCTCCTCGCCGCCGCCCCGCAGGGCCAGCAGCAGCTCCAACGCGCCCAGGACCAGGCTCTTACCCGCGCCCGTCTGACCGGTGAAGACGTTCAAGCCGGGCCCCAGCTCGATCACCACTTTCTCGATGATGGCTAGATTCTGGATGTGCAGTTCTCGCAGCATTCGGCGGTCTCCTTTCCGCTGACGATTATGTTAGGTAAACGTACGGATGTAAGTCAAGGGAATGTGTTAGCAAAAAGTACGGGTAAGGACCTGTGGGGCCCGTTTGCCCGATGGAAAAGCCCGAGGAAAGCTCTCCGTAGGCTTTGTGCTGCGGGGGGATTGGAGTTACAATTCACCCGATGATCCGGCTGGAGAGCATCGAGAAGACCTACCGCATGGGTGACCAGGAAGTGCGGGCCCTGCGCGGGGTGTCGGCCGAGATCGACGCGGGCGAGATGGTCGCCATCATCGGCGCCTCCGGCAGCGGCAAGAGCACGCTCATGCACATCCTCGGCTGTCTGGACCGTCCCGACCGCGGACGCTATCTGCTGGAAGGACGCGACGTGGCTGCCCTGTCCAAGAACGCCCTGGCCGACGTGCGGAACCGGCGGATCGGCTTCGTCTTCCAGAGCTTCAACCTCCTGCCACGCCTGACGGCCCTGGAGAACGTGGAACTGCCCATGCTGTACGGCAGCCTGGGCCAGCCGCGCCGGCGGGCCCAACAGGCCTTGGACCGGGTCGGACTGGGCGATCGCGTGGGCCACCGCCCCAGCCAGCTTTCCGGCGGGCAGGCCCAACGGGTGGCCGTCGCTAGGGCGCTGGTGACCGACCCGGCCGTCGTGCTGGCTGACGAACCCACCGGCAACCTCGACTCGACCACCGGCGCCGACGTGCTGCAACTGCTGGCCGACCTGAACGCGGAGGGACGCACCATCATCCTGGTCACGCACGACCCGGCCATCGCCGCCAAGTGCAAACGGCACATCCGCCTGAGGGACGGACAGATCGAGTAACGGCAGGGACTGGAGAATGGGAATCAGGGACCGGGGGTAAGCAGCACGGACAGGTCGTCGGGCGTCTTCTTGGCAATCTCCTCCACGGCTTGGTCGTACCCCGCGCCGGGGTACTTGCGGGCGGATTGGCGGAGCATCGGAAGCAGCCGCTCGGGGGCGAACGTTCCGATTTCCTTGTGCGGCCAGGGCTGTCTGCCGCGGGCGTAGGGCAGCAGATAGTCCAGGGCGGCGCGAATGCTGCGTCCGTCGGCGGATCGGTAGGTCCACAAGTCCACGCCCACGTGCTCGCCCAGGCGTGCCAGGTGGAAGAAGTTGCCCAGGTTCGCGGTGCTGTACCCCCATGACTTGGTGCGGGCCAGCTCGTGGGGCTGACGTCCGTCGGGTTGGATCTGCGTGTCGATCCGCCGTCGCGGCACGGCCTGGAGCACCTGGCGGGCAAGGTCGGTCTTGCCGGTCAGCAGGGCGTAGGCGGCTACCTGGGCGTCGTACTGGGTGGCGTGGTTATTGGCGGTCCGCGATTCCTCCTTGCCCATCTTGCTGTCGGTCAGCCAGGCGAGGAACCGCTCGAACCACCGCTCCATGCCCGCCTGGTCGGCGGGAGTCCAGTGCGGCGAGCCGCCCAGCAGGCCGATCGCGTCGACCACGTGGATCATGCCGGCCGTGTCGACAATGCCGATGCCGCGGCCTTCGCAGCGGCCGGGGACGGCCTGAGCGTAGCTCAAGTGGGGGTTCATCCGGGTGGCCTCGTCGAGGAACCACGTTCGCAGGAGCAGGGCGGCCCGCCTGGCGTAGTCGTCGCGCCCGGTGAAGTGCCAGGCCAGCGCGAGCGCGCGGACGGCCTGCTGCATCTGCTTGAGGCTGTCGGCGTCGCCGACGGTGTGACGCTCGGGGTTGACCTCGCCGTCGCGGCGGACGTAGGGTTTGCCGTCGCTCTTGGCGGGGTCCGGCCACCAGTACGGGCCGATGCTCATGTAGTCGTGCCGGTCGCCGCTGGGCGGGAGCATCTTCTTGGCGGTCACGGAGAAGGAACCGGCGGTCAGGGCCTTGTCCGCCCGGTCCAGCAGTGGTCGCAGGGCGGCCTTGGCGGTTGGGTCGTCTTGGCCCAGACGGGCCTTGGAGCGGGCCAGCAGGGCGGCGTCCATGATGAACACCCGCGGCGCGGGGCGATCGGCGGCTCGCGCAGGAAGGCAGAGAAGACAAAGCAGGAGGAAGGCGCTGCGGCACGCGGGCAGGCGAGAAGGAGTAGACGACATATATTCTCCGCATCCGGACGGACGGTCCTAGGATAAGAACGAACAACGGGCGCGTTCTAATGCGGAATCGCGGCGCCTGGATCAACGGGATCACCTGGATCGCTGAAGTGACCAGGGCGCGGGCGCGTTTGCTGTTGCCTCAGGCCCGGCCGGTAGGTACTCTGACGCAACGGACACGGAGCTTTGACACGACAAAGGGTGAAGAGAGCGACATGACGGAAACGAGTCAACCGAAGAAGGTATTCATCGCCGCCACGCAACAGGACCAGGGCAAGACGACGCTGTCGCTGGGCTTGCTGGCGTTCCTGAACGACATCCTGCCGCCGGCGGGCTTCATCAAGCCGGTGGGCCAGCGATACGTCGAGATCGATGGTGTGAGGGTGGACGAGGACGTGGCCCTGGTTCGGTCGATCTACCCTTGTCCCTGCCCGCTGGGCGACATGAGCCCGGTGACCGTAGGCCAGTCGTTCACCCGCGACTACATCCGCAATCCGCGCCCCGATGAGTTGGCCACCCAGATCCTTCACAGCTTCGCCCGCGTCAGCGAGGGCAGGGGGTCGGTGGTGATCGAGGGCACCGGGCACGCGGGCGTGGGCTCGTGCTTCGATACCTCCAACGCCGACGTGGCCCGCCTGCTGGGGGCCAAGGTCATCCTCGTCGCCGGCGGGGGGATCGGCAAACCCCTGGACGAGGTGATGCTCAACAGGAGCCTCTTCGCCGACCGGGGCGTCGATCTGCTGGGCGTCGTGCTCAACAAGGTCCTGCCCGCCAAGCTCCAGCAGGTGGGCGACATCGTCCGCATGAGCCTGGAGCGAAACGGCATCGATCTGCTCGGATGCATCCCGTACGAGCCCCTGCTGGCCACCCCCTCGGTCCGCCTGGTCCTGGAGGAGATCGGCGGACAGGTCCTCAACGGCGAGGAGGCCCTCAACAACAGCATTCAGACCGTGATCGTCGGGGCCATGGCCGCCCACCGCGCCCTTCGCTACATCGCGCCGGGCTGCCTGCTGATCACTGCTGGCGACCGCGAGGACATGATCCTCGCCGCCGTCACCGCGTCGGCCCTGAGCGAGCCGCCCGGCAGCACCATCGCGGGGATCATCCTCACCGGCGGCATCCAGCCGGACCCCAACGTCCTGTCGCTGATCCGCCGCACCCAGATCCCCGTCGTCCTGGTCGACAGCGACAGCTACACCGCGGCAGCCGCCGTCAACAACCTCAAGGTCAAGATCCAGGTCAGCGACGAGGCCAAGATTCACACCGCCCAACGCCTGGTCCGTCAGTACGTCAATACGGAGCGGATTCTCGAGCGGCTGTAGTGATAGGCCGCCACGGAAGCGACGCCCGCTTCGCGGATCGCACGCGACCCAACGACAAAGCCCACGGAACGCCCCTGAGGGGTCCGTGGGCTTTGCATGTCGGGAACGGCCCGCGTTTAGAACCGGTAGATGAACGCGGTCTGGAGCCGCAGGGCGTCGGCGGCGTCGCCCGCCTTGTACTCGGTGTGCCAGTGCGACAATTCCAGGCCCACCGTCGTGTTCTTGTTGATCTCGTAGAGGACATTGCCGAAGATGGCCCGGTTCAGCGTGCGGGCCCCCGCGGCGTCGACGGTGTCGCTCCGCAGCGCCTCGATCGAGGTGCCGATGTTGAACTGCCACTTGGACCACGGCGCCAGGTTCACCGCTCCCCAGCCGCCGCAACTGCGGACGCCCTCCGCCGCGTACGTGCCGGCGCCGTTGACGCCCTGGCCGATGCCGCCGAGGAAGGCGTCCAGGTTCTGCCCGGTGAACAGTTCGCCCTTGAACGCCAGCCAGTCCAGGATGGGCATGAACAGGTCCATGTTGGCCGACCACGTGCTGACCTCGCGGTTGTGGTCCTGGTTGTCGAAGTCGTGTTCTTCCTCGCCCACGTGTCCGGAGAAGCCCAGCGTCGTGGGTTTGACCCACAGGGGGAAGGTCCAGCTTGTCCGCCCCTGGAACACGGGCAGCCCGCTGTCGGCCCCGCTGTCGACCGGGTGGAAGCCGGTCGCGTCCCCGATGTTGCGGGTCGCGGCGGCCTCGAGCTTCCACTCCACGTCCTTGGCCACGTCGAAGATCTTGGTCACGCGGATCTGCGGGCGGCGGTAGCCGATGTTGCCCGCCCACCACTGCACGGAGTAGTTCAGCACGCTGGGGTTCAGCGGCGAGATCACGTCCCAGGTCTGACCGGCGAGAATGCTGAACTTCTCCTTGATCCAGTCGATCTGGAGGTAGGCGTGGCGCATCATGAGCACGCCCTTGTTCTCGGCCGCGCCGTCGCCGAAGAAGTCGACCTCCACCACTCCGCTGGTTTTGATGTTGTCGCTGCTGGGCCCCTTGATCTTCATGCCCAGGCGCGTCTCCTTGGCCGTCAGGTTGCCCTGGCTGTCGTACCCGCGGACGTTGTCCCGATCGACCCAGCGGGCGAAATTGCCCGTGCTGACGCGGCTGCTGTCATAGGACAGGTCCGCCTTGATGTACCCGTACAGTTGGATGTCCAGCTTCGACCACACCGCGATCTGCTCGCCCTTCTTCGCCGCGGCTTCGTTCATCTCCGCCAGGACCTTCTTGATCTCCTCGTGGCGGATGGCCTGTTGCTTCTGCTGGTTCTGCTGGCCGGCCATCTCCGCCAGCTTGCGGTCCTGTTCGGCCAGCTTGCGGTCCTGTTCCTGGATCTTCTTCTGCTGCTCGGCGATCTGCTTGGCCTGCTCGGCCATCAGCTTCTCGAACTGGGCCAGTTTGGCGTCGACGTCCTTGGAGTCGGCAGCCAGGCAAGGGGCGCACAGCAGGGGGATCAGGGCCAGAACGAACGCGTGCGATCGAATCTCTCTCATCAGTTGTTCCACAGAAAAAGGACCACGAGGCTTCGTTTGCGGACGGAGCGAGATCGCCCCGAGCGGGGGGGGGACCAGAGTTCCAGTGCCCTCCCGATAGGAGCGAAGGCGGCTTCCTCGCGCGTCCGACCACGTCTCAGCCGGACGAGCAAAGATGGATTGATACTGACTCGGAATCGGGGTGTCAAGAATTTCATGGTATTTTTCACAAGGCCAAGTCCTGGATACCACGAGACATGCCGTGAAGGCCGTCTCGCATGATGAGCGAGCGCAAAACACGCGTTACTGGCCTATTACCACCAGCCGGCGTATCCGTATGACATTTCACAACCAACCGTTCGTCGTGACGGACGGCTTCACGGCGGTCGGTTCGCGACGAGGCCCTGCGTGAATTGCATTGACAATTCAGGTTGGTCTTCCCACAATACCGATTCGCGATTCGTCGTGCCTGTGGGCGAGACCCGCAGGCCGGCGCGCCGGGCGAGCATTTCCCACCCGGCGCGAGCAGGCGGCCGGCAGCCCTTTTCGGGACGGGTCGCTCGCCGAAACGTCGCCCGGCAACGAGTTCGGGCGGACGCGTGCTGCTCGGCCAGAGCAGCTCTCCGGCGCCAGGTAGTCCGGGCCTGGGGATGACGCAAGAGCCATGACTGCCTGTAGCAGGCAGAGTCAGTGTCTTTGTCATAGACGAAAGGAAAGGAAGACCTGTGGCAACTGAGAACAGTAAAGCAATCTCGTCTCTGATGACCGAAACCCGCACGTTTCCGCCGCCCGAGCGGATCCAGTCCAACGCCTACATCAACTCGCCCCAGCAGTACGAGGAGATGTACCGCCGCAGCGTGGAAGACTCCGAGGCCTTCTGGCTGGAGCAGGCCAAGACGCTGACGTGGTTCAAGGAGCCCACGCAGGGCCGGCAGTTCACCTGGGACACCGCCGCCCGCAAGATCGAGCACACCTGGTTCGCCGACGGGCAGCTCAACGTTACCGTCAACTGTCTGGACCGCCACCTGAACACCCCGACGGCCGACAAGGTCGCCATCCTCTGGCAGGGCGAGCCCGAGGACGACGTGATCAAGATCACCTACAAAGACCTCCACCGCGAGGTGTGCAAATTCGCCAACGTCCTCAAGTCGCTGGGCGTCAAGAAGGGCGACCGGGTCTGCATCTACCTGCCCATGATCCTCGAGTTGCCCGTGGTCATGCTGGCGTGCGCCCGCATCGGCGCCATCCACTCGATCGTCTTCGGCGGCTTCAGCGCCGACAGCCTCCGCGACCGCATCAACGACTCGGCCTGCAAGATCCTCGTCACCTCCAACGTCTCCCTGCGGGCGGGCAAGCACATCCACCTCAAGGAGATCGCCGACAACGCGGTCAAGTCCACGCCCAGCATCGAGAAAGTCATCGTCGTCGAACGCAATCAGGAGCCTTGCCGGATCGACCCGGCCAAGGACCTGTGGTACCACGAGTTGATGGCCAAGGCCAGCGACAAGTGCGAGCCCGAAGTCATAAACGCCGAGGACCCGTTGTTCATCCTCTACACCTCCGGCTCGACGGGCAAGCCCAAGGGCGTCGTCCACACGACGGCCGGCTACCTGCTGCACACAGCCATCACCCACAAGCTCATCTTCAACATCCACGAGGACGACATGTACTGGTGCACCGCCGACATCGGCTGGGTCACCGGGCACAGCTACATCGTCTACGGGCCGCTGGCCAACGGCGCCACCTCGATCATGTTCGAGGGCGTGCCCACCTATCCCGACGCCGGGCGGTTCTGGCAGATCTGCGAGAAGTTCAAGGTCACCGTGTTCTATACCGCCCCGACCGCCATCCGCGCCCTCATCCGCATGGGCGACGAGTGGCCCGCCAAGTACAACCTGGATTCGCTGCGGGTCCTGGGCTCGGTTGGCGAGCCGATCAACCCCGAGGCCTGGATGTGGTACCACGAGCACATCGGGCACGGGCGCTGCCCCATCGTCGACACCTGGTGGCAGACCGAGACCGGCGGCTTCCTGATCACCCCGCTGCCCGGGGCCCACACCCTCAAGCCCGGCAGCGCGTCCCGTCCGTTCTTCGGCGTCGAGCCGATCGTGCTTCGCGACGACGCCTCCAAGTGCGACGTCAACGAGGGCGGCAAGCTTTGCATCCAGGCCCCCTGGCCGGGCATGATGCGGACCATGTGGGGCGACCACGACCGCTTCATCGACACGTACTTCACCATGTTCGCCAACCTGTACTTCACCGGCGACGGCTGCCGGATCGACCAGGACGGCGACTACTGGCTCATGGGGCGCATCGACGACGTCGTCAACGTCTCCGGGCACCGCATCGGGACCGCCGAGGTCGAGTCGGCCCTGGTCAGCCACGCGAAGGTCGCCGAGGCCGCCGTGGCCCCCATGCCTCACGACATCAAGGGCCAGGCCCTCTACGCGTTCGTCACCCTCAATGACGGCGTGGAGCCCACCGACGCCCTCCGCAAGGAACTGGTGATCCACGTCCGCAACGAGATCGGTCCGATCGCCTGCCCGGACAAGCTGCAATTCGCCCCCGCGCTGCCCAAGACCCGTTCGGGCAAGATCATGCGGCGAATCCTTCGCAAGATCGCCGAAGGCGTCACCGACAAGCAGACCCTGGGCGACACCACCACGCTGGCCGATCCGCACGTCGTGGACTCGCTGATCGAAGGCCGGCAGTAACCTGTACTTGATGCCCGGTCCGGACCGGGCCGAAAACTCGCCCGCCTCACGGCAGGCCCATGTGCCGGCTTGCCGTGAGGTGGGATCGTTTGGGCGGGCCTGCCCCGCCCCCATGGAGCAAACCATGAGTGAAGCATCCTTGACGGACACCTCGCTGGCGCCCCCGGAGAACCACGGGTGGCGGGTCACCTTTGCCGGCATGGGCATCAACCTGGCCCTGGGCGTGCTGTATACCTGGAGCGTCATCAGCAAGGGCGTTCCCGCTGAGTGGCAGTGGACCGAGTCGGACAAGTCCTGGCCCTACGCCATCGCCTGCTTGATCTTCTGCCTGATTATGGTCCCCGCCGGGCGAATGCAGGACCGCATCGGCCCGCGGATCGTCGCCACCATCGGCGGCATCCTGGTGGGTATCGGCATGATCCTGGCCAGCTTCACCACCACGCCCCTGGGTTTCATCATGGGCTTTGGCGTGTTGGCCGGAGCGGGCATCGGCTTCGGCTACGCGTCGGCCACCCCGCCCGCGGTCAAGTGGTTTCCCAAGGCCAAGACCGGGCTGATCGCCGGCTTGGTCGTCAGCGGCTTCGGCTTGGCCAGCGTCTACATCGCCCCGTTAGCCAAGTGGCTCATCGGGTCCTACGGCGTTCCGGTGACGGTGCTGGCCTTTGGCATCGGCTTCCTGGTCGTGGTGGTGGGACTGGCCCAGTTGCTTAAGCCTCCGCCCAAGGGCTTCGTGCCACAGGACCCGGCCAAGGCGGAAACACCCGCCGCGACGGCCGCGCCGAGTCAGACGCAGCAGAAAAAGGAAGACTTCACTCCCACCGAGATGCTTAAGACGTGGCAGTTCTACCTGCTGTGGTTCATGTACGCCTGTGGGGCCGGCGCCGGACTCATGGTCATCGCCAAACTCGCCGCCATGGCGAAGATCCAGGCCGGCATCGAACTGGGATTCATCCTGGTGGCCGTTCTGGCCGTGGGCAACGGCGGCGGTCGCATCCTGGCCGGCATCCTCTCGGACAAGATCGGGCGCAAAGCCACCATGTGCATCTGCTTCATCCTGCAGGCGGGGCTGATCGCCTTGCTCAGCCAGACCCAATCCGAGACGTTCCTGGCCAACGCCTTCGTCCTGGCTGCCGTGTCCGCCCTGATCGGGGCGAACTACGGCGCCAACCTGTCGCTGTTCCCCTCGGTCACCAAGGACTTCTACGGGCTGAAGAATTTCGGCGTGAACTACGGCCTGGTCTTCACCGCCTGGGGCGTCGGCGGGTTCATGCTGGCCCTGCTGGCCGGCAAAGTCTACGACCAGACCAAGACCTTCACCTTCGCCTACTACTGCTCAATCGCTCTTCTGCTGATGGCCGCTGCCGCGACCTTCCTGGTCAAGGCCCCGCGCCACATGGAAGCGGTCCCCAAGGCCGTGGAGTCCTAAGTGTCGGCTGAACCCGCAGTTCGAGAGTAATCGAGCAAGCCCTCGCTCCGGCCCAGAACAGGCCGGGGCGGGGGCTTATCTGTGGGCGCGGTGTCCTGCCGCGCCGTCGCGTTGATTCGAGTATGAGCGAAGCCAACGCCATCCTGTTGCTGGGTCCCACCGGGTCGGGCAAGAGTCCGCTTGGCGATCTCATCCACCGCCAGGGCCTATGGGGGCGCCCCGTCCGTCACTTTGACTTCGGCCGACAACTCCGCGACGTGGCAAGCGGGCGCATCCGCATCGAGGGCCTCTCCGCCGCGGACGTGGAGTTTCTGGCCGGCGTGCTTGACCGCGGCGCCTTGCTGGAAGACGAACAGTTCTACATGGCCCGCGCCATCCTTCAGGCTTTCATCCGGCAACTGCCCGAAAGCCGCGGCGACGCCGCGCCCGCGTGGATTGTGCTGAACGGTCTGCCGCGACACGTCTCCCAGGCCCGCGACGTCGATTCGCTGGTGCGCGTTCGGGCGGTGGTGCACCTGGCCTGCACCGCGGAGGCGGTCCTGGAGCGGATCCGCACCAACGTCGGAGGCGACCGCGAGGGCCGGCGCGACGACGACGAGTCAGCCGTTCGTCGGCGCCTCGATGTGTACGAGCAGCGGATCGCCCCCCTGGACGACCACTACCGCCGGCTCGCCGTGCCGCTGGTGACGCTCACGGTCGGCCCGACCGATACGCCCAGGGACGTTTGGCAGAAGTTGGACGGCCGCCCGTCCCCGTTCACGACATAGGCCTGGCCGCTTCAGCGGCCAGGATCGCATACCGAGACGAACTGGATCGAATACCGAGACGAGAACATGCTCAAACCGCAAGAGACCGTTCTGGTGCTGGTGGACCTCCAAGCCAGGCTTGTGCCCGCCATGCACGAGCGGGAGGCCCTCATTCAATCTGCCGTCCGTCTGGTCCGCGGGGCCCAGGTGCTGGAGGTGCCCATCCTCCATACCGAGCAGAACCCCGCCGGACTGGGGCCTACCGTCGAGGAGATTGCTTCGCTGCTGACCGGCTCGCCCCTGACCAAGCGGGCCTTCAGTTGCTGCGGAGAGCAGGACTTCCTGGACGCTCTCCAGTCGGTGGGGCGGCGGCACGTGTTGTTGGCCGGCATCGAGACCCATGTCTGCGTCTATCAGACGGCCGTGGACCTGCTGGCCGCCGGTTATGACGTGCAGGTGGTCGGCGACATCGTTTCGTCTCGCACGCAGGCCAACCGAACGGTGGGCCTGACCCGCATGGCCGCCGCGGGGGCGGGCGTCACCAGCGTCGAGACCGCCCTGTTTGAGCTGTTGGGGCGGGCCGAGGGCCCCAAGTTCAAGGAGATCCTGGCGATCGTAAAATGACCGCGCCCGCCCCGGTGCGGCGGGGCATCTTGCAGCCGGGGCAGCCAGGCGGTATAGTCAAACGCAATTGCCCCAGGCTGCATGGAAAGCGAACGGTATGGCCTTGCCCATCTCACAGCCGAAGCCGCCTGTACGTGCGGCCTTCCTGCACTCGCAGGACATCGAACGCTATCACTACCCCGCCGACTGCCCCTTCCGCACCGAACGGTCCGCCCGGACCCGCTCGATCCTGGCCTCCTTCGGGCTGCTCACCGGCGAGCACCGGCGCGAAGTCGCGCCCCGCCCAGCCGGGCGGGAGGTCCTCGAGACCTTCCATACCTGCGAGTACCTCGACGTGCTGCAGGACGCCGCCGGCGGGCACCTGACCATCGAGGCGCTGCACATGGGGATCGGGACGGCCGACTGTCCGGTCTTCCACGACATGTACGCGTACGCGGACCTGACCTGCGGCGCGACGGTGCAGGCGGCGGACCTGCTGCTGGCGGGGGAGGTGGACGTGGCCTTCAACCCGTCCGGCGGGATGCACCACGCCCACGCCGAACGGGCGGCGGGCTTCTGCTACATGAACGACGTGGTGTTCGGCTGCGATCGCCTGGCTGGAGCGGGGAAGCGGGTCTTCTTCCTGGACATCGACGCCCACCACAGCGACGGGGTGCAGGAGGCCTTCTACGAGCGCAGCGACGTCATGGTCGTCTCGCTCCACCAGAACGGCAGGACGCTGTTCCCCGGCACGGGATTCGAGCAGGACATCGGCACGGGCGATGGCGCCGGGTACAGCGTCAACGTCCCCCTTCCGGTCGGCACGTATGACGGGGCGTACCTGCGGGCCGTCCGCGAGGTCGTCCTGCCGCTGATCGGCGCCTACAAGCCTGACGTCATCGCCCTGGAGGTCGGCATGGATTGCCTGGTGGGCGACCCGCTGGTCAACTTGTCGCTGACCAACAACGCCTATGCCGACGTCGTCCACGCCGTGCGGGCGTTCGGCCGGCCCATCCTGGCCGTTGGCGGCGGCGGCTACCACGCCGACAACACCGCCCGCGGCTGGGCCCTGGTCTGGTCCGTCCTCTGCGGCGACGACGACGAACAGGACCTGATGGCCGGGCTGGGCGGCGTGCTGCTGGAGTCCACCGACCACGTCGGCGGGCTGCGGGACCGGGCGCAAGTGGTCGATCCTGCCGTCCGCGAGCGGGTCGACGCCGAACTCGACGCTGTCGTGCGGAAGGTCAAGGACTGCGTGTTCAAGTATCACGGATTGTAGGACCCATGGATCTCACCTCACTATTCGAGCCGCGATCAGTCGCCGTGGTCGGTGCGTCCCGCCAGAAGGGGAAGGTCGGCTACGAGATCCTCACCGGTCTGGTCAACGGGGGATTCGAGGGCCAGATCTATCCGGTCAACAAATCCTGCGACGAACTCATGGGCCTGCGCTGCTATGGCGACCTGCGGGAGATCGGCCAGACGCCGGACCTCGTCGTCATCGTCGTGCCCTCCCAGGCCGTCCTCGGCGTGATGCAGCAGTGTTCCGCCCTGGGCGTCAAGACCGTCATCGTCATCACCTCCGGGTTCAAAGAGGCCGGACCCGAGGGGCGAAAGCTCGAAGAGCAGATCGTCAAGATCGCCCGCACCGGCGGCATGACCTTGCTCGGGCCCAACTGCCTGGGCGTCCTCTCACCCGCTAACAAGCTCAACGCCTCCTTCGCCGGCATGCTTCCCAAGTTGGGCAAGATCGCCTACCTCTCGCAGTCCGGCTCGCTTCTGGCCGCCATCATCGACATGGCCGGCGCCATCGACCTGGGCTTCAGCAAGCTGGCCAGCATCGGCAACAAGGCTATCCTCGACGAACTCGACCTGCTCCGCTACTACGGGCAGGACGAGCAGACGGAGGTCATCGCCGGATACCTCGAGACCATCGCGGACGGCGACGCCTTCGTTCGCGAGGCCGAACGCATCAGTCACGACAAGCCCATCCTGCTCATGAAGGCCGGCGAGACGGGCGCGGGCGCCGAGGCCGCCTCTTCCCACACGGGGCGGCTGCCCGGCATCGAGAGGGCCCGGGAGGTCGTCTTCGAGCGGGCGGGCGTTATCCGCTGCGGGTCCATCAAGCAGCAGTTCGACTACGCCAGCGCCTTCGCCAACCAGCCCCTGCCCAAGGGGCCCGGCGTCGCCATCATCGCCAACACCGGCGGGCTCGGCATCATGGCCGCCGACGCCATCGAACGCGAGGGCCTGCAACTGGCCCGGCTCGAAGAGGCCACCACCGACGCCTTGAGGAGCTCTCTGCCTTCCTCCGCCAATATTCACAACCCCATTGACGTCCTGGGCGACGCGCTGGCTGATCGCTACGAGTACGCCCTGGACCACATCCTGCGCGACCCCAACGTCGAAAGCGTCCTGGTCCTCCTGACCCCCCACGCCATGACCGAGTGCGACCGGACGGCCGAGGCCATCGTCCGCGCCGCCCGGCACGACAAGCCCATCCTCGCCTGCTTCCTGGGCTCCAGCCGGGTCGAAACGGCCATCCAGGTCCTCCGCAAGGGCCGGATCCCCTGCTATGACTCGCCCGAGTCGGCCGTCCGCGTGCTGAAGGCGATGGCCGACTACTCCCGCTGGCGCAACCGCCCCAAGCGCGTGATCCGCCTGTTCCCGGTGAACCGGCGCAAGGTGGAGAAGATCGTGGAACGTCGTCTTCGCACGGGCGAGCGGGAGCTGGGCGAACTGGAGGCCAAGGAGACGCTCGAGGCGTACGG